>Ga0179594_10000122_pt1 | contig 24625 bp, 16 predicted proteins | sample CZOMad1_1_08_16f_FD_148625 | JGI IMG/M metagenome (GOLD analysis project Ga0179594, IMG submission 148625) | Vadose zone soil fungal communities from Angelo Coast Range Reserve, California, USA - CZOMad1_1_08_16fungal (Illumina Assembly) | ecosystem: Environmental > Terrestrial > Soil > Vadose...
GAAGCGGTGGAGCCGATCGACAAAGCCGCGAGGTCGTTGAGCCTGGATGAAGGCGGGCTGTTTCCGGAATTGGTGGCAGGAGAAACGGACGAAGCCGAGGACGAGTTGTTTCCGTTGCTCAGCTCAAAGAGTGCTGGTCAAGAGCCTTAAGCATGAGTTGTCCGCAGATTGCGCAGATTACACCGATTCAATACAGGAAATAAGGAAGTTGTCGGAACAGAAGCCTTTTCAGCCACTGAGTGTTTTCTAATCTGTGAAATCTGCGTAATCTGCGGAAGCATTCGGAGCTTGAATCTCGAATTGATTTCTCAGGGATCACTTTGGCAAAGGAAATCTGGTTAGGTCCGCTGCTCGGCGATAGTCGCTCACGTTTGATCGAGCGCTGCGCAGATCTTGTCTCACAAAACAAGCCGGACGCCTTTCTCTACCTCGCGGCCTCGCACCCACTGCTTGAGATCGTCACTCAGGGAATTCTCGACGGCGACCGGAATCGCGGTGTTTGGGGCGAGCTGCCCGTCTATCTGTTTCGCGGGTTTGTCCGCAGGATACTTTCGACTGCCGTCGACGAAGCGGGCCAGGCCCTGGCGCCGAGCGTCCCCATCGATCAGGAAGAGCTGCCGCTAAAACGCAGTTTGATCTCGCAGATTCTGGTCCGGCTGATGGCCGAGGGCCAACTGAAAGCGATTGCGCCGCTTGCCAGTCGCGAAGGATGCGTCAACACCATCGCAACCTTAATCGGAGAGATCGAGCGGGCTGCAAAGTCGCCCGCTGAACTTCAGGCGATCATCGCCGAACGCAGCAAGGATCTGGATGCGCAAGGTGGAATTGAAACCGCTCGACGAAAGGGCAGGCAAAAGGATCCGCCGCTGCGCACTGAACCGTTGGCGCGGCAGCTTGATTTCGATCGGGAAGTCGGACTGATTTATGCGGCCTACTCAGAGTTGCTTGACCGGCATGGACTCACCGAAGCTGACGCGGAGCAACTGCGCGCGCTCAGGGTTCTCGACGGCCGGCTGGACGGGAGGGATTTACAGAACCCGTTTCTGGACGATGTGCAGTTGCTGGTCCTGGATGGCTTCTTTGATTTCACGCCGGTGCAGGGGGAAATTCTGCGTCGGTTGATCCCTCGGGTTCCCGAAGTAATCGTCAATCTCAATCAGGACCAGCGCAATCAGGAAATATTTTTGCCGTTTCAGGACACGATTGATCAACTGATGGGCATCGCACCGTTCGAGCAGAAATGGAGTGGCGAAAGCGTAGCCGCCACCGATGGTGCGCTTGCTGGTCTGCGCGCAAATCTTTTCAATCCCAGGAGCCAACCCGGAAGCCAACCCGAGAGTCAACCCGGGAGCGCAGGCATCCTGCCTGCCTCAAGCAGCGAGTTCACGCAAGCAGAAAAGGAACTGAGTGACTCAGACAAAGGGGTCAGGGCGGACAGGGGCGGGCAGGATGCCCGCGCTCCCGGAACTCCCGGCCTTCCCGGCGCTTCCGGTGGGCAGTCAAACATCAGGTACCTTGAGTGCGGCGATCGCGACACCGAGATTCGCGCCATTGCCAAAGAAATCAAACGGCTCATTCTGAGCGAAGGTTATCAACTTTCTGAGATCGCTCTGGTGGTGCGGCAGCGCGTGGCTTACGCCGAGACGATCACGCGCTTGATGCGCGAAGAGAGACTTGGTTGCAATCTGGAAACGCGAATCGGGGCCACTGATATTCCCGGACTGCGCGCGGCGGTGAAACTCTTCGACATTCTCGAAGCACTTTCCCGCGACCCTGGCAGCGCTCCCAAACTCTCAAAGCTGGCGGATTTGATCAAGTCCGAATATTTCTGTCTCGGTGAAGCGGATCTGCGTGCGCTCAACAACCGGTTCGACGCCGACTACGCCGGTCTCCTGTCCGACAAACTTCAGTCTGTCGCAGTTGGTATCGATGACGAGCAACAGCTAAAGACTCAACGAGAACGATTAAAGAAACGTTACCGCATAGGTTTCTGGGATGCCGATGCGCTGGAAAACACCTTTGCCTATGTCGGCAGCGAACTGCGCCCGAACGAATGGCTCAATCGCGCGGCCAAATTGATCAAGGAACTACCTGGTGCTTCGGCCACCAAAGAACTCCTGAACATCGATAGCGGTGAACAGGCGCGCGATCCGGACGAGGCCGATCAAATTGAAAACGCGGAAACCGCGAAAGTCGAAGAGAGAGACGTTGAGAAGAAACGCCGGCCCTCGTGGGACATTCATCCCGCGGCAATTGCCTGGGCCGCGCTGGTGGTCGAAGACTTTGCCGGCCGCATCAGAGCTGTGCCGCAGGAAGGCACGGCACGCGAGCTGCGCCTGGCGTTAATGAGCCTGCTGGACCAGTTCTGCTTTCGCTCGCAGATCATCAGGCCCGTCCGCGGCGACGTTGCAGATCGTGAATTGCCCCAGGCCATGCTCAACTTCAACAGTCTCGAAGTGCTGCGCCGCGCCTTTGTGGCCGCCATCAAGAGCATCGACTTGACGGTGGGCGGTGGGCAGTGGGCGGTGGGCAGTGAGCAGATGTCAGTACCGCCTGCGGACCGGGGTCCCCGGCGGGGCAGCCCCGGTGGGGTGGTGGATGCGGGCGGGCCCCTAATCAACGAGGCCCCAGCCGTATCGACGGCTTCGGCAACAACCAGGCTCGAGACTTTCATCGGGGAGGTACGTCGCTCCGTCAATTCACAGTCCCGGTCCCTGGGCGCAGTCGATGCGCGCGGCTTGCGCGTGCTGGAGGCAACCGACGTGCGTGGCCTGCGCTTTCGTGCCGTCTTCATTGCCGGGCTGGTCGAAGGCGGATTTCCTCTGCGCGCCTCGCGTGACTGGATCTATCCGCATGAAGAACGTGAGCGATTAAAGACTTACGGGCTGACGCTTGAAGATATTTCGCCGGCGACGCTGCTCAAGGAAGAACACTACTTCTATCAGGCAGCCTGTCGCGCGACTGAAAGGCTTTATCTCAGCCGGCCGCTGTCATTGGCTGACGATTCTGAAACTGTCGCTTCGTACTACCTCGACGAGTTGCGCCGCGCGATTGCGCCGCTTGAGATATTGACCGAAATCGTTCGGCGCGACTACGACGGGAAAAAGTTGGATCAGGTCTCTCGTCCAAGCGAGCTCAACGTTGCCCTGGTGCGGCAGCAGGAGCGGCACATTCATCGCGGTGAAAGACTGGACCTGTTACCTGCGCCGCGCCTCAAGCGCCTGCTGACGCTGGCGCGCAACGATGGTCTGCTGAGCGAGTCCGCTTTGCGCCGGATTGAGATCGAGCGCGAGCGTGCCGGAAAGTTTTTTGGTCCCTACGACGGCCAGGTCACCGACCCCCGGTTGTTAGCCTTGCTGAACAAGCTCTTCGGTCCGGAGTTCAAGCACAGCGCCAGTGGCCTGAGCCTCTACGGGAACTGCGCTTATCGTTTCTTCGGACAACGCGTGTTGCGGCTGCAGCCACGTGGCGAGGCAGCGCTCGACTTGCAGGCGATCGATGCCGGCAAGCTGCTGCACGACGTTCTCCGGCGATTCTTTGAACGACACCGCCGCCAACCCCTGAACGAACTGGATCGCGAATCGCTGCAAAACGAACTACGCGAACTTGCGGATCGAGTCTTCGACGAGCATGAGCAGGTAGTGCCACCGCTCAACAAACAGATTTGGAAAATAGACCGCGAGATTCGCAAGATCTTGCTGGACCAGGTGCTGCTGTACGAGCTGGACATACAGGACAAGACGGCCGCTGAGGGCGTCGTGCCGGCTTATTTTGAATTGGCGTTTGGCGGCGTGAAATCTTCTGCGCGCGATCCGGACTCGACTGAGTTCCCTTTGGAGTTGACCCGGTCGACATTTGTTGGTGAGGAAACGATCAAGATCAGCGGGCAAATCGATCGGGTCGATGTCGCTCGCGACCAGACGCTGATTGCCTATGATTACAAATTGTCGACGGGCTCAAGCAAGGACGACATCAAGACTGGGCGCAGCCTGCAGTTGCCGATCTATCTGGAAGCTTTGGAAAATCTGCTGCTACCCGATCAACAGATCGCCGGTGGCGGCTATTACGTGATTCGCGGTGGCAACGAACGACGCAACCGGGGCCTTCATCGCGCCAGTGCGTTGCGTTATTCGGCCATCGGCGGCAAGGCCGGAGCGGTGATCGCTGATGACGAGTGGGAGCAGATTCGTGCCTGGGCCAAGGCAAAGATTTGGGATTTTCTCGATCGCATGCGCGCCGGAAATTTCACGGTCGATCCCGCCGAGAGAGAAAAGACGTGCAGGTTTTGCGACTTCTCAGCAGTCTGCCGCTATGACCGGTATCGGATTGAGGGTAAGAAGCGCGGTTAATATGGAGATCCTGTTAATCTGAATGGGCTTTAAGTGATTACCACTTACACATGATGATGAAAGACAAATAGTCGGATCACTCAACGGCTGAAGTTGCCGGAACCGTTCCAAGAGCGAACCAGTTTCCCTGAAGCCGAAAGACGAAATCAGGAAGATCCACATGTATACGAAATACTTTCATAACGTTTGAAAGAATGTCTGGATTCCTTGTTTTAGAAGCGAGACGTTGCTATCGTTACAACTTAAGAGATCGCTATGAACGCGCATTACATCCTTACTGATTACATCGATCGTGCAATCGCCGAAGCCGAGTATGACAAGCTGGAAGACGGCTCATTCGCGGGCGCGATCGCATCCTGCAAAGGCGTTCTTGCCTTTGGACCGACCTTAAAGGAGTGCGAAGCTGAACTGCGCTCTACTCTGGAAGACTGGATTCTTGTGGGTCTCAAGCTGGGACATAGCCTGCCCATCGTAGATGGCATCGACCTGAACAAGGAGCCGGAATATGAGCCAGTGGAGGTCATGTAAGCGCAACGACTTTGTGCGCCGACTTCGCCAGCTCGGCTTCGCAGGTTGTATTCGGGAGCAAAGCATCAATTTATGATTTACGAAAATCATCGGCTCACGATTCCCTCGAACAATGAGTACTCTGTTCCTCAGCTTCGCATGATGATACGCGAGGCTGAACGAATCATTGGTCGGGAGATTCCCATGGACGAATGGGAGTCGCTGCCGTGATCGACAGGGCGGAGGCCCAATCGCGTGTCTAGACTAGAAATATGCCGCGTCACTTAAATCAAAATCGCTATGCCCTCTGCATCGATAACGGCGGTTACCCCGAATCGCTTGAGGTGCGCAAGGTCTATGTTCTGCTCCCCGACGAAAGAGCGGCAGTCAACAATTATGTCCGAGTAATAGACGAGACCGAAGAAGATTATTTGTACCCTGCCAAATATTTCGTGATGATCGACGTTCCCAAACAAGCCGCCGAAGCAATGTTGGGACATGGAACCCCTCTACACCCGAGCGTCCGCTGAAGACGAAACGACGTTGAGCGCCTCTCCGCAGGAAAAACAACTACAACCCGAGCAAGCGGCTGCTGCCTACACCATTGACCGGCACATTTCGGTGTCCGCAGGGCCGGGCTCCGGGAAGACGACCGTCCTGGTCGAACGCTACCTGCACATCCTGCGCGAGCACAAACTCTCAATCGATCAGATCGTCGCCATCACTTTCACCAACCGCGCGGCGAACGAAATGCGCGAGCGCCTGCGAGAGCGACTCAATCACTTTCTGCACGCGAGCCAGGGAGACGAAAGAAAGCGCTGGCTCAGCTACAAGCGCACCCTGGACGGCGCGGTGATCACGACCATTCACGGTTTCTGCGCGCGACTGTTGCGCGAGTATCCGGTGGAAGCGCGCGTCGATCCGCAATTCCTGTTGCTGGATGAGCATCGTGCCGCGATGCTTTTGGAATCAGTGGTCGAGGAAGCACTTACCGAATTCATCAGTTCCGGCCACGTCGAGATCTCGCGGCTCACCCTCGGCGTGGGGCGCGGCAAGTTGGCGGCCGCTTTGGCCCAACTCTATCGCGACGTACGCGGCCAGGGACTTTCGCTCGCGGATCTCGCGCTGAAAACAGCCCGCAGTCACGCGACGGAAGCAGATCATGCGCGGGCCATGGATGACCTGTCGCGAGCCATGAAGGAGTTTCTCGCTTGCCGCCGAACTACTCCGGCCGCGAGGGGTAACCAGGCAGAAGTCAGCTCGGCCTGGGCCGATCTGCGGCCGCTGCTGCAAACCATTCCCGACGTCGAAGGATTGGCGGACTATTGCCGCACGGTCGAAGCCTTTCGCAGTTTGCGACCTGCGGCACGCGGTGATCTTAAGCCATATGTGCAGGAGCTCGACGAACTGGTTTGGAAAAAAGATTTGCTGGGGCGGGTGCCGCAAATCTCCCTCGATCTGTTTGCCCGGCAATACGCGCTGGAAATGGTAAACGTGCTGACGCGCATCGACGAACGGCTGATTGAAGAAAAGCAAAAACTATCGGCGCTTGATTTCGACGATTTGGAACTGCGGGCGTTGGAATTGCTGGAGAGTCCGGCAGTCTTGACTCGATCCGCCCAGCGTTACAAGTTTTTTCTCGTCGATGAGTTTCAGGATACGAACGATCTGCAGCGGCGGCTGCTCGAGCGACTGGCGTTGCAGCAGGGGCTAAAGGAGAGCGCGAACCTGTTCATCGTCGGCGATCGCAAACAGTCAATCTATGGATTTCGCGGCGCTGATGTAGATGTCTTCCGCGAGATGACCAGAACCCTGACGGCGATTGGCGGTCAGGAGCAGCCGCTACTCTTGAATTTCCGGAGCCAGCCGCCGCTGATCAACTTCTTCAATTACCTTTTTGAGCGATTGTTCTTACCAGGTGAGGATGTTGCTGCGGCTGAACTCGAAGAGCTCGGTTATGTCACGCACCAGGCGAGCGAGGCGAAACGAGAGTTGCGTGATGAAGGGCCGCTGGTTGAGTTGCTCGTCACTACCGAAGCCGCGGCAGACGAGGACGATGCGAAAGCAGATCAGGACTCGCGCGAGCTTGATGCACAACAACTAGCGCAGCGGATCATCGCCCTGACTAATCCTGGGAGCGCAAATCCCGCGAGTGCAAATCCCGGGAGCGCAAATCCCGGGAGCGCAGGCATCCTGCCTGCAAGCGGTGGCATTAGCCGCCAATCGGAAGGTGAGTCTTTCAACTCGGACAGACAGCCGACGTTTCTTGAGGGCGGGCAGGATGCCCGCGCTCCCAGGTACAGCGACATTGCGTTGCTTTTCCGAGCGATGACGAAGGTTCATTCTTACGAATCGGTTTTTCGCCGCGCAAACATCCCTTACCAAACGGTGCTCGGTCGTGGTTTCTACGAACGTGAAGAGATCACTGATCTGATCCAGTTGCTGCGGTTTCTGGATAACAAGACTGACGAACTGGCGCTGGCCGCCGTGCTGCGTTCGCCGCTCTGTGGCCTATCCGACAATGCGTTGCTTGCCCTGCGTTGTGCTCCCTGGTTGAAAGATGACGGCGAGACGCTTATTCATTTCAGCCAGACACGAGGATTGCTAACCGCGCTACGCCGGCATCGTGAAATCGCCTTAATCAGCGATCAAGAACAAGACCTGCTGGATCGTGCGGCCGATCTGATCGGCGAGTTGGTGGCGCGCCGGCATCATTATGCGCTGGGTGATCTATTGCGGTTCGCGGTCGAACAATCAGAGTACCTGGCGGTAATTGCGGCGACCTTTGAAGGAGCGCAGCGTCTGGCGAATGTCGAGCGCCTGTTTACCCTCGCCGAACGTTTCGATGGTGCGGACACGCACTTGATTCGCGACTTTGTGCGTTACGTGCAGGAGTTCGAAGCCGTAGGCAGTCGCGAAAGCGAAGGCCAGATCGACGAAGCGGCAAACGCGGTGCGCCTGATGACGATTCACCAGGCCAAGGGTTTGGAATTTCCGATAGTGATCATTCCGGAACTGCAGCGGTATTCAAGGGTCATGGACAACTGGTTCCTGCTTGATCGTCACCGCGGTCTCACGCTGAAAGTGCCTGACGGTCGCGGCAAGCAAGCCGCGGGCTGCACCTTTACCGGTTTTGAACAGCGTCAGGCGTGGCGCGAAGAGTTTGAGAGTATGCGCTTACTCTATGTTGCGGCCACGCGCGCTCAGGACCGCTTGATATTTTCAGGCACCACTAAAGATCTGGAGAGCCTCAGCGGAAATCGCGAAACCTGGCTCAGATGGATTTGGCAATCGCTTGGTCTGGAAACGCTCACGCAAAGCGGTGTCGTCGAGCCTGCTCCCGGGGTGCAGATTCAACTCTCGTTAAATCTTGCTGAGCAACCGGTACCTGAGCTAACCACTGACACGCATCCCGCACCACAGAGTTCGGAAACCGCGGACTCTCTGACGGAAGCGTTTCCACTGCTGCGCGCGATTGCTCCTGAGAACGCAGTGGGAACCAATCGTTTCAGCGTCACGCAGTTGATCAACTATCGACGCTGCCCCCGGTCATACTATTTTGATCGCGTGTTGCGTGTGCCGTCGTCTGAAGAGATGGCGGTCTGGAACGATGCCGAAGCTCCAGAGCCACCAGCGAATTTGACAGCCACACTGAAGGGCGCGGTGATTCACCGCTTTTGTGAAACGTTTACGGCGGGCGACGATCCGCTGCTGGTTTTGCGGAAGAGTTTTGCTGATCTGATTCGCCTGCGGCAGGCGCAGTTTGCCGATCGGCTGATAGACATCGACAGCGAAAAAGCTGTTGAGGAATTGCAGCCGCTGGCCAATCACTATCTTTCCAGCACCGTCTTTGAACGAGTTCAGAGGGCTCGCGCACATAGCGGAGGCGAATTGACCAGGTGGCCGGGTAACGGCGGCGGCCTTTGGAGCGAGTTGGCTTTTCGATTGCGCAGGCCATTGGGTATTTTGTCCGGCGCGATCGATAAACTGCTGGTGATACCGGCAAGCGACGACAGTTTTGACGTCGAGATCATCGACTTCAAAACCAACCGCTTCCGTGCTCGTTCACTTGCCTCGTCCTCAGCGCCAGAACGACAAGCGCCTTCCCTGGGACCGCGGCCGTCCCGCCCGCATGGTCGCCGGGTCACAGTTCAGGCGGGAGACCAAATCCCTTTCGATTTTTCTGCAAGCCAAAACACTCAAGCTGATTTGCAAATGGCGCCGACGAGCGCTCAGGCTTCACTAAACGACGAAGTCGAACGCGTTGCTGCCGACTATCAACTGCAAATGCAAGCCTACGCACTGGCAGTGCGTGAATTACTCCCTGAATTAACCCGCGAACCCGATCGCCTCAGGGTGACGCTTCATTTTCTGGATCCCAACCTCGAATACAGCTTGCCGCGGGAATTGCTTTCGCCAGCAGCTTGTTCCCCGGCCATCGACCAAGCGATGAGTGAGATCGTCTCTGCTCGCGATCCGGAAAATTTTCCAGTACAACCAGCCCGCCATTGCCGCATGTGTAGTTTCCTGGAGTTGTGCGCCGCTGGAAGGGATTGGTTAGGAGAGAGGGATTACGCCTAGTGGAGCCTTCAAGCCGGCACGGTTTACGATTTCTAAGCCACCTGCTGAAGCCACGGTGAGAATGAGACAGTCCGAAAATCAAACTGCACCACCACCACCCATCTCTTGCGCAGTGTTCTAAAGTTGTGTTGCTGGGAATGAAACGGGAAGCGGTGCAGTAGCCCGACTGTTAAGGAGGGCTCTGACTGCCACACGAGCTCTCCCTAACAGTCGGGCTACTGCACCGTCGGCCGGCAACGCAACTTTAGGACACTGAAGCGCCTTGACTGACTCACGGAATCCGTTATAGAAGGTAAATAGTATCTAAACTTTTTAGTAAACGTTTACACGGCCTTAAGTCGGAATTTGCCAGTAGAGGTCGCCTGATGGAAATAACAACCGATCACCTGGAAAGTTCCGCTGACGTTCGAGGTGGTAAGGCGCGCATCGCCGGGACGCGCATTACCGTCTCCGACATAGTGACAATGCATCTTCGCCTCGGCTTATCGGTTGAAGAAATCGCAGGCAAGTACTCGGTAGCTTTGTCTGCCGTGTACGAGGCACTCGCCTATTATCACGATCACCGCACCGAGGTTGAGCAGACAATCGAACAAGACGCTGCGTTCGTTGAAGCATTTAGAAAAAATAACCCCGCGCCGCTGCAAGAGAAACTCCAGGCGCTAACTCAGTGCTGAGCGGATCCGGTTTCACCTTGGTGAGAGTGTTGATCCTGACGTGGCTGCGGCTTTGCGAACCCATAGCATTGACGTCACAACGACAATAGAAGCAGGCCTTCGCTCCGCAAGCGACGCGACGCAGATCGAGTTCGCACGTACGACGCGCCGCGTGATTGTCACTCACGACACGGATTTCCTGAGATTTGCGAGTCAGAGTTAACCGCAACGCGGTTACGTCCTCGAGCCCAGGGTTGCCGCTTCGGCTACCCTGGGAAAGCGCAAGTGAATAATCGTCAACCGCAAAGCGGTTGCGCCGTTTGCATCCGAGAAATTTACACGGCAGGCGCAACCGCGTTGTGGTTGAAGGATCAAATCGTTCTCTTTTCCCAGGGTAGCCGAAGCGGCAACCCTGGCTGTAGGGCGAAACCGCCTTGCGGTTTGGTACCTGACAAGCGGGTCAGCGGTTTCGGAAAAATTGGTCTGATCCGCGTTCTAACCATTCGACCAGCCCGCTAGCGACACAATCAGTTGGCGGGAGGTCCCACTATGACTACGATCAATTCATTCGATGGCGGACAGTTTGACGGTTATCTGGCGCTGCCTGCGAGTGGTGTTGGCCCAGGCATCGTCGTCTTGCAGGAGATCTTTGGCGTTAATGCCTTCGTGCGCGGCGTCGCGGATTGGTATGCGGCGCGTGGCTTTGTGGCTTTGTGCCCCGATCTGTTTTGGCGCCAGGAACGCGGCATCCAACTAACCGATCAGACATCTGAAGATTGGGAAAAAGCGTTCGCGCTTTATCAGGGACTCGACGAAGCGAAAGCCGTAGACGACTCGGCAGCAGCAGTCGCGTTCCTGCGCAAACACCCGAGCTGCAATGGCAGTGTTGGTGCGGTTGGTTTTTGCCTCGGCGGGAATCTCGCGTACCTGCTTTCGGTTCGCTACGCGCCTGACTGTGCTGTCGGCTATTACGGAGTCAGCATCGAAAAATCGCTGGCCGAAGCGAGGCAGTTGGGTTCGCCTCTGCTGCTGCACATCGCCGGCCAGGACCAATACTGTCCTCCTGAAGCGCAGACACAAATTCATCTTGCACTCGATGCGCACCCGCTTGTAACGATCTGCGATTATCCCGGGCAGGATCACGCCTTTGGCCGGCCCGGAGGGGAACACTACAACGCGTCTGCCGCCGAGCTCGCCCACCTCCGAACACTCGAGTTCTTCGTTCGCAATCTCGCCGCAGCGGGCGCGGTTAATGTGCAACAGAAGCTGTCTGAGCTATGGGACGAGCACGTCAAATACGAGTTTGCCACGCGCGACACGGAAGACACTTTGCAGACAATGGTGCCGGATGCTTACGTCAACCACGTTCCCGTCCTGACCGGAGGCGTGGGCCATGATCAGTTGCGCGAGTTTTATTCCCAGCGGTTTATTCCGCAGATGCCGCCCGACACCTCGATGACGCCCATCTCACGCACCATCGGCAGCGATCGAGTAGTCGATGAGATGGTCTTTGAGTTCACCCACACGATCAAAATGGATTGGATGCTGCCCGGCGTCGCGCCGACCGGAAAACACGTGCGCGTGCCGCTGGTGGTGATCGTTCATTTTCGCGACGGCAAACTCGCGCACGAGCACATCTACTGGGATCAGGCTTCGGTGCTCGTGCAGCTTGGGCTGATTGATCAGGCGCGGCTGCCGGTGGCTGGAGTGGAGAGTGCGGAGAAGGTGCTTGATCCGAGTCTGCCGGCGAATGCCTGGTTAGATTCTCTTAGATAAACTAACAAGCGAGGATTGATTAGGGTCTTTAGTCAACGGATATCCATGTTTGCTGAATGGAAAAGGCGTCGCGAGTTGCGCAAAGGAATTGCCTCGCTTTGTCAGCAGTAGAATAGTGATCTTGGTGAAGGTCGAATTGTAATGACGTAGTATTGCGGCTCTGCCGCTCCACAGTGCGGTAAGGCTATGCCTTACCGGGTTTTTTCATTTTTGCTTTCGAGGCTCTGCCTCCGCTGTTGATGGGGAGGCGCAGCCTCCAAGAACATTTGACAGCGCTTGCCGGTAAGGCAGAGCCTTACCGCACTGTGGAGCGGCGAAGCCGCGGGCTAAACCGCTGACCTTCGGGACACCACACAAATTGAAAAACAACATAACAAAAAGTGAGTCGTTGCCCGGGGACGCCATCGTCAGTCGCTTGCGCCGCGATCTGGGCACGGTTGAATCTTACGCCGCGCTGATCGGCATTCTGATTGGCGCCGGTATTTTCAAAGTCACCAGTCAGGCATGGAGTCTAACTGGTCCCAGCGTCATTCTCGGCTACCTCGTGCTGGTGCCGGCGATCCTCGCCACTTCGATCCCTTATGCTGCGTATCTATCGACGCCGCTGGGACGTGAACCCGGCGGCGAATACCTGCACATCTCGCGCACGCTCGGGGGCTTGCGCATCGCTTATATCGGCTCGTGGTTGAAGATCATCTCTTATGTGGGCGCCGGTGCGTACCTGGCGGATGCGCTCTCGGGCTATCTGCTCGAACTATTCGGCGGTCGCCTCAGCCCGGCGACGTTTCATCTGCCGCTGGCGCTGGCAGGCTTGCTGCTCTTCTACGTTATTCATGTGGCCGGCGTGCGCTGGTTCGGACGAATGCAGGTATTGATGTGCGCGCTGAAAGGGCTGGCGCTGTTGGTGCTGATTGTGCCCGGGCTGTTTGCGATTCGGATGGCGAACTACACGCCGTTTGTCACGCACGGCTTCGGCGGGTTTGCCTCGAGCCTGCTGCCGATCTTCTTTGCCTATGCCGGCTTTGAGTCGTTGGCCCAAACCGCGGGCGAAGTGAAGGACAGCACGCGGCGTTTACCGGTGATCCTGCTCAAAGGGATTACCGCCACGGCCATGATCTACGCGCTGATGTCGATCGTTTCGTTTGGCGTGTTACCGGGAGAGCGCTTGCAGGCGAGCAGTGCGCCGATGGCCGAGGTGGCGGCGGTATACCTGCCCGCGGGCGCCGCCGGCTTTGTAACTTTCGGGGCGATCATGGCGATCATGACGGCGCTGAATGGCACGATGCTGGTGCCGTCGCGCCTGGCACTGATGTTTGTCGCTGATGGACTGGCGCCCGCGTGGCTGGGGTTCATCAACCCGCGTACGGCCACTCCGATTCGTGCGCTGACGTTGACGCTAATCGCTTGCACTGCGCTTTTGCTGAGTAACCAGTTGACGCTGGCGCTGAACATCGCGGTCTTTGCGCTGATCGTGCTCTACTTTCTCCACAGTCTGACTTTTCTACTGCTGCCGCGCTGGAATCCGCAACTCAACAGCGAGATTACTGTCCGCATCCCGCGATGGGTTTTGCTTAGCAGCGCCGGGCTTTCGGCAATCATGATGGGTGGCATGATCGCGGTGCAGGTGGTTCAGGATGTTGGCACGTTGACGACGCAGACTCTGCACGAACGTGTCTTGAATCACTCGCTGACGAGTCTGGAACTGGCACTTGTCTGGGCAGCGGTAGGCGCGGCACTATACGCACTGGCTCGATGGCGCAAGCCGTAGTCCGACAAACTTTAGTTTGTCGCCGATGCTACTCGACAAACTGAAGTACGACCACCCCAACGGGGCTGCCCCGCTGGGAACCCCGGTTGTCGGACACCGGATCGGACACCGAAATGGACCTTCAAGGCAAACGCATACTAATCACCGGGGCCGGTCGCGGCCTGGGCCGCACGCTCGCCTTTGCCTGCGCCGCTGCCGGAGCGCGAGAGGTGATTGCCGGCGCACGCGCCGCTGAAGATATTGAGTCACTGCGCGCCGAAGCCTCGGCTCTTGATGCCAGTGTGATTCCGATCAAACTGGATGTCACTAAGGACGAGGATGTCGGCAACATTGCCGGGTTCGGCCGCGTAGACATTCTCATTAATAACGCCGGCGTGGCTGCTTTCGGCAACCCGCTGGAGATGAACTTTGCGGACGCTCGACAAGAGATGGAAGTGAACTACTTTGGTGCGCTGAGAATGGCGCGTGCCTGTGCTCCGGGAATGATCGAACAGGGCGACGGTCTGATTGTGAACGTCGCGACGATTCTCGCCAAGGTCAATCTGCCGCTGGTGGGCACCTACTGCGCAACCAAGGCCGCTTTGCTCAGTTTGGGTCAGGCGTTGCGCGCTTATTTGAGCGACAGAGGTGTGCGCGTGATCACCGTCATGCCCAGCACCATCGACACGGATATGAGCAGCGGCGCCGACGTGCCGAAGTTGAGCAAAGAGTACGTCGCCGCTGAGATTTTACGAGTGATTCGCGAAGAACCGATCGATCCGCCGATCGGTGACGAAGCAAGAGGGATCTACGAAGGCCTATTGAATGATCCGGCTGCGATAGAGAAAACATTCGCACAGATACTGGCCTAGCCGTGCCCGATGCTAACGGGAGATTTGTTTCACTGGGACCGCGGGCGTCCCGCCCGCATTACGTCGCCATGGCCTTCGATTCGAGATTGAGTCACTCAGGCCAGGCAAAAGTGGCAGCGTCGCTTCCGGGCGGGCGGGACGCCCGCGGTCCCAGTAACTCAGTCCCAGTCAGCACGAGTTCGTTTCGGTGAAACACTTATGATGGCCGATACACTTCTCAATCGCCGGCGCGATGAATTTCCCACTTTGGCTTCAGGTATTCATCTGCTGAGCCACAGCCTGGGTCCCATGCCCCGGACCGCGCGCGCCTCGATGATCGCTTACACGGAAGCCTGGGAGCACCACACAAGTGAAGACGCCTGGGCTACGAGCTGGTGGGATCTTTCAAAGCTGTTGGGCGATCGGATCGCGCGCCTGCTGGGTGGCGCGCCGGGTGCGGTGCAGATTCAACCCAATACATCCATCGCTTTGTCCACCGTCGTATCTTGTTTCGAATTCGCCAACGCGAAACGAAATAAGATTGTCACCTCGGCGCTTGATTTTCCTTCGATGGAATACATCTGGGACGCGCAAAGACGTCTCGGAGCGGAGGTTGAGATTGTTGCCTCGGATGACGGCATCATTGTGCCCACGGAGCGCCTGCTGGCAGCGATAGACGAAACAACTTGTCTTGTGGCAATCTCACACGTCTCGTTTCGCAGCTCCTTTCGCGTCGATGTGGAAGCGATTGTCGAGCGGGCGCATCGCCTGGGCGCTCTGGTGCTCCTGGATGTCTATCAATCCGCAGGAACGGTTGTGTTGGATGCCGGCGGCTGGGGCGTTGATTTCATGATAGGAGGGACGATCAAGTGGCTGTGTGGCGGACCGGCCTGTGGTTATTTGTATGTGCGCCCTGATCTGCAAATGGAGTTGCGCCCGCGACTGACAGGCTGGGTCGCACATGCTGAGCCGTTTGCCTTTGCGCCGGCGCCGATGCGCTACGACGAATCAGTGCGACGCTTTGCTCAGGGCACGCCGAGTATTCCGGCTCTCTACTCAGCCCTGCCGGGTTTGCAGATCGTCGCGGATGTCGGTATCGAAACCATTGCCCTTGAGTCGCGCCGGCGCACCCAATGGATGATCGAATTCGCGCTGGAGCAGGGTTGGACGGTGAATAGTCCTCTTGACGTCAATCAACGCGGCGGTTCGGTAATGATTGGTGTTCGCGATGGAGCAGCAATGGTAAATTCGCTCGCGGAACGAAAGGTTTTTGTGGATTCGCGACCCGCTGCGGGCTTGCGGATCTCGCCCCATTTTTTTAACAATGATGACGAGGTACAGGAAGCACTCTCGGTTCTACAGAATTTGATTCGTTGAGCCAGTTGTAAAACCCCCCTCTTTTTTGGAGAGACCAAGATGAAGAGTTACAACCTAAGCGGCTATTCGCTGATCCTTCTGCACGGTTTGTTTTCCGGTCTGGCTGCTCCCCCGGGATGGAGCGTTTGGCTTGCGGTCGCCGTCGGATTTCTCTATCTGGGTTTCATCTGGTTCTTTGGCGGCTTGTATCTTTCGGACGTGCTGCACATGGGCATCGCACACAAAACGCTGGCGTACAAAAAGTGGTTCATGAAATTCCTCGCGGTCTTTTTCAACACCGTGGGAATCTATGTAAATCCGATCGAATGGGTCAATCGCCATCGCCATCACCACGCCTTCTCTGATCACGAAGGCGATCCGAGCAAGTTAGCGACCGACGGATTCTGGCGCACGATGTATCTCACTTTTCGTCCCTACAAATGCAAGTCGAATCTGGCTGGGGATGCGATTCTCAAGACGTTGTCGTTCCGCCTGGTCTCAAACTGGTACTTCGCCGTCTTTGCTCAGTTCAGCAGTTTTGCGTTGCTCTGGGTTCTGTTCCGAGACGTGAAGTACTCGCTGGTCCTGTGGTTGGGGGCGCGCTTTTTGGGTCTGTGGGTCAACATGATCCAGAATTACTGGACGCATGATCGGCGCTTTGGCACCAGGCGGTACGCGGACGAAGACAACGCCATGAACATTGGGGACTGGCTGCCGGTAACAGCTACGTTCAGTTCCAGTTTGCAGAATAATCATCACCACTACCCGAACTTCCTGCGCAACAGTCACGACGGGAATGAATATGATTTTGGTTTTATGACCGTGCGAGTGATGAAGGCGTTGGGCCTGGTTAAGCCCACCCCGGTAGGAGCTCGAAAACCGCAGGGCATTCCGCTACAGGACATTGGGATTTGATCCTCTTTCGCATAGCATCGACTTAAACGCTACGAATGAATCCGCGCTTTAGTTAAGTCGCCTGAGTTTCTTGAATTCGTTTAGATAGAGGACTTGTCCGCCGCCGCGAGCGGGGCACAAGTGACCTGTCTAAACGGCAATTGCGGTAGGACCTCATCAGTCGACCTCATAACGCACGCTCGGACTGCCTGCTGGATAAAACACTCCCAATACGCGCAACTCGTCAGCACCGGTGTTCTCGACGCAGTGCGCCTGTTCCTTCGGCAGGTAAACACATGAACCCGCGCCAATCGAAGTGTTTGTTTCACCCGCCCACATCCGGCCCTGACCCCGCAGAATAAACAGCACTTCTTCGTATTGATGAAAGTGATCGGGCGCGCGGCCTGGCGGAATTGAGCCGACAAATTGGGTGACCTGAGTGCTGCCGACTTCGTCGTCGACCAGTACGCGATACCAACGATCGGCAGTCGGGAGGGAGGGGCGATCCGCCAGCCGCACAATTGGCAAAGGATCAAGCGACGCTGATGAAGAAGAGGGAGGCATTGTCGGCGACAGCGGCAGCGCGCTCGGTCCGTTGAGAGGCTCAGGACACTGCGAGCTGATCATGACGAGCGACTCGGAGTTCGGATTGTCGACGGTCAGTGTTTGTCCGGGTCGCAGGTAGATTCCGGTTGCTGGTTCGACTGCGAAGGCACGGTCATCGATGAAGACTGTTGCGTTGTTGTTCGCCGCTTGTACGTGGCCTAGCCTTGAGCGGGCGGGACGCCCGCGGTCCCAGGTCGGGCCCAACACGTAGAGAATTTCGTCACAGGTTTCATTGCGCAATCCCGGCGAGAGACCTGGCGCAAACTCAAGCACTCGCAGGGAGATGGCCTGGGCGCCAACGTCGCGTCCGATCTGCGGCCAGACGCGCAAGCTGCCGAAGTCTACAGGCGCGCCTTCGCGCATTTCCGAAACTCGACAGCCGCCTTCGAGCACAATCGCCATTGCCAAATTGTATCTTAGGTGCGCCGGTCAGCGCTCGGTCTTTAGATGATGAGTTGTATGTTCGGTGATTGATGAGCCGGGCCGCAGTTCGGCCCTGGCAAGATCGGACGTGGTCGGTGAGCGGAAGAGTTCCGGACTCTCTGTGCCCGGTTTCAACTGTGCCTGCGTGTATCCGCCGTCAAGCAACGATTGCGTCTGAGCATCGGAGGTGCTGTCTCTCAGGCCCTGGCGTGGCTTCGTAAACATCATGCCGTTGAGGACCAGCCCCAATCCAATCAGAAAAGTAATCACTCCCAGCCCGCCAATGCCTGCGACCAAGGGTATCGCCTCCTGGGCCTTGGAATCGAGAAGCGCGAAGACGACCACGATCGCGAGCAGGCTGGCGCCCAGTCCGGACGCCGCCGTAATCACCCCGTCGCGCATCCGGCGCAGACGTTTTTCTTCGGGTGACTCGAGGAACTTTTCGATCTGCGGCAGCACGTCTTCAGCGATTCGATGCAGGTGTGAATCGTCCACCTCGCGAATCTTTGCGGCCATGGCGCGGCCGATCTCTTCTCGCGCCGTCACCGCTGATGCGGTTACCGAATCGGGCCGTTCCAGACTCACCCGTACGGAGCGCAGATCAGTACCGCAGGCGCGGCAATACTGACTCATCTGACGTTCTTCGGATCCACAACTAGGACAATACATGGCGTTGAATTATACGGCGTTTTCGCCGGCGTGGTTCCTGGCAAGAACCGTGAAAAGCCGTGAATCGTGAATAGTGAATAGTGAGTCGTGAATAGTTAATAGTGCACGCACAGCCCAAGGGCCCCTCGCTGCACGATTCACGATTTACTATTCACGGCTCTTCACGCTTCCACCTTCACTCCGTGCCAGAAGGCTACATAGCCTCTGATCTCGTGGGCTGCTGGCTTGGGTTCCGGGTAATACCAGGCAGCGTCCTTATTGGTTTGGCCATCGACCACGACGTCGTAATAACTGGCCGTGCCTTTCCAGGGGCAAACGGTATGTGTGCCGTTCTGCTGGAAGTATTCCTGCTTAATTGAGTCCGGGGGAAAGTAATGATTACCTTCAATGACTACCGTCTTGTCACTCTGGGCGAGAATCGCGCCATTCCAAATTGCTTTCATACAGGAATGGTAAACGGTGAAGAGCGAATAGTAAATCGGGGGGAAGATGCTGGATGCAGGCGACAGCAGATGTCAGATGCTGGATGTTAGATGTTAGAAAGCGAGCCTCAAACCAACGGACACCGCTGCGGACTCGGCTTTCATGAAAACCACATTCAGTTCTAACATCTAACATCCAGCATCTAACATCTGCTTCGTTCTTACCCGCCGCTCACGGACGGAAGGATAGTAACTTCATCACCTTCGGATAAAGCGGTATTCAAGGCTTGCTGGTGGCGAATGTTTTCGCTGTTGACGAAGATGTTGACGTGCAAACGCACCTCGCCTTTTTCATTCACCACTCGATCGCGTAAGCCGGCGTGCACCTCCCACAAACGACCGAGGCCTTCGCCGACCGTGGCAGGCAAGCCTTCGATCTGAATCTGATTCCGCCCGCCGGCAAAATCCGCAAGAAAACCTGAGATGTTGAAAATGACCATGGCAAAAGTAGATGTTAGATGATGGATGCTAGATTTTAGAAACGGAATGTTGGTTTCATGCAAGCCGAGTTCGCAGCGGCACGTTGGTTTCGCGTCGACTTCTAAGATCTAACATCCAGTATCTAACATCTGTTCAAGGCAGAATCCCCTCCGGAACTCGCCACGGGTGGAGGTCGATTACCAGGCGGCCTGCTTTGACTGCCGGATCGGTGGCTGCCAGTTCTTGTGCCTCGGCCAGCGAGCCGACTCGAAACACGAAGATGCCGCGCAGAGTCGTATCGTCGCCAAACGGTCCGGCGACTACGAGCTTCTTTGTCTGCGCCAGACGATTGATATTCGCAAGATGGGCCTTTTGCAATTCCTCAGTGGCCGGTGTTTTTTCCGGCGTCCACTTCGCGCCTCGCGATAGGAAACCCAGGTAAGCAGTTTCCATCTTCGTCGTGGGCGGGGCCTTCTTCAAGACGTCTTCGGACCACCAGGGATGCATCTCGACCAACAGGTGACCGGCGACGACTGCCGGATCCGCCGCGGCCCAAGCGCGTGCTTCATCGAGCGACGGCGCGCGAAAAATATAAACACCCAGCAGATCCTGATCATCGGTGAATGGCCCGGCGATCATTGCTTTCCCCGATTCCAACAGGGACATTACGTACGCAACGTGTTTTTGATGAAGCTGGGTGGTCGCGTCCGTGTGCGCGGTGGTCCAGCCCGGACCTTTCTTAAGTAGACCCATATAGAACTGGACCAACTTATGCTGTGGCTCGGCTTTTTCCTGCGCTTTGAAAGGTGTCGCATTAAAGCCGATAAGCATCAGCACGAGCGAAACCAGAATTAGTAAATGTTTCTTCATCGAAATCCCTCGTCGACGCGGCTTTGCCGCTTTCCAGTGCGGTAAGGCTCTGCCTTACCGATCAGTCTGACTATTATTTTCGAGGCTATGCCTCCGCACTCCGAGGCGTAGCCTCGTATGAACTAAGAACCTTGCCGGTAAGGCACAGCCTTACCGCACTGGGAAGCGGCATAGCCGCGAGCCGAGGCCCTCAGACAGTCTCTGAATGTGCGCGAAGTAGTGGCATCACTCAAAAACCGAACCACTTCTCAAACAACCGCAGTCTTCACGCAGACCACTGGAGGCAGCCCTTCTTCCATCGCCGCCCAGGACTCGCCGCCATCGTTTGATCCAAACAACTTGCCGCTGCGTGTGCCAAAATACAATCCCATCGGATCTAATGCATCACCCGACAGGCCATCGCGCAGCACCGTTTCAAAAGCATTCTCCTGCGGCAAGCCATTGGTCAGCGGCTCCCAAGACTCGCCCGCGTTACTGGTGCGATAAACCCGCAGCTTCGCTTCCGGCATACAGCGAAATCCGTCAGATTCAAGCGGCACGATGTAGACAGTATTCGCATCCCGGTGATCTATAGCCATGGCAAAACCGAAATCCGAGGGCACATTGTTGGCGATGTCCTGCCAACTGTCGCCATGATCGTCGCTGCGATACAGCCCCCAGTGATTCTGCAAATAAAGCCGCGCACTGGTCGTCGGATGACTGACGATCTTGTGCACGCACTGGCCAAACTCCGGGTACCAGTTTTCCGGCGGCAGGAACTGCGCACGCACACCGACGTTGCGCGCATTCCAGGTCTCGCCGCCATCATCGGTGCGATAGTGACCGGCGGTGGAAATGGCGATGTGCAGGCGTTTGCTGTTCGCTTTGTCGGGCAGAATCGTGTGCAGGCACAGCCCGCCGCCTCCGGGCTGCCACTGAGGCCGGTGTGGATGATCGTAAAGCCCTTTGACCAGCGACCAGTTCGCACCGGCATCGTCTGATCTGAAAAGCGCGGCCGGCTCGACGCCGCAGTACAGTGTGTCCGGCTGATCAGGATGACCCAGGGCGATCTGCCAGATCTGTTTCATCGCCGTATCAGCTTCGGGTGGAAATTTGATTCCGTAGGCTTCGGGTTGAGTCCAGGTTTTCCCAAAGTCATCCGACGAACTCAGATAAGAACCCCAGTGCATTTGGTTAACCGCAGCCCAAAGTCGATTACGGCCCTCGCGGTTATCATAGGCGAGCGCGTAGATCGCAAAGCCGGGAAAGTAAGGACCGCCAACCTCCCAGTTGGTTCGCGCCGCGTCCGAACGCAATATGAAGGCGCCCTTCATCGTGCCAACCAGCGTCAGCACATCACCACTTTGTACAGTTACGTGATTAGTCGTAGGCATCGTCGCAGCTCCAATCGTTCGATAATGGTCGATTGCAAATTGTCAGCAAATTATAGGAAACGTCGCATCCTGAGCCAAGCTCGCCTCCAGCCCTCCGTTCTCTGCCCCTCAATCTTCTATTAAACACAGGGGCAGAAATCTTTAGGTGCGCTCAAGCAAGGACTCCTCCACCATTAAGTCGAACGGCAAAGGCTGGGATCGACAGTGTGCAGTAAATTATTTGACCCGGCCTCCCGTACTGACCTAACTCAGTTATGCAGGGCGGCGCAGGTAAGAGCGCAACTGCGGCGGGGTCGCTTTGCGCAACAGTGCGGCTTTGGCTTGCCATTCAGCGGTGCGGCTGAGTTCAACCAGGTACCGAGTCTCGTTCCCTTCCAACACGGCTATGGGCGCGCCGTCGCGATAAAGGACACGGTTGGCTGAGTGCGCGGCGATGCGGCCACCGGGAGTAATGACGCCGACGAGGTTCAGCGGATCCGCGGCGCTGATGGAGATCATGTTTTCAAGCGCCGGAGCCCGGCGGATTGAACGCACCAGGCCGACCGCTTCGGGCAATGCGAACTGCTCGCCGGAAATGCCGGCGACAAAGCGGCCGCCGCGAATCTCGCCCCGTGCTTCCAAACGATGATAGACGCGCAGCAGCTCACGCCAGGGCACGGTGATACCTTCGCGTTCGAGCAGACGTTTGAAGACTACGCCGTAGCGTTTAAGCAGGATGCGCGCGATGGTTTCTTTCTGTTCGGCGGTTAAGCCGGTACCGCTATTTGAGCCCTGCCTAACGGTCGGGCTACTGCCACGGGCCACGGCGGGCAGGATGCCCGCGCTCCCGGGAAGACGATTGAGGATGGACCAGCGGCCGGCGCTGGCCATGTCGTAAACAGGTTGTCGACTTTTATGCCGGGCGGCGGCGCGGGTTTTGCGATTCGAAGGCGTCAGCAGTGCACGCAACCCTGTGAAACTATCGGAGGTGATCAAACCACTGGCTACCAACTCGGCCAGCGAGTCTTCGACCTGACTGCGCAAAAGTTTCGTGCCTTCGACAATGTCCTGGAAGAAAGAGGCGCCGCGCGCACTCAGGTAATCATGAACGGCCTGAGTATTTGTCGAGAAGTTGAGTTCCAGAGGTGAGCGATGCGGAAAGGCTGCGGTCCAGGTGGCAAAGTTTTTTCTTCGCACGAGCGCGATCGGCGTCGTGCGCACCGGACCACTGCTGCGAGATTTCTGCGGCTCGCCCAGGCCCTTCGTTTGAGACGCCGGCTCGGAGCCATTCTTTTGCAGCAGCTTGGGCGAAACGGGCGCAGTCAGGCGTGCCCAGATCATCTCGCCCGACAGACAAAGTGCATCGAGCCAAGCTGGATCGTATTCGGCCAGACGGCTGGGCAACACTTCACCTTCCCACGCCGCCGCCGGCGCCTCAAATCCTTCCAACTGTTCCAACAGGACGCGCACGCTCTCTGGGCCTTCCATCTGATGATCGGGGGCGACCTTTTGCCAGGCCAGCAGAAACCGCACAAAGTCCGCAGTCGAGACCGGCTCGATCTCCTGACGCAGCCGGTTCAAGGTGTAGCTGTGAATGCGAGCCAGCAGTCGTCGCGCGCACCACTCGGTGTCCGCCCGTCCCGGAGTGAACTGGCCGCGAATGACAAAGCCCTCGGCTTCGAGCTTGAGCAACGCGCCTTCGATGTCTCGTGTTGATAGACCACTGGATGCGGCCAGATTTTCCACCGTCGTTGGTCCAAGACCTTCCAAACGGCCGCGTACTATTTCGACCAGCGCCTCTTCGAAGGTCCACTTTGTCTGTGCCGCGTTTTCCGGACCCGCGATCTCCGTTTCCAGCGAGGCTTGCGGATAGACTGCCTGCAATTGCGGCAGTCGCTCCGCAGCCACCCATAACCTGGGCAAGGGCGAGGCTCTGTGTCCCGGGAGCGCGGGCATCCTGCCCGCTTCCTTGTGCCCAGGCTCTGACTGCGATGGAACTTGATTCTCTTTAGAGTCAGCGGGCAAGATGCCCGCGCTCCCGGTAGACGCGCTCCCGGTAAGCACTGCCGCGCGACGTTCGGCCTTCAATTCGGTAAGAAACTGTTGCCAATCGGCGCCTTCTGGTTCCGTAATAAATCCGAGCTCAACCAGCGCATCATGCAATTCATCAGCAGTCGAGACCTGCGGCCAAGCCTCGTCGCGCACTCGATCGATGGCGCCCTGGTCCAGCCTGCCAATATCGGCGGCCGTTTCCGGATCGAGCCAGCGACGCTGAAAGACAGCGCGCGTGCGCCGCTCCTCAAGTGGCGCATCATCCAGAAACGCATAAGGTCGCGCATTGAGAATCTCCTGGGCCAGCGGCGAGGCCTCGACCATTTCTTTGGCGATCAGGTTCCGTTCATTCCGCTCAATCGATCGCAAGAGCTCTTCCAGACCGGCAACGTCCATCGCTTCTTCCAGACAATCCTGCACGGTCTGTGACACCAGCGGGTGGTCGGGGATCTCTCGCTGGCCCACCAGGTTTTCCGCACACGCCACCTGATCCGGAAAGACCGCGGTCAAAAGATCCTCGGCATTCATCCGTTGAATCTGCGCCGGGACTTTTTTGCCGCCGCGGCGGCGCAGCACCGCCAGCGAGCGCGTGACATTCCAACGCCAGCGAATATTCCACATCGGCGCCGTCAGCAGCGCCTGCCGCAAGACCTCGCGCACTGTTTTTGATTTCAAATAGCGAAACACATCGGCGAGGGGAAAACTATGCGTTGGTCCGAGCGAGAGGATGATCGCGTCTTCGGTTGCGGCTGCCTGCAACTCAAAATTGAACTGGACACAGAAACGCTTGCGCAACGCCAGGCCCCAGGCGCGATTCAGGCGGCTGCCAAAAGGTGCGTGCACCACCAACTGCATGCTGCCGGTGTCGTCAAAGAAACGCTCGAGCACGATGTTTTGCTGAGAAGGCATCACCCCCAGGGCGATCGTGGCAACACCGAGATATTCTGCAATCTGTTCGGCGGCCGAGCGTGAGATTCCGACCTCATCGACCAGCCAGTCAATGGCCGGGCCAAAGTTGATCCGCTGTCTGTTGTCTG
>Ga0179594_10000123_pt1 | contig 24482 bp, 22 predicted proteins | sample CZOMad1_1_08_16f_FD_148625 | JGI IMG/M metagenome (GOLD analysis project Ga0179594, IMG submission 148625) | Vadose zone soil fungal communities from Angelo Coast Range Reserve, California, USA - CZOMad1_1_08_16fungal (Illumina Assembly) | ecosystem: Environmental > Terrestrial > Soil > Vadose...
AATACGGCCGTTGGCGCGATCAAAGACGTTCTTTGGCGTGCCGTAGTGTGGGTTGATACCGAGAGCTGAGTACGCGAACTCGGTAAGGTTGGTGCGGCCGACGATCACCGCGCCAGCTTTTCTCAATCGTTCGACGACGATCGAGTCACGTGTCGCGGGGGGCGTGCCGACCAGCACTTTCGAGCCGCCGAGTGTAACCACACCGGCTTCGTCGAACAGGTCCTTGATCGAAATCGGGATGCCGGCGAGGGTGGGCAGTTTCGCGCCGCCGCGTCGTTGCGCATCCACGCGGTCGGCGGCAGCAAGCGCTTCACTATCATGGACCAGGAGGAAGGTCCGCGCACCTTCTCCTTGCGGGTCTTTGATTGCCGCGAGCGACTGTTCGACGAGTTGGCGGCTGGTGATTTTCTGACTGGCGAGAAGACGCGAAAGCTCGACGATGGTCATCGTTGCGAGTTCGCGCCCTGATCCGCCCTGCCCAACAGCGGCCGCTCTACGCCCAGGCGATGTACTGGCAGGTGCAAAGTCACTCACGTGAGCGTCGTTTGAAAAGCCTCGATGATCTTCATCCATGTCTATTTCCGCCTTATGAAAACGCTCGTTCTGCGCTGGCGCCTAAAGAGTTTCGCCGAAGTACAGCGTGTGCCCTTGATCATCTTTGATGACGAACTCTCTCGTTCCCCAGGCGGTCTCATGCACGTCCTTCACTAGTTGAATCCCATTTCTCTTCAACGCGTCTGCCGCAGCAAAGGCATCGTCCGTTATGAAGTAGAGGTGGAAGTGTTCCCCCTTATCCACGAACTCGATCGAGGGGTCCTTCTCGTCTACGAGTTTTAGGTGAAAGAGCTGGCCGCCCGCCCGTATACCGGCGTAAAAATCCTGGTACTGGAACTCGAGCGTCAGTCCCACCTTGGTGGTGTAAAAACGTATTGATGCGGCCAGGTCCGTGGTCCGGAGCTGTGCAATCGCGCCCGATATCTGCATCTTCCCTCCGACTGGTTGCGAACGTCAAAGGTCACCGGCGCCCGCCACCGCGTCCGGTGCACCACCTTGTTGGGCATCTGCCCGGGAGCGCGGGCATCCTGCCCGCATTGGTATTGAAGAAGACGGCTAGCAGGATGATTGGATCCGCTTCATAATCTCATCAATGCAAGGCATGTATTCTCCATCGGTCGAGACTTGGATTGTCGGTAGATTGAATTTCGGCGCTGTATAACTGGCGGCCGGCGAAATTTTTCCTGTTTTCCTGTAATCGGCAACACGTTTATCGCCGTGATAAAACTCCCGGTTTGGATTCTCTAAGCCTCTTTGGAGATGACGGCTTGCGGCCACTGCATTATCAGCAGAGCATAAAACAATCGAGGCGCACGCCAACTCAAGGATCTTCGGCATCCTGGGCTCCCAAACCTCTTGCTGAAACGCCGCCTCTATGACAACGGAGATATGACCCGCAAGATATTGATTCACTATTCCAAAGAACAACTCGGAGACCAGGCCATTGGTGTTGGGTGGAAGTTGGTCGTGTTTGACGCCGTAGGTGTTGACATAGCCCTCTTTGATCTCATCGCGGCTTATGACTGGCATCCACAGCCGTTCCCCAAGCTTCTTGGCAAGTGTGGTCTTTCCCGATCCCGGCTGGCCTGTGATGATGATGCACTTTGGTTTTCTGCTCATGTTTCCGAGATGCCCAACGTTTTTACTTGAGGTGCACGGCCCAGCCCGCGGTCCGCGGCCGATCATCTCGGCTGGAGTGGAAGTCTTTATGCTGACACCCGCATCGCGGGTTATCTAAGAGTGAGCCCAACCAGCGAAACGCTTCACGCAGATAAAGTTTCAAGTCCCAAGTTCCAAGGCTCAAGTTCGGTCCGAGAACTTGAAATTTGAAACTCGAAACTTGAAACTTCTTGACTTGGATTAGTCGGAGTTATCATGCGCCCTTTTGCTTCGCTAGTTCTGCTCGAAACGCGCGCTCCCTGTCAGCCACATAGTTCTTGTAGCCAACCGGGTCGATAAACGCTGTCGACACACCTGCCTTCAACCGTGAATATTTGGTTTCCATATCGAAGTAACTTCCATGAGCGCCAAGAAAATAGTCACAAGGCAGTGACTTTAGAACCTGGAATGTTCGTTCGTAATCCGCGGCGATCGCGGGATAGAGCGAATTCCCGACCAGCTTGTATCCGGGATTGACGTTTGGGCTACCAACGATGACCACGTCCCGGGTCTTTCCGCCCTCTTTCACTTTCATGGTCCAGGTCGTGCAACCTTTGGTGTGCCCGGGCGTCAGATGCGCAGTGAGTACTACATCTCCGAGTTTTACTTCCTCGCCATCCCGCAAGACACGATCAACTTTTGTCGGGGGGTAAAGATTTGCCGGATCGTTGCCATACTGAAAATCAGTTTTCCCGCCGGATTCTACTGTGGGCACATCGGCATCCATCACCATGTATTTTGCGCCGGTGAGGTTTTTGATCATGGCGCTCCCGGCATTGTGATCCCAATGCGCATGACTTATCAAAAGAATCTTGACATCGGTGAACTTAAAGCCAAGGGATTCGATACTGGCTTTGATCAGCGGCACGTTGGCTTCGAGGTCGCTGTTTATGAGGATGTGGCCCCTGGGAGTGGTGATCAGGTAGTTCGCCAACCCCTTGCTGCCCACGTAGTAGAGATTACCGGCAATTCGAAATGCAGGAAAAGGCTCGGTCCAATCGTTCTGCGCTTTCGCATCTTTGGCGAGCACGAAAAACATGAGCGCAAGCAACAAAGCAGTACCCAATACATTGCGGTTGTGTCGCATGACTTTGCGGTTGTGGCGCATGACGTTTTTACCTTTGGTTTTTTGGTTGTCGAGTCTACTTCATCTCGTGCCGCGATCTTGCGAGCGACATTATCCACAGATTACGCGGATTACTGAGCGCGGCAAAGCCGCAACCAAACGGTGCCGTGGATCCCGCGGAGCCGAGATAGTCGAACATCTCGTACGTGCTTCGACCGCGCCATCCCGCTCCATGAAGGCAAACCAACGGCGGGAAGTTTGCGTTGGATTCGGATTTTGGCGTTAGCAGAATCGCATCACGCGCGCTATCCGGACCGAGCGCAGTCCGTCCGCTGACGTAGGATTTCCGCCCGCTTCGATTGTGTCCATTCTCACTGATTCGCCACAGAGGCACAGAGAAAAGCCAAGCATCGAAGAGCGACATAGTGCGCTTAGGCTAACACGGGTTACGCAGAATCGAGGTCAGAAGCGAAGTCAACGGAGTTGCTTTTCAGAGTCGAAGTGAATCAGCAATATCCCTCGCCGATGGCATGTCTGAATCAAGAAACGAAGTCACTGCTTGCTCGTATAACGACCTGTAATCGGCATTAGGTTGAAGGAGTGGCAATTCAACTTCACCAAGTGCTCCGGGTTCATACTTTACTAGACCATCTGCATAGTGACGGCCGATGCCACGAATCTGACGTTGAGATATAGAAGTGAGCAATGCGAGGGCCCACATGTATCGCTCCTGTCGGTACTGGTCCGCGAATCGTAGTACATAGAGCGTATTCGTCGCTCTTAATTGCGAGAACTCATTGATACAAAGCCACGGTCCTTCTTGGCTCATACCACTGATGAAGGCGTCGGCGCGACTTAGCAATGGCGTCTGATACCACGGCTTTCGATCTACTATCTTGTACGCATCACGATGACAGCCACCAGCTTTTGGATAGAGATATTGTCTAATCCTCCAGTTCTCACGAATTAGCAGGGGCGTTGGATTGAAAAGCCAAACTCGTTCATCTGCTTCCTTCAACTCATTCCACACATTGCGTCGGAGATATGCGAACCTCACGTGGCGGGCCTTCGACACAACGGGCGTAAACGCAGATGTGGGCAGTTGCAAGCTTTGCCGCTTCGCTTCATCCATAAGAAAGAAGGCCGCATCACCAGTGACACCGCCCAACCGCAATGTGGCAATGGATTTCAGCGGCATCATGGCTGGGGAAGGCCTAGCAGGTCTAACTCGACACTCCCGTCCGGCTGATTTTCCACTCTGCGCTAGTGCTTCAATCATACCCTCTCGCGTAGTGTAACGCTTTCGCCGAACCTTACACGGTCCGGATCCGAAACCGCGTGCAATGGCCACGATCGTACCCTCTTGAACGCCTTCGAACAGTGGCCGTGTGCATCGGTACAACTCCAAGCTGCTAAAGGTGTCATGGACAGCACTGCGAATGCCAGCGGAGTAGTTTGTGAACTCAGCGGCAGACGGCAAAACGAATGCGATGCATCCACCTTTCTGGAGGAGGCGAAGAGATGCGAGAACGAATGCATACCAGGTATTTGACCCGCGGCCAATTGGGGTTCCGTCAAAATCGGGTACGCTCGCTGCGGTTCCCTGAAGGCTCATTCTCAACCGCTTAATCGAAACGAAAGGTGGATTTCCAACTATTCGATCAAAACGCCTGCGAGTTCCGAGTGACCATTTGAGGAAATCAACACGCCTAAATGTTGTTGCCAGACTGTCAGCCGGCGAAGCTGCCGGATCAAGATCGACTGCGACTATACGCCTAGTGGAGACACCAAGCCGGGAAATAGCTTCGACGAATGCTCCTGGCCCGTGCGACGGCTCCAGCCAGGACAAACGTGGGCCATCACCCAAAGCCTGTACGATGGCGCTCGCAAGGTCTGGCGGTGTGTTCACTTTACAAGAGCTAGGTGGTAGAGCCAGTCTCATCGTCGTTGGGTCTCTGACAATCACGCCACGTAGAATTCGTCAGCTAAGGTCTTACGTTGCCTTTCTACGTTTCTAATTATTGCTACGCACTTCTCATGGAATGGTTGTAGAAGAAAAGACTCATTGGCACGAATAATGTTTCTCCATTCGGGCAGCTTTCGGAATATCGACTTAGAGTCTGGGAATTCATGAAGAGCCAAATCGACGAGCAGTGCGAGGGACATTGGCCAAGTGAAAATTCTAGGCTCTGATAGTCTCGGATGCAATTGTTCAAGCTGAGATTGTCGAAAGCCTAAGTCTTCCATTGACGGAGGGAGCTTACCACAGTATTGCAGGTGACACATCGGATGTTCCTGTCTGCGCCTCGGACGATCTGCGGTGTTGCCCGTCACGTCAAAATGAAACTTTCTAAGTAATGATGGATGTGTCTTCGCACCGGAAAATGAATCCGATCGCCATGACTTCGTTGAGCGTATTCGGCCAACAGCTAACAGATAGGAAATGTTTCCATAAGTTGATCTTGTTTTCTGCTCGATAAGGCCTGCCACAATCAATGTAAGGTTTGGCGCCTGTCGAAATGCAGTTCGCTTCTCTAATCTGGGCATTTCCGGGTGAAAGACATCTAAGTGCGAGGCAAACTGAAAGCTACTTCGAGGACCTTGGTACTGGGACCGATATTTCTTCGCGTCATTGTAAAACTGAGGATGCTCACTCGCCAGAGTGGTATTGTTTCCAAGGAAGTCCAATACCTTGATTTCGTTTTGAATGAAGTCTTGCGGAAGTGGGTAGAATTCAGACAGGTTCATTATTCGTCTTCCATCATCCGAATGTCCTCGAAGAATATTTCGCGATTAAAACCGGGGTGGAGGACGGTGTGCTTCAAGTGCATCGGTTGACGTTCGTCGGTTTGACTGTCCAGATAGGCAACAGTCTCCGGCGGATCTTTCTCATCGCAGACGTAGCACTCGCTGTAGTAGCGTGGAGTAATACCATCCAAACGTCTACCAACATTCCAAGAGAATTCTCCCGCTTCTGGAGAAGATAGCTTGTATAGGAGTACGGTTAAAAGACAAGACCACCAACGAGGGTTGCTGTCGACGGAAAAGACACCGGTATATTTCCCTTTCTCAAAATGCTTCTGGACCTTCGTAAGTCCTAGTTCGCTTATTCCTAAAAAAGGTAGCAGCCCATAATGGGTCATACAGAAACCCCGGACGGCTGAAAAGGTGATCCACCCACCGGTAAAGGCTCGAGGCGACGCTGGCATCGAGAGATGGCCCCTTTAGTGCGTCAGGGAGCGCTGCAACCAGACGTTCAGACTCTTGACTCGGTCGCTTCAGAAGTTCGATCAGTTCAACGGCATTCGACGGGTTCCTCTTTGCAATTAGAGCAAAGCCGTCGGCGATGGATTCTATGCGCCCGAGATATTCTCCAAAATTGTAGTATCGAAAAAGCGCGTCGTAGGTGAGCTTTGTCCTTCGATCGATGTCCTCAATATTATCGATATTCGTGACACCAATCACAGGGCAAGCCGGCCACTGTCCTTTGATAGCTTCTGCAATTGTTGAGCCTCGCTTAAAGAAAGGGTTCGTAGTAGGCGTCTTATCCAAGATGTGGTCGAGGATGACCATTCGGGGCTGCTGACCTTTCAATAACGCCTCGACTTTATCCGCAAAATCGGCGCTCCAGACGCCCACGAACGTCGCGCCAAAATCTTCAGCAGTTTGTGCGCGTCCTGGATTGTCATCTATCCAGATGATCCTTTTCGATGGGCTCATGGCATCACTACCTCAATGTCCGCTTTCCAGCCATTCGCCGGCTTTACAAATCGAATTGTCCCGCCTCGGTAAGACAAAATCTCCCGAGCGATACTGAGGCCCAAACCGCTCCCCGTGCCAACAATATATTCATCCTCAGGGTTGAGCTTTGAGTCAAGCCCACGATAAAGACGGTCTTCTGGATCGGATGAGAACGGAGCAAACACTTCTTCAAAGTGCTCTTCTTTAAGCCCAACACCGGAGTCTCGTATATTTATTACAACGTTCGATCCTCGACGTTCGGCAGACACCATCACCTTCTTTTTGCCTCCGGCTGCAATTACGGACTTGATCGCGTTCGAAAGAAGGTTCAGAAGAACCGAGAAAAGCTCCGCCTCGAGCATCGGCCCCACTTGGAGGGAGCGTGGAACCTGCTCAATATTTATATCGATATCGTAGTTTGTTTTGATCAAATCGAATGACCGAATAGCTCTTTTGAGACGCGGACCAAGGGTCAGATCCGCTGGTTCAGCCTTTCGATTGACAGAAATCAATGAGGTCATTGAAAGGAGATCTAGGAGTCGCTCCTTGGTTGCGCCGAAGTCGCCAATGACTTCAGCAAGCCTCTTACCTTCCGATTCATCGACGCGCTTCCGTATGCGTTCCAGAGAAATTCTAACCTCTTCAAACCAACTGAGAAGAGATTTCACCTCGTGCGAAAAGATTAGTAGCAAAGTTGAGGTCGAAGCTATGAGCTGGAGGTGGCGTAGCTCTTCGCGGTTCGCCGCGTCGTGCTTAACAATCGCCTGCGTTGCAGTGCCAAGTGATCGCAACACGTGCTGACGTTCAGCCGTCGGAAGATGCGTCGCGAGATTCCGGACTTCGCTTTGCACCACACGAAGCGCCGTGGCCACTACCTCTCTTGGCTCCACCTTTTGTTCAAGTTGGGCTTCGAGTTCCTCGCGTGCTTCGCGGGCCTCTTGCTTCGCTGCGAGACCCCGAGCGTACTCCCTGTAGATTGTCGACCAGTCGATCGCGAATCTGACTACTTCGCGCAACTGTCCTATTCCGGCCTCGCCGACGAATCCTTCTCTACTGGCCTTAGGCTCGAATGCAGGAGCAGCGCGTTCACCTATTTCCACGTCGCCAATATAGTTTCTATTTGATAGAAGCGAGAGCAAGGCCCTCTGTGGATTTACGCCTCGAAGCTTGGCCGCAAAGGGCTGAAGCATCGGCGACAAGGCGGTTTTCCGAGAGCTTCGGTCGCGGTCGATGCCTAGCCAATCATCTCCTGGTTCGCCGAATGGATAGACTCTAAATCCCTTGTACCGTACAAAAACGCCGCCCCAAACGTCGACGATCTCCTTCAAGCTCCCTTTTGAGATTACGTCCTTCTTTCTCAAGTCGTCGCGAGTGTATCCTGGCATGATACCAATCTTTGCGGAAACGCTTGCCAAATCTGGAAACCGCTGTGGGTGAGTGATTGCCTTCTCGCCAACCTTCATGGCATTCAACGTATACGTAACTGCGCCGCCGCTCTTGACGCGAATATCTAAGTCTCCCCAACCAGCCGTTAGAAGCTGCTCCCTTAGATTGCTGATTTGTTCTCTGAAGTCAGGAGCTTCTATGCTTATGTTGAAGCCGGGATCCTCTTCAAACCCCGGTCGCTTTCTACCCCTGTTGGCGGCCAAGAGAGCCAATTGACGTTTGAGAAAATCGTATCCGCGTTTATTCCACTCATCGAATGGACTTCCACTAATGACTAAACTTGTCCCAGGGTTTGCACTCCTCAGTAGCTTCTGAGTTCCTTCACAGTGGATTTCGCTTATCAACTTGCCGGGCTTAAACTTCGACCAAGGAAAGAAGACGTCCGTCTGCTCAAACCGTCCGTCGTTGAGTGCAGCCGTTGTTACAAGCTTTAGCTTTACTCCGAGGCGGCGACAGCTAAACCTTCCTATCCCCTTTGAGCCCGTTCGGGGGCGACCGAAACGTGGTGAAACGTTCTTGTCTTTTTTGTGAGTAGTTGCGATGCGCATCCAATACGTTTTGACATCTTGAAAAGTCATGCCTGATCCATTGTCTATGACATGTACTTGGGGACCGTTGGGAAAATCCGGGACAATCTTGACTGTGACTTCGGAGGCATCGGCATCGTAAGCGTTCTTGACGAGCTCAACTAGGGCAATATGAGCCGTCGCAACGAGCTTCTCGCCTAACTCTGATAGAAGAGCGCTATCAACTGTGAAGGTTAGTTCTGGCATGTTCGGAAGAGTAACGGTCTATCATCGGACACGATGCGTCGACAGCTTACGAAACCAAGTGATATATGGCAACCATCACTCACTTAACGCGCTAAACCGCGCCGTCAAGCACTGGGTCAAGGCAGAGAAGACCAGACCAGGGTCAGGCTTGCGATTTTGCGATTCTTAGAGCGGCGGCTCCGAGATCATTCGACAGTACAACAGTGGCGAGTGACAGAGAATCGCAAAGTCGCAAGGCTAACCCAAGTCTCCGTTTTTGCGGTTGCCGCGGTGCGCGCGTTCGTCAGCTTCAACGCAATGTTAGACGGTACCCAGAAAAGAGAGAGACCCCTCCGTTCGCGTCCGATGCCGTTGTACCAGAAAGGTTTGGTTTTTGGCGTGTCTCATTCACACCGTGGCTTCAACCCGGTGGTTCGCACACGGCCTTAGCAGTGCTGAAGCGTTTGAACGATTTTGGCTGATTGTGCGAAGGAAGCCGTTGAAACGGCTACTTAATTCGGAGCCGATGCTCTGGCACCGGGCTGAAGCCGCGGCGTGAATGAGAATCAAACTTCCCAACTACGGCGATGAGCTCGCCCCCCATCAACCAGCCCATCAACCAGATATTCTTGCGAGGCTCTCGAAGACGGCTCATGAATGGGTCGATTGCCCCGCTCGCGAACTCCACGCCTGACGGGGTGTCGCCAGGTGGCGCATGACGCGATTGGTAAGAATCAAATCAATTACGAGACCTGATGGTCTTTTCTTTCGCAGGGTCCACTGCGGCTAAATATTCGTTAACTGAATTGAATCTTGGGAGCTCATTTATTTCCGACTCCTCGTGTAAATGCGACCAGCGCATTTGCATGGCTGCGGCCCATTTCGGGTGAAGGCGGCCACGAGGCGGCAAGATTACTTGTCGGCAAAAACTGGTGCGAATGAGTCAAGTTCGGCGTGACTTGTCTTTGCGTGCTTTGCGCCTTTGCGTGAGACGCTCCGTCCCAAGTTATGACAGTCAAAGCGGTGAAGACGCTTCACGCCAAGGCGCAAAACACGCCAAGGCGCAAAGCACGCCAAGGCGCAAAGCACGCCAAGGCGCAAAGCACGCCAAGTTGTCTGATCGGTCTGAGGCAGCGGCTCGTTAGTGTGGTCTCTCTAAAGTTCGCGTAACAAATAGTTGTTCGGTTTTCAGTCCCAGAGCGACGAAATATTTATAGAGCCAAGATCAAGAAGAACTCTGAAGCTCCGGAGGAGCGAAATATGCCTTAAGCGTAACCAAATATTGCGCTCCTCTGGAGCTGAGATGGTTCAGTTCGAATTCGGGTTCTATAAATATTGCGTCCCTCCGGGACTGAAGACGCGAACCGGATTGACCGGTTCATTGTTACGAGAACTTTAGAGTCAGGACACTAGAGACAGTACACTAGTTCCCTGCAGCATTCTGTTGGGCCATTCTTTTCGAAATTAGTCGTCGCAGGACATGGCCTTTCCACATCCAAAGTCCCGTGAGGACAATTACAGGAACGGCGACGTATCGAACAACGGGGGCGTAGTTTGGAAGTTCCTTAAACGGACTATAAACATAACCGATTATCGGAATGGCTAAGACGATGTGAATCCAGCGAAGAATTGAGCGTTTGGTGGCTTCTTTCATTTGATTCGTTCACTCCCGTCATCGAATGCACTAATCGTTCAATCCCTTTCCATTGAGAATTTGCTGCACACATTTTTCAACTCTTGACTCACGGGTTTTGGATTGTTTGGGTGCAGAAAAGTAAAGAAGGTATCCTCTTTGCCGTCCCGGCGTTAATGCATAAAAAGCTTTTTTCAAGGCAGGGATTTCATCCAATTTACTTTGAAATTCTTCAGGCCTTTTGAATGCTGTAGTCTTCTTAAGACCCACTCTCAAACCGGCTTGTTCCACTTCGATGGCTTCGTAAACATAGGCTTTCAAGGTGGGCTTCAGCTTTTCTATTTCCCGGACATTGGTGAATCGAATCTGGCGCGCCGCCTGCACATTCTCGGTTTGTTGGATCAGAATCCCATTGGCATCATTTAACAAGGCGCCTTTGAAAAACAGAAGCGCGCAGTATTCTTTGAATCCATGTATTAGAACTATGTTTCTCTTTTCAAACGTGTAACAAGGACAGCCCCACTTCAATTCTTCGGTCAGCCCACAGTCAAGAACGATCACTCTCAATTTCTCGAATTCTTCCTGCCACTCTTTGGCCTTACTAAAATAAAAATCAACCTTGGGATTCATTCCATTCACTTATTTGATCTCTGAATTAAAGTCAGTACGCGTTTTGATTCGTATTAAGTCCGCGACACGGCTGTTTCCTTGTCAATCGCGTTCGCCAACAGCAGGATGGCTCCGCAGAAAAGCAGCGTGTCGAAGAAATAGTTCAGCGCAACCAGGTCGGTGGGCGCTGCGAGGAGCATCGGCAGGTAAATCCACAACATCGTCAGCAGAATCGTAAGCCCTAAAGACGTGGCTGCCAGGCGCGCTTTCTTATTCGCGAGCAAGCAGACGCCGGCGAGAATCAAAATCACGCCCACAAAATAACTCAAGAAAATTCGCCCGGGGATCCAGTCGGGAGAGAGCTTTTGCAGCGGAATTCCCGGCACGTATTCCGGGTGCAGCAGATGCTCTACGCCGTAGAATAGCGAAGGTAGCCCCACGAAGAATCGCGGAATGGCGGCCAGCGCTGCGGTCGGTGGTGCGGGCGACGGCTGACTCGGCCGAGTGCTCCACGGCGACATCGCGAAGGCGAAAGCGCCGCCGCTGAAGGCGAGTTGTCTCAGGGCCAGGGCCCAAAAAAATCTGTTGCCGGGGTGCGCAATCGTCCCTGGCAGATCCATTACCAGTACGAATATCAGAAACGTCATTCCGACCAGAGCCGCTGCCAGCCGTGCCTGGACCAGAACGGCAATACTGAGCGCCGCGCAAATAAAAGCGAGGCCCACCAGATAGACCCAAAACGTAGCGGCAGGAATCCAGCGGGGAACGAGGGACGCAATGACCGCCGTGAGAGTGAAATGCTCGGAGCCAAAAACCGCTATGGGAATCGCAAAAAACAGCCGGCCAAACGGCATGATCTTGTCGACGCCATGTTCCTGCGGCAGTTCTCCGAAAATTTTGATCAGGCCGATGATGAAGAGCAGCGACGCACAAACGTAGATCCAGAATGCCGTCGCCGGTATGCCAAACGGCGCGAAAGCCAGAGCAGGTAAGACAACGAAATGTTGGAAACAGCACACGACGATTTGCAACGCTGGGTGCTCCCCCGGTGACTTTGAGGGGGACACTCTAAAGCTGCCAACCAAGGAAAGCAACCAGCTTGTGACGAGTGCACAAGATTCGCGCACGAGATGCAATGCGACAGTGGCGAGTGACAGAATCGCAGATCGCAAGCTTGACCGCAGTCTCGGTTTCTGCGGTTGCCGCGACGCGCGCCTTCGCCAGGTTCAACGCAACGTTAGACGGCGCCAGAAAGAGAGAAACGCCTCCGCACACGTCCGCTGCCGTTGTGGATGACTAGTCGGCAAGAGTCTAACGTGAGGTGAGGTCAGTACCACCTGCGGTAGCGGGTGGGTCGATTGGGATTATGGTTTGTTGTTTTGGATCGAGACCGACCCGCTACCGCAGATGGTACTGACCTCATCTGCACGCACGGCGCAGCTTCCACACAATCTCTCCCCAAGGTGGTATGCAAGGCAAAAGCGGTTGCGCTGCTACGGAGGTTCGGAGTAAAGAAAGGACCGTCGGGCCATAAACATCTCGCCCCGCTGCGGCAAAGCAGTAACAATCTTCAGCAGCACTTGAATGCGCGAATCTTTCTTGCCTGCAAGATTTTGGTTAGCTCCTGCCTCTTCCCTAATCGTGACGCTTCTGAGTAGTGAGAGGCTCTAACTCGTAGAAACCGCCAGCCGACATCCCCGATAGGAAGAGATGCCCGTCCTTGATGGAGTAGCGGCGGACATTTGCGCCTTCGGTTACGATCTTGTCGTGAAGTGAACCGGGAGCGCAGTTAGCACTTGTTCTCGACCATGACCCAAATTGCAGTTCATTAGCGCGGCTCGATTTCCAGGTGCTGCTGCCACGGTTGCAATCGACTCGCGCGGATACCCGGCCGTTGCTGGCAAACGTGATGGTGTACTTCGATCCGTCATCCGGCACCAACGTCGTCTCGTCGCCTCCTTGAAACTTAACTAGTTTCCAGGACGTGCCGGCCAACTCATTTGCCGCGCCCGGTTTCTGCCCCGCAAAGGTAAGGTGTGAGCTCGTTGGCGCGGAGGCGATCACCATAGCCGCGACAGCCGCCAACGCTAACATCACCCGGATAATATTAGTTCTCATGACTCCTCCGTTTAGGGCGGAAATCTTCATCAGTTGCCGGTAGGGAGATCTTGTGAAATTCTGCGATTCTTCGCCAGGACATTGCGCGGAGCGCTCGAAAACATAAAGACTTCCACCTATGCAGATTCTCGAAAAGAGTTTTCAAGTTCTTTGGCTGCAGTCTCGACAGTGCGCTTCGCGTCGTCCAACGTCTTAGTTGCTTTGGTTAATTCGCCGGCGATGCTTTGCGCGCGCAGAGTTGCATCGGCGGATGCGGCGCTCGCTCTTTTGAAACGTTCCTCCGCCTCGCGCTTGTGCTGCGCGGCTTCCTTCGCTGTTGCTTCGGCTTTTTTCTGCGCGCCCTCCAAACTCCTGGCCGCCGCACGAGCCGCAGTGAACGATTTCCTGGCCTGCTGTAGTGAAGCTTTCGCGCCAATTATCCGAGCCTGCCGCTGTTCACGCCGGCTCGCCTCGGCCGCGGCCTCTTGTGTCTTGCTCGATGCCGTAACTGCCTTCTTTGCAGGACTGGCGTGCAGCGGTTCCGCGGCGCGCTTTGTTATGCCCGCGCTCGGCGTGAATGAACCTAATGAGTCAAAGCCCGGAGGATCGACGTCCTCCGTCAGTCGCCCAAGAGTTGGGACGTCTGAGACTGAAGTGGCGACGGACAACGCCTCGAGTGTAGTGCCAATGCGCCGCAGTGTATCGAGCGCAGGATTGTGACCGGCATCGCGCAGTGCTTCGGTCGCCAGATCCGACAGGTGCGAGAGTGCGTCGCGGCGCGCGTCGAGAGCTTCTCGCATGTTCACCATCTTTCCGGTGACTTGCGCCTTGCGAAATCGCTGACCCGTCGCAATCAGCTCATCGAATGCCTCACGATGCTGCCAATAAAGTTGATTCACCGTCCAGGCAGAGATGGATGGCTTGGCCAGCGCCTTTACGCCTTCGGCTTCACTGACGAAACCGTTCGTTTTCAGGCGAGCAGCTAGTGCTTTGCGGGCAGAAATGAACTCTGTCAGCGGCAGCTTGAACAAGGCATCAATATCATCTTCGAGTTTTGGCATCGATCTCGAGCCGGCATCGGCGGTAGAGTCTCAATCTATTTTATCCGCAGGTTACGCAGATGACACGGATCAGGAAAGAGCGCTGATCAGATCAGATAGTTTCATTTGGGAAGAACCAAAACCGGGGTCAGGGATACGATTCGCTCCGATTGATCCATTGATTCAATTCTGAATAGCTTGACGATGTCTTGTAGCAATGTTAAGACCATACACACTTAGGATGACTTAGCAACGGCTCGGAAGGTTTTTGTTCGAAACCCCACGGGCTTTTGTTTTTTGAAATCGAATAATACATCAGGAGAACTGTGATGAAGGCACTACCCGACCCACCCGCTACCGTAGGTGGCACTGACCTCATCTGCACGCATGGCGCAGCTTCCACACAATCTCTCCGCAAGCTGGTACTGATTGTTTGGCACGGCTCTACCAATTCCTGGCATTCTCCAGATCACGACGAAACTCTTGTTGGGTCGACGGATCCATTTCTCCATAGTATTTCAGCTCAAGTTCCTGCAAACGCGATCGTCTCGTACATCCTCCGCCCGTACAGATACGTGCCGACCGACGACGTGAGCTCGTTGATGTAAGAATGCACGCCCTCATCTTCGGGTGCGGCCCATCCGAAGGCGCCGCGCTCGTCCTCGGTGTACCCGTCCAAAGACGTGATCATTCCGTAGATCAACCTTGCCATGCATCACTCTCTGATTTGGTCGACACTGGCTAAAGGGTCCCAGCTAAGATGCGGTTGATCTGCCGAAGATGGTTCAAGTCGTGTGCCGCTTCCAAGCAGACGAACTCCTCGACCGTTTGCCGTCCACGTACCTCATGGACCCCGTAGCACTCCACCCAACGTGCGCGCGGGACCGACTCCAACAGTCGCAGGTTGCTCTCGCGCAGTGCCCGAAAGACCGCTGCCGAAAGGTTCGCGTCTTGCTGCGCGTAACCCAAGCGCTCCGCCCAGGCGGCCTGATCCCACCACGTCAAGGCCACGCCAGGATTCGCCAGCATGTTTCGCAATCGCCACCCCATCGCCAACTCTGCATCTGCCAAGTGCGCGATGATCTCGGCGATGGACCACTTTTCAGGTGCAGGGCGTCGGATCAACTCTTCGGGCGCGACATCGCTCAATCGCTGCTCGAGCTGCGATGGCGTGGCTTGCTGGACACCGATGGGCTCTTCGTCGCCAAGATAACTCAGGACTCGGTTTCGGTATTCCTCGAACGTCTCTGCCATTGGTGGTCCTCCCGGTAAAACGGAACGATTAGCGCACACTTGAGTTCTACTCTCCATTCTTCGTCAGCGCGAGTTTTCGGTAGAGAGTGCCATCCGGCAGCATCAACGTGCCCTCGATCCTATTTCCCTTAATAGTTAGTTTCCAACTCCCGTGATCATGGTTGACCAGGGTGCCGGCGTCTTTGTCATATTTGTATTCAGCTTGGCCCATGTTGACTGCTTTGCCATCCACAATCTTGTCGGCGCTGATATTAACTACGTTTGTCTCGCTGCCTCTGGATAGGTGATACACGACCTTTTCATCGTGACAGGGAGAATTCTTCACCTGGCAGATTGATTCGCCCGTCCAATCACCAAACAGTTGTGATTCCTTTTGAGCAGCCTTTACTCTGTTTGACGTAACCGGGTACCGCGCGAGCAGACCGCCGACGAGCAGGGTTGCCGTAAGCAGTAAGAAGGCAGTTGATAGTTTGGCGAGCATTGAGTCTCCTTTCTTTTCTCTAACGATCAGCTCCCGATATCCGGCAGGACCGGGACACATCAAAAATATCAATCAGATCTAACCCGGCCGATTGCTTTGGACTCGACTCGGCGCGAGTCTGCCTTGAGATCATTAAGACGCTGACGACAGATCATTTGGATTGCCGACCGAATCTGTGGTGGCGAGAATGCCGTGAAGCCACACACTAAGCCGGGAGGGCACGTTCCCAGGCAATAAGCCGATAGCGGAGGCGCATCGATTCCCACTTTGCTCAGTCGCGTCGAAACCGCGACGTCGTTGATGTTTGCCGGTAAGTAGCCCATCGCGTCCATGCCTCCCTCGACCGAGGGAAAGGTGAGCAGACCGGAGAGGTGTTTCTTTGCTTCATACAGGAAGACATCGCGCCGCTCTCGATAGAGTTCGCGCATGCGGCGTACATGCGTCGAGAAAAAGCCCTCGCTAATAAACGCCGCTGCGGTCGCTTGATCGATGGCCGGTGATGATCCGGTTTGGATTTCCTTCGCTTTCCGAAAAGTGTCCACGAGGTGATGAGGCACGACGAGATATCCCAGCCGCAGTGAAGCAAACAGGACCTTGCTAAACGACCCAACGTAAATTACAGAGTCGTGAGAATCCAATCCCTGCAGACTAGGCAGCGGTCGCCCAGCATAACGAAACTCCGAGTCGTAGTCATCCTCAATCACCCAGGCGCCGCTGGTGCGGGCAAACTCCAACAGGGCCAGTCGCCGAGCGAGGGTCATGGTTGTCCCAAGCGGAAACTGACGTGAAGGCGTCGTGTAAATCAGCCGCGGAAACTTGCTGCGGCGCCGGGGAATCGTCAGTCCTTCGCCATCGATTGGAGTCGGAATGAGCCTGGCTCCAGCTCGCGCCAATGCGGCCTTGGCGCCTAAATAACCGGGATCTTCAATCCAAACCGGATCTCCTCGATCGATTAATGATGTGCCAATCAGCGATAGAGCTTGCTGCGCGCCGGCTGTGATGATGACCTGATCGAAGTCGCATCGAACACCGCGCGCGTCTCGCAAATACGCGGTCAGCGCTCGCCGCAGACGCGGCAGACCGATTGCTTCGGTCTCGAACATCAATTCATTTGATTGAGACCTGAGAGCATAAGAGCGCGCCCGGTTCCAGGTTCTGAAGGGAAAGTGTTCGACAGCCGCCTGGCAGGGACGAAACGGGCGAACTCCGGACGTTGAATATTCCGGCGCCACACGGACCGCGGAAAGCAGTAAGGCTCTATGTGAAACTCGCGAGTGGGAAATCGGACGAACATTTGCCGTGGAAGCTTTGGAGATTACTGCTCCTCTTGCGACCGGCAGATCTGCAACATAAATGCCCGAGCCGACGCGACTATCCAGGTAACCTTCGGCAACCAATTGGTCGAATGCATAGACGATTGTGTTTCTTGAAGCACCGAGCTGGCTACCGAGTTCCCGAGTTGAAGGCAAACGAACACCGGCTGCCAATTGTCCCGACATAATCAACCTGCGGATTTGTCTATAGAGCTGTGTCTGCAACGACTCGCGCTGCCGCCGGTCAAGACGAATCATGTTCAGGGTGGCTATCGGCATTAATAATTGGAGCCAGCGTACCAGCATGAAGTGGCTCTTGTATAGCTCCAGTTTCTGAGCGAGAATGAACCACATGAGCAACGCAAACTTTTCATTCGTGCTGGAGACACCTGCCCGCAGCGCCGCAGAAGCGCAAGAGCATTTTGCCGCGAAGCTGACCGTTGAGACCGACGCCTGGGACGTCAAGACCGACCTGGAGCGTGGTCGCACGAACTTTATCGTGATCGACGTCCGCAGCCGGGAAGCCTATGACGAGCGGCACATCGCCGGCGCCATCAGCCTGCCATATCGAAGCATGAACGCCGAAACGACAGCGCAGTTGCCGAAGGACAAAGTGATGGTGACCTATTGCTGGCATCCTGGCTGCAACTCGTCAACGAAAGGCGCGCTCAGGCTCGCCGCGTTGGGGTTTCGCGTCAAAGAGTTGATTGGCGGCCTTGAGTACTTCATCAAGGAAGGCGGACGAGTCGAGGGAACACTTGAATCGTGAAGCAGGTCGCGCTCGTTACTTTTTCGGGATGCCCTGAACTAACCGACGACGATCGTCTCTTAATCTTGCCGCTTCAGCGTCTGGGCGTTGTAGCCGTGCCGGCTGTGTGGGACTCTGCGGTCGATTGGGGTCGGTTTGATCAGGTGATTCTCAGATCTTGCTGGGACTATCACTTGAGAGCTGACGAATTCCTTCAATGGATTGGACAGCTCGAGCGTTCAGGTGTTCCACTTTGCAATTCGGCGAGCCTGGTGCGCTGGAATGCCGACAAGAGGTATCTGCTGCAGCTTGAAGCCAAAGGCGTGCGGCTCCCGGAAACGGTTTGGATTGGCGAGAACGAAGAAGCGAGTGTGCAAGGCATTTTGGCCTCGCAAGGGTGGGATTGTGCAGTCGTAAAGCCGACAGTCTCGGCCAGTGCTCACCGTCTCAAGCGTGTCATCAAAGGCGAGCCACTTGTACGAGTGAAGGGACCGGCGATGGTCCAACAGTTCATTCCCGAGGTTCTGGCGCCAGGTGAGTGGTCACTTGTGTTCATCGACGGAGAATTCAGCCACGCGGTGATTAAGAGGCCCCGCCTCGGCGACTTTCGGGTTCAGTCGCAGTTCGGCGGCAAGGCCAGGCTCGGCCAACCGAAACCGGACACCGTGGCCGCTGCTGCCGCGATTGTCGATGCGTTGCCTGAGAAACCTCTCTACGCTCGCGTAGATGGAACCGAGGACGAACGAGGCTTCGTCTTGATGGAGCTCGAACTAATTGAACCGGTGCTTTTTCTCGGACTCGGAGGTGCGTCAGACCGACTTGCAGAAAAGATCCGTAACCGCACTGCCAATGCAGTCTGATGCGCGAGGGAATGGTGAATTCCATAACTCGCAGTGTTGAGACAGCCAAGATCAGGAATACCGCTGCACGCAGCAACTGAGGAATGCAATTCTCCGCGCGTCCTCACCGCCGAGGCGTAGAGAATGCAGAGCAGGCGCGGAAAATTCAAACTGAGCCACTACCCTCGTCACGATGTTGTCTTTTGCCCTGTTTATGCTGTATTTAATCCGCGAAGCCTGTAGGACCGTAGTCACAAGCATGGGGAATTAAGTACGGAAGAGCACCCGTTGCGACGGGTTACAAGTGAGGTGCACTCATGGCCGAAGACGAAGCCAAACCACCTTCGACATCAGATCTCTTGCTCCTGATGACTGGCTTGCAGAAGCTGAAAGCGCCTGATAGTAAGGCCGACTCCGGCGAAGACTATTACCTCGACGAAGCAAAACTGACTGACGAGCGCACGCTGCGCGGCACGCTTTTCAATGTGGACTGGCTCAGAAACCCGAAAGCCGCGTGGGAGAGTGTGCGCTATCGTGACTGGCTCATCGCCACGCTGGCGGACAACATCGCCAGCCACAATCAGGAGTTCAGCGCGATCTCAGAGCCCCTGCTCCTTTCGATGGATGTACTCTCCAATGAGTTCAAGCCAAGAATGAAGGGAATGACTCCGGAGATTCGTCAGCTACTCATCTCCAAGACAGAGAAGGAGCGCAGTCTCTTTTTCACTTTGTCGGCGGGGGTCTCCAAACAGAAAATCAACGATCAGGATGTTTTCACCTTTGGCCTGGGGATGAGGCGGCGCGCCAGTTTGTGGCTGACGGGGGAAGAGGCGCTGCAGGCCGACGTCGAATTTTTCGTCCCGTTTTATGTGCTTCCCAACTCAGATCGGCCCAAAGACAAATTGTTGCTAAACGCTCGATCAATTTGCGCAGGCATCGTGATCCGCAAGTCCAACGACGCCGCAATTGGACTGGACGAGAACAAAAAAGAACTGATCGCCATGCGTTTCAATCTCCGGATCCCTTTCACGACCCAATGGAGATCGAAAACCATGGAGGGGCCAGAGGAGTTTCACACGGATTTCGGTACCCGGGAGATCAAGATTCAGAAGCGAATCAAAGATAGTCCGAAATCCCAGACCAGTGATTGGGAGGAATTCACTGGTTGGAAAGACTTCCTCGAAAGCTACTGTGAATTGGCAGCAGTCGGCGAGCTGCTGAACGCGCCGATTGGTCCGCTCCTGCTCGAAAAGCTCTCGGACGAGAGCGGCGTCAAGGACATTATTCTCAAACAGTCCAAGCGCACCGAGATCAAGACCGATCTTAAAGAGACAAAGAAGGAGCTGGACGAGACCGTCGACCTCCTGAAGAGCATATGGCAGTACAAGCCTCCGGAGAAGGAGACTTTCGGACCCCATTCCAGTCAGCGCAAGTTGGGCAGCCTGCTTGAGTCGCTCGGCTTTGTGAGCGCGAAGCCTGGAGGTGGAGGCGACTTTCAATACTCGTTCAAGCTCGCCAAGGACCTGACGATCTGGACTGTAATTGACAGGTTATTAGATGAACTCGACGGGTTCCCGCTTTGGGTAAAAGGCACGAAGCTGAATACGGACAGGGAAGCGCGCATCGCGTTGACTCTTGCTTCTCGGTCGAACCTGAACGATCCGCAAAAACATTACTTCGGTCTGGCGGGTTTGGCCTACAACATTCCGCTCACTCCGGTTCCCCGGAAAACTGCCGACGAAAAAGATTCTGCGGGCAAAGACGAAGATGTCGAGACTCCCAAAATCGCGCTCACTGACGACAATTTCACCAACGACGAAAGCATCCTCATCGAGGACGAAGAAGAAGAGCAAGAGAGTGGGGACACCGGCGTTGTCGAACCCAAACCCGAACCCAAGCCCACGGAAAAAGTCCCGGAGAGCAAAGTCGAAGTACTGCTGCATCTCGGCAAGTGGTTCAGTGGCGAGTCGCTCGACGACAATTGGTTACGACGCCTGTTGCCAAAGGTTGATGGCGGTGGTGGAAAGCCGCGCGTCCCACTTCCGGGCATCCGGCTGCTTCCGTTCAAGAGAGAGCAAGCGTCGGAGAGAGGTGATGCAACTTTCTCCTGGACGCTGCTGGTCGATCTCCTGAGTCTCGGTGTGGACATCAAGGGGACGACGAAAGACGGACTTGGATTCCTGCAAGGCGTAGCCGGCCATTTTGGATTGGGCGCGATTGAAGTGCGCCTGGCGGCGATGGTCTCGCTTGAAGATATCAAGGACAAGAAGACTTTCTTTGAACGAGTCCAAATCGGCATCGGCATCAAGCTCAAGGATCTGCGTCTCTCGCTTGGCCCGAAAGAGGAAGACGAAAAAACGAAAAAAGAAAAAGCGAAGAGCGATGAAATCATTGACGGTCTTCAGGAGCTGCTGGCCGACGACTGGGTCGCAGTACCGAAGCCTGAAAAGACGGAAAGGAAGGTGAAGACCAGGCTCAGCGCCAAAAAGAAAGACAAGTTCTCGATCTCGGTCGGCTATCTCTTGCCGCTCAAAGAGGGGAGCCACGGCACGCTCGACATTCAGATGTACGACGACAAGGGAAACCGCGGCAAGATGGCCCTGATTCCAATCGACCGACAGGCCACTCCTCTCTACTTGAGGCAGATCGGAATTGGGTTGAAGGGCGCCGAGAACATCGAGCTGAGCAAAGGCTTGCCTGACAGCTCGCAATTGATTGTTCAGCTCACCGGCGGCATACGGTTGCCGGTCTTCGAACTCGGTTTCATAAATGCAAAACTCATCTTCCAACTTAATAATCTGCTGGCCTTCAAGTTTGCTCTCGACGGCCTGGACGTCTCCGTCAAGATTGGCTCAGTAATCATCTCCGGCATTTTTATGAAGGTCGGGATCGAGTACGCCGGCAGTCTTACGGTTGACCTGCCCAAGGTCTCGTTCTCTGCGATGGGTTTCTACGGGAGCATCAGCGTGTTCGACAGGTCTCTCGATAGTGATATCACCATCGAGTTAAACCGGGGCAACGTCCACAGCAAACTACTCGCCGAGTTGCAGGAACACGAAATAACACCGGCCGCGTTTCGGCCAGTCGCACGGGGCGGGGCACAAGGCGTGTGGGACCTTACTACCTCCGACAAGAAGCATTACACCATCACCGATGACGCCGGCCAACTAAACATCCTGCGTCCGGACAAGACGTTCTTTGTCTACGCAACGATGACTGCGTCGGGCGGAGGCGGTTTGACTCTGGGGCCAATTCAGTTCACCGGCCTAGCCTTCGGCTACGGTTACAACCGGCGCGCGAAAATTCCAAAGATAGAAAACGTGGCCGAGTTTCCGCTGGTCGTAATAGTGATGGGCGAAGGTGGCTATCAAGACGAAGACACCACGCACGAGTTACGAAATCAGCTTGCCGCGCCGGTCGATGATCCAGCCTCGGTGCTGGAGGACATGGGAGAGTACATAGTTCCGGAACTGGGCCAACAGTTCGCCTGCGCCGGTGCGCGTTTCACCATCAGCGGGGTAATCGACTGCTTTGCTTTGCTGATCGTCCAGTGGGGCGGAGATGAAATCGAAATCTCGCTGCTGGGCCTGGCGCGTTTCCGGCACACGCGCGACACTACCACGCGCCCGATCTGCTACGTCGAGATGCAGATCTTGATGAGCATCAAACCGAAAGAGGGGACCTTCAAGCTACAAGCTCTGCTCACCAATAATTCCTGGGTCATCAACACTGACTGCAAGTTGACTGGCGGGTTTGCCCTCTTCATCTGGTTCGACGGTCCTCACAAAGGCGATGCGGTCCTCACGCTCGGCGGTTATCACCCGAGCTTTCGTCGTCCCGAACACTATCCGATCGTGCCGCGACTCGGATTGAACTGGCCCGTTAACCCGAATCTGTCGATCAAGGGTGGCGTATACTTCGCGCTCACACCTTCGTGCCTGATGCTCGGCGCCAGGTTGGAAGCGACCTTCCACTCCGGGCGGATCTCGGCCTGGTTTACGGCCTATCTCGATGTCATCATCAACTGGAGTCCTCTTTACTTCGAAGCCGAGCTCGGCATTTCGTTGCGAGTCGAAGTCTCATTCTTCCTCGCCACGCTCAAGGTGACCATCGCCGCGAGCATACAGATGTGGGGACCACCCGTCGGCGGGATTGCTCACATAGATTTAACGGTGATCTCGTTTGATATCAAGTTTGGTGAACCGCGTCCCAAAAAGCCGGAACTGATCGACACGTGGCAGAAATTCGTTCACGACTTTCTCAATATGAGCGGCGGCGACAAGATACCAACCAGCCAGCCCGTTAAGGCGTTTCCGATCGTTCAGCCCAATCTGGCCGCCGGCCGAAACAACCTCAACAGTCTGCCGAACGCGAAGCGCCACCAGTCACAGCCGCAGCCGGATGATGGTCTCTGGAAAGTGCGCGCGGACGAATTGCAACTGGCGGCGTCCGCAGCGGTTCCAGTGAACACCTTGAACATCGGACGTATGAAAACGAGCGGCCCATCCGAAGGTGTGCAGGATCGCAGGTTCAGCGGTCAATCGATGATGATTACGAAACCCGTCGCGCTCGAGAGCAACGGATTGCGCACTGAGAAGTCTGGCAACAAGCTTGGCGTTCATCCGATGGGCAAAACGCTTGACTCAGTGCTTAATGTCACAGTGGTTCACGATGACCTTTTGGACAATCATCCAGTTGGTCTCGCGGATTGGACCATCGAGACGGAGACCGGCTCGCTGCCGGCAGCTCTTTGGGACGCCGCAAAGCCTGATTTGAGACCGTCGGAGCCGAGCGCGAAACTCATCGACGGCTGCATCACTGGAATCAAGCGACTCAAACCGCCGAGCGGAAAATTAGGGAAATCAGCGACACCTCCAAAGATCGAGTGGCATCGACTCGCCGTCGGTACTGTGCCGAAGTCGGGTGCGTCACAGGAGTTTCGTGGTGCGACGAGAGATCGCAACATTCAATCGGCGTTGGCCCAACGGCAAGTTGAACAGAAAAAAGTTGCCGGCGCGTTGGCAGCGGCGGGCTTTACGTTGTCATGGCAACCGGCGCAGCAGATTCGCTTCCGTGAATTGCAAGCCGAGCCGCTGGCCGGTGCGGTCGCCGCGTAACTAACGCCGAGTGCCTCTCGGAAGGCTGCTGAAAAACTTCCTCTCCCAAAGGAAGAGGGGAATGTAACCCTGGCTGATTGTTTCTATTCTTTGTGCTTTTTTTCGGCTTAACTCAAAAGAAGAAGGTGAAACATGTCGAGTGATTCGATGACCTTCTACGACAACTACGAGGCGCCTCTGCCGGCAGGCTCGTACCGGTTCGTGCTGCAACAGACCCTGAGTCTCGAAGGAGAGGCGGCGCGTCATTATTATCAGGATCAACGTTTCGAGGTCGTGGCCCCGCGTTATTCGATCGATCCCGATGAGATCCAGGCATACTTCCCGCCCAGCGGAGGCGTCGCTGACTATCAGAGCATTCTGCCCCATCTCGTGCTTCGCAGTCGTAATCTGCCGTGGGAGAGAACGCTCTCGCCGCAACGCGAACCGTGGCTCGCTTTGCTCGTGCTCTCCGAGCAGGACATCGCAACTGGTCACGTCGTGTTTAAGACGGGCACTGTCGCCGACCTCGCGCCGCGTCGCCCCGATGACCTCGCCGTAGATGACAACGCGTTGGCGGACTGGTGGCGCATGGATGGCGACGGCGACGTTCTGCTGCCGAGGTTCACGCGCTCTGAAGACGCCAACACTCCCGTT
>Ga0179594_10000124_pt1 | contig 24318 bp, 16 predicted proteins | sample CZOMad1_1_08_16f_FD_148625 | JGI IMG/M metagenome (GOLD analysis project Ga0179594, IMG submission 148625) | Vadose zone soil fungal communities from Angelo Coast Range Reserve, California, USA - CZOMad1_1_08_16fungal (Illumina Assembly) | ecosystem: Environmental > Terrestrial > Soil > Vadose...
CTCGGCGTCATCACCTAAGGCAAGAGCCGGATGCGTTAGCAGCGCTCGTCCGGATCCGTGGAGGGGGTGATTAGTAATAGTCATTCCTACTCCGACTGTAACTGCGGGCTGGTTGCGATCAGACGATCAGCGTCTGTCGCCGAACTGATTGGGTGTTTGAGCAGACGATGCGGCGCATTTGACTTTAAGAGGCGTCGACAAACAACAAGTTGGTGATAGGACGAGGAATGTCGTGACGACATGGCCTCAGCGAGGAACCAAACGGAGAAGGACCATTAACGCTGACGCCGGGAATTGAGCGCGACTGTTGTATCGACCGCCGATTTGACCTACCCTCGTGTCTGTTTAGCATCGCAGAACTTCGAACAACCGGCAGCGTACAGGCACCGAGGGGAGTCAGCCATCGATCCGTTCAAGGTAAAACTACTAATCGGCATTGCCTGGATTGTGATCGCCACAGCCCATGGTTTTGGCGCGGCGTGGCTGGCTATCTGGATGTTGTTTCATCCTTACAAGCCGATCAAACTTTTCGGGTTCACCGTCTGGCCGCAAGGCATGATCCCGCGGCATCGCGAGCGTCTGGCCCAATCGATTGGCAAAGCCGTCGGCAATGAACTGGTGTCGCAGCAAACAGTGTTCGATGCGCTATTCGAGACGGACTTTTTCCGGAACCGGGTCGAAGGCTTTGTCACTGCTTACACCGAAGACCTGCTGGCGACTGTCTATCCTTCTTTCATCGATGCGCTGCCCTCGGGTGCGCGCGCGCCGGTGCTCGACACGATCTTTTCGCTGCAGCATCGGTTGGCTGAGTACATCGTCGAGATGCTGAAGAGCGAGGAGACCAGGCACGCTATCGAGCGCTTCATCGACCATCAGGTGGACGAACTTTTAGCGCGACGCCTTGCGGATACGATCGATGAAGAGACTCTCGGTCAAATCCTGCCTTTCATCGAAGAACGTTTCCACCGGCTGGTGACTGAACCGGGCTTTGAAGCGAAGGTGCGCGACTTTGTCAGTGGCCGGCTGGATGATCTGGCCCACAGCGGAGCCACGCTGGCTGAAACCGTGACAACGGAAAGCGTGGCCCTGCTGAAAGAACGCATCGCCCAGCAGGTACCGCCGATTGTGCATCACCTGGCAGATATCGCCACCAGTCCCAGCACTCGCAAACAAATCGGCGCTCTCATCAAACGTGAAGTCGACGAGTATTATCAGCAACTGTCGCTCTTCAAAAAAATCTTCATCTCACGTGAGCGGATCCATCGCGAAGTTGACGAACTGGTCAACAAAACGCTGCCCAAGCGGATTGAAGAATACTTGCGCGGCGAGGCCTTTGAGCAGGAGGCCGAGACCTTCTTGAATTCAACAATCGATAAACTGCTGGAGCGTCCACTCAACGAAATCATCGGCCAGATCGACGCCGACAAATTCGAGCGGATCAAGGCCCAGATAGCCGATCGCCTTCTCGAGTTGGCCCAGGGCGCAGAGCTATCCAACTCGGTGTCCACCTATGTCAGCGACGCGATCGCCCGGCTGCAGCCGCAGACATTGCGCGCGCTGCTGGAACATCTGAATCCGGACTCAGCCGAGTTCGTCAAGAGTATGCTGACCAGAGGTTTGCTCTCGCTAATCGAACGGGATGACACTGCCAGAACAATCAACGGGATTCTCACCTCACAGGTTGAACGGCTGCTGATTGCGCCGATTGGCCGCTTGGGAGATCATTTGCCTGCGGCTTCGGTCAAGCGCACACAAGAGGCCCTGGTTGAGCGGATTACCGCATCGGCGCGCGAGCGCCTGCCCGCAACCATTGCCGAGTTTGATGTCGGCGGCCTGGTGCGCCGGAAAGTTTCGGACTATCCGATTGAAAAACTCGAAGCGTTAATTCTCTCCGTCGCCGCTCAGCATTTGAAAACCATCGAGCTGTTCGGCGCGGCCATTGGTTTCTTCATCGGCGCGCTGCAGGCGGTGTATGTTTGGTTCGGCCCGGCGATCGTTCTCTGGTTGAAAAGAGTGGCGGGTGCGTGACGGGCGAGCATCTGATCGAACAGGCGTCGAGGGCACGGCCTTTCGGTTGCTATTCCCCAAACACGCAAGCTAAAAGCTTGTACTCTATACACCTGATGCTTCACAGTTTCGTTTTCAACGGAACAGAAGGGAACCTGACACCGTTAGTCTGGATGTGAATAGGGTGGGAAGATAGCCATTCGCTGTGATTCCGTTGCAGAGTGCCGAAAGGATTTCTTATGTACTGCTCAAACTGTGCCAGTCCCGTGGACACCGAACTGAAGTTCTGTAATCGTTGTGGCGCGAACCTCAAGAAAGGTCAGGACGCAAGCGGAGGCAGCATCGCTAATTCGCTGATTACAGCGGTTGTGCTGGTGGCGATTCTGGGCCTCGGCATTATGTTCGGAGGGGCGATCGCCCTCAAGCAGGGCGCCGACTTGAACAACGATATGGTGGGCCTCTTCATGTTCTTCACTTTTATGATAGTCAGCATTACGGAGATCTTTCTCCTGCGCCAACTGTCACGCGCGCTCGGCGCCAATGATCAGAGCCGGCGCTTCGAAAGTGTCCCACCGCTCTTTCAGCCGGCGCCGTCACCGCCTGTGCGGGAATTGCACGCGGTGCGCGATACAGCGGAGCCGATATCAAGTGTCACCGAAAACACGACGCGAACGTTGGAGCATTCAATCCGGGATATTTCGCGCTAGTCGCTAAACGCGACCGAAGGGGACGATCAAATGAGAAAGAACACACTGGTTTCGTTGCTCGCCTTAACCCTTACCCTGCTCATCGGCGCCTGTCACCATGGCGGAATGGGCGTCAAAGGTTCGGGAAACCGCAAGACTGAGACGCGGGACTTGGCTTCGTTCAAAGCGATTGACAGCGAAGGCGCTTTTGAATTTGACGTTACCTGCCAAAAGCCCGTGAGCTTCTCAATTGAAGGCGACGACAATATCTTGCCGCTGATCCAGTCCGACGTCCGCGATGGTGTGCTCTACTTGCGCACCGATAAGTCCTACAACTCTCGCAAAGGCATTGCTGTTCGCATCACCGTGCCGAACCTGGAAAGCATCAAGGCCACCGGCGCTGGTAAGTTCCACATCTCTGATCTGAAGAACGAGAAATTTACGATCTACACTACCGGGGCCACCGCCCTGACTGCTTTGGGTGAGACAAAGAGCTTGGAAATTCACAACACGGGCGCCGGTAAAATCGACACCAACAGCCTGCACGCGCAAACAGCAAAGGTAGACATTTCCGGCGCTGCCAGCGTTGAAGTCAATGCCAGTGAGCAACTCGATGCCGACGTTTCCGGCGTGGGCCATGTGAGTTACAGCGGCAACCCGAAGACGGTGCACAAGAATGTTTCGGGGATGGGAATGGTGTCCCCGAAGGATTGATCAGGTACGCTGGTTACTACGTCAGAAATCCCATTACATCAGCAAGCGATTCAGGGTTTGTCGAGCGAGCTCGCTGGCGCCGACAGTCCTTGCTGACGCGCGGGCTTCTGCTTGGTTTCGTACCTTCAGTGGTTTCTGCGACTGAACCAAGCAGAAGCCCGACCGTAAGAGAGGGCTTTTCGATAAGTTCAGATCTGTTTGACGCACCTCACCGGTTACCTACTCCTCTAAATTCGCATTGAACTGTTCGCTTATCTGTGAAGGTAAGACGAGTCAGTTTTAGATTGGTTCCCTCTTGCGCCTTATGATATTTTTATGCTTACATTCCAGCGCGTTAAATGAATAAACATTTTGTCGTTAATTTGAAAGGAGCTTCCCCCAGATGACTTACGTAGTGGTGGAACCATGTGTTGATTGCAAGTACACAGACTGCGCCGCGGTCTGCCCGGTCGAGGCATTTCATGAATTGCCCGACCGCCTTTACATCAATGCCGATACCTGCATCGATTGCGACGCATGCGTTCCTGAGTGTCCGGTTGAAGCAATCTTTGCCGACAACAATGTGCCGGAACAATATGAGCACTGGACGCAGATCAATATCGATGAGGCTCCGAACTATCCGGTTCTTAGTCAGAAGATTCCGGCATTGCACGGACCAGCCTGTGCCGGGCCGGAAGAGAATCACTGAAACTAAGATCTCAGATCTGAGATTTCAGATTTCAAATCTCAGATCTCTCAGACTTCAGATGTGAAATTTGGAAATTGGAAAGCCGAGACTGCGAATTTTGAGATGAAAGCTGAGGCCGCAGACTTCACCAGGCGCAGCGAACCTGCGTAAAGATCCTCCCACCAGCGATTGCGCCCTGATTATCAGGTTGAAGTTATGAAGTATGTACTCCTGGTCATTTGCTGGATAGTAATCGCAGCCGCCACAGTCCCGGCTCAATCCGGCCGGAGAAGCACAAAGCCCGCACCCACTCCGGCCCCACCCTTAGTCGAACAGCCCAGTGAAAAGGTGGATAAACCGGAGCGGCTCAACCGGCCGCAAATCGCCGCCGTGCCCAATGAAGAATACAAATGCATGGACGACGGCAGCCTCGCGGTTGTGGTCGCCTTAAGTGAAGCCGAGAAAGTTTTCGCCCCAAATGAAGTGACGATCAAGGCCAAACTGCTTTCACGGCCGAAGCCCGAATACACACCCGAAGCACGGCGCCGCGCAGTCGAAGGCGTGATCAACCTCCGCGTGGTGGTTTTGAAGAACGGCAAAGTAGCATCCGTAAAAATTACCGGCCGGGGCGGACCGTTTGGCTTGAACGAGAGCGCGATCCACGCGGCCTGCAAGATGGAATTTGTGCCAGCATCAAAAGACGGCGAGCGCGTTTCTCAATGGTTCAAGACCGAAGTAGTTTTTCGTCTTGGATCGTCAATCGGGCGTTACGATCCTCAACCGGCAATTCTCTCAACTGTCAGATAATCTCTCGCTACGGCTGCGACCCCGGGGCGATTCCCGCGGTAACCGCTGTTTGGAATTGTCCGTTTAGGTGGGGCACTTGTGCCCCGGGCTCGGGACGGCGGACAAGTCCGCTAACTAAACGGAGACTGGGAATGAATCGTTTCATCACGGTATCTGCCGTCGCAGACGAGCTGGGATGCTTTGCGTGGGCCTATCGTGGAAAAACAAAACATTTTCACGCAAAGGCGCAAAGACGCAATGACTGAAAATAAGAAGCTACTCCGGGACGGTTCAATCTGCCGGCTTTCAAACAAACTGTGGCATGATCACGCCAAATGATTGGGGAGGAAGCCGGGATGATCGCCTGCCGCAAGATGACCGCCGCCGACGTGCGCGATGCCTTCGAGATGTTGAGCGCCTTTCTCAGCGAAGATGAACACTATCTGGCCAGCAGTTCAGCTTACGGTGACCGTGGTGTGCGCGGGTTGAACGATGCTTTTTATCTTTTCCTGGAGCAGCCGGAACTGGGTTTTGTGTGGATGGCTTACGACGCGAGAGGAGTAGCCGGCATCTGTGTGGTCTGTTACGCGATCTCGACCTCGCTGGGCACGTTGGTCGCGAAACTCGATGATGTTTCAGTACAGGCGGACCGGCGGGGCATGGGCGTTGGCAGCGCGATGCTCGAGCAACTGAAAGAGGAGTTGCGCTCCCAGTCCGTGATGCGCATCGACGTCGCCGTGCACCTCGAAAACCCGGAGGCCAAACGCTTTTATGAGAAGCTGGGTTTCGTGCCGCTAAATGAAGAAAGGCTGGCGTGTGTGATCTGAAACGGTCCGACAAACCTTTAGTTTGTCGCTGTGCAACCACATCACAGACTGAAGTCTATGCTACTCACTTCGACAAACTGAAGTTTGTCAGACATTGAGCGGACAGCGATGGCTACCTGCCCAGGGTCGCAATCTCCTCAAAATACTTGGCGAACGCGACCATTCCGCCCGACGCTTGTTGCCAATCGAAATTCTCATTCGGGGCGTGGTAGCCGTGCTCAGGCAGCGATAGTCCAAGGAATAGCACCGGGCACCGCAAGACTTTTTCGATACTGGTCATCGCGCCGATCGTGCCGCCGTCCCTGACAAACACCGCCTCCTTCTTGAATGCAAATTTAAAGGCGCGCTTCATCGCTTCAGGCAAAGGCCCCTCGAGCACGGTGCGAAACGCCGGCGCCATCGATTCAAACTGAACTTTAACGTCCGGGTTTTTCGCTTTCACCGTGGCCGCAATTGCGCGCGCGATCTTTTTCGGATCCTGCCCCGGCACCAGACGGCAGGAAGCTTTGAGCTCGGCGCGTGGCGGCACGATCGATTTCAGGCCGGGACCCTGATAGCCGCCGGCGAGTCCGTGAATCTCCAAAGTCGGCGTGCCCCAAATCCGTTTCATCACTTCCAGTGAGTTTTCCGTGCGCATCTTTTTCAACTTGTGCGCCTTCTTAAAACCCTTCGTCGTAAATCCGCAGTTGGCCCAGTCATTGAGCTCCTGCTTGCTGGGGGCGATAACATCTTCGTAGAAGCCTTTGATTTTCACTCTTCCGGTCGTCGGATCGTAGAGATCGCAGGCCAGCTTCATCAATTCGGCTACAGGATTACGTGCCGCGCCGCCGACTTCACCTGAGTGTGTGTCGGTTGTTCCGGTTTCCAAAGTGAGAATGAATCCGAGCAAGCCGCGCAGGCCTGCGGAACTGGCGGGCCGGTCGCGCGAGACCCACACCGTATCAGAGACGACTACGGAATCGGTGCTCAGCTCTTTAGCCGCTTTCGAAATGATCTCTTCAAAGTTAGGCGAGCCGATTTCTTCTTCCAACTCCCAAAGGAATTGTATGTTTACGGGCACCCCCTCGTTGAGCGCCGCGCGGGCGCCAAACAGCGCGGCCAGCGCCGGCCCTTTGTCGTCGGTCGTGCCGCGCCCGTAATAGGTGTCGCCCTTCTGTGCCATCACAAACGGCTCCGTCTCCCAGGGTTCGGTTTCCTTCGACGCCGGCTGAACGTCCATGTGATTGTAGACAGTGATTGTCGGCCGCTGCTTCTCCGCACCGAAGACGCCATGGATTACCGGGTTCCCTTTGTCCGCGTGATGCAGTTTTGCTTTGCCGCCAAACTTGCGAATCGTTGCCAGGGCCAGATCTGCGGCTTTTTGAATATCGGGTGCATGCGCCGGATCAACTGAAACGCTGGGTGTCTCGACAAACTCGCGCAACAGAGCTTCATAATCAGCGCGACTATTCCTGGCAAAAGTTAGCAAGTCAGCTCGATTCAATCCTTCGGACATTCAGCCATCCCTCCGGTGTGTTTTGTCGAACAACATCCAGCGCGCCACCTGACTGCCCTGCACGCAGTCCCCCATCGACCGGGGCCAGCCAATCGAAATCAATATTGCCGAGATTCGATATGCTAATTGGGCGATATGCTGTTTGGCTAACCGTAACATATTAAAGAGTCGCCGGGGAAATGCGGGATAAGGGCGCAAACTGCGAGCATCATCTGGCGGTATCGGTGCATCGAATGCGCTACGACAAGCAAATCCGACCGGCCGCTTTTCCGAAAGTTTGTGGGGAGCGCGGTTGAGTCGGATAATCCACGAAAAGCTGAGGATTATCGGATTGCGTAAGTGACTTGGAATGAAGGGAAATTAGTCGGAACAGCGAACACCAGCGAGCGTTTTGAGGATCTTTAAGCTGGCGCGCAAATCAGGGCCGACAGGGAGACCGGCTTTCGAGAAACCTGAGAAACCCGACGTGGAAACGTTACGTACATTCAGTCGGACTTCGAAGGTGCTAGTGCAATTTGGGCTTTCATTCACACCGAGGCTTCAGCCCGGTGAGCGGCACGGTATTGATGATTTGGTAACGGTTCCGAGATTTCCAAGGCGTACGTTGATCACCGGGCTGAAGCCTCGGTGTGAATGAGACCCAAAGATAAATGCACGTACTGGCTTCCAACCATGCATTCAATCGGAGAGCCATTTCGTGTTATTCTGGCAACCACTCGCGCCCGGCGGCGCGGGATTTGTTTTCTGGACTGTGACAAGGAATTTAAGGAGGCTGCGTGAAACATCGATCTTTACTTTTGGGCTCAACCGCCATTCTGGCCATCATAATCTCGCTCCCTCTCATGATCTTTTCACAGCAGGGCAAGTCAGCGAGCCGCGTCAGCTCGATCGAACGTCCGGCTCCCGGCAGAACTTCAGCCAACGGCAAAGCGCCGATCACCACAGCGATAATCAAACACGATCTCAGTGATGCGCTCTCGATCATTCAGCAGAATTACATCGACGGCGGCAAACTGGATTACAACTCTGTTTTCAAGTCGTCGATCAGCGGCATGCTGAGCGTGCTTGATCCCCATTCGACCTACTTTGACCCCGTCGAATACGCCTCGTTCAGGACCGAACAGCGCTCTGAGTATTTCGGAATCGGGGCGACGATTGGCGACCTGCGCGACGGCGACCAGGTTAACACCTTCATTCGCGCGACCTTTAAGGACGCACCCGCAGCGCGCGCCGGCCTGCGTTTTGGCGATCAGATCGTGGAGGTCGACGGCCAATCGATGCGTGGCAAAACTTTTCCTGAGGTGCGCAAGTTCCTGCTCGGACCGCGCGGCACCAAAGTGAAAGTTACCGTGCAGCACTGGGCGACGGGAAAGCTCGAGACCGTCGAGATCACCCGCGGCGCGGTGCCTCAACCCTCGGTTCCACAGGCTTACATGATCAGGCCGGGCGTTGGTTACATCGCCATGACCGGCGGCTTTAACTACACCACTTCGGACGAATTCCGGGATGCGCTAGCCGAGCTGCACTCGAAAGGAATGAGTTCGCTGGTTCTGGATCTACGCGGCAACCATGGAGGCTTACTGATTCAGGCGGTGAACGTGGCGGGCGCGTTTCTCAAGCACGGCCAACCGGTGGTCACCCAAAAGGGAAGAATCCAGGGCAGCTCAGAGAGCTTTACCGCTCGCAATGACGAGCCCGACAACACGCCGCTGGTGATCCTGGTCAACGGCGAGACCGCGTCGGCCGCGGAAATCGTCGCCGGTGCTTTGCAGGATCACGATCGAGCCTTGATCGTTGGTGAGACTACGTTCGGCAAGGGGTTGGTCCAGTTTCCTTTTCAACTCGATTACGATTCAGCTCTGCTGCTGACCGTGGCGAAGTACTTCACGCCATCCGGGCGCTTGATTCAGCGTGATTATTCGAACGGTGGTTTTTACGACTACTACACCAAAGGCGGGTATGCGGGTGAAGACAAATCCGCCGCCTCCGCTCCCGTTGGACCGGAGAGCCACACGGACACTGGCCGTCCCGTTTATGGCGGTGGCGGCATTTCACCCGATGAGACAATCAAACCGGCGGGCTTTACACGTGCCCAGCGTCGGCTGCTGGATTCGATCTTTGCCTTCTCGCTTGAATTAGCGGCGGGGCACATCCAGGGCTTTGACAAGTATGCGGTGCTGCGACCGATCGATTACGATCACGATATTCAGTCAACAGATTTTCCGATCAACGACGCAGTGTTCAAGGCGCTGAAGGCGTTTGTGGCGAGCAAGCCTCAATTCAAAGTCACCGGGGATCAGCTCGAGCGCGAGCGCGCTTTCACCGAGCGCCAACTGCGCTTTGAGCTGGCGACTGCAGCGTACGGCTCGACCACGGCCTTGCAGATTTTCAACAGCGACGATCCGCAAGTTGCGCGTGGCATCGAGGTCATGCCCCGAGCCAGGGAATTAGCGCTGGCCGCATTACGAGTGCACGCGCGCGGGTAAGCTAACCACGCTTCCAGCTTTAGCCTTGCCATCCAGGCCCTCGGAGATTCTCCGGGGCCCTTCGGTTTTTGCCAGCCTCGACCGTAAATCGTGAATCGTAAATCGTAACCGCGCATGTGCGTCATCAAGGACGAGGGCGCGTGATAGGTCACCGACTGTTCGATTCACGATTCACTATTCACGCTTTACGCCTTACTATCCCCGCGTGCCGTCACAACCGCGAACGCTGATCATCGTCAATGAGGTCGCTGCTCGAGCCCGGCGAGTCTGGCCCATCATCCGTACCGGCCTGGACGCAAGCGGAATCGAGTATCAGGTTCAGCAAACAAGCAAGGCCGGCGATGCCACGACGCAAACGCGCGCTGCCCTCTTGTCGGGCGTAGATCTGATTGGTGTGGTGGGCGGAGATGGCACATTGAGTGAAGCCGCCGCTGGATACTTCCTACCGCACGACGACAGCAGTGATCAGACTGAGGACCTGCCTGTGGCAATCAATATGGAGGCGGCGCTGGCCGTTCTTCCCGCAGGCACTGGCGATGATTTCGCGCGCAACCTGGCCGGCGAGCGCGCGCCGCTTGAGCGTTGGATCGAGACGTTTGTCGCGCACTGCCAGGGCTCACGATCACAAACAACGCGGCTCATCGACCTGATTCGAGTGCGCACTGAGAATTACCGGCGGCACATTATTTCCATCAATGCCTCAACCCTGGGTCTGGGTGGCGAGACTGGCGCCCGCGTCGCCGCACAGGGAAAACAAATGCGCCGCTTTTCAGGTGAAGCTCGCTTTGTCGTGGCCGCGATGGGAGCACTCGCCGCCTGGCGCGAACGACCGGTGAGGGTGCAAATCGATCGCGAGATAGTAATCGAAGGGCCGATGAATCTGGTGGCAGTAGCGAACGCGCGTTTTGCCGGCGGCGGCATGATGTTGTCACCCCAGGCTGAGATTGCTGACGGCAAACTGGACGTCGTAACTGCCTCGGGATTGAAACGGACAACCATCCTGCGCGAACTAACTCGGATACATAAAGGCGGCCACGTGGCGAACCCACGAGTGAAAATCGTCCAGGGCCGCTACGTTGATATTCAGACGTTTGCGCCGCAGGATGCGCTGAGGATCGAAGTTGACGGAAATGTCAGCGGCCAAACGCCCGCCGACTACATGATTATGCCGAGCGCTTTACGAATCGTGGTGTAGCAAGGATCATTGGACCGCTGTCCGGATTCCAGAAATACAGGTCTGAGTTCTGGACAGACTAACCGACTCCTCCTCATCGAAAACTACAAATACTAATGATTTGGCGCTGGTTCGATATCGAAACCTTTGGCGCTCCATTTGCTGCCGATTTGTCTTTACAAAGCAACAATTGGGTCTCTCCTGTAGTTGCGACCCAGTTACCGCCTGGATTTGGATGAGCGTAGCGATTACCCACGCAGCGCTCGCGGTCCAGGCCTCACTTGTTTTCAGCCCGACAGTTCTCCCGCAATTCTGGGTGGTCCGGCCGGAGCTTAGAACCTAAATATAGGGAGGAGTAAGCATGTTGTCCGCAATTGCACTTCGGAAAGCTGTCCTGTCGGCCGTCGCACTAATGGTCTTTGGGCTGACTGCATCGGCTGTTAGAGCAGATGCGGTGTTCGTGGCTAACACGACCATCGTTGGCACAGGTCAGGTTAATGCTCAAGCCACTTTTCACCAAGCTGGCGCCAATCTGTTGCAGATTACGCTGCAAAACCTGCAGACTACGGCGAACGTGGGCCAGGCGATCAGCGGTATTCAGTTTCAGATCAGAGACTCGAATGGCAATGTCTTGAACATTACTGCTTCGATCTCTGCCCAGAACAATCAAATGATCAGCGTCGCCGGCGGTGGTGGCGTTACTCCCCTGGGAACGTTGACAACTGGTTGGGGATTGAGTAGCAATGGCCCGAGTTTTAGTTTGACAGCCCTGGGCTTTACCGGTAACGGTTCGAATCCGCCGGATGAAACAATCGTTGGCCCATTGAGCGGTCCAAATGCGTCGGTTGCCGGTAATGGCCCGCATAACCCGTTTATCAATCAGAACGGTGTTTTCAGTCTGACGCTGAGCCAGAACCTGCCGGCGGGTTTCCAGATTACCAATGTTGTGTTCCTGTTTGGCACTGGACCAACTTCAGTGAATGGGGTTGGCGGTTCGCCCGTCCCGGAACCGGCGACGCTGCTACTGCTCGGCACTGGCCTGATCGGTCTTGCGTCACGCTTACGTAAGCGCAAGAAAGACAAGAGTCGGCGTTAGAAGTGGAACCATACTAAAACCTAAGTCCTGGAGGGAATCTACTCAAATTCCCTCCAGGCCTTTTTTTTGAAGTGAGCCCAGACGCCGTGGGTACGGAACGGCTCCACCTAAACCAAGGCTCGAGCGCGAGCCAGAACATTCAGTGGCCAGACGTCGGCCGACTACTCCATCAGGCCACGCGCCTTGCAGATGGTGGTTTTATGAACGTCAATGTGGAGCATCGCTTCGTGACGGTGCCACCCTTGTAAATACGTAGGCGGCCTTCGATCTATACCTATCAGTCATTGGATCAAACTGGACACACTTGAGAACGAGATTCTCCGGTCGGGCCAAGGTTTGTTCGCTATCAGGCCGGGAATAATCTCAAATGGTCGAGCGGCGGGGAGCGTCATTTCCCCGCCGCAGGGAGCAATCATCTCTCTACCTTCCAATACTGCGTAAACGATCTGCTTTGTGTTGACCGGCGTGCCGTCGACCTTTAGAGTTCTCTCCGTAAGTAGCCCCAGGTGGTAACGACCGAGCCTGGGGTACTGTCCGCCAGTTATCAAAAGAAGATAATTCGATTTGGAACGATCATAGTTTGAAAAAATGTCGGTCCCGTTTACTCTTTGATGATAGCGACTCACGAACGGTTTTTCCTGGGTCGCTTGAATAACGTGGACCCGAACCAATTCATCTCGCAGAGTCGAAGGCGGATTGACGTCCTTCTTCTGTGTCTCTATTACTTCTGGCTGGTCCGAAGGATTCAGATCCTCTTTCCTCATCGCTATTACATGCTCTAGTAGCTTATCCACGGTCGCCCGAGTCGGGGGTACGAACAGTTTCGGATTCGCATCTTTGAATTTCTGATCAATTTGCTGATTGAATGTCGCACCAAAGAGCGTCACGACCTTTGAAAGTCGCTCAGTGGTCAACTTTGCACCGCCGAGTTTGGTGTTCATTAGAAATGCATCGTCTAAGATAGCATCCGTGAGATCGGCCTCCGACAAATCTGCACAATCAAGATTGGCGTCGGATAAGATGGCCTGATTGAGCTTTGCACCTTGCAGAAGAGCACCCGAAAGATCGGTTTCAGACAAATACGCCTTAATGAGGGAAACATCAATGAGCCTCGCGCCCTGCAGCGCGGCGCCGCTAAGATCTGCCGCTTCAAGATTGCCCTGCTCTAGGTTCGCGTAGTTCAGGTTTGCTCCTTCGAGGTGGATCCCTTGAAGGTCAAACAAAAACCGATCGCCCTGTTCCTTTCGGTCTTTGACAACAAACACAACCCCGCGCATGTCGACATTGAAGAGCCCTGTGCGAGCTTTGTTAACATTGGGAATCATTAGCAGCAGGACCAAAAGAAAGACGGCCGAACCCACTGCCAACAAACGCTTCGCTGGGATCAGCGCAAGATACCTCTCTAAACGAGACTTCGTCCGTTCAGCCTCCTCCATCTGGCTCTGAACTTTGTCATAGCGAAACCACAGCCAGAAAACCAAACAGAGAGCAACGCTTAAGTTAATCCATCCCCAAGTCGCCAGGAACAAGTCATGTTTCTTCAAGGTGAACCACTCGAAAAGGAAAAGCGTTGCGGGCAGCAACAGCCACATGGACAAGGTGGCGATGATCCGGTGGATGAATCCCAATAATCCAGAATCTGGTTCTGCTGCCATCGCAATCATCCACGGATAGATTCGCTTGCTGTCCCTTGATGAAGCCATTGCCCTAAACGCCCGCACCATTTCGATTAAGGCTTGCATGTGTAGTTGGAAATAAACGAAGGCAATGATTGCGACTACGGGAGCGATGAGAACAAAGCTGGATAGCGGGACATCTAGGTTAATAATTGGAAGGTGCGCCTTATCATTGATGATCAGCTTTCGATCCTCGGTAGTAATAATGGTAACGGCGCAGTAGATCAGAAAGCCCACATAAACGGTGTGAATGGTGCGGCTGCTGCGCGACAATTCCGCGATGTTGTCCATCAGCCAGGGTGGAGCTTCTTCCATTGCCCTCGATATCCGCGTTGGTGGCAATGCTGATCGTTTCGTTTCTGTCCTTCGGATCATCAGGCTGGGCATATGAGGCGCCCTCACTTTCCTCGGCTCTTGAATTATGGATCCTTGAGGTGATCCAGTTAGTCGCTCAGGTGGAGCTTACCACAGAACGCGCGCGCGTTAGTACATTCTCAACGTTGAACCCAAGTTCGCGCATCACGTCATCAACCGGCGCGGAAGCGCCAAAACGATCCAGGCAAAGCACGTCGCCCCTCACTCCGACATAGCGGTCCCAGCCCTGACGCACACCGGCTTCAATTGCCAGGCGTGCAGTAACTGCAGGCGGCAATACTTCGTTGCGATAATCCTTCGGTTGCTCGGCAAACAACTCACAACAAGGCATGGAGACAACGCGAGTGGGAATGCCTTCGCTCTGCAGAGCGAGCCGCGCTTCCAAGGCGAGTGGCACCTCAGAGCCGGTGGCGATCAGGATCATCTGCGGTTGCGTGCTGTCGGTGCTCTCCGGAGCCCTCCCTAACGGCCGGGCTACTGCACCGCTCGCTGCCGCCCCGCTCGATACCGTACCGCTCGCTGTCGCGACCCGGTCGCTACCGCTCCCGGTTCCGTAACTTGCCTCAGCGAGGATGTAACCACCACGACGCAGACCTTCGGCTGAGGCGTGAATGCTCCGATCGATTAAGGGCAACTTTTGCCGCGTGAGGGCGAGCACGGTTGGCGCATGCCGGCGCCGTATCGCCACCGCCCAGGCCTCGCGTACTTCGTGTGGATCCGCGGGCCGAATCACAAACAGATTGGGAATCGCCCGCAGCGCGGCCAGATGCTCGATTGGCTGATGCGTCGGCCCGTCTTCTCCCAAACCGATCGAGTCGTGCGTGAAAACATAGATCGCCTGCACTTCTGACAGCGCTGCCAGTCGAATGGCCGGCCGCATGTAATCAGAAAAACACATGAACGTCCCGCCGAAGGGAATCAAGCCGCCGTTCAGACTGATGCCCGTCATCGTCGACCCCATGGCGTGTTCGCGTATGCCCCAGTGCAGAATGCGTCCGTCGCAGGCGCCGGCGGCAAAGCTCTGGCTTTCTTTGATGTCGGTGTTGTTTGATGGTCCAAGATCGGCTGAGCCGCCAATCAACATCGGCAGGTGCGGCGCCAGCGCATTGATCACCTCGCCGCTGGCAACGCGAGTGGCCATGGGCTTCGCATTTTCAAACGTCGGCAAGTGATTTTCCCAATCCGCCGGCAGTTCGCCGCTCATCACCGTGCGCCAGCCTTGACCGAGATCCGGATGCTCCGCTTCATAGCGAGCCACCAGTGCTTGCCAATCCGCTTCATCTCGTGCGCCTCGTTCAATCGCCTCGCGAAAGCGTGCCAGCGCCTCATCCGGTACATAGAACTCTTTGTCTTCCGGCCAGCCGAGGTGGCGCTTGGTTTCCCTGACTGCTTCGGCGCCTGGCGCATCGCTGTGAGCCTTCCGCGTTCCCGCTGTGGGCATGCCGAAACCGATCGTGGTCTTGACCGAGATCAGCGAAGGGCGATCGGTAACGGCTTGCGCATCGCGAATCGCAGCGTCGAGAGCGTCCAGATCGTTTCCATCGGCAACCGTCGCTGTATGCCAACCATAACTTTCGAATCGTTTGGGCACGTCTTCGGAAAAGGCGAGTGAGGTGAAGCCTTCGATCGTGACGTGGTTGTCGTCGTAGAAATAGATCAATTTTCCCAGCTTCAAGTGACCCGCAAGCGATGCTGCCTCGGAAGAAACACCTTCCATCAGATCGCCGTCCGAGACAATCGCATACACGTAATGATCGGCGATGGAAAACTCCGGTTGGTTAAAGCGCGCGGCCAGATGTGCTGCGCCAATCGCCATGCCGACGCCGTTGGCAAAGCCCTGGCCCAGGGGGCCGGTAGTAATCTCAACTCCAGGTGTCAAACCATACTCAGGGTGGCCCGGCGTCTTTGAACCCCACTGGCGAAAACGTTTGATCTCATCAAGCGAGAGATCGTAGCCCGTCAGGTAAAGCAGCGAGTAAAGAAGCATCGAGCCATGGCCGGCGGAAAGCAAAAAGCGATCGCGATTTTCCCACTTCGGATTCCGCGGGTTGTGGCGTAGAAAGCGCGTCCAAAGGACGTATGCAAGCGGCGCCGTACCCAGCGGCAGGCCGGGGTGGCCCGACTCCGCCTTTTGCACGGCGTCAAGCGAAAGTGTTCGAATCGTATTGATGCAAAGTTGATCCAGGTCTGTCACCGCATTTTCCTTTTGCACTGTAGCGCTCATGGTTTGGCGTTATCCTTAATTTGATAAGTAATGTCCGACAAACTTCAGTTTGTCGTTGATGTTCGCAGCATAGACTGTTGATGTTCGTAGCATAGACTTCAGTCTGTGACTGCTTGGCGGACAATCGATCGTTTTGCGGACAATCACAGACTGAAGTCTATGCTACTCGACAAACTAAAGTTTGTCGGACACTTCATTCGCTCAGTTCTTCGTACATCTTCTGTTGCCGCTCGAGACCTTCGCGATAACGCGCATGGCGCGCCTGGTCCGGAAGCACTATCTTCTCCGTCAGCGTTTCCGATTGTTCGATACTTTGTATCTTGCCTGTGGACTCGAGGGCAAGTAGCGCCGCACCGCGCGTCGAAGCTTCGGCTGTCGCGGAAAGCAATACTGGCCGGCCAAGAACGTCGGCGATCATTTGCAACCAAACCGGTGAGGCGCGCAGCGCATTGCCCGATGCGACAATGGCTGCTCCGGGCGCGATGGTCTCCAATGACTCCGCCAGCAAAGCAAAACGATAAGCTATCGCCTCCATCGCCGCGCGCAATATCTCAATGGGGCGCGTTTGCAGAGTGATTCCCAGAATGCCACCACGCGCATCGGTGGACCAACCGGTGCTCCGCTCACCTGCCCAGAAAGGCAAGAGGGTTAAGCCGTGCGAATCGGGCTCGATCTCCTCGAGTCGCCGCTCAATCGATGCGGCATCGCCTTTCAGGGATAATGATTGTCGCATCCACCCGAACAGAGCTCCACCGTCAGACAACGCGCCCCCGACGATCACGCGCCGGCGATCGACACGATAGGACCACAACGCTGGCGGTAACTCACTGGCCGGCTCGCCTTCATAAATCACCCGCATGGCTCCCGACGTGCCGACCATCAAAGCGGCTTTGTCGCGTGTGCTGCAACCGGAACCAATGCTATTCGCAGCGCCGTCGGCTATGGGCGGCAGCATGCAAGCACGATTCAGTTGCGGCCAGCGCAACGAGAATTCAGCACGCAGGCCGGCGAAGGTTTTGTTAGAGCCGGCGATCTCGGGGAATTTTTCGACTGGCAATTCCAGCGCGGCAATCAACTCCTGGTCCCATTCGCATGAGCGCTGGTTCATTAGACCGCTGCCCGAGGCCATCGAAACACTCGACGCAGTCTCGCCGAACAAGCGCAACATCAAGTAATCAGCAAAGGATAACCAGTGCGCGGTCGCCTCATATTCGTCCGGGCGCTCTTTCTTGAGCCAAAGCAGTTTGGCGGGCCAGTAGCTGGGGTGAAGCCGGCAGCCGGTGCGCGCGTGGATTTCTCGTTCATCGAATCGCGATCGCAGATCTTTGGCAGCCTGGCCGGCTCGGGTGTTGGCCCAGCCAAGCACGGGTGTTGTTGGTCGTCCCTCGCTCGTGACCCCCAACAGGCTGTGCCAGAAGCATGAGGCGGCAATGAACTCGACGCGTTCGATAGATGGACCGGCGTTCTCGAAGAGTTGATCGAGCGTGCGGCCGATGAGCTCGATCAGATCATTTGCATCCAGCTCTTCAACGTCGCCAAAGGTAGCAAAGATGCGACTGTTCTGAGCTTGCGCCCCTTCGCATTCTTGCCCCTGTTCGTTAAAGAGTGCGGCTCTGACACCAGAGGTGCCCACGTCGAGAGCCAGCAGCGCCGCAGGCTCTCGCGCAGCCAGCACCGAGACAAACTCCGGGAAGGTCTCGAGCTTTTCGAAAACCTCGTCGAGCACACTGCTCATTTCAGTGCTCCGGTGTCTGACAAACTTTTCGGTTTGTCGCAGATTGAGACGCGGAGGCTAACAGGTCGGTACCGGGAGCGGTAGCGACCGGGAGCTACAATGATTTGGAGTGCGCGGCAAACGTAGCGCGACGCCGCTTTGGATTCGCCTGCCAGGGAATTCAAGAAGATCCAAAGCGCCGCCGCTGTCGGCGCACTCCAAACTTACGGTTTCGACATTCAAAGACTTCTTAGCCGCCTGCTAAGGCGTGACCGCATGCTTAATCTTTCTGCCGACCTTCGTACCGGTGCGGCCGGTACCCTTGCCTACACCTTTGCCAAAGCCACCCATACCCTTACCAAGCTCTTTGCCGCCTTTGATCGGTTTGCCGTGGGCGATGTGTTTGCCAAATCGCTTGCCGCCGCGGCCGGCGCTTTGGCCTGCTCCCTTATAGGCATGGCCGATGCCTTTGCGCTTCACCGTATCGCGATGCCGGCGGCGGCCACGGTGCGGTACATGCAGCTTCCGTTTGTTCGAGTTTTGGTTGGCGTTTTGGTTTTGATCCTGAACCTCAAGCACACTGGCAAAAGCAGCGGGTGCAAAGAGAATTGCCACGAGAATTAGTGACAGAAGAAAGAGTTTTCTGCGCATTGATTGTCTCCGATTGATCTACGGTTTTTCAGCAGGGGTTTTCGGCCTCAGCATCGCATAGCCAAGCCCTGTAGTAAAGCGGGTGCTTACTATCGGCTGCTGTTTTCAGCGCCGATGCTGGTCCATTGCTCCCTGGCCTTGGCCCACACTGACTCTGGGCATGGAAGGGCCTCATCGTTTCCTGGCCAGGCGTCTTCCGCACTAGTCTCACTGGCAGTGGCTCAGTTTGGTTTTTCTCTGCGTGAACTCTGCGTGCTCGGCGTCTTGCGGTGAAGAAAAGTGCGGAAAACACTCACCGCCGAGGCGCGGAGAACGCTGAGGACGCGCGGAGAATTCAAACTGAGCCACTACCGTCTCACCGGGTTTCGTAACCGTCGAAACCCCTCGTTTTTGCTGGGGAATGCAGCATCGAGCAGATTGAAGCATGATCAGTCACTCAGACAGATTAACCGCGTCACAAAGACAGGCTGCGACCCCGGATTCGTCAAACTAAATCTTGACTTAGGATGGACCACCCGCTAGTGTTGATGCTGTACTTGTTCCCGTCCTCTGCTTGCCCCATTCCTCAAAACAACGGCCAGATTTCGTCCTGAGGTTTTACCGGCAAACGGCAAAAACTGATGGTCCAATCACGTCCGCAGAGAAAGTAAGGGGGACCCGATGACAAACAAGACGACGACGATTAGAGTTTTGTTCAGCGGCCTGGTCACTCTCACCGTGCTCGCGCTGCTTACGCCTACCAGTTATCTGAAACAGTTGGTCCATCGAGGAGCCGCTGCGCGAACTTCGTCAACTACTTCGAAGCGGAGCGACGCTGGTAAGCAACTGGCAGTCGACAACTACGGCAAGCTGCCGCTGGTCTTTGAAGAGAATCAGGGGCAGACCAGCGCACAGGTGAAGTTCCTGTCGCGCGGATCCGGGTACACCTTGTATTTGAAGCCGACCGAGGCTGTATTGACTCTCGGAAAAGGAAAGAAAGCGAGCGCCGTCGGGAAAGATCGAGCGGAGCAAAATCTTGCCGGCAAAATAAATGCGCGAGGTGTTTTGGATAAAGAGTCAATCGAGTTCACCACAGTGCGCATGAACCTGGTCGGCGCCAATGCGAACGCTGAAGTAGTCGGCCTCGAGAAGCAAACCGCCACGGTGAACTACTTCATCGGCAACGACCCGAAGAAATGGCGAACGAATGTTTCGACGTACGCGCGAACTCTGTACCCGGACGTCTATCGTGGAGTGGACCTTCTTTACCACGGTCAACAGCGTCAGTTGGAATACGACTTTATAGTCAAGCCGGGCGCTGATCCAAATCAGATTCGGCTAAGGTTCGAGGGCGCGCAAAAGATGCGCATTGATGAATCCGGTGATCTGGTTCTGACTATAAAAGGCGGAGAGCTTAGACAGCACAGCCCGTCGGTGTATCAGGAAGCAGCGGGCGCCCGAACAAAGATTTCGGGAAACTATTCTATCAAGAGTAATCGAGAAGTCGGCTTTGCGATTGGGTCCTATGACGCCAGCCAGCCGCTCGTGATCGATCCAGTCTTGAACTACTCAACTTTCCTTGGTGGTGCTGGTCAGGACTATGGGCAGGGTATCGCAGTTGATCTGGCCGGCAACGCCTATGTAACGGGCGTAACCCAGTCGGTCAATTTTCCGACTCAAAACGCCTCTCAGGCGAATAACGCCGGCGGCACTGTTAACCCGTGGGACGCATTTGTTACCAAACTAACGCCGAGTGGGGGACTGAGTTATTCGACGTATCTCGGCGGCAGCCGGGACGATTCCGCGTTTGGTATCGCGGTCGATTCAGCGGGCAGCGCTTATGTCACCGGCACAACCGCATCAACCAATTTCCCGACGCTCAACGCCTTCCAGGCGAGCGCCGGCGGCGGTAGCGGAGACGCCTTTGTGGTGAAACTGACGCCGAGCGGCGGGCTTAGCTATTCGACCTATCTTGGGGGTAACGCTCAATTAGAGGACGTCGGCTTTGGCGTGGCCGTAGACCCGGGAGGCAACGCCTACGTAACCGGGTATACGGCGTCAACCAACTTCCCGGTACTGAATGCGCTTCAGAGCAACCATGCGAGTGATAACGGAGACTCGGACGCTTTCGTGGTGAAGCTGACACCGACTGGTGGGTTGAGCTTTTCAACTTTTCTTGGGGGCAACGCTGGCGATTTTGGCCAGGGCATCGCGGTCGACGGGGCCGGCAATGCTTATGTGGCCGGCTGGACTGTTTCGACAGATTTTCCAACCCTCAACGCCCTTCAGCCTAACCACGCAGATGATGCGGGAGGCTACGACGCATTCGTTACCAAGTTGACGGCGAGCGGTGGATTAACCTATTCAACTTACCTCGGTGGCAATGGATATGATCAGGGCTTTGGCATCGCCGTCGACCCTGCAGGCAATGCCTACGTGGTGGGAAACACTTCAGGCTCGACAGATTTTCCGACACTGAATGCTTTTCAATCCGCGAGTGGCGGCAGCTATGACGCTTTCGTGACCAAACTGACGGTGAGTGGAGCGTTAAGCTATTCGACTTACCTCGGAGGCGATAGCATTGATATTGGCCAGGGCATTGCGGTCGACTCAGATGGTAACGCGAGTGTGACGGGGATCACGTTTTCGACCAACTTTCCCACCCTCAACGCGGTCCAACCCAATTCCGGCGGCAATGACGACGCCTTCGTCACCAAACTGACAGCAAGCGGCGCGTTGAGCAGCTCAACCTACTTCGGCGGAGACGCGAGTGATCAGGGATATGGCATCGCACTCGACCTCGCAGGCAACATCTACCTGGCAGGTCTGACTGCTTCGACCAATTTCCCGACGCTCAACGCTTCCCAGGCGACTTATGGCGGCGGAACTTATGATGCGTTTGTGGCAAGGCTTGACGAAGCGGCGGCGCCAACGCCAACTCCGACCTCGACACCGACTCCAACGCCGAGTCCAACGCCGACACCTACTCCGACACCAACAATGGTCACGTTGTATAGCACTCGGGACACTTTTCTCCGACGAGTAGCGGACGATACCAACGAAGGAGCGAACGAGCGGCTCCGTATCAGGAACGCGGGCAATAATCGCGTGGTGGTTGCATTCAACATGACGGGAATCTCAACGGTTGGCCTGCAGTCAGCCACGCTGGTATTGAACGTTGCCGAGAACCGCGATGACTGGGGCTCAAGAGGCCGCTTCGTCGACGCCCATCGCTTGCTGGCCGACTGGACTGAGGGCAACGGCAGAAACGATGTGATGGCCGGCCATCACCCGGGATTTCGCGGCACCGGCGAGGGCGCAACCTGGGACTGTGCCAAGGACACGAACATCTTTAACGAGAGAGCCAATTGCGGCCGTCCCTGGAACGGCGGGACCTACGCGCCGGCAACTGCGCCCGGCGTCCGGCAGAACAACCATGCCGTGGGCCCAGTCTCCTGGGATGTGACTGCCGACGTGATCGCTGGGGCGAACTTCGGATGGGTCATCATGAAGCGTGAAGAAAACCAGAATGGCCAGGTGCGCTACTACTCGCGAGAGGGAGCGGCCTTCGCGGGCAACGCCGGCCTGGCCCCGCGTTTGGTGCTGGTTTATAACCGCTGAGATGCCCCTGATGGTCGATCCCTTAAAAGGGCGCAGCGAATTCAACGGCGAGTGAAACAGCGGCTCGCTTGGCTTCGCACAAAAACTCGAGACTTGTGCTGCAATGAGACTTCCAAACCGCGGACGCTGAGCCCAGCCCGCGGAGCGGGCGATAGCATAGAGCCTGGGGTCGAGCGTAGCGGAACTCCAGTTTAGTGGCCATCGATAGCCAGCCCGCTTCGCGGGCTGCTGCCTTTTCAATCCGCCGTTCCATGGGTTCAGCTGCGCTCCACCCCACGCTTTATGCTGTCGCCCGCTCCGCGGGCTGGCTTGGATTTCGTTGACATGACTTTTTGTGCAAAGCCACCTTGCTCCCTGCCTCGCGCCAGATTGTAGAATGCCTCGCCCTGGAGGCTGAAACCCTGAATTATCCGAACCGTGGTGCGGCCGCTTCCAGTGACGCACCGCAGTGCCAGTGTTGCAGCTCTCGACTCGCGACCGTGTTCGCGCTCGTAAAGACATGCAAGACAGTCTGAGTTGCAAGTTGTTCAGCAAGAAATATGTCCGTTCATGAAGAATTAACAGGTTGTTTCCTAATCGCCATATTGACTTGAATGGAAACTCGGCGTAGAGTCCGCCACGACTTAAGTATTTATCTCGCTCGTTCGCTCGCAGCTTCCGAAATGCATCGGTTGGGGGTGGACGGTCACTCGCGACACTCGAAACACAACACCATTCCATGGGGACAGCTTTCCTGGTCGGAACCAGTTTCCAACTGGTTGTAAGTACCTAATAGTTCAATCAGGCGAGGAGAGACAGCCACTAAAGTAAAGGAGACGCACATGAAAAGGTATGCAGTCGTTGCGATTACAATTGTGGCAGCGGTAGGCATGGTCACTGCTGTGTTTGCAAGCATCCAAAGGAAGAATGGCATGCAAATTCAATTCAATACTCGAGACCTTCCCGAGCATGGAATTCATATCGTTACCTCAGTAGATAAATCCTTCGATGACTTAGCTGCGAGTCATTTCAAGAGCAGGTCTCCCGATAGCCTGAAGCCTCTTTCCGTTTTCGTCAAGAATTCGGGGCGGTCTCTGGTATTGGCCTACGCATTGACATGGGAACTACGAGACAAAGACGGAAAAAGAATTACCTCAAAAACAGTTGGGTACTCAGCACTAGGCGTACTGATGGGAGATGAGAGCCTATCCAATACTAAACACACAACAGCGATCGAGCCTGGGACCAGCAGATGTTTCACTGTGGACGATCAAATAGAACAAGATGCACCCGAAACCGTGAGCGGGCAAAATACCTCGCTCCCTCTCCAATCATCAGAAATTAATGATACTCATGACACTAAGGCCAGTGCCATTCTAGCGAAATTTACTTCCAGATTGTCAGAAGCAACTAGCGTCTCCGTATCGCTAGATAGCGTCGTCTTTGAAGATGGCACCTTCGTTGGACCAAACGAAACTGGTTTTATCGAGCAGGCGCAGGCCATGTTGAATGCGAAGGTTGACTTGCTTCGTGAGATCGCAGTAGCAAGCAAGCAAGGCACTCTTAAGGAAGCCTTTGAGTCAATCAAGGCGAAAAGCCGTGAGGCTGATGTTGAGTTCGCTGAGAACATCTCGGCCGATGATTGGTATCGCTACTTCCGTAAGATTTACGCGAAAGAGATAACAGGACAGTACTACGCATACGGTGAAGTGCAATTGGTTCCATACCTTCTTAAGTCGTATGACCGCGCGCGGCCGTCCCTGAAAAAACGATAGGATTTGCGCGCAAATTTAAGGTGAGCGTGGAAAGACAAACATTTAAGAATACGCTTGAGATTGCCACAAGCATAGCGGTGCTATTAGTCGCAGTTGCTGCATTGAGTGCTTTCGCGATCTCCCTGTTACGTGGGCCCGGAACCCCGAGCTTCACCGCTGGCCTTCAGAAGGGAAAAACTTTTGGACACGTATCTAGAGTGGATTATCGCATAAGTGAGCAGACGTTGTTAATCGCAATGAACACCAATTGTTCCTATTGCCAATGTAAGTCCCCCGCGATTAGGACCACCCATTAATAGAGATTTCCGGGTTTTGGGTTAGCAGATATTCCCTGGGTGTCATGTCTCCCAGAGAGTCATGTGGTCGTTCTTCGTTGTACTCCTTGA
>Ga0179594_10000125_pt1 | contig 24296 bp, 19 predicted proteins | sample CZOMad1_1_08_16f_FD_148625 | JGI IMG/M metagenome (GOLD analysis project Ga0179594, IMG submission 148625) | Vadose zone soil fungal communities from Angelo Coast Range Reserve, California, USA - CZOMad1_1_08_16fungal (Illumina Assembly) | ecosystem: Environmental > Terrestrial > Soil > Vadose...
ATAAGCTGATGCTCGTCGCCGCGTTTGTGGTGCTTTCGCTGCGTGGCGTGTTCCCGCAACCATTACCCAAACACCTGCCCGTGCCGTTTTGGGTTACGGTCTCGGTGATTAGCCGGGATGTCTTCATCATCGTCGGCGCAGCCGCGATTAACGTCATGACCGGCTTTCGGGGGTTTCGGCCTTCCTGGCTGGGGAAAATCAGCACCACGGTGCAGATCGTCTCGATCGCCGCGATTATTTTTGCGGCTCGCATTCCCCGTGGCTCCGGCTATTACCTGCCAACAATTTACACCACAGTCTTTACCCTGACAGTGCTGTCCGGTGCGCACTATGTCTTCTTCACATCGCGCTTAATGAACGAAGACAAACGCTCCGGCAGCGCCGGCAGATAACCCACCTGCGATACCGTTGTAGTTTGGTCTTTCATTGACACCGTGGCTTCAGTTCCGGTGACAGCAGGCTTCTATTTTGGGTTAGCCGTTTCAACGGCTTCCGGTCGCCGTAAAGCACGGGAAAACTATGGAAACGCTTCACCATTTCCAAAATTACTGCTCGCCACTGGGCTGAAACGACGGTGTGAATGAGACACTCCAAAAGCCAAACTGCACCGGGTACTACCACTCCAAAGTCCTCCATTTGCTAACACTTTCATGCATTCCGACGCGGATCGATGAAGCTCACCACTCCCCATCCCTCTCCTCTAAGATAAAGTTGACAATAACCCACTCAGGTATTATATTGACCGGGCGTTCAACCAGCGGTGGGCGGACTAAATTGAAGTGAGCAGATAAGTCGCGGAGCGTTTTACTCGATATTTTCTGTTGCCCTGGGGCAAATCAACGATTGCGGAGAATTAGAAGATTATGAGCAAAATTATTGGCATTGACTTGGGAACAACCAACTCGGTTGTGGCGGTGATGGAAGGCGGCGAACCCACCGTAATCACGAATTCTGAAGGCGGCCGGACGACTCCATCAGTCGTCGCCTTTGCCAAGGACGGTAGTCGCCTGGTCGGTCAGGTCGCCAAACGTCAGGCGGTTACTAATCCAGAGAACACTGTCTATTCCATCAAACGATTCATGGGCCGCCGCTTCAATGAAGTGGGCGAAGAAATTAAGCAGGTGCCCTACAAGGTTCAGGCAGCCGGCAATGGCGACGTGCGCGTTTTTGCCGGCGGCAAGGATTGGAGCCCGCCGGAAATCTCGGCCATGATTCTGCAAAAGATGAAACAGTCGGCCGAAGATTACCTCGGGCAAAAAGTGGAAAAGGCCGTGATCACGGTCCCTGCTTACTTCAACGACGCGCAACGACAGGCCACCAAGGATGCCGGAAAGATTGCCGGCCTCGAAGTGATGCGTATCGTGAACGAGCCGACGGCCGCGGCGCTTGCTTACGGTCTCGATAAGAAGAAAGACGAGACGATTGCCGTGTTCGACTTTGGCGGCGGCACCTTTGACATATCGATACTGGAAGTCGGCGAAGGTGTAGTCGAGGTTAAGTCCACTAACGGCGATACACACCTCGGCGGTGACGATATCGACGAGCGCTTGATTGAATGGATTATCGAAGAGTTCAAACGCGACCAGGGAATCGATCTCTCAAACGACAAGATGGCGCTGCAGCGTCTGAAGGAAGCTGCTGAGAAAGCAAAGATCGAACTCTCCAGCACGATGGAGACGGAGATCAACCTGCCGTTCATCACCGCGGATCAGTCGGGTCCCAAACACCTGGTGATGAAGCTGACGCGTTCGAAGTTTGAGCAGTTGGTCGACGCCATTCTGCAACGACTGCGGCCGCCGGTCGAGAAGGCAATTCAGGATGCGGGCCTCGATGCCAAGAAGATCGACGAGGTCGTGCTGGTCGGCGGCTCGACGCGTATTCCGAAGGTGCAGGAGATCGTCAAGAGCTTGTTTGGCAGAGAGCCGAACAAGAGTGTCAATCCCGATGAAGTAGTGGCCGTGGGTGCAGCGGTTCAGGCCGGCGTTCTGGCCGGTGAAAAGACGGACATCCTGCTTTTAGATGTCACGCCACTCAGCCTTGGCATTGAAACTTTAGGCGGCGTCTTTACCAAACTCATCGAGCGGAACACGACAATCCCAACCAGAAAATCCGAGATCTTCTCGACCGCTTCCGACAATCAAACATCGGTCGAAGTCCACGTGCTGCAGGGCGAACGTCCGATGGCGGGCGACAATCGCACCCTCGGCAAGTTTCACCTGATCGGCATTCCCCCGGCGCCGCGCGGCATGCCGCAAGTCGAGGTCGCCTTTGACATCGATGCAAACGGTATTGTGAACGTCTCTGCTAAGGATATGGGCACGGGCCGTGAGCAGAAGATCACTATCACTTCGTCTTCCGGTCTGTCGAAAGACGAGATCGACAAGATGATGCGTGATGCCGAGTCGCATTCGGCGGATGACTCGCGAAAGCGCGACGAGATCGAAGCTCGCAATCGCCTGGACGGGCTGACTTATCAGATGGAAAAGACGCTCAATGACAACCGCGAAAAGGCGGGCAGCGTTGCCTCAGAAGTCGAGAGTGCGATTGAAGACGCGAAGAAGGCGCTCGCCGAGGGTGGCCTTGAGCGGCTGAACGATGCCTTCAATGCTTTGCAGACCGCATCGCACAAACTTGCTGAAGTGCTTTATTCGCAGACTGCCGCATCAGGCGGCGACGAAACTCAAGCCGCAGATCAGGCTTCAGCAGCCGGGGCGGGAACTTCGAGCAGCACCGGTGGCGACGATAACGTGATCGATGCGGAATACGTCGACGTCGACGAGAAGAAGCAGTAAATGCCGTAACAAGTGACAGGTGACAAGTGACAAGATAAGAACTCTTGCTTGTCATTTGTCACCCTTTTTCCATAGGGCGTACGAGAGCAGCACAGTGTAGTCGGAGCAATCGGAGTTGCGCTCTGATTAATGAGTCGAAATGATGATTGAGATGTGACCGTGGCGAGTTAGCCCTTCGAACTTGTCACTTGTCACGGTTTACGGTTCACTGTTTACTGTTCACAGCTTTCAAATGGCTAAGAAAGATTACTACGAAGTACTCGGCATCAAGCGAGATGCTAAGCCTGAAGAGATCAAGAAGGCTTATCGCAGGCTGGCGCGCAAGTATCACCCGGATGTGAATCCCGGCGACAAGGCCTCCGAAGAGCGCTTCAAACTGACCACCGAAGCGCACGACGTACTTTCCGATCCCAAGAAGCGCAAGGTGTACGATCGCTTTGGCGAGTATTCGGAAAGTCTGGCGGATGCAGCAGCGCGTGGGGCCGGACCCGGTACAGGCCGCACAGCTCCGGGCGGCTTCGACTTTACAGGGTTTGACTGGGGCACTCCCAGCTCTGGCGGCGGCGCCGGTGGCGGCACCAGCTTCCGCGACATCTTTTCGGATCTATTCGGCGGCGGCGCTGGCAAGACGAGCGAACCTCCCCGGCCTCAGCCCGTCAAGGGCATCGATATTGAAATGCCGCTCGCCCTCACTTTCGAAGAGGCGATCAAAGGACTCACTACCAGCATCAACGTGAATCGTTCCGAGCAGTGCTCTCGTTGCCAGGGAGCGGGAGACACTGGCGGACCCGTGATGGTTTGCCAGACCTGCAAAGGCTCGGGTCAGGTGCAGCGCGCCGGCGGCCGGCTGCGTTTTTCGCAAGAGTGCCCGGACTGTGGAGGGACCGGCAAGCGACGCGCGCCTTGTTCTCTTTGTAAAGGCAAAGGCACCATGCCAAAGTCCGAAAACGTTAAGGTGCGGATTCCCGCGGGAGTAGACACCGGCTCGCGCGTGCGCATTCCCGGCAAAGGCGAGGGCGGCCGGCTCGGTGCGCCGCCGGGTGATTTGTTCATCGTTACCAACGTCGGCACCCACAAGTATTTCACGCGCAAGGGCGACAACATTTATGTGACGGTGCCGATCACTGTTCCCGAAGCGGCGTTGGGTGCAAAGATCGAAGTGCCCACGGTTGAAGGCAAAGCGCAGTTGCGCATTGCACCGGGAACGCAATCGGGTCAAAAATTTCGTCTGCGGCAACGGGGCGCACCTTCTTTGCGCGACCCGAACGCGCGCGGCGACCAGTTTGTCGAAGTGCAGGTCACGCTGCCCAACATGATCTCGGAAGAGACCAAGGAGCTGTTGCGACAATACGCGAAGATGAATTCGGAGAATCCGAGAGTGGTGATGGGACTGGAATAGGAATGGGTGCCGGGCGTCGGATCGTTTAGATAGGGCACTTGTGCCCCGGCCGCAGAGACGGACAAGTCCGCTGTCTAAACGGCGGTCTGATACCTGACACCCGATACCTGGTTCTTACAAATGAAACGCAAGCCCAAGACATACACGATCAGCGCGGTGGCCGAGCAGTATGGCATCCACCCGCAGACGCTGCGTCTTTATGAGCGTGAAGGGCTGTTGAAGCCTTCGCGTTCCGAAGGCAACACGCGTCTTTACACCGACGTCGATCTCGAACGACTGGAATTAATTCTCTCACTGACTCGCGACCTTGGTGTGAATCTGGCCGGAGTCGAGATCATCCTGAACATGCGTGAGAAGATGGACGCGATGCAGCGTGAGTTCGAACACTTCTTCGAGTACCTGCAAACGCACGTCAGCGAATTTGCGAACCTCACCGAACCGGCACCGCCCGGGTCTGAGTCGCTTGTGCCCGTGACTCGCGCCTCCGCTCTCCGCCGTCGTAGCGCCTCGCGCAGCTAAGCAATCTAATACACACCGCCTGCTTTTCTTCTCTCTGCCCCAACGGGGCTACGTCCTCCAGCCCGACGTTGCCGCTTCGGCTACGTTGGGTAACAGCCAATGGAATAATTTCAACCGCAACGCGGTTGCGTCATTGCATCGTAAATCCCCAAGCCGGCGCAACCGCGTTGCGGTTGAAGGACCCATCCACTTTCTTTTCCAGGGTAGCCGCGACGGCAACCCTGGGCTGAAGGACCTAGCCCCGTTGGGGCATCTGCAAAGCTGCTCGTGCCTGACTACGCGCTTACCCTATGTTCCCGATCTCATCTGTAGTATAAACCCCTGCTTCGATCACTCTCATTCAAAGGGAGATTCAAGTCATGTTCGGGATTCGCTTCATCAAGGTGCAGCCGACTGTACATCTGCTGCAATACAGAAACGGTAAGATTGCGCGCTCGGGCGTCGGGCTGGCGTTTTTCTATTACGCGCCCACGACCTCACTGGTGGCGATTCCGATTGCCAGCACCGACGCGCCGTTTATCTTCAACGAAGTCACGGCTGACTTTCAGGAAGTGAGCATTCAGGGGCAGGTCACCTATCGCATCGCCGACCCGCAAAAGCTTTCGCAGATGCTCAATTTCACCCTGGACCAGGCCGGCCGAAACTATCTCTCGGACGATCCGCAAAAGCTTTCGCAACGCGTGATCAACGTGACCAAGGTACTCACCCGTGCCGAACTGCAGAGCTTGCCGCTGCGCGATGCTTTGCGTGCGTCTGATTCACTGGTGGCGCGTGTTTCCAAGGGACTGCGTCAGTCTGAAGAGATCTCCTCGCATGGTCTGGAAGTGCTGGGCCTGTCTGTGCTCGCGATCATGCCGACACCGGAGACGGCTCGCGCCCTGGAAGCCGAAGCGCGCGAGAAACTGCTGCGCCAGTCTGATGAAGCGATCTACGCGCGGCGCAACTCTGCGGTCGAGCAGGAACGCGCCATCAAGGAAAACGAACTGAATACTGAGATCGCCGTCGAGAACAAGAAGCGCCAGATCCGCGAAGCGCAGATGGACGCCGAGCGCGCCGTGCAGGAAAAACAAAACCAACTGAAAGAGGCCGATATGCTGGCCAAGATCAGCCTCGAAGAGAAGAACAAGGAGCTGGTGGCGCGCGCGGCTGAGAATTCGCGGACGCGCGCCGATGCCAAGGCCTATGGACTCTCGGCGGCGTTGAAAGCCCTCGAGGGCACGGACGCGAAGGTGCTGCAAGCGCTGGCGAGTGTCGGCATGAAGCCGGAACAACTGGTGGCCGTAGCCTTCCAGGAACTCGCTCAGCGCGCGGAGAAGATCGGGCAACTGAATGTCTCGCCCGATCTGTTGCGTCAGTTGCTGGATCAAAAGGAATAGGAAAGCGACGAGGATGAAGCTTTGGTTCAGCTCCGCTTTTGTTCCTGTTTGAAGTTCCTGATTTGTTCCCGATTTGTCCCAGATTTGGTGCCCGTTTAGATAGGGCACTTGTGCCCCCGCCGCTGGCGAACAAGTTCGCTTACTAAACGGATTCGGGGATTCCTGATGTCGGTCACCGGGCTGAAGCCACGGTGTGAATGAGATCCCTCAAAACTAACTTGCTGATATCAGCAATGTAATGAAATGGAGCCGCTTACCGAGCGTAAGATCATTCTGGTTTCGCGCCGCACCCGGCTCGATGATCTGATTGCCCGCTTCAACACCGAAGAGCAGGCAAAGTTTTACGTCGAGCATCTCGGCGCGGATTTTTCAGACTATGTGCGCGAGCGCGACACCTATCGCGAGGCGCTCGCCCAGGCTGAGCGCATCCTGCGTGAGCTGGGCCGCGTCCAGACGCTGGCGCGATCATTTCTGCCCAACTTTCTCTTCGGCAAAGACGACACCGTCGTAGTCCTGGGTCAGGACGGGCTGGTGGCGAACACCGTCAAATACCTTTCTACCCAACCGGTCATCGGCGTCAATCCCGACCCGACCCGCTGGGACGGAGTGTTGTTGCCGTTCACGGTTCGCGATCTGGGAAAGATTGTTCCCGAGGTGTTTGCCGCGAAACGGCGGATCAAAGAAGTCACTATGGCCAAGGCCGAGCTCAACAACGGCCAGCACCTGCACGCCGTGAATGATCTCTTCATCGGTCCCAAATCGCACGTGTCAGCGCGTTATGTGATTCGGGTTGGTGATCATGAGGAACAACACTCGTCAAGCGGCATTATTGTCTCGACCGGTCTTGGTTCCACCGGTTGGTTGAAGAGCCTGCTGGCGGGTGCGTTGGGCGTAGCGAATAGTTTGGCAGGCAATCAATCGGTCGGCCAGGCACGCGGTGTCGCCGGTGCGCCGCACAGTGGAACTCGCTCGCGGCCTTCAACGTCCGCGACCGAATCGAGTTTCGATTGGAGTGCAGACTATCTCTTGTTTACGGTGCGAGAGCCATTTCCCAGCAAGACCTCTGAGGCCTCGCTCGTGTTCGGGAAAGTGACCAGGGAATCGCCGTTGAAGTTGACTTCGCAGATGCCGGAACGGGGCGTGATCTTCAGCGATGGCATTGAGGATGATTTTCTGGAATTCAATTCCGGAACTCAAGCCTTGATCACCGTGGCTGAAGAAAAGGGGCATTTGGTGGTTTGAGCCTGGAAAGAAACGTTGTAACGCAAACTGTTAGTTTGCGTGGATGCTCGGCAGGTGACGGTTTGACGAGAACACGGCTGCCTTCTTAACTCAGGTTGTTCAGTTTGTAACGGCGACGCAAGCTAACAGCTTGCGCTACAGCACTGGGTTTGCCAGAGTGCCGATGCCCTCGATCGTGATACTGACGAGGTCGCGCGAGCGCAAGCTGAAATCATCAGGCGGGACGATGCCGGTGCCGGTCAACAGAAAGGCGCCGGTGCTAAACGTCAATTCGCGAAACAGGTAAGCCGCAAGTTCCTGCTGTGAGCGTCGCATCTGCGAAGTTGAGGTCTCGCCGCTGAACACACTTGCGCCGGCGCGAGTAATGGTCATTTGAATAGAGCGCTCTCGATGCTGACCGTCACTCAAGCTGATCACCGGCCCCAGCGCGCAACTGCCGTCGTAGACTTTTGCCTGCGGCAGGTAGAGCGGATTCTCGCCTTCAATCGAACGTGACGACACGTCGTTGCCAATAGTATGGCCGACGATCGATCCGGTTGCGGACAGCACCAACACCAACTCCGGCTCAGGGACATTCCAAACCGAATCGCGGCGAATGCGAATCGGGTTGCCGGGCGCGACGACCCGGCCGGGCATGGCCTTGAAAAAGAGTTCCGGCCGCTCGGCATCGTAGACGCGATCATAGAAATCGCCGCCTGCCTGGCTTTCGCTTTCTTCCATGCGCGCCACCTTTGAACGCAGATAAGTCACGCCGCTGGCCCACACCTCCTGCAAATCGATTGGCGCTAAAAGCGTCACCTCGTCCGCCAGCGGAAAGCTGCGAACGCGCGCCAGCACGTCGTGTACGGCGGAGGCCGGATCAGTTAGCGCCAGCCAGGCCGACACGTCTGCGAATTGAGGGGCAGCGGCGCTGAGGTCGTAACGCGCACCTTCGACCAGCAATCCCAGTCGCGGTCCCTGCGCGTGATGGAAGCGAAAGATATGCATTGATGATTCTTGAGCGCTCCTCAATTGGGTTCCAGTGGTAGTTTTTGATCGGCGCTTAGATTACCAACTTTGATTGAATATCTCCTAAGCGTTTGTCAAAGACCTACTGAGTAATTCTGTTTCCCTGTGCAAAGGACCAATACATCAATGACCCGTCCGTAAGGGGTTGTGTAAAAACTCACCGTACAGCTTCTGAACGCTCTCACGGACGGGCTATTAACTGTTGGTCCTTCTATTGCAAATGGCCAGGTCACCACAGCACCGGTTGAAGCGTAAGAGCATCCAGTTCGTCCCAGCCTCAGGCCACTTAGTCACAAAATATTGCGTTCTTGATGGCGATGGAGGACGATAGCGTCCCCGAAAACCATGAAGTCCGCCATCACCGTGCAAGATTTTGCTCACGAACGCTTTGTGTCGAAAACTATTTCAACGAAGGAGTACGAACATGTCGATGCCTTCTGCCATTGCTTCAGGATCTAATAAACCAGAAATCGCACGGCGGGCAGCACTCTTGCGGTCGCTTTCATTCCGCTGGTCCGCCAGCGTCTTGACCGCCCTTGCTGTTCTGCTGCTCACCTTCTCGTCTGTATCCGCGCAGGCTCCGGATGTTTCAAAGTTCACAATCAAATCCACTGTGATGGGTGAAGACCGAGCCATCCTGGTGCGCACGCCGCCGGGGTACGACACAAACAAGCGCAGTTATCCGGTGCTGTACATGACCGACGGCGACGCGCACATGGCCCACACTGCCAGCACGGTGGAGTTTCTTTCCCGCAATGGCCGCATCTCGGAATTGATTGTCGTCGGCATCCCGAACACTGATCGCACGCGCGATTTGACACCCACCAAAGGCACGGGCGCGAATGCTACACAATTTCCCACGGCGGGCGGCGCAGATACTTTTCTCAAGTTCATCGAAACGGAGCTGATCCCGGAAATCGAAAAGCGTTACCGCGTGCAACCGTATCGCATTCTGGCCGGCCACTCGTTCGGCGGGCTCTTTGCGATTCACGCCATGATCACTCGCCCGGACCTGTTCAAGGCATACATCGCGGTCAGTCCTTCGCTGCAGTGGAGCGATGAAGCGACGTTAAGGCGCGCCGAAGAGTTTCTGAAGGGCCGCAAAGAGTGGAACGCAACCCTGTTCACCTCGCTGGGAAACGAACCGGGAGGCATCGGCGAAGCCTTCGTCAAGTTCAAGGAAGTATTGGCTAAGAATCCCATCAAGGGATTCGAGTGGGAAGCCCAGCAGTTGACGGATGAAGATCACGGCTCCGTGGTCTTACGCAGTCACTATTTCGGCTTGCGCAAAGTTTACGAAGGCTGGCAAATGCCGCGCGACCCCGCGACCGGAGCTATAGCCGGAGGATTGAAAGGGGCGGAAGAGCATTACGCCAGGCTCACGCAAAAATTCGGTTACTCGATTCCAGTACCCGAAGCGCTTGTCAACCAGATTGGTTATCAATACCTGCAGGCTGGTAACACCGACGACGCAATCAACACTTTCAAGCACAACGTAGAACTTTATCCAGCTTCGGCCAATGTTTATGACAGCCTCGGGGAAGCCTACGAGAAGACTGGCCACGTCGATCTGGCTACTCCGCTTTACGAAAAGGCATCGACACTGTCTGAGCAATACAAGGATCCGAACGCCGCGCTCTACAAAGCGAACTTCGTCCGGGCCAATGAGAAGATGAAGCAGGTCGAAGCAGCGAAGAAGAACAAGTAACGCAGCAGGCAGTGGGCAGTAGGCAGAAGGCAAAAGGCAGCAAGCAGTAGGCGGCGAACAGGCAGTGTCCTGTGCGACAGGACGCCCTCTCGCTTTCTGCTTTCTGCTTACTGCTTTCTGCTTACTGCTTTCTGCCCACTGCCCACCGCCCACTGCCCACTGCTTTCCTCCTACACGGTGGCGCCCGCCTTCCGTTAGAATAGCGGCGCCATGAACTGTCCGAGTTGCCAACAGGTCTTGCTTGACGATGCGCAGTTCTGCGGCAGTTGTGGAATCTCAACCAGAGGTTTCAATACCGCAACCCAAATCATCGAGGCCAACGAGACCGCACCCTACGCGCGGCCTGAAGACATCTCGCTCGGCCGCATCCTCGACGAGAAATACGAACTCCTCCAGCGCCTGGGTGAAGGCGGCATGGGCGCCGTCTATCGGGCTCGCCGTTTACACATTGGTGATGAAGTGGCCGTCAAGCTACTGCATGCCGACCTCGTCCTCGAACAACAATCGCTGGAGCGTTTTCGGCGCGAAGCCCGTTCCGCTGCAATGATCAGCCACCCCAACGTGGTGAGCATTCACGATTTCAGCGACGGACATGCGGCCGGCGCTGCCGCTTACATCGTCATGGAGCTGGTGAAGGGTGTCTCGCTCGGTGACCTGCTCAAGCGCGAAGGACATTTGTCGCCGGAGCACGCGCTGGCTCTGATGAACGATATCTGCGCCGGCGTCGGCATTGCTCATCGACAGGGCCTGCTGCACCGCGATCTGAAACCAGACAATGTCATTGTGAAGCTGGCGGTTCACGAAGGTGATCGCGAAACAGCGAAGGTAGTCGACTTTGGTCTCGCTAAGTTGCGTGACGTCATGCCCGGATCAGAACTGACGCAGACCGGCGCAGTGATTGGCACGCTCTCTTACATGTCGCCGGAACAGTGTAGTGGTGAAGAACTCGACGCGCGGGCCGATGTCTACAGTCTGGGTGCGATGCTGTATGAGATGCTGACCGGCCGTCCCCCATTTCAGGCGAACAACTTTGTGGGTCTGATCGCCAAACACCTTCATGAGGCGCCGACACCTTTTCCTGAATCGCTGCGGATACCGCCGGCGCTCAAGACAGCGTGCCTGCGAGCCCTGGCCAAGGATCGCGATCAGAGACCAGCGGATGCCGTAGCCTTTAACAAGGAATTGCAAAGGGCCTTGACTGCGCCGGCGACGCCTCACACTGCCGAACATTCTGCCGCAGTAATTCCCGTTGCTCCGCCGGCGGCGGTCAACCTCGAACGCTCGCCCACCAACTGGTTGAAGTGGGCAGCAGGATTTGCGGCCTTGCTCGCCATCTTTGGTGCGGCCGGCGTCGGGATTGCTGTCAAGTATGGCGCGATCAATATTCCCAAGTTTGATTTCAACAATCAGAACCCGGGAGCGAACAGCGGAACGAACCAAAACGCCCCTGCTCATTCAGACAAGCAGCAAAGCGCCGCCACGCCGAGTCAGTCCACACCCGTACGACCAGCTAACCTCAAGGGCACCTGGACAGGGACTTATGGACCATTTGGCCAGTCGGCCAGGTTAATCATCAAGTCTCAGCAGGACGAGAAATTCGATGGCGTGCTTGAGCAGGGAGCCATCCGCGTCGCTCTTAGCGGATCAGTCCACGACTCAACGGTGAAAATGAAACAGTCAGCCGTGCTCAAGGGAGGCGAAAGCTCATGGGCTCTGGGCGAGGATACAGGGATGGTGTCGGACAACGGTAAGAAAATGTCCGGGACCGGCAAAGACCCTGTCGGGGGCATTGTCGGGATGTCGTATGAGTGGTCTTTCTCGAGGCAGTAGCATTTTGAGAAAACTTTTTGCCGGGTTCATGCAACGATTCGTTGCATTCTTGGAAATGGAGTGGCATAACCAGTCGTATGTTGGGCGGTAGATAACTATTAGGCCAGATTATGCAAAAAGCTTTGCATTTTTGAACTTGACTTATGCGTCATAGACATCAAGAATAAGGCTGCGTCTGGGAGAGTCGCTTGATCGTCTCGTGTTGGGGCTTTTATAGCCCCATCCCCAGTCGCTCTTCTTTTGACGTTAGATAACTCCCATGCGTTCCCTTATCTAATGTACCTCTGCTACATCGACGAATCCGGTACTGCACAAATTCCTGGCAACACCTCTCATTTCATTCTGGCAGGAATATCAATACCTATTTGGTTCTGGAAACGCTGCGATCAGGACATCTTTTTCATAAAGCGTAAGTATGAGCTGGACAAGGCTGAGCTTCACGTCGCGTGGATGATGCGACAATATCCAGAACAAGAGTCAATTCCAGACTTCAATCTATTAGATTACCCTCATCGACGGTCACGGGTTAATTCCCTCCGAACAGCAAAACTCATACACCTCCAAACGCACGGTTATTCAAAGGCGTATCAGCGCACGAAAAAGTTTTACCAACAGACCGCCGACTACATACATCTGTCTCACTTTGAGAGAGTAAATTGTATTAAGGAAGTTGCTGAGTGTGTAGGGAATTGGGATTTGCTCGTCTCTTTGCTGAATGCGTGGACAAAACTCATTTTGATCCACTGCGAGCACCGTCTCCTTTAGACGCCTGGGCTTTTGAGCAAGTAGTATCGCGATTCGAAACGTATCTTCAAAACATCGACCCTCACAATGAAGCCAGGCCACAAGAAGCGTATGGACTTTTGATCCATGACAATAATCAAACGATTGAAAAGAAGCACACAGAATTGATGCGAGGATTTCATTTCAGAGGAACTCTCTGGACGGCAATTAAGCACATAATTGAAACCCCGCTCTTTGTGAATAGCAGTTTGACAAGCATGGTACAAGTCTCCGACTTGTGTGCTTACGCGCTCAGAAGATATTTAGAAAACCATGAAGATCAGATATTTGACTTGATTTTTCAGCGAGCTGATCGAAAAGGGACACTTACTGTAGGCGTCAGACATTTTTCCGACTTAGCCTGCACTTGCAAGATCTGTGATTCCCATACCTTCAGGTCCGTGGTCGGATCTGTCACCGACATACCCCCAACGGCTATCTAGATTCACGCTCTCAACGAATCAGAATACCAACCCCTAACGGAGCACTGCCGGGCGCTTTTAGCTCCTTGTCTGGCCAACTGATACCGTGATAGAGTCCCGTCTTCCTCAGTAAAAGCCACCTCTTCCGGGCGAGGGACGCCCCGGATAACACTATTCGCAGGAGCCAGAAAATGAAGTGCCCCCCAGAGAACCCGTCACTCTACACCTTCGTTCGACGCATTCTGGCGCTTGCCCTGTTGCAATTGGCGCTGGTGTCGATTGCAGCCGCACAGGATCTCGATACCGTCACTATCACCGGCCGAGTCACCGATCAGAACGGAGCGATTATTCCTGGCGCCACTGTGGAAGCCGTGCTGGTGAAAACCGGGATCAGTCGTACCACTACCGCCAATGACGAAGGGCGCTATCGCTTGATTCAGCTCGAGCCCGGAATCTATACCCTGCGTTTTTCCTCGAGCGGTTTTGCCACCCAGGAGAAGACAGATCTCACCGTGATTGCCGGTCAGAACGTGCAGTTCGAAATCGTGCTCGTGCCTCAAGGTGTCACAGCCGAGGCCATCGTAGTCAGCGCTGCCGACCCGGCTGCTATTGACTCGACGCGGACCGTTGTCGGCGGCACCGTCACCACCAAAGAAATTGAGGAATTGCCGATTGCCACTCGCTCACCGCTCGATCTGATCTTCACGTTGCCGGGCGTTACTGAAGAACCGCTCTCGACCCGTGATCTGGCAGAGGACCGCGGCACCAACCCTTCGAACACTCCGGAAGAAGCCGGGACCTTTTCACTTTCCGGCGGCGCCGCTTATTCGAACAACATCACCATTGACGGTCTCGATAACAATGACGACCGCGCGGCCACTGAGCGGATTCAGCCGTCGGTCGAATCGATTGAAGAAGTACAGATCATCACCAATCAGTTTTCTGCTGAGTATGGCCGCGCCTCAGGCGGCCGCATCAACCTGCGCACGCGCAGCGGATCGAAGAAGTATCACGGACGAGGGTTCTACTTCTTCCGTGATGAGGCGATGAACGCAAACACCTTCAGGAATAATCTGAATGGCGTGAAGCGGCTGCCGCTGCAGGAGCAAGACCCAGGCTTCACCTTTAGCGGACCGGTAAAGATTCCGAAGATTTATAACGGTAAGAGCCGTACGTTTTTCTTTGTCGCCTACGAATTTGACAAGATTCTGGACAGCGCGTTGGTTGATACACTGGTGCCGGTACAGCAGAATCCGCTGTTTCCGATAGCCGCGCCGACGAATCCGGAGGCGAAGCGCGCGGAAACCGTGACCGGCCTGGCTCTCGCCGCTTCCGGCGGAATCGCGCCTTTCATTCTCCCGGTTAACACTCCCCAACGTAATCACATCTTCACCGCTCGCGTGGACCACAAGTACAACGAAGCGCACAACGCAACGATCTCGCTACAGTCAGGCCGGCTAACTAATCTGCGACAGTTCGGCGGTGGTGACCGGTTAGCGGAAGCGCTGATTGGAAAGACCCGAAACAGCGACGCGATCTCTTACACGGACAACTATGTCTTCTCAGCCAAGCTCGTTAACCAGGCACGGTTTCAATACTCGCGTCTGACGCCGGCCGTCACCGCTTCCGGCGGCTTAAGCCCAGTGATTCTGATCAGCATCAAAGATTCTACGCCGCCCGTCGGCACCACCGGCACCGAGACACTCGTCGCCGGCACCTCGACCAGCGGCGCCACCGATCGCCGCGAAAAGCGTCTGCAATTACAGGATGTGCTTTCCTACAGCAGCGGAGCGCACTCGCTCAAATTCGGCGCCGACATGAACCGCATCAAGTCGACGTTCATCGATCTCAGCGATGTCTCAGGCACCTTCAGCTTCGCCAGCGCCGGCGATTTTCTGGCGAGCACACCCAATCGCTACCGGCAGAACTTTGCCGGAGAATCGACGCAGCGAAATACTTACCTCGGGTTCTTTGGGCAGGACGAATTGCGTTTGCGTCCCAACCTCACTTTCAGTTTCGGATTGCGCTGGGAAAACGAAAGTATCCTGCGCGATCGCAATAACTTTGCCCCACGCGTGGCCGCTGCCTACGACCCTTTCAAATCGGGCAAGACGGTGATCAGGTTGGGCGCCGGCATCTTTTACAACCGCGCCCTGCTGCGCACGATTGACGATTTTACTTTGGGCACGCAGCAACTCTTCTTTGACACGAACGTCTTGGTCAGCCCGGCAACAGGCAAGTTGATGACGGACGCCGAGCGTCGCGCCTTCATCGCGGCCAATCTCCATTTCCCGCAAACATTGACCGCGGACTCGGCTGTCGTTCGGCAGTACGGCGTGTTGAATACCAACTTTTCGCGGCGCATCGATCCGAGCATCCGCATTCCTGAGAGTTATCAGGCGAATGTTGGTTTCGAACGCGAGCTGGGCAAGAAGTGGATTTTTGAAGCGAACTATACCTGGAACCGCGGCATACATCTCTGGCGCGAATTCAATGCGAACGCGCCGGTGTTGCCGAATGGATTCAAGAACTTCACCGCGTATCTCGCCTCGCGCGACTTTGCGAACTTCAAAGACAGCCAGGGCAATCGGCCGCTCTATACTGTTTCCACCGCAGGAGACCTGGTTCGCTTTGTGCTGACTCCGTTGAACCCCGCCCTGCCGAACGACGTCATCAGAGTCGTGGAGTTCGGCGTGCCCGTCTCGGTAATCAACTTGAACAGCTTCACGTCCGGGAATGCCGTAGACATCCCGCTCGCGGCGCTGGCCAGCTTACGTCCTGATCCCACGCGGGCTGATATTCAGGATCTGATTCCGGTCGGCAACAGTTTTTATCACGGGCTCACGCTGCAACTGCAGCACCGAATGCAGAGAACCAAGGGCTTTGGCGCGTCTTTCCGAGCGGCTTACACACTTTCGCATTTAGTGGACGACGGCGTGGTTAACACTTCTGATGCCTTAGTGCCCGGAGCTTTTCAAAACGAGCGCGCGCTGGGTCTGCAGGACCGGCGTCATCGATTCGTCTTCTCCGGGACCATTGATGTTCCGCGCTACCTGGGAAAATTGAAATTCTCGCCCATCGTCCGTGTCTCGTCGGGCGCGCCTTTCAACTTAGGGATTAGTGGATCGGATCGCAATCTTGATGACGTGGGTAATGATCGTCCGATCTTTACCGGTGATGTCAGCCAGCTCAACTGGCGCAAGCCAGGTGACCCAATCGACTCCTCGCTGCTCAACCTGTTTTCCTTACCGAGTGTCGGCCAATCGGGTAATTTGCCGCGCAACGCTGGTCATGGACCCGGCCAATTTCTGTTCGATCTGAACGTCGCGCGCGAGTTTCGCTTAACCGAGAAGCTGCGCCTGCGACCGCAGATCGAATTCGATAATGTGCTGAACAAAACAGTGTTCAGTTTTGGCAGTCAGTTCATCGACTTTGGCAGCGCGCTTGGGCCACAGGCAACCGCCGCACAACGGCAAAACTTTCTCGATTCATTCCTGGTGACGACGCGCACTTTGCGACCGCGACAGATACGACTGGGAATTCGCTTCGACTTCTAAGATAACCCTCTCACCAGATCATTGTTCATTTTCTCCGTTTAGATAGCGGACTTGTCCGCCTTCCCGAGCCCCGGGGCACAAGTGCCCTATCTAAACGGTCGGAATGAGGAACTACGGTCGGAATGAGGGACCAACCTCCTGTGGTAGACTCGTCGCCAGCGCCAGTCAAAGTGGGGGTTGTTCGCTAACGCATGGGCGATAGAGCATCACAAACGGAATCGACGAGCGACGTCGACACAGCGCTGCTTGATGCCGAGCTGTTCGTGAAATATCACGCGCCCGACCGGGCCATCAAACGCCTGCGCACCGCACTGGAACGCGCGCCTCGCTCGATTCAATTGCGCGAGCGGCTGCGCGAAATCGCGGCCGATCACAAACATCTCGACGAAGCCGCGCGGCAGTGTCTGATGCTGGCCAGCCTTTACATCGAGCGTGAAGATTTCGAGCATGCGCACGATCGGTTACTGGAAGCCAAGAATCTCGATCCGCGCATCAACATCGCCGCCGGTCTCGAGGCGATTCGCCGAGCCCGAATCCATGGGGGCCGCCCAACGCCTGCAACGCCGTCGCCGGCTACGCAGTCGTCGCAGGTGACGCTGGCGGGCAATCTCTCGGACATCAGCATCTTTGACGCGATTCAGGTGCTTGAGAATGCGAAGCTCACCGGGAGTCTGACGCTCGAAAGCGACGTCCGCACCGCTCAACTGTTTTTTAATGAGGGCCAGATCGTCGATGCGAATTGTGCGGGCGAGAAAGCGGAGAAGGCGTTTGGCCAGGTTCTGGACATGACCACTGGCAGCTTTGAATTCCAAAAATCAGCGCAAGCGTTTGCAGTCGGCATTCAGTCGTCGAGTAATACAAACCTGATCCTGGACACGCTGCGCCGATTGGATGAAGAGAAGCAGTAAAGAATCAGGCGCGGATGAACGCGGATACGAACAGCAGACTTCTATCAATGTCTGCCTTCTGCCCTTTTCTGGATCCGCGTGTATCCGCGGCTAATTCTCATTCGTAAGCTCTGCTGCGATGCCTCACAGCGACGACTATCAAGCTATGCCCAGCATCATCGATCTCGTAAATGATCCGGTAATCGCCGATGCGAACTCGCCAGCGGTTTTGGGACCCCACGAGCTTACGACAACCGGCAGGTCTCGGATTATTCGAAAGTGAATGCATTGACCGGATTATTCGCGGCCTAATCGCATGGTCCAGGGTCCGGATTTCTCTTTGCGCCGTTCGCCGAATCGTGATCGTGTATGAGGTGTTATTCAATCAAGAGGCCTTCTGCTCGCAGCTCTCCCTCGAATTCTTCGAGAGAGATCACCGGTTCGTCCTTACGCTGCTGGGCTAACATGTTGTCATAGATGTCTTCCCAAAGTTCACCCCATTCCAGCAGATCCAGTACCACAGCTACCCTATGTCCTTCGGTATCCGTCACGAACTGAACGCCCTTAATTGACTCCATGTTGCCGCTTCCTTTCACCGGAACTTGTGGGGTTATTCTCTCATATTAATCGATCAGCACGCGTGTGTTGAGCGTCTCGGCGTGCTCGATCGCCGACAGCAATCTGAGAAACTGTGAGTAATTCTTGCCGCGCGAAGTCAGGCGCTCGAGTTCCGAAGCGTTCAAATCGTTGCGCAGGATGAGATCAAGGAAATCGTAGTAGTCTGCAGTCGCTTCAAAAGGCAAATCGCGCGTGTAGCTCGTCTCCGCGACATCCTCCGAACGAAACCCGGCCAGCAGGTCAAACAAATTGTCGGTAGTGATGCGGGCGGCTTCCCGGGAAAGCGTGATCGGCAAGCGCAATTCCAAAAAACGCAGACCCTCGGCCGTCGTAACACGCCTCAATTCCTTGGTTGCCTCGCCATCAAAAGGCGACTCGGAATCCACCAGAATCCGCAGCAGTCGAGGTTGATCGGCCTCGTCCATAGTGTCCAGCGCCAGTTGCACGCGATCAGCGAGGAATTTCTCAAACTGCGCCTCGATCGGATAGTTGATCCGGCCGAGACAGCCCACCGCTTCTCCTTCGCCGGCAATTTCCAAAGGCAGGCAGGCCGGACAACTGGGACAGATCGAAGTTTCAGCCTGCATCACCTCGATCTCTTCACGCGCCTCTTCGACCCATTTAAGTTTGTCATCGCTGGGTGCGCTGGTATCGCCGGTCGTCAGGCGCGTGTGCATATTGCTCAAACGACCCCATTGGCGCAGGTGCTCTTCCGAATAGCGCGCGCGCAACGGACAGGTATATTGAATTGCGAATTCCAGTGACAAGGGATCCTCGAAGAAGGCCGTGAATAGTGAATAGTAAATCGTGAATAGTGAATCGTGAATAGTGAATAGTGAATAGTAGGAAGCTCGATTGGGCATCCCCGGTTTCGTTCGGGTCTACAGCACTTTTTCACGATTTACGATTTACGATTTACGGTTCACGGTTTACGGTTCACGGCCCTTCTTTCGCTCCGTTTTGTCGCAGTAGTGCGACAAGTGCCGCGTCCTTTTGATTCAACGCCATTTTCAGCGCAGTCAATCCAGCTTTGTTACGCGCGTTTACATCTGCTTTCTTTGCCAGCAGTAGTTCCGCAAGACTCCTGGTCCATTCACGATCTGCGTCAGTCCTGGTCAACAGCAGATGGAGCGGAGTATTTCCTTCCTTATCAACCACGCTCACGTCCGCCTGGTGGCTGAGCAATACTTCCACCACCAGTTTTGATCCCAGGGCAACAGCCTCGTGCAGCGGCGTTCGCCCTTCGTTGTTTCGGGCTGCGAGATCGGCGCCATTGGCCAGCAGTAACTCGGCGATATCGCGCTCGGTGGCCAGGTGCAGCGGCGTGTTCCCGTCTGCATCCCCAAGGTTGGGGTCAGCCTTGCTCGCCAATAGCAGACCGGCGATCTCCAGATCGTCATCCGCAGTAATCGCCAGCAGCAGAGGCGTCTCTCCCTGCTGGTCTTTCGCATTTACGTCGGCTTTCTTCTCCAAAAGGAGCTTCACGATCTCGACCTTGCTTTTGGCTACAGCGATATGCAGCGCCGTCGCTTCGCCTTCATCGCGCGCGCCGATCACAGCGGGTTTTTCCTGCAGCATCTTTCGCACGACATCGAGATTGCCGTCACCAACGGCGTCAATGAAAGCCTCTTCCGCGGACGCCGGCGTATCGGGTTTCTCAGCCGGCAATGCTTGCGGAGTTTGCCTGCTCAGCGGTTGCGCGGCGCTAGCGCGGGCGAACATTAATAGGACCCCGATGAGGAGCGCGAACGAAACGCGAGCAATGGTTTTCGGCATTTCCTGTCCTCTGTTGCGGAATGAAAGAGTGAGCGGGATGTGATTAGGGGCTTTCACTCCCGGTTATTATCATTCAGCCGGCCGCGTACTTCTCAAGCAGTTTGGCCACTGCTTTGGCTTTATGAAAGTCGTGTGGTGCATGGGAGGCTGGCCGGTCAAGTCCGGCGCATTTAGATCGGCACCGCGGTCCAGAAGCATTTGCGCAATAGCCGCCTGGTTGGCATGAGCCGCGGCATGCAGCGGCGTTGTTCCCCAATGGTCGTTGTTGTTTCTGGCGTTTACGTCCGCTCCTGCGTCAAGCAGCAGAGCGACGACCGCCGCGTGGCCTTTCCAGGTCGCACAATGTAGCGGCGTCGAGCCGTCCGTATCCCGGGCACTAACCAACTCGGGATTCGCTGCCAGCAGTGCTCTTACTTGATCAACTTGACCTTTCTTCGCCGCTGAGATGATCGCTTTCGTTGGTTCAGGCATTTGTGTTGATCCCTTCGCTTAAGGACTGAGTTTGATTGAGCGAAATAATAGACCGGCAACCGTCGGGCTTCAAGCCGGAAGAACAGTGAGCAGTGGGCAGTGGGCAGTGGGCAGTAGGCTAACCTAGCAGGCTGCTGAAAAAGTGACTACGATCCACGAAATTACACGAAGCATCACGAAGTCACACGAAAAAGGTGCTGGGTCTCTTAGTGTTATTTCGTGTTCGTTCGTGTGACTTCGTGGATCGTATAGATTCTTTGCCCTATCACCTTGTTTTTCAGCAGCCTGCTAGAGCTCCGTTTAGATAGCGGACTTGTCCGCCGTCGCAGCGTGGGGCACAAGTGCCCTGTCTAAACGGAGCTCTAGTTTAGTGCCTACTGCCCACTGCTCACTGCCCACTGCCCACTGCCCACTGCCCACTGCCCACTGCTCACTGCCCACTGCCCACTGCCTGCCCACTGCCCACTGCTCACTGCTCACTGCCCACTGCCCACTGCTCACTGCCCACTGCTCACTGCTCACTGCCCACTGCTCACTGCTCACTGCCCACTGCCTTCTGCTTTCTCCACCCGTGTCCTACAATTCAATGACTCGCATCGAATTGGAGCTTTCCGTTTGCTTGCTGCTAAACACCCACCAGGACCAACCCGTCGCATCCCGCTAGCTGGTCTGCTCGCGTACCGGCGTGGGCCGCTTCCTTTTTTTGAGAATCTGGCGCGGCAATATGGCGATATTTCCTATTTCAAACTTGGGCCCCAGGAAGCATTCTTTCTGAATCATCCGGATCTGATCAAAGACGTCCTGGTAACCAACAGCCAGAACTTTATGAAGGGGCTGGCGCTGCAACGCGCGAAGCGCTTGCTGGGCACGGGGCTGTTGACCAGCGAAGGTGAGTTTCACCGCCGGCAACGGCGGCTGGCGCAGCCTGCGTTTCACAAATCGCGGGTGGCTACTTACGCGGCGGTGATGACGGATTATGCGGCGCAACTGCGTGAGCGCTGGCGCGATGACGAGACGTTGGACATTGCGGAAGAGATGATGGGCCTGACGCTCGCGATTGTCGGCAAGACACTGTTTGACGCGGATGTCGTTTCGGATTCAAAGGACGTCGGCGATGCGATGAACGTAGCCATGGATCTCTTCAACACCATCACGGTTCCGTTTTTCAACCTCTTGCAGAAGTTGCCGTTGCCCCAGGTGCGCCGCTTTGACAACGCCCGGGCCAAACTGGATGCCATCATCTATCGCCTGATCGAAGAGCGGCGGGCGAGCGGCAGGGATCGAGGCGATCTGCTTTCGATGTTGCTGTTGGCGCAGGATGAAGAAGGGGATGGCGGCGGCATGACCGACGAGCAGTTACGCGATGAAGCAATGACGATATTTCTGGCGGGCCATGAAACGACGGCAAATGCGCTGACCTGGACCTGGTACCTGTTGTCCCAGAATCCCGAGGCGGAAGCGAGACTGCATCATGAACTTGATGAAGTACTCGGTTCTCGGCTGCCGGAATTCGTTGATGTGACCCGTTTGCAATACACGGAAAAGGTGCTGGCTGAGTCGATGCGCCTTTATCCGCCCGCCTGGGCCATCGGCCGCATGTCGCTGGTAGACTCGGAAATTGGCGGCTACTTCGTGCCTAAAGGCTCACTGGTTTTGATGAGCCAGTATGTGATGCACCGCGACCAGCGCTACTTCGCCGATCCTCTGAGTTTCGATCCGGAGCGTTGGAGCGAGCATGAGCGGGCAAAGCGGCCGCAGTTCTCTTACTTCCCATTTGGTGGTGGCCCGCGTCGCTGTATCGGCGAGAGCTTTGCCTGGATGGAAGGCGTGCTGTTGTTGGCAACGCTGGCCGAGCAGTGGCAGATGCGCCTGGCGCCGCATCAAGTCGTGGCCCTGCGTCCCGTGATCACGCTGCGACCGAAACACGGGATGCGGATGAGGGTGAAAAGTCGCGAGTCATGAGTCGCGAGCCCGGAGTCAGAACCGCCTGCGGTAGCGGGCGGTTCAAGCAGGGTTGCGAAAACGCGTCGATGCGCAGTTTAGCTTCTGACTTGTTCGTCACGATTGATCAACCGCCCGCTACCGCAGGCGGTTCTGACTCACGACTCGCGACTCGCGACTCCAGACTCGCGACTTTCTTTATGTTAAGCTTCTGCTTCCCGAACATCATTTCTTGAAAGGGTCGTTCAGTATGGCAATCAGTCAAGATTTATTAGAGATACTTGCCTGCCCGGCATGCAAGGCAAAGGTGGAATTGAAGCCCGACGGCAGCGGTTTGAAATGCGTCCAGTGCCATCGTCTCTATCCGATTCGCGATGACATTCCGGTGATGCTGATAGACGAGGCGACCATCGAAGATGAAGAGCCTGCGCGAAATAGTTGAGTCTTCTCCGCAAATGCGCGCCGTAGCGATGCGCAGTCTGCGACATGAGACTGAGCCGCAGCCGCTTGGACCAGCGCGCTGGGACTGGCAGGAAATACGCAGCGTTTTGATTGTGCGGCTGCGCTCGATAGGCGATACAGTTCTGACCACACCTGCTCTTTTTGCGCTCAGACGCTTTCTTCCCGAAGTGCAGATCGATTTGCTGTTAGAGGATTGGGTGGCGCCGGTGCTCGATGGTTTTGAGCATATCAGTAACGTCATTATCCTCGAGCGCGGCAGCACGAGTGCGCGGGCTCGCGTAGCCCGCCGGATACGTGCCGCTCGCTATGATGTCGTTTACAACCTGCATGGCGGTACGACGGCGACCCTGTTGACGCGCGCCACCGGAGCGCGACACCGTGTCGGGTATGCTCACTACCAGTACGGGCGGCTGCACAATCACCTGGCGCCCTCGTCAGCACAGCTCTGGGGGAGAACGAAAACGCATTCGGTCGAGCAACAACTGGCGCTGTTGGGTTGGACGGGAGTGCCGGTAAGCGATCGGCCGGCGACACAACTGGCCGTGACCGAAGCTGCCGCGGAGACGATCTCGGCGAGACTAAAGAGCGCGGGATTGATTGAGCCGGCTTCGTTTGCTGTCGTCCATCCTGCCGCGGCCTTTGACACCAAACGCTGGGCGACGGAAAAGTTCGCGCGCATCATCGAGTATCTGGCAGCCGAAGGGTTGCCCACACTGGTTATCGCGACTCCAATGGAAGCCGCAATGGTCAATGATCTCAAAGCGCATTCGTCAGCCCCGGTCATCAGTCTGACTGACCTGTCGCTGCCCGAGGTTTCGGCGCTGGCTGCGCGGGCGCGGCTGTTTGTCGGGAATGACAGCGGCATCGCGCATATTGCTGCGGCGGTAGGCGCACCTTCAGTAGTGATTTTCGGATCGTCAAACGTGGACCATTGGCGACCCTGGGCGGCGGCGCCGGCGGAGGTTGTCGTCGAAGAGATGGAGTGCCAGCCGTGTCATGGGTTTTACTGCGAGAAGTTTGCGCAGCCGGAGTGTATTCTGCGCGTGCCGGTCGAGAGGGTGACGGCGGCGATAGACCGCGTATTGAGTAACGCAAGCTGTTAGCTTGCGCAGTGAACGAGCAGAAACCCTGTTGGAAGTCTGAACCTTGTCGCCGGTTGAGGTTTGCCAACAATTCGCAAGCTAACAGCTTGCGTTACAAATGCGGCACGGCCGCCAACCGGCGAACTCAGGATTTGTTGTGTCGCAATTATCCAAACAACGCGTTAACGAGATCCTGCAGCACCTCAGCGGGCGCAAGATCGTCGTGCTCGGCGATGTGATGCTCGACGAATTCGTCTGGGGCGACGTCACGCGCATCTCGCCCGAGGCTCCCGTTCCGGTGGTTGACATCCGGCGCGAGTCCGTTCACCTGGGCGGGGCGGCCAACGTACTGGCGAATCTGGTGGCTCTCGGAGCGATGGCTTGTGTCGTCGGCGTGATTGGAAAGGACGAAGCCGGTCAAAG
>Ga0179594_10000126_pt1 | contig 24056 bp, 19 predicted proteins | sample CZOMad1_1_08_16f_FD_148625 | JGI IMG/M metagenome (GOLD analysis project Ga0179594, IMG submission 148625) | Vadose zone soil fungal communities from Angelo Coast Range Reserve, California, USA - CZOMad1_1_08_16fungal (Illumina Assembly) | ecosystem: Environmental > Terrestrial > Soil > Vadose...
ACAACGGATTTTGTCGCCTACGAGCTCTACCTTCGCGCACATGCGCTCGTCATCGATACCGGAAGCGGGATGTTACCTGATAGCGCACGTCTGCCCCAGGCCGTGCGCTTGCTTGACGAAGCTGTTACTCGTGACCCGCATTTTGTCCGCGCTTGGTGCCTGTTGTCGAAGACGCACGGTTGGCTTTATTTTCAGGGCAACGACCACACTCCAACTCGTCTTGATCTTGCCAAGACAGCTGTTCAAGCTGCCATGCGCCTTCAGCCAGATGGTGGGGAGCCCCACATCGCTCTAGCCGCTTATTACTACCTCTTTTTCCGCGACTACGGACGCGCTCGCAGCGAGCTCGCCATCGCCTTGCGCACACTGCCGAACGACGCCGAAGTTTTTGCATACACCGCCTTCATCGATCGCCGCGAAGGCCGTTGGGAGGAAGCCACGCGCAACATGGAGCGCGTCGTCGAGCTCGACCCGCGGAACTTGGGCAGTCTCGCGGATCTGATGGAGATATACCACTACCAGCGTCGCTACGCTGACGAGGTCCGGACCTATGACCGCGCGTTAACGATCGCACCGGGGGACCCAGACATCCTCCTTGATCGGGCAAAAGTTGCCCTCGATTGGCGGGCGGATATCAAGCCCTATCAGACCATGCAGGGGACACTGATCGCTGAAAAAATCCGAATAACCGGCACGATGCAGACCCAGCACCCCAATTACACCCTCTGCCAACGGAGTGCCGCCGCCGCCACTCGAATCCTAAGGAACTATCCGCGCGAGGGCGTAGTTGACATTGTCAACATTCCCTACTCCTACTGGGAGGGCGTGGTCGCTCGCTGGCGGGGAGACTCAGGCACGGCGCAAACCGCCTTTACCGGCGCGCGCAGCGAGGTGGAAAAGGCGGTGGACAAGCGGCCCGATTTTCCTGACGCTCTCAGCCTTTTGGGTATGATTAACGCTGGCCTCGGGCGGAAGGAAGAGGCGCTACGGCAGGGTCGGCGAGCATGCGAACTGGTACCGATCACCAAGGACGCCTATGACGGCGTAAACTTCGCCATCAACCTTGCGCAAATTTACGCATGGACTGGTGAGAAAGACCTCGCCATCGGACAGATCGAAATGGCTCAGCGGTTTCCGAACCCTCTCAGCTACGGCTTACTCAAACTCCATCCCCACTGGGACTCGCTCCGCGGTCATCCGCGCTTCGAAAAAGTCGTCGCCTCGCTCGCACCGAAATAGGTTCCCCGGCTGTAGCCGCTCCGCTGAGTCGGGGCGCTGCATCGCGCTGCGACACGCAGAGCGCTGTGGCTCCCGTCACTTTCTTTGCAACGCGGCGCAGACTTTCGGGAAGGAATGGGAAACGGTCTGCGTCTCCGGATTACCTAGAACGACGGCCACAAACCCAAAAACAGAAAAGAAAATCACATTATGAAAAACAGAAAAAATATCCTGACTTACATCGTCGCTGCACTCTCAATCCTCGTGACCTCAGCGAGTTCGTCGCAGGCCGCGCCCGCACAGACGTACCATGGCACGCTTACGGGCGGCACTTTCTTCTGCGGCGGCAATCCCGTTCCCGTCTTCACGGTCACCGGCAACTGGAACGTGAGCATCGATCCCGCGACGCCGGCCCAGGTCACGCTCAACGTCTTCTACGATGGCAGCCATCACTTGGCGTTCGGGTACAACGCGTTGATGCTGGTCTCGTCGTCCGGCGGCGTCTACGTGTTCGCGGGGTTCGGAGACGCAGCGACGGCGACGCTCGATACAAGTGTGACTCCGGCGATGTTCTCCTGGCACGTCGAACTCGGCGGCGGCTGCCCGCCCGAGCATCCCTACGACTCGCTGACGTACTTCGGATTGGCGAGCCGCGGAGGTGGATAAGAGCTGCCCTAGGATCACGCGAATTCATGAAAGGCCTGAAGTCCTCAGTTAAAACCCAAAACCAATAAACCAAAGCAAACTATGAAAACGGCCAGAAGTGACCTCTTATGACGGAAGTCATTGAAACCCAAAACAAGAAAAGGAAATCAAATTATGAAAAATCGAAACCTTCAGTTCACAGCAACAGCGCTACGTTGCAAAAGCTCGCGGCGTTCCGCAGTCGCAGGACTTCTGATCCCACTGTTCCTCGCATGCTTTGCGGCAGTGTTTATCTCAGCAACCACTCCCGCGTCAGCCCGCGACCAGGTGCCGTTCAACGGGATTGTCTCGGGTACAATCATTTCGACTGTGCCTCTGGACGAGTGCCACGTACTTTCTGAAGCCGTCAACGGGGGAAATGCGATGCAGTTGGGCCGCTTCAACGGAACGGCGGAATTCGTCCTCAATGTCTGCGACCTGACCTATGTCGGCAGCTACGTATTTACAGGGGCCAACGGCGACAGTATTTCCGGCCCGTTCACCGGGACCCTGACCCCGACACCAATCCCGGGCGTATTCGACAACAACGAACTCGCCTTTATAACCGGCGGCACGGGCCGTTTTGCCAACGCGACTGGCACATTCAACCTGGGCGGACAAATAGATACTAACGCGGGAACTTTTTCCCTGCCCTGGCAAGGGACCATCTCAACTGTCGGCTCGACGAGGCGGTAGACATCGTGCGCCTGATCTGCGCATCGCAGCTAGCATTCGTCTAGTTGCGATGCGCTAGATCGCCGTCTGGGATCCGCCTTGGAATCAAAACATGATCAGCGAAGCCGGACGGATGAAACTGGGGATGATTTAAGCAATTGCGGAATCCCGGTACGCATTGAACAAAATCCGCGAAAGTTTCTTTGAATTTTTTTATTCTCGCGTTGACACGACTTCACTGAATTCTATACTCGACATCCGCAAAGCCCCTCAGACTTGAGAAATTCTGAGCGTACTTTATTGAAACCAGTATGCCTTTGACTGAACTCATCTTGACCGAAAATGTGCCCGGACTCGGTGCTGAAGCCGACGTGGTCAAAGTGCGCCGCGGTTATGCGCGAAATTATCTTCTGCCGCGCGGAAAAGCATACGAGGTTACGCCAGGCGCTTTGCGCCAGCTCGATGCTCTCAAGCAAAAGCGCACCGAGCGCGAAGCGCGCGAGCTGAACGAGGCAGAAGAATTGGCGCGTCGAATCGGCAAGGCGCAACTGGTGTTCACGTTGGAAACCGGTGAAACGGGCAAGGCGTTCGGGTCGGTTACTGCACAAGACATCGTTAATCGACTCAAAAACGAGCTCGGGGCAGAAATTGACCGGCATAAAATTGTTCTGGATCGCCCGATCAAGGACACCGGTGAGCACGAAGTGGCGATCAGGTTGCACCATGATGTGATTGCCCAACTTATCTTTCAGGTGAAATCCGCAGAAGAACCGAAGTCGGAGCCAGTGAGCGCTGCGGCTGAGGAACCGAAGAAGCGGCGATTTTTCCGAAGACAAAAGGAAGAGCGAAAAGAAACGAAATAAATGGCGACTCAATCGTCCGCATGGACAGGAGAGAAGCCTCGAAAAGCGGGAAATGGCGCTGGCCGAGGTTCGGCGGCGCGAAGCGGCGAAAAAGTTGTTCCCATTTCGCCCACAGGTTCTGCGCAGGATATTCACCGGACCCCGCCGCACAGTGTTGATGCGGAGCAAGGTGTCCTGGGGTCAATGCTAATCTCGCCGCGAGAAGCCATCGCGGAATGCGTCGAAAAAATTAACGAGGAATACTTTTACGTTCCTGCGCACCGGACCATTTACAACGTTCTTGTCGATCTTTGGAACGCGGGGCAGGCAATCGATCTGATCACGTTCACCCAGGTGCTGCGTGATCGGCATCTTCTCGATAGCATAGGCGGCGCGGCGTTCGTCACCAGCCTTTTCACGTTCGTTCCAACTGCAGCGAACGTGCAATATTATCTCGAGATTGTTCGCGACAAATACATCCTGCGCGAAATCATTTCGGCCAGCACGGAGAGTGTAAGGCGAGCTTACGAGGAGCAAGATGAAGTCAATAATCTGCTCGACGAAGTAGAACAGAGAATCTTCGCCGTCGGCGAAGACCGTTTCAAAGGCCAGGTGCTTTCGATGAAAGACCAGGTGATGGAAGCGATCGAGTCGATCGAGAAGCTTTACGAGCGCAAAGGCGGGATTACAGGAATCTCGACGGGATTTCTCGAGTTCGATCGGATGACCAGCGGCCTGCATTCCTCCGAGATGATTGTAATCGCGGCGCGACCAAGCATGGGAAAGACGGCGCTGGCCATGAATATCGCCGAACACGTGGGAATAAATGAAAAACTTCCGGTGGGCGTGTTCAGCCTGGAAATGAGCAGCCAACAGCTTGTGCAGCGTCTGCTCTGCTCGCGGGCAAGGGTAAATTTGCAAAAGGTGCGCGATGGATTCTTAGGCGAGCGCGATTTTCCCAGTTTGACCGCGGCCGCCTCGAAACTCGCAGAAGCGAGAATTTTCATCGATGACAGCGCGAGCCTTAGCATTCTCGAATTGCGCGCGAAAGCGCGTCGGCTCAAAGCGCAGCAGGATGTGCAAGTGATCATTGTCGATTATCTGCAACTGCTGAGATCGACATCTCGCCGCGCGCAGGACAACCGGCAGCTGGAAATATCCGAAATTTCCGCGGGGATAAAAGGTTTGGCGAAGGAACTGAAGATTCCGATCATTGTGGTGGCGCAATTGAACCGGCAACCAGAGCAGCGCTCGGGTGGGAAACCGCGCTTAAGCGATCTGCGCGAATCGGGTTCGATCGAACAAGATGCCGATCTGGTCGCGTTGCTCGTCCGGCCCGAGCTCTATGAGGAAGACGAAGAAGCGCGCGTGGAAAAAGCCGGCGAGGCCGAGTTGATCATTGCGAAGCAGCGGAACGGTCCGGTAGGCGAGATTCCGCTCACGTTCCTCAAAGAATTCACCCGGTTCGAAACTCGGGCGCGCAATGTGAGCGAACGGGAAGAAGCATTTTAATTGTAGGGCGGCTGTGTCAGCCGCCAAATCAAATGGAACGGCGTTTCACAGAAACGCCCTATAATTTTTGTGCCGCTGAGACAGCGGCCTCTACAGCGATCTCGCAGCATCGATCACGTGCTGCGCATCGATGCCTCGCTCCTTCATCACTTCCGCGCCGGGCGCGCTCAAGCCGAACTCGTGCAGCCCGATGACTCTCCCATCGAGTCCGACGTACTCATACCAAATCTCAGGGACGCCGGCTTCGATTGCGACGCGTTTGCGGCATTCATTAGGCAAAACTTGTTCGCGGTATTCTGAAGACTGACGATTGAATCTTTCGAAGCACGGCATGGAAACAACGCGTACGCCATCGCCGAGCTCTTTTGCCGCCGCGAGCGCGTGTTGCAGTTCGCTGCCGCACGAGAGAATAATCAGATCGAGCTCGTCTTTCTCCTCTTTCGCGATGTAACCGCCGCGCAGAACTCCTTCGCGACGCAATTTTGGATCAATATCGTTTAAGATCGGAACGGTCTGACGCGTGAGCGCGAGCAACGTCGGGCCTTCCGTCCGCTGCACCGCCGCGACAAATGCACCTGCAGTCTCTTCCGGATCAGCCGGGCGAATCACGTCAATGTTCGGCATTAAGCGAACAGAACTAACCGTCTCTACAGGTTCATGGGTCGGGCCATCTTCGCCGACGCCGATCGAGTCGTGAGTAAAAATGTAAATGTTGGGAAGCTTCGATAATGCGGCGAGGCGAATGGCAGCGCGGCAATAGTCGGTAAACACCAGGAAGGTCGCGCCCGAGGCGCGGAATAGCCCATGATACGAGATGCCGTTGAGAATCGCGCACATCCCATGTTCGCGAATACCGAACCGAATGTTGCGGCCGCCGGGATTGGCGCGATTAAAATCACCGCCGTCCTTGATGTAATTCATGGTCGATCCGTACAGATCCGCGCTGCCGCTCATGAGCAACGGCATCGCTTGCGCGATCGGCTGCAACACTTCGCCGCCGGCTTTGCGCGTGGCCAGCTTCGCATCCTTCGGAAACTCCGGAATCTTGGCCGAGAGGTCAGCCGGAATTTTTCGCTCAAGTCCGTCATCGAGCAGCTTTGCTTTGTCAGGATTTTTCTTCCGCCACGCGTTGTAAGTTTCTTCCCAGCGATCGTAATCGGCGAGCAGCTTCTTTTTGTGCTCGGCAAAGTATGCATGTACATCCTGAGACACGAAGTAATGCTCTTCCGGTAAGCCGAGCGCTTTGCGCGCAGCGTCCACAAATTTTGCGCCGGCTTCGCCATGCGCCTTGTAGGTCCCCTCGACTTCAGGGATGCCTTTACCGATGAGTGTGTGCGCGATGATGAATTGCGGTTTGCCGTTATCGCGTTCCTTCGCGACCTCGAGGGCGTCGAGAAATTGTTGCATGTCCTGGCCGTCGATCTCCTGGACGTCGAATCCGTACGCTTTGAATCGCGCGCCGGTATCTTCGCTTTGCGTCTCCTTCGCTGCCGCGTCGAGTGTGACGGCATTGGAGTCGTAGATGAGGATCAAATTATCGAGACCGAAGTGACCCGCAAACGCGCTCGCTTCCGACGCAACGCCTTCCTGCATGCAACCATCGCCGGCGAGACAAATCACATGTTGATCAAAAATCCTGTGTTCGTCGGTGTTGAAACGCGCGGCTGCCATCTTCATAGCCACAGCGATCCCGACCGAATTGCCAACCCCTTGCCCGAGCGGACCCGTCGTGCATTCCACGCCCGGCGTTTCACCAAACTCCGGATGCCCCGGCGTCTTGGAATGCAATTGCCGAAACCGTTTAATCTCCGACATCGGCAAGTCGTAACCGCTCATGTGTAGCCACGCGTAAAGGAACATGCTGCCGTGCCCGGCCGAGAGGACAAAATAATCCCGATTGATCCAGCGCGGCTGATCCGGGTTGTATTTCAGCGCATAGCCATAGAGCACTGCTCCGATTTCAGCGCAGCCGAGCGGCAGCCCAAGATGCCCCGATTGCGACGCCTGCACGGCGTCCATGCATAAGCCGCGGGCTTGATTCGCAGCTTTTGAAAGAATTTCAACGTTCAAACTCATGGTTGTTCTATAAGCAGAGATGGATGGAAGGAAAATGATTTCCGACTTTCGCTTTTCTCGCTCCACATCGACAATTCTCTTCTGTATCAGCGGTCTGTAACCGCCAATCCCGGAGATGAATCAAACGGCTCTTTTGTACATCGTTGAGCGACTCGAACGCTTGGTGACAAGGCTCCCCGAAAAAATTCGGCGGCCGGTGTTGCGTGAGCTGACGCCGCTAAAAGAATTGTTCCTCCAACAACGGCCGCCGCGATTTCTGTTCGTTGGATCGAGCAAGACGCCGACGCACGAAATTATCAACACGCTCTTTTCGCCCGGAGCACAAGAGGAAGTGAACATTGCTCTGATGCCCGTGCATCGCTGGGTCGACTGGAACGTGTCCGGTCATGGAACGATCTCCGTCCTGGATGCGCGGGGCGTAGACGAGTCCGCTGCAGCCCAGGTCGAAGAAGATCTCAAACGCCAACCCGTCGACATCATCTTCCTGTTCGACGACGCGGAATCGAATCTTGGAAAACCACGTTTCGGCAACTCCGCTAACTTATTGTTGCATCTGCAACACGGCTCTAGCGAAGAGCTGGGCGATGCCAAAGTCATCGGCGTTTCCTTGGAATCGCAAACGAGCTCTGCACAGCTGCGGGAAGCTGTGAAAACGCAGCCGGGGATCCGCGATCGTTTACTAAAAGTGATTCAATTCACGGAAATGGATTCCGCCGAAGCGCGCGGTTTGTTGTCGGTTCTGACAGAGGAACTCCCGAATCAAGCCAAGATCGAAATGATCCGAATTTCACGCGATCGCGAAGCGCAGCATCATGTCGCACAAATGCTGATCAAATCCACGACCGCGATCTGCACCGCGATCGGCGCGCAACCCATTCCGCTGGCAGACCTGCCGATTCTCACCTCGCTCCAGGTGATGATGGTCTCGGGAATCATGTACATCAGCGGTCGAGAACGAAGCTTCCGCGCTGCGACGGAATTTATCGCCGCCCTTGGCGCAAATGTGGGCGTAGGAATGCTTCTCCGCGAAGGTGCCCGAGCGATCCTGAAGTTCTTTCCCGGTTGGGGGAATGTCGTCTGTGGCATGGTTGCCGGCGCCGGCACATATGCGATCGGCCGCGCCGCCAGCGCGTTTTTCATCGGCGGCATCTCGCTGAAAGACGCACGGCAAAAATATCTCGCCGACCGGAAGAAGGCCTCACACAAGCTACGTTGGCCGAACGACTCGGCGAAAGCCTCCGGGTCCGTTGAATAACTTGTGAATAAGTTTTCGGCTTCTGCGCATTTTGTTCACAAAATCTTGTGAACAGACATGCGAATTTCGGGTGACACAGCGCTCGGTGGCGAAGGTTCATATGAAGCTTTCGGAGATCCGAACCGCGCTTCGAGAAATACGTGTGTCACCAGTCAAGACGCTCGGCCAAAATTTTCTGCACGACCAAAATCTTGCTCGCTGGATTGTCGATCAGGCACAGATCACTCCCGAGGATTACGTTGTCGAGATTGGACCTGGACTAGGAGCGCTGACCCGCTTCATCTTAGACAAGGGTGCGCACGTTCTTGCGATAGAAAAAGATGCGCGCCTCGCAAGTTTTTTGCGCACGCACCTTGCTCATGAGCGGCTTGAAGTGCTCAACGTCGACGCGCTGAGATTCGATCCGCGCTCTCTTTTTGCGCATCGTAAAGTGAAACTACTGGGGAATCTTCCCTACAACATCTCGAGCGCGGTGCTGTTGAAATTTCTTGAACAGCCAAATCTCATCTCGTTGTCTCTGTTGATGTTACAAAAGGAAGTCGCCGCGCGTCTTTCAGCATCACCATCAACGCATGATTACGGCGCTTTGACTTTACGTGTGCAACTCCACCATCGCGTAAAATATTTGCGCACCGTGCCCGCAACTGTTTTTTTTCCGCGACCTGAGGTCGATTCTGCAGTAGTGCGAATTCTGCCGCGTGATTCGCTTGAGTTGCCTCAGTGCCATAACGAGTTGCTGCTGAAGTTAATCCGGACCGGCTTTTCTCAGCGAAGAAAACAGTTAAGAAAACTGGTTCGCGAACACATCAGCGACTGGGACTCAGTCTCGCGCCGTCTAAACATTGCTGCCAACGCTCGAGCCGAAGAGCTATCGTTGCTGCAATGGATTGCCTTGACGAATTCCATTGCGCCCCCTCCGCGCCCGGACACACGTGTAACTGAGGATGAGCGCTTCCCAATCGTCGATAAAAACGACCGAATCCTGCGAGATGCGAAACGCTCTGAGGTGCATGGGAATAACTTGCGCCATCGCGCCGTTCATATCCTCATATTCAATCAGGCCGGTGACGTTTATTTGCAGCTGCGCTCGCGTTGGAAAGATCGGCATCCGTTGAAGTGGGACTCGAGCGCTGCGGGCCACGTGAGTGCCGACGAACGTTACGATGATACGGCCCGCCGCGAACTGAAGGAGGAGCTAGGCGTGAATGTGGCTCTTCAGAAAATTTCAAAGCTTCCCGCGTCGCAACACACCGATCAGGAATTTATCTGGCTCTATCAAGGCACGGCTACTGGCGATCTCGAACCGAACAAGTCTGAAATTGAGCAGGGCGCATTTTTCCCTCCAACAATTGTCGATGGCTGGACATCGGCACGCCCGGAAGATTTCGCGCCGGGATTTTTGGAGTGCTGGAAGACGTACCGGCGGAAAACGCGCTCCCGCAGCGCTCGGCGAACGGCCTAGCATCCTTCACTTCAACTTGCGCGCGCGTACAGCATCACAGTCGCCCTTGAGAACGGTCATCGCGATTCAGCGTTGCTGGCGGAGGCAGATTCCAGGAACGCCACTTTTTTTTGTATTCGACGGCTGGCAACAATACGTAACACGGATGGCGGTTTGCTCGCAGCCAGGTGATTAGCTTCACCAGGTTTTCCTTCGGCATTGTCGAACAACCAGTGGTTGGCCGGTTCACGCCCCGGCGAATATGAAAAAAAATCGCGCTTCCTGCACCGGGCACGGGTGGATCGGAATTATGCCTGATCTCAACTAACCACTGATATGCGAAGTCACCCGAGCGCATTTTTTCGTGCGTGTAGTTGTCTGGTGGATTCTTCGGATCGATCACGACATGCCGATTGTAATTAGGTGATCGCGGATCATCGCTCCAAATGTCCGCTTCAGTGACTTGATGATACGGATAATCCGCTCCTGCAGGCAGGTGCGCATCGTATCCGAAAACCTGGCCGATCTCGAAAACTCCCGCAGGCGCTCGGCCATCTCGCTCCTGCTTTCGAAGGCCTGGCTCATTTTGGCCGCCGAGCCCCGTGCCCCAGGCGAGGCCATTTTTGCCAAACAGCACTGGAAAAGGTCCGGCCACAGAACCCCACTCTCCACCGCGCGTTCTCTCAAGTAGTCGCAACTCGCCGCGCACAGAGTTCCACGTCGGCGCGATCGCGAAGATGAGCTGCGTGCAATCCTCGGGAACTCCGTCGCCATATGCAACAGCTCCCACCAGCATGAGTGAGCAGATCGATAAGTAGCGAAAGATCGACACAATCATTCTCCAGAATGGATCCGCATTCAGTGGTTCCCGGCTGTTTCTATTGCAGCCGTGTCTGTGGCAAGATATTTCATGCCAACGAGCCAAAGCACACCTGCGACCAACATCATGGCTGTTACAGCAAGGAAGGCGATCTCCATGTTTGTGCGGTCGGCTACTGCACCAATAAGAGGCGGAGCCATTGCGTCACCCAGCGCGTGAATAATCAAAATATTGAGTGCAAAGGCCGTCGATCGCACGGATGGATGCGTCACATTAGCCAGCGCCGTATTTGATGGACCCGTGTTAAAAAAGAGAAAGAACAACGCAACAAACATCAGTACCCACGCCAAAGGAAATGGTGTCAAAACCACCGCCGCGGAGAACGGAAACGCGATCATGACTCCAATTCCCGACACCAAAAAATACGCGCCGGCAAACCGTTTGCGCAGCAAGTCCCCCACGATTCCGCCTAGGAGCGTCGCCGTCAGGCCGGCAAAAACCAGCATCCCGCCGAATACGATGCGACTGTTCGGTGGCAAACCGCGATACTTCAAATATCCCGGCATCCAGAACGAAAGCCCACCCATGGCAAAGGTCAGCGCAGTCATCGCCAGTGTGTTCCAGACGTAGGACTTGATTCGGATCAAGCGGGCGTAATCACGCAGCGTTGCGTGACGTTTTGCTTCCAGTGTTTTTACTTCGTCGCGCGGATCGCGTCGCAAAAAACACGCCAGGCCAAGGAGCACTCCCGGCGGCGCAACCGCAAAGAAGGCCGTCTGCCAACCCCAATGTGAAGTGGCAAAGCCGCCAATGGCATAGCCAAGCGCGCTGCCGACCGGAATGGCGACGTAAAAATACGACAGCACGCGACCACGGACTTCCAGTGGAAACAAATCGGAAATAATAGTTGGAGCAGCAGGGCCGTAGCCGCCTTCGCCAACGCCGACAAGGAGTCGCATCGCGAACAGCAAAGCAAAAGTCCCGGCGATCCCTGATGCCGCAGTCGCACCACTCCACAGAAGCACGCTTGCGCCAATGATGATCCACCGCGATGTCCGATCGGCGAGCCAGCCGAAAATCGGCGCCGCTACCATGTAACTGACGAGAAAAGCCGTGCCGAGGAGACCCGTCAGTGCATGCGCGTTCGGATCACTCGGCGCGAAGAAATGCGCTCGAATTTCCGGTTCGACTGCTGAGAGAACGTAGCGATCGATGTAATTGAAAAGATTGATCCCGAGAAGCAGCCAAAGTGCAGCACGCGCACTACTTCCTACTCGCTCGCCGGGTTCCATCACCAATTGCCGATTGCAGTTTGGCGGGCGCCGATTGTAAATGATAAACGATGCCTTCGACGTCCCGCACTGAACGCGTGCTCTATTTTTTCGGCCGACTGCTCGTGCATTGCTTTTATCGCGTCAATGCGATCGGCCTGGAAAATCTACCGAGCGGCGGGTTTCTTCTCGTGCCCAATCACATCAGTTGGGTAGACGCTCTCGTCCTGCAGCTCGCCTGCCCGCGTCCGATCCGCTACGTCATCGACCAGGAGTATTATCACAAACCGATTTTGCACCCAGTTTTACGTGCGCTTGGCTGCATCCCAATTAATATCCGCCATTCGCACGCTGCGGTCCGCGCCGCTGCGGAGAAAATTGCCGATGGCGAAATCGTTTGCGTTTTCCCCGAAGGCCAGCTGGAACGCAGGGGAACGCTTTTGCGTTTGCATCGCGGTTACGAATTGATCGCGCGGCACGCGAATGCGCAGGTCGTTCCGGTTTGGCTGGATCAACTCTGGGGATCGATCTTCTCATTCCAAGGCGGAAGATTTTTCACAAAGTTTCCGAAGCGCTTCCCCTACCCTGTCACGATCGCGTTTGGCAAACCGCTCACAGCCGAGGCCGCGGATGTCGCGACCATGCGCGAGGAATTGCTGAAGCTTGGGGAATTCTGCTTCAGCCGCCGACTATCACTGGACCGGCATCTTGCGGAAGAATGCGTGCGCGGGCTGAAGCGCAGGCGGTTCGCGACGGCAGTGATCGACGGAACCGATCATAGCAAGCTAAGCCGGGCCAAACTGCTCGGCGCGGCGGCAGCATTGAGTCGCTATCTTCGGAGAGAGTTTTCCGACGAACGAATAGCAATCGTTTTGCCCGCAAGCAAGGGATCGATGGTGGCAAATCTGGCCGTGACGCTGGCAAACAAAGTTCCCGTCGATCTTAATTTCACCATGGGACGCGCGGCGAATGAATCTTGCTGCAGACGCGCCAATTTGGGAGTCGCGATTTCAGCCACGCCTTTCATGGAACGACTTAAGGATTTTCCGTGGCCGGAACGCGTTTTGAAGCTGGACGAATTGATGCCGCGTTTGAAACGCCAAATCATTTTCTGGTGGATAATGTCGGTGGTGGTTCCGGCACGTTTGCTTTTGCGGCTTTTGCAAATTCCCAAGAAAGGCGGTCATGCCGAGGCAGTCTTACTCTTTACAAGCGGAACGACCGGGGAACCAAAGGGGGTTGTTGTTAGCCATCGCAATGTCGTCGGCAATGTCTCGCAATTCCGGGAACTGCTCGACGCAAAAAAAACCGACGCCATCCTTGGTTCCCTACCCTTCTTTCACACGTTCGGGTCGACGGTCACGCTTTGGTATCCGCTCATCGAAGGCGTCCGCATCGTCACGTATCCAAATCCGTTGGAACCGGCCAGGTGCGCAGCATTGATTGACAAATATAAGCTGACCTTTCTGCTGGCGACGCCCAGTTTTCTGCGGTTGTACTTGCGCAAAGCCGAGCCCGAGCAGCTCCGCAGCTTGCGCCTCATTATTGTCGGCGCAGAAAAATTGCCTCTCGATCTGGCGAGCCATTTTGAGAAGTGTTTCCATAAGAAAGTTTTCGAAGGCTACGGACTCACTGAGACAGCGCCGGTGGTCAGCGTCAATTTGCCCGAGCCGGAACCGAAAAAGCCCGGGGAACAAGTGCAACCATCCAGCCGTTTGGGATCGGTTGGCAGACTGGCGCCGGGAATGGCAGCGGAAATTCGTGAACCGGAGACGGGTCGGAAACTGTCGCTGTACGAGAGCGGAATGCTGTGGCTGCGCGGCGTAAACATTTTCGAAGGATATCTGCACGATCCAAAACGAACGGCGGAAGTCCTGCGCGATGGCTGGTTGAAAACGGGCGATATCGGCCGGTTCGACGAAGACGGGTTTCTTTACATAGAGGGCCGCCTGTCGCGTTTTTCAAAGATCGGCGGCGAAATGGTGCCGCACGAAACAATCGAACAAAAAATCATCGAGGTACTGGAGCTATCCGGCCGAGACGAACGCCCCATCGCGATCGTGGGGGTGCAGGATGAAGCCAAAGGCGAAGCGCTCGTGCTGCTCAGCGCAGTAGATCTCGATCTTGCCGAGCTGCGCAAAAAACTGCAGGAAGCAGGTGTCCCAAACTTGTGGATTCCAAAGCACGTCCAGCGCGTCGAAGCGATCCCGGTCCTCGCCTCAGGTAAACTCGATTTGAAGAAATGTCAGGAACGCGCCGCAGAAAGAGGCGATGCAAATCGAGACGAGGCTCAATAGATCGGCTTTTTGGCGAATAACCTAATGGCTACAGATCTCTATCGCTGGCGACATCTGGCGCTGCTGATTTGCATACTCCTGGTCTTTACCATTAGTCCGTTGCTGGTCTGGCGTTCTGATTCTGAACGTCATCGGCGCAATGGTCGTGCTTGCTGGCGCCTACACGCTCAGCGAACGAAAGCACCTGTTCACGATTGCCATCGTCCTAGTCGGATTGCACATTGTCTACTCCCACGATTCTCAGGTGCATCATAAAGGCTGAACGCGGGTTTTCGGCAGAGAGGCTCTAGATGGGGCGTCCGCAGTTTGACGAATCACGGACGAGTGGCGGAATCTTCTTCCTTCAATCGCCAGGGCGAAATCCTTCCAAAAAGATCTCTCGTCGCGTCCGCGATATCTTCGGCTTTTGACATGCCGCTGTCGATCAATGCCCGTCCAGTGCTTAACCAAATTTTCCTCACGACCAACGCGCCGTTTTCGCGCACGATTCGGCCAAGGTGCTGAACAGCGGCAGCTGTAGCAGACTTGCGGATAAGCTCGGGCGGGCAGCGCGAAGTCAGTTCGCAGTAGCGCCGGGCGACCTCGCCCACGCGCAGCGTAAGAAACGCGTTCGCCGCGCCGTTGGAAACACACTTCACCAGGAGAGCTGAGATGCCGCTTAGACCCGGAATCCCGCCTTTGAGGGCCGGCACGACAGACACCGCAAGCGGCGCGACCATTTCCCCGAGGTCAAGCGATTCGAGCCCGCTCGCAATAAACGCTGTTCCAGCGACGTTCGCATACAGCCGCACCAATTCGCGAGGAGAAGGACGCTGGACATAGATACGCGCGATACGCCCGACCATTTGAATTTGAGTGAATAGGATGATGAGCCCGTCGAGGCGGCCATTTTGCATTAACGCCGTGCTAAGAAACACCGTGCTGGCTGTCCTGCGGACAACTGAATCCGCCTCCACCGACAGCTGTCCCACTGCACCCTCGATCTCCTCGTTGGTCGCCAAAGGCATATCTCGTGTCCGTGGATTTGCGGCGAGTCGGAGCCGGAGAGCCTGCAAATAGGCGTCGTGCTTTGGGCCGGAAACTTCCTCTGGCGGGACAAGGGCAGCAGGAAGCCTTGCGTATGCAATCGTGCAGTAGAGCGCGAAAAAACCAGCCGCGGCGCAAATACTCCAAAATACGATTGTCCCAGCGATCGGATGAATTCTGTCAGCCAGCGAGATCAAGCTGGTAACGCCCGCGATGACGAGCGACACGACGCAAACGCTTATCAGCACGGCAAAAATGATTATGAGCTTCCGCGCGTTCGGATTCTGGACCGCGACATCGGCTTTTGCAGTCATCCTAATTACTGTCGACGCACGACAGCTGGCTTCAACTAAAAGGTGGACAACTGAAAGAGCATTACGCGATTCAGATTCGCCCCCTAGGCAATCGCACGCGAAGCTAAACGTTATGGAGATCTTTCACCGCGCGTTAGCAATATCAACGATAACAATTTTCGCAGGTTTCTTCTCGAACGTCGCACGCGCCGATGAAAAGCCGATGATGAAGGCGGTCGTCGCTCACGAATACGGCGCGCCTGAAGTCCTGAAATTTGAACAGATACCACGGCCGGAGCCGAAAGAGGATGAAGCATTGGTACGCGTAATTGCGAGCAGCGTTAATCCAGCCGACCCGCTTACGCTCAGCGGGAAATACGCGAAGGAATTCGGCACGCATTTTCCGCTGATCCCAGGCTACGACATCGCCGGGATCGTGGAGGAGACCGGCCACAACGTGACCAAGCTCAAAGTGGGCGACACGGTGTACGGCTATCCAACTTTCGGTGGTGGTTGGGCTAATTACGTCACTGTCAAGGAATGGGAAGTAGCTGCAAAACCCAAGTCCCTGAACTTCGTCGAATCAGCGTCAGTTCCGATGGGCGCTTTGACCGCGTGGCAGGCGTTGGTTGACGTCGCGAAGCTACAGCCTGGACAAACCATTCTGGTGCACGGCGGCTCAGGCGGGGTTGGCAGCTTCGCGGTGCAGATCGCCAAAGCACGTGGTGCGCGCGTCATCGCGACCGCCTCGACAGCAAACCAGGATCTTCTGAAGCAGCTCGGCGCAGACGTGGCAGTGGATTATACAAAGACGAAATTTGAAGATGTGGCGAAGGATGTGGACGCCGTGCTCGATCCGGTCGGCAAAGAAACGCTCGCCCGTTCTTATGGCGTGGTTAAGAAAGGCGGTATCGTCATGTCGCTCGTCGCGCGTCCCGACCCGATCGAGCTAAAGAAACGCGGGATTCGCGGCGGTGGTATCTCCGTTCATCCTGATGCAGAAGATCTCACAGAGATCGCGCACCTGATCGATGCGGGAAAGATTAAGCCACTCGTGACACAGGTTCTGACGCTAAGTGAAGCGATCGCGGCACAACAACAGGCCGCGACGCACCACACGCGCGGAAAAGTTGTGCTTCGAATTGCAGACGAGCCAAATGGTTGACGCGATGCGCGCAGGCATCTGAGGTTCGCCGGTAATGAAAAATACATTCGTGGCATTTTCTTCGGCTGGTCCAAACCGTGATTTTTCGAAGGATACGCGTGAGCAGGCATTTTGGGACGAGCACGCGGCATTCATCGATCAGCTCGTAGCTGATGATTTTATATTGATGGGCGGCCCTTTGGTTGATGAAGGCGGTTCTATGTTGATCATCAACGCTAAAGATGAAAATGAAGTGAGAGAAAAACTGAGAAACGATCCGTGGATGGAGCACGGCATTCTCAAACTGGAAAGCGTAAAGCGCTGGCAAATCTTTATCGATGTGAGGAGGTAAATCCGCGAGCCCGGCAGCACGCATTCTCAAACTGGAGAGCATAAACACGGGCGGCTTGATCGCGACGGCATTGAGATGTACGCGTCACGTGTGCATGGGGTACTCGTTCTCTGGGTCGTCCTCGCGGGGGCAATTATAACGAGGGCTGAATCACCGAGCTACTTTGTGTTTGTCAGTAGCGAACGGTCGGGCGACGTCACAGTCATTGACGGGACGACGGATGCCGTCGTTGCGAGTTTTGCGGTGGGCAAGCGTCCGCGTGGCATTCACGCCGCACCGGATGGGACGCGAGTTTTTGTGACATTGAGCGGTTCCCCTCGAATGGCGCCCGGCGTGGATGAAAATCGGGCGCCTGCGGACAAAACTGCGGATGGACTGGGCGTGATCAACCCGGTGGCACGCAAGCTAATCGATCGCTGGCATGTCGGGTCGGACCCTGAGCAATTCGCAATCAGCAAAGATGGGAAATTCGCGTTCATCGCAAATGAAGACGATGCGAGCGCGTCAATTATCGATCTCGGCTCAGGGCAACCTCGCGGCAAAATAAAGGTATCGGAGGAGCCGGAAGGCGTCGGCGTCAACCCGAGGAACGGCGAAGTGTACGTGACCTGCGAAGACAAAGGCGAAGTGTTCGTGATCGATCCTGACCAACAGCGCGTGATCGCGAAAATCGACACCGGCGGCCGGCCTCGTTCCGTCACATTTCTACCGGATGGCTCGCGCGCTTACGTTGCTTGCGAGAACGGAGGCTACATCGCAGTTATCGATGCGAGGTCGCACAAATTATTGTCCAAAATTCAATTGCCAACCGGCTCACTACCGATGGGCACCGCCATTTCCAACGATGGAAAAGAGCTTTACGTCTCAACAGGCCGCGGAAACACGGCTGCGGTCATCAACACGGACAAAAATGAAGTAGCCGCAACAATTGCGGTTGGAAATCGTGCCTGGGGAATCGCGCTCGATCCCAGCGGATCGAAGCTCTACACGGCAAATGGCGCATCAAACGACGTCTCGGTTGTCGATCTAAAATCGCGCAAAGAATTGCGCCGCATCAAAGTCGGCGACGGCCCATGGGGTATCGCGGTTATCAACACCGTGAAGTAGTCGAAATGCGACGGGCACGCTGAGCTTTATGTCCCGTAGCCGTCACCCGGCGAAAACACGCGAAGAGTGGCGCGATTCTCGATCCTGCGATAAGCATTACGGTTCGTCCGCCATGAAAGAAATTCGGCTCAAATTATCCGATGTATTCGAAGTGGACCCGGCAGCCGCCGAGATTCAGGCAGACATCGCTAACATTACGGCTTACGTGCTGAAACACTATTCATTCCTGCCGCTGCCGATAGCAGTTACCGTTGACGGAGATGAAGTCGTCATCACGTTTCGTCGACAAAGATACAGAACGATTCTTCCGCAGCAGAATGGAGTAAACGCAGCGATGCGCTATTGCCTCGCTCTGATTATAGTTGTCGCCTTCGCCGAGGGTACGGCGCGCCAAGCGCAGCCGTAACCTTGATTCATTTACCCGCCAGCGTAATTCGGATATCGCTCGCGCAGCTCGCGCGATATCACCTCCGCCTCCGCCATGTCGCGTGGATGGCGTTTGCCGTGAAACAAAATAAAACGGCGAATCCAGTCGATATAACTTTGCTCGGTGCGAATGGAATAGTGTTTCAGGCGGATCACATCGCCTACTTGATCGAGCAATTTGGATTTGTTCTGCTGCGGACCGGGCGTTACGATTGCCGACATGAGCGGATGTTCTCCTCGAGCGAATCCGAACTCAAGCCGGATTAGGTCCAAAAATTGCGCCTTTAAAGACGCAATAATTCAACCGAATTCTCGTTAGGCCACGGAACCTGAGGAGCTTCATATGGCACTCGATGGAAAGCACGTACTGATCACCGGGAGTTCGCGCGGGATCGGAAGAGGAATCGCGCTAAAACTGGCGGAGAGCGGCGTCAAGGTCGCGATTCATTATTATCAGAATGAGGCTGCAGCGAAAGACACGCTTGCCGAAGTTCGCAAGCGCGGTTCTGATGGCTTCTTGGTCCAAGCGGATGTTTCGCGCCCGGAACAAATCGCCCAAATGTTCCGAAAAGCTCATGGTGAATTCGGCAAGCTCGACATCTTCGTCAGCAATGCACGGCCGGATTTGCCGGGCTTCTATCGGCGGCCTTTGGACATCGCGCTTGAGCAATGGCAAATGGCGCTCGACTCTCAGGCCCGGGCGTTCCTGCTGGGAGCCCAGGAATCATCCCGCGTCATGCCCGATGGGGGCAGGATCCTTGCCATTACTTACAGCCCTGGCGGTCGCACGGGGAGCTGGCAACCATGGGTTGCCATGGGTGCCGCCAAGGCAGCGTTGGAGTCGCTAGTTCGCTACTTCGCAGTCTCCCTAGCGCCCCGGAGGATCACCGTCAATGCCATTAGTCCGGGGGGCGTTTTTGGTCCGCCCAACGTGGTTGAGGGGGGTGTCTTGCGCGTTTTGCCGGCAGAGATCCAAGAGGCGATCCGAGTGTGGCACGAGGGCGGTTGGACTCCAATGGGTCGGTTGGGCACCCCAGAAGATGTCGGCAACGCGGTGATGCTGCTCTGCATGGATGAAGCGAGCTTTATTACAGGTCAAATCCTCCACGTGGATGGCGGCGGTTCGATCATGGACACCGTCTTGCCGCTCGAGATCCAGCGGGGCTAACCGCGCTTGTGGAGAATGCTTGCGCTCATTTGCAGCCTAACAAAGCGCTGCAGCCAACTCCGAAAGGATTCGCGAGCAGGCTGGCCCCTTGGCGAGGCAACTCCAGCGTGTTTGCCACAACACTCTGCCGTGGCTTATCTCTGTCTCGTTAGATGCCGTGTGCGCACGCGCTCAACACAGTGTCCAAAAATCCTTGAATAGAATTTCAGCGGCATATATAAATCGATCAACTATGAAAATATTAGCGTGCAGTTTGATAGCCGTAGTGAGTGTGGCGCTGAGTGGTGCGGTCTTCGCGGCCAGCGAGGAAGGAGTGTTTGATGCTAAGAGCTACTACCGCTTAACAACAAAATGGCGTGGCGATGGCAAGAGTTTGGATGTTGTCAACGATGGGAAGAACAACAATCAACTCATATTGGCTAAGACGGGTAAATTTTCAGGGCAGTTCTGGAAAATCACTCCCGTAGGGGGCGGCTATTACCGCCTAACAACGGAGTGGCAAGGCAGCGGCAAGAGTTTGGATGTTGTCAACGATGGGAAGAGCAACAATCAACTCATATTGGCTAAGACGGGTAAATTTTCAGGGCAGTTCTGGAAAATCACTTCCTTGGGTGCAGGTTACTATCGCCTGACGACACAGTGGCAAGGCGAGGGCAAGAGTTTGGATATTGTTAATGACCGGAAGAACAACAATCAGCCGATACTTGCTGATACTGGTAATTACTCTGGGCAATTCTGGAAGATCATCAAAGTCAAATGACCATCTGTCGAGGGCAGGAGTCCTGCCCTCGACCCTCATCATTCAACGAGCGTAGCGTTTAGTACGATAAGGATCAGGTGAAGGGGAAACAGGTTTCTTGCGTCGCGCGGCATAACAACTCATCCAACCGAAGCGCGGCTTGAGTTATTCTCATGCGCAAGACTTGCATTATTGCGGCGGTTCGTCGCACCCGGTTAATTCGGGCGTTAGCTTTAGAGCATCAGGCGCCGCGGGGAAGGGATGTCGGCTTACCCGCCGGCATAATTCGGATATCGCTCGTGTAGCTCCCGCGACAGCCGGTCTGCTTCCTCAATTTTCCCAGCTTGCCGATATGCCAGCGCGGCTTTGTCCAGTGCGCGAGGAGTTATGGCTGGATCGTCGTAAAGCAGAGCAACTCCTTTAAAAGCCTTGCCCGCGTCATCAAAGTTTCCGCGCTCCAATTGGACTTCGCCTGCCAGCAAGCGTGCTTCCGCATTGACGCGTCCCTCTGGTTGGAGCGAGATGATTTGTTCCGCGATCTTCTGAGCGTCGTCGGGTTTATGAGCGCTGATCTTCACCGCACCGAGCGCGAGTAACACCTTCGCCTTGCCAGCCGGGTCTTTTGCCGTCTGCAGGTACTTGGCGAACGCGTCCTCGGCTTCAGCCACGTTTTTCAGCTTCGTGGCGGCGTCTCCGAGATAGAACAAGAAATCCGGTTTCACATTGCCGGGGTTATCAATCTTTCGAAGCGCGCTCAGGTATTTTTCCGAGGCTTGGAAATTTTTCTCGTTGTAATACTCAATTCCGAGCCACTCCAGAACCTCCGGTGGCACGTTCATCCCGCCATTGCGGGATTGGTCCATGAAGGTATTCACTTCTTTGGTCAGCGCGGGTCGATCTTTCAGATAGAACTGACACAGAATGATTCGAAGCGACGCGAGATTGTAGTACTGCTCTTTGTTTAGTTGCCGGGCGGTATTAAGCGCAGTCAACGCGGTTTTGTAGTCTTTCGCTTCGAAGGCAGTCTTGCCGATGTAATAGTGCGCCTGCGCTGCAACGGAGCTCTTCGGAAACTCTCTTAGCAACTGCCGAAAGGTATCGACCATGCCTTTGGTGTTTTCTTGTTGGCCCAAGATGAGAGCCTTCAGTTGCAAGGTCGCTTCCCGCTCGTGCGCTTTGGGGTATTTGGCGAGGATTATGCTTAAATCCGTAAGCGCGGCAGAGTAGTTTTTGCTTTGTTCGTATGCCACAGCTCGCTGACCCAGGGCGGCGGGCACTTCCGGGCTATCCGGGAACGTCTGCAAGTAATAGGTAAAAGCTTCGATCACGCCGAGAACGTTTTTCATCTGCACGTGGCACAAGCCAAGTTTGTAGGCCGCTTCGGCGCGCAACCTTGCAGAGAGCTGCGAGCCGCGTAGTTCGCCGTAAAGTGATGCTGCCTCAGTGTAATTCTGCTGTTTGTAGAGTGCTTCGGCTTTTAGCAGCTTCGCTTGATCGGCGCGTTCGTTTGTCGGATTCGTAGCGAGGAATTCGTCTATCGCGGCGGATAGCGCTGGTGGATCAGAGTTGTAAACGTTGATCAGCCGCTGGTAAGCAGCATCCTTTGCTTCCTCTCGGTCCGGATACTTCGCGATAATCTGTCGATAAAGCGCTTCAGCCTCCTTTGAATTTCCGAGTTGCCGCTCGCTGTTCGCTGCCAGCAGTAACACCTCAGCCTGCGCCGCCTCGGGAAGCTTCTCCTGTTCTTTTTTGTAATCGGCCAGCAACTGCGCGTATTGGCCTGTCTGGTATTGCAACCGGCGCAAACCGACTTGGGCGATCGCCCGGAATTTTCCAGCCTCGGGGAGAGTGCGACCCTTTTGCAACAAGGCAGTAGCTCTATCGGCCATGGTCTTGTCGATTTTGCCTTTGTCAGCCTGAACAAGTTCCAGCGCGATCACGCCGCCACGCACGGCTGACTCGGCTTTCAAAGCTGGTTTTTGTGCTTCGTTAGCGAGCGCTTCGTATTGCTTTAGCGCATCGACTTTTCTTCCTCGCGCCGCGAAGATGGATGCTGCCGTGGTTCGGGCGTCCTCGCGGTACGGATTTGGATTTCCGGCCTCAGCGACCTGCACATAAATATCAGCAGCTTCTTCCTTGTGCCCCGTGGCCTCGAGGCAGCGCGCTTCGAAATAGCGCGCGGAAAGCGCTACTGCCGATTCCTTTGATTTCGCCGCTGAACGATGAAAGAGCGGAAGCGCCGCGGAGTAATCCTTATCTGCAAACGCCATCTCTGCGAGGGCGTAGGCCGCGGCTCCGGCGAACTCACTGTCGCCATAATCGTTGAGCACTTTCTGCAAATTTGTGCGAGCGCTCGAGATGCGATTGAGATTTCGATAGCATTCGCCGAGCGAGAAGTACGCATTCGCCCGCCCAGAGCGCCCCGGATACTCCTCCAAGTATTTTTGGTATTCCGGAATCGCCAGATCGTAAAGCTTGCGAGTGAACAAGCCGTTAGCGTAATCGAGCTGACGCCGGTCGGCCCCCTCGGTTTCGCGCGCTGGAGGCTCTGAAGAGTCTTCCTTTAAAGAGCGGAGAACTCTGTCGATTGATTCATCTGCGGGAAGAGCACGCGGAACAGGCGGCTCATCTACCGGACGAGCCCGGCGAACTTCCGGCTGCGATTGAACAAAGGAGCCGCTCGCCGTCCAAAGCAGCATCGCCAGTCCCAGAGCGGCTGGGCCGCTTGTGATTTTCATTTTGCAGTGGCGAAGGCCACGTTCGTTATCCCTGCTTCAGTGCAAATATTTAAAACATCGACGATATTTTTGTAGGCGCCGGCTTCATCGCCACGGATCACTACAGCTTGCTCGGAATTCAATTGAACGAGGCTCTTTAGCAACTCAGTTAGTTCGGGCCCGCTTAATGTGCGGCGGTTCACGACCACGTTGCCATCTGCCTTTACGTTGACCACAACATCTCCGATGGGAGCCGATTTCTCCTTCGCAGCCGACGCCTTTGGCACCTTAACATCCAGTTCGTTCTCGGTGCGCGCCGCATTCCACGTCAGCAGGAAAAAAATCAACAGCAGCAATAGCACATCGACCAACGGCGCCAGTTGAATGCCGGGATGATGCAAAGGCGCGTGACCACGCAAGTTCATTACAGCAGTCTTACAGTTCCTGCTCGATCAAGACAGGAGTTCGCTCAGTGCGTTTGCCGTACTGCAACGAAAGCAAAGCCAAAACGTGCGTCGAAGCAGCTTCCAGCTCAGAGATCAGCTTTTGCGCTCTGCCGCGGAAGAAAGCGTAGAACATCATCGCGGGAATACCGATGGCCAGCCCCGCAGCGGTGTTGACCAGTGCCTCGCTGATCCCGCGCGACAGCGCCACGTAACGCGCCGATCCGATGTCGGCCCCGAGCGCTCCGAAGGAATGGATAATTCCAAAGACCGTTCCCAGTAGCCCCAGCAACGGCGCAATCATCCCAATATCGGCAAGATAAATGACGCGATTGTTCAGGCTGGCTGCGACGCGTGTTCCTTCGGTCTCAGCGATTTCGCGGACCTGCTGGAAATCCGCGTGCGGATTTTTCGTCGTGAAATCGAGCATTTTTTGCACGACTCGCGCGATGGCTTCTCCATGCCGATTGGAGACAGCGAGCAAGCCGAGATAATCGCGTTTGCGCAAGAGCGCGTCGGCCGTAGCCATGTAACCGCCGAAAACCAGGGG
>Ga0179594_10000127_pt1 | contig 23901 bp, 16 predicted proteins | sample CZOMad1_1_08_16f_FD_148625 | JGI IMG/M metagenome (GOLD analysis project Ga0179594, IMG submission 148625) | Vadose zone soil fungal communities from Angelo Coast Range Reserve, California, USA - CZOMad1_1_08_16fungal (Illumina Assembly) | ecosystem: Environmental > Terrestrial > Soil > Vadose...
CACGAAGATCCAGACCAGTAGTTGCACCTGCACTTTCGGATCGTGAACACCGAGCAGGATGAAGGTAATCAAGGCGACGCCGGTCACGCCGTAAGTCTCGAAACCGTCTGCGCTTGGTCCTACCGAATCGCCGGCGTTGTCGCCGGTGCAGTCGGCAATCACGCCCGGGTTGCGCGCGTCGTCTTCCTTAATCTTGAAGACGATCTTCATCAGGTCGGACCCGATGTCGGCAATCTTGGTGAAGATGCCGCCGGCGATACGCAAGGCCGCCGCGCCCAGCGACTCGCCAATCGCGAAGCCGATGAAACAAGGACCGGCGTAGCTGCCGGGGATGAAAAGCAAAATGCAGAGCATGATCAGCAGTTCGACACTGATCAGCATCATGCCGATGCTCATGCCCGCCTTGAGCGGAATCGCGTAAAGGGGAAATGGCTTGCCTTCCAAACTGGCAAACGCGGTACGCGAATTCGCAAAAGTGTTGACGCGAATGCCAAACCAGGCGACGCCATAACTGCCGGCGATGCCGAGCAAACTAAATGCGAGAATGATCACAACCCGGCCCGGCGTTTCGTGGGAAAGCACGCCGAAGTAAAGAATGATGACAACAGCGATGAACGCTTCGAGGATCAGGATGAACTTGCCCTGCGTGATCAGATAGGTCTTGCAAGTCTCGTAAATCAATTCCGAGATCTCTTTCATCGACTTGTGCACGGGCAGGTTCTTCAAGTTCATGAAGGTCGACAGGCCAAAGCCCAGACCGAGCAAGCAGATCACGATGCCGCCGAGCAGCAACCGGTGGCCGTCCATGCCGCCGACGAACTTGACGGTAGAAAGGTCGGGCAGTTTCAGGCTGGCTTCGCCGCCTTCATGAGCCTGAGCGAACACCGGCGCCGCACCCAGGGCGACAGTTATCGCACCGGCCGTCAGCGTCAGTGCTATCCGGCGTGCGTGCGCGAAAAGAGACAATATTCCGTTCATGTGTACCTCAAAATTTGGTTTGATATTGTGATGGAAAAGTATTGCAGCCAAACAAACTGACAGCGGGCTGATAGCAAGAATCAGCGATAACTCCACGATTAAACAATCCCTCTCGGGTCGTTAAGAATTAGGCGAGATCAAACTGTCTCGGACGGCCTTCCAAAAACGCTCTCGATTTTGTCGAACGATTGGACTTGAAACCTGTTACGTTCCTAAGTCACTAACAGGGGGTCGTCCTAAAAGCGGTTATTATTGCCGATTTACGGGGAGACTGTCCAATTGGCAAAAGGTGCGTAGTGTCCTAATAGGACACTACCAAAGGAAGCAGTTGTGGTGCAATTTTGTATTGCTGCTTTCAAACAGCCCTCCCTGACGGTCGGGCTTCTGCTTGGGCTGCGATTCCAAGCAGAAGCCCGCGCGTTAGCAAGGGCTTTCTTCGGACCTGAGAGTGCAGGCCCACCCGCTACCGCAGGTGGTACTGACAAAACCAAGGCTTGAAACCTGGGCGCCGCCTGATGCGTAACCCATCGCAGCATTTACTCCAACTGCGTTTCTCTGCATCTTGCGTAGATCAATTTCCGGCGCCGAGCGATACTCAAGCCCGAGGCCAGGGCTGCGCAGACTAAAGACGCTAGTGAGTTAGTGGAGGAGAATCTATGAAACCCGAGAAACTTTCGACCAGGCCGGAACTACTCTCTTCATTTCTGTCGGCATGTTTATCCGTTTCGATCCTGGTTAGCGGCCTTGGTTTACCGGCAGCGGCGTTTGCTCAGACCGCGAAGAGCCGCTTGCCGGCTTCGAAGCGTGAAAACATTTCACTGGCCGAACTCGCGCCAGGAAAAGTAATCAGCGGGTTTCGCGCTCAAGCCCTTTATACCGACGAATCGGACAAGCCGTTTGGAGCGCGCTTTGTGCATCCGCGCACGGGCTTCACGCTGGACGTGCTCCAGATTCAATCGGTGCCACAAGGCTATATTTATGTGAACTCATTTCCCACATCCGATATGGGCGAGCCGCATACTCAGGAGCATCTGTTGCTGGGTAAGGGCAGCGTGGGGCGAGCAGTCTCGAGCGCTGAGACGATGTCATTGATCGTTTCCAATGCTTTTACGCAACAGGTGCGTACCTCATACAACTTCAACACCGGCGCCGGCCCGGAAGTTTTCTACGAACATTTCGCACAGCAGATGAATGCGCTGCTGCATCCCGACTACACCGACGAAGAAATACGCCGCGAGGTGCGCAACTTTGGCATCACCGAGAATCCTCAAGATAAGAAACTGCGTCTCGAAGAAAAAGGATCCGTCTATAACGAAATGTCGAGTTCCTTTGCCCGGCCCTTCTTCAGACTTTTCCACGAAGCGACCCTGATGGTTTACGGAGCTGACAATCCCTACTCTTTCGTGTCGGGGGGAACACCCGAAGCCTTGCGCAACCTCAAGTCTGAAGACATTCGCAAGTTTCACGCGGCCAACTACCACCTCGGCAACATGGGGATGATTGCGTCGCTTCCGAAAGAGATGGCTCTCGGTGATGTTCTTGCACGCTGTGATGCGATCCTTAACAAACTGGAGCCCGATGCGGCGAAGCTAACCTTCAAAACGCCGAAGGATATTCCTGCTGCCAAAATGGCTGAAGCGGGCAGGATCAAGATCGTGGAATATCCCGACCGGAACGAGCAGCAGCCGGGACCGTTGATGTTCATCTGGCCGGCAACCCTGCAGGTAGACAACCAGGAATTATTCCTGCTGCAACTCTTTCTCGGAAATATCGCCAGCGATCCGACCACAAACCTGTACAAGTTGTTAGTCGACACGAAGACACGGGCCATTGACATCGGGGCCCGCGGCGTCTTTAGCGCCGTGAACGAGTCAAACGGGAACCCATTCTATCTCGGCGTCACCAACGTTACGCCGGTAAACATGACGGAAGAAAAGATCACGCAGGTGCGTCAGATGATCATCGACGAGATCTCGCGCATTGCCGCCTTCAAGGACGGCTCGTCCGAATTGGCTGAATTCAACACGCGGCTAAAAAACCGAGTCACAGAAGCGCGCCGCGGCTTAAGCAAGTTTGTGAACACACCTCCCGGCTTTGGTTTTCGCGGCACCGGTTCAGACTGGATGGACCAGTTGGACCTCATCAACAAGGCGCCCGATTTTCGCAAATCGGTGACGCAGAAATCAGACCTGGCATTTGTCGAAAAACTGCTGACCGGAAACACGAATTTCTGGCGTGATTATGTCACGCGGTGGCAACTCACAGCGGTCAAGCCGTACGCTGTCGCCACCAAGCCCAATCCGGAATTGCTCAAACAAGACGATCAGGCGCGACTGGCCCGAGCGGCTGCCGAAGTGCAGAGGTTAAAAGCGAAATACAACGTTACCGATGATCAGGAAGCGATCCAGCGGTACAAGGCGGAATATGATACGGCGAGCGCTGCGCTGGATGAGCTGGCCAAAAAAGATGCCCGCTCTCGGTTTATTGATGCGCCGCCGATGACCCTTGATGACCAACTCGATTTCGAGGCGAAGAGTCTGCCCGGCGGCATCCCGCTGGTCGCTTCCACCTTCGACAGCATGACCAGTGCCACCGCCGGTATCGCGCTGCGGATCGATGGCGTACCCGATAACGAACTGTTCTATTTATCGATGATGCCGGTGCTGTTGACGCGCGTGGGAGTGATCAAAGACGGCAAGGCGCTCACCTATGAAGAGACCAGCGAGCTATGGAAAAAGGAGATCCTTAGCCTCAATTCATCTTTCAGCGTCAATGCGCGAACGGGCCGCGACGAGCTGGTGGTGCGCGGGTCAGGTAACGACCTGGCGGAGTCAGTGCGCGCTGTCGAATGGATGCGTCTGGTCCTGTTTCATCCAAACTGGAAGGTTGAAAATCTGGCCCGCATCCGTGATGTGGTCGATCAAACTCTCACCGGCCTGCGCAACACGATGCAGGGCGCCGAAGAGGGTTGGGTAAACGATCCGGCGCTTGCTTATCGCAAGCAGGATAACCCGCTGATCATGACCACTTCATCGTTCCTGACTCGCGCTCACAACGTCTATCGTCTGCGTTGGCTGCTCAAAGACGCCGGACCCAACAGCGAGGCCATTGGCGGCTGGCTGGAAAAGCTCGGCAGCGCCGGCGATGGCGCGACGCGCGAAGATATCAAAGCCCTGTTGGGCGCAATTCAGAAAACAAAAGGCGGCACGGCCGAGGTACCAGCCGGCGTCAAATCTTATTGGGATGAGTTTGGCCGTCTGCCCGATAATTCACTCGCTGTTGAAGCGGCAAAAGATCTTGATCAACTGCTCAACGACATTCCTGATGCCTTGCTAAAGGACGACTGGTCGTACCTGTGCAAAGAGATGAAGCATGACCTCTTAGTCTCACCGGCTCAGACGCTGAGCGAGTTGAACCAGGTGCGACAGCGATTGCTCAAGACAGGCGGCGCCCGGCTCTTTGAGATTAGCTCGCATGACACACAGCAGAAACTCGACGCACCGCTTAAGGCGCTCACCAGCGAGCTCGTGCCGGGTTCGTTCTCAGCAGTGGAACATCAAAGCGCCAGGTTGATCGACCAGCGATTGAGCCAGCGGCTGCCAGAGGCGAAGGGTCCGGTATTTGTCGGCCTGCTCAATCCCAACGCTCAGGGCGGCGTAATCATTAACTCCGCGCCGCTGCTTACTTATCAGGATACAAATCGTGAAGCGCTGCTCGAATATCTGGCTTCGAAGTTATACGGTGGCGGCGGCTCGCACAGCATCTTCACCAAAACGATCGGAGCGGGTTTGGCATACAGCAATGGCCTGGGTGGATCGCCGAACACCGGACGTCAGCAATACTATGCGGAGCGGACGCCGGAAATGCCGCAAACTCTGCGATTCGTGATCGACGAGCTGCAAAAAGCGTCGCGCGATCCGGAATTAACCGAGTATGCCATCGCTCAAGCTTTTCAGGAATCGCGTGCGGCCTCGACTTACGAGGCGCGCGGTGAGGCGATGGCTGGGGACGTGGCGGATGGATTGAAACCCGAACAAGTGCGGCAATTTCGCCAGGCGATCCTCGCATTGCGGAAAACGCCTAAGCTCTCGGATGAACTTTACGATCGCATGGCAGCAGTTTATGCGCGGGTGCTCCCCGGATATGATCCGCAGCTCAAGTCCGTACCCGGCGCCGTCTATTTCGTCATCGGGCCTGAGAAGCAGTTTGCGGCTTACGATGCGTACCTGAAATCGAGGCTGGGCAACGACACGCGGCTTTACCGGCTCTACCCGCGCGATTTCTGGATGACGATGAGGGATTAAGGAAATGCTGTTAAAGGGCCAAAGGAGAAACTCGGCCGAAACCCTTTCATTTAGATCGGCCTGGACCTTTTCGTTTAGAAAAGGGCACTTGTGCCCCGGCGCGTCAGCGGACAAGTCCGCTGTCTAAACGGATCTGTTCGGGTGTTTCGTGCCGCAACCGGAAACTACCGCTTATGCGCTGACCTGCGGCAAGGGCTCGGAATCACCAGCCGCTGTTGGTTCACGTCTGCGGCCGCCACCCAACCAGTGACGTATCGAGTCAGCGAGGATAATCACGGCGGCCGCCATGATTAGCGCGGTCAGCGAAGTGTTGATGTAACCCAGCCGGGCGGTCTCGGGTCTTTGCGTGAGCGGCCAGAAGATGTCGGTGATTGATTCCACGCCCGCGACCATGGTGGTGACACTCACGAAACTGAGTGGCGCGATCGTCACCCAACTGTATCGCGCTTTGCCGGAGTTGATGATGATCGTCGTGGCGACGCACAGTGCAACCGCCGCCAGCAATTGATTCGCAATGCCAAACATGGGCCAGATCGTCGAGATCGATCCCGACCAGATAAAGGCCGCCCAGGCGGCAACAATCGCCCCCGTCGTGACTACCGCACCCGGTTGCCAGTTTGGTTCCTCCAGCTTCTTGTAAAAGCGCCCGCCGAATTCGCCCAGCAGAAAGCGCGCCACCCGGGTGCCGGTATCGATCGTCGTCAGAATGAACAACGCTTCGAACATGATGGCGAAGTGATACCAGTACTTCATCATCCCGCGCAGACCAGGTATGCCATCGAAAATCTTCGCGATTCCTAATGCCAGTGTGGGCGCGCCACCAGTGCGGCCGCGCAAAGTCTTCTCGCCGGACTCCTGTTCCAGCCGGTCGATTTCCTGCGGCTTGAGATTGAACCCCTCGGCCGAGTGCTCGTCGACCATCTTCACGTAAGCGGCCTTTTGCGCGTCGGTGCGTTGCGCCGTGTTGATGGCAAAGTAATCACCCGGAAAGAGGGATGTGGCCGCGACCAGCGCCACGATGCCGACGACGCCTTCCATCAACATACTGCCGTAACCGATCATCCGCGCGTCAGTCTCTTTCGCGATCATCTTCGGCGTCGTCCCGGAAGCGACCAGTGAGTGAAATCCGGAGATCGCGCCACAAGCAATGGTAATGAAGACGAACGGATACACCTTGCCGGGAATCACGGGGCCGCCGCCGTGTGTGAACGGCGTCAGCGCCGGCATGTTCAGGGTGGGATGGACCAGGATCACACCGAGAATCAGAAACGCCACGGTGCCGATCTTCAAATAAGACGACAAGTAGTCACGCGGACAAAGGAGCATCCACACCGGCAGCACCGAAGCGATGAATCCATAACCGGCCATCAAAATAGTCACGGTGTTGCGCGAGAGCGTAAACGTCTGAGCCCACGACGAATCAGCAACGCGGCCGCCAATATAGACGGCTAACAACAAACCGACGACGCCAATGATACTCGCTTCCACAATGCGGCCCTTGCGAAAGACGTACATGTAAAACCCCATGAAAAGCGCGAGCGGAATGGTGAAGCCGACAGTAAACGTGCCCCAGGGCGATTCGGCGAGTGCGTTGACTACTACCAGCCCCAGGCCGGCCAGCGCAATCACCACGATGAAGAGGATGGCAATGCCGGCGACCAGACCCGAGAGCGGGCTGATCTCAGTGCGCGCGATTTCCGCCAGCGACTTGCCTTTGCGCCGCACGCTGGCCGCAAGGATCATGAAGTCGTGCACGGCGCCGCCGAGACAGACGCCGATTACCAGCCACAGCAGTCCCGGCAAAAAGCCAAACTGCGCCGCCAGCACCGGACCGATCAGCGGTCCCGCGCCGGAGATCGCCGCGAAGTGATGACCGAACAGTACCCACTTGTTTGTCGGATAATAGTTGTGCCCGTCATACATCGTCTTTGACGGTACGGGCCGCGAGTCGTCGAGCGTCAGAACCTTCGCCGCGATGAACGCAGAGTAGTAGCGGTAGGCGATTGCGATCACGCACAACGAACCGACGATGATGGGCAGGGCGTTCATGCAGATTAGTCTAAGGGTCTCGTGTCGTCGCAAAGCGATAACACCAAGTGAATCCGTCGACTGTCGACTACCAGCCGCGTTCACGCGGCTTACCCGAAGGGTTACTCGAGTCGAATCATGAAATTACAATCTATAGCCGGGGCCATGTGTTTTTCGGAAGAAAGAAATCTCATCATTGCAATCCGAATTTCGCGCGCACGTCAGTTATTTCGGCGAGCCTTCCGGCCTCGCTATCGGCGAGACCGCCCTCGATCGCTTGTCGCACGTAAATCTCGTGCATCAGATCGTCCCAAGTCATATTGTCAGGCTGATTTTCGATTAGGCGCTTTGCTTCTTCTTTGACGTTGATGGTACTCATACAGATGGTTCTCTTAACTATTTAGCCGAGGTAAGCTTGGCTTTATCTTTCTCACGCGGAATGGTTTTCACGGCGATCTATCTGCGAAATATCTGATTCAGCTTCGTGGTCATGAAACGATTCTATCCAACCCAAGGGTCGCGACGCCAACGAAGCAGAATCCCCGCTAGTTCGCCTTCTTCGAACTTTGTCCGGCGCCCAGTATCACGCCAACTATCGCGAGCAATATTCCTATGCCCACGAAGGTGAACGCGATAATCGTTCGCTGACCGTTCGCAAAGCCGCTCATCACTTTCAGGTAAAGCTCGTGCGTGCTCGCGTCGTGCGGCACGGTCAGTATCCCCACCGCGATCAGGAATGATGCCAGTCCCAGCATCGACAACCATCCCGGCGTGACCTGCGGGCGGCCATGTTTCCGACCCAGTTCGCTGCGGACATAGCCATAAGACAAATAGACTGAGAGCCCGATCATCAGCCAGGCCACAAAGCGCCACCAGGATGTTGGCGGCAGGTAATACATCAGGAAAATGCAGGAGACAGCACCCATCATCGGCAGCAGCCAGGCTCCAAAGGGTACCCTGAAAGGTCGGGCGCGCCCCGGGTCCTTGTATCGCAGAATGGTGATGCCGATACAGACCAGCGCAAAAGCGAAGAGTGTCCCGATGTTTGTCAGGTCAACCATTTCGTCGATGCTCATCACCGCTGCAAAGAGGCCGACGATAACGCCGGTCAGGATCGTCGTCACATGCGGCGTCTTGAATTTCGGATGCACCTTGGCGAACACGGGAGGCAGCAAGCCGTCACGCGCGATCGAGAAAAAGATCCGCGGCTGTCCCAGTTGGAAGACCAGCAGGACGGCCGTGTGCGCTACCACCGATCCGAAGTCGACCAGCGCACTGGCCCACTTAGCGCTGGGCGCGACGAACCTGAGCGCCATCGTCAACGGCTCAGCCTGTTCATTCGATAGTTTTTGCACCAGCTCGCGGTACGGCAGCACTCCGGTAAAGACAGCCGCCACGACCACGTAAAAGACCGTGCAGATAATCAGCGAAGCGATGATTCCGATAGGCAGATCTCGGGACGGGTTCTTTGTCTCCTCGGCTACGGTGGAGACCGCGTCGAACCCGATGTAGGCAAAGAACACTACTGCCGCCCCGGCGAATGTCCCTCCCCATCCGTTCGGTTGAAACGGATGCCAGTTCTGGGCCATGTGCGAGGGTGAGACCATGTAGATCAGAAAGCTAATGAAGAAAAGCAGCACTACGATCTTCACGCCCACCATCACGGCGTTGAATTCAGCGGACTCTTTGATACCCCAGACCAGCACGATGGTGATCAAGGCCACAATACCGAACGCCAGCAAATTGAAAACGATCGGCAGACCAAAGATGTGGGGCGCGTGTTCGATCAGTCCGGGAATTTTCTTGGCCGTGCGATAGTCGGTAGCCAGCCACTGCGGGATACTGACCCCAAACGTGTCAAACATGAACGAGCGAAAATAGTTGCCCCAGCTAATCGCTACCGCCACGTTGCCAATCGCGTACTCGAGGATCAGATCCCAACCAATGATCCACGCCACCAGCTCTCCCAGCGTTGCGTAAGAATAGGTGTAAGCCGAGCCTGAGATGGGCACCATCGCCGCCATCTCTGCATAACACAGGGCCGTGAAGGCGCAGACGACAGCGGTAATCACAAACGAGAGCATCAACGAGGGACCGGCTCCCGGCCGCGCCGTGTCGCCGGCGGCGGCGGTCCCAACCGTGGCAAAGATGCCGGCGCCGATGATCGCCCCGATACCGAGCAAGGTGATATTGACTGGGCCCAGGCTCCTCTTCAGAGAGTTCTTTTCGTCGCCTAACGCAGCCAGAATGTCGTCAAGGTTCTTGGTGCGAAATAGTCCTCGAAGCAAGGTCTGCCTCCCAGGTCGATCGGAATTTGATAGTGCGCTGGCCTCGTATGCTGAAGTGATTCGAGCGGGAGTTTGGCATGGAAAGCCGAAAAAGGTAAAGAGCAGAACGAGATGTTAGATGCTGGATGTTGGAAGTGGACGTGCGCTAACGGAACTTTAACCGGTCTGCTTTTACTAACATGTAACATCTAGCATCTTCGTTCCGCCTTCTGCTAGACTCCGGCCAGACATGGGGAGCATCAAACAGTTCGAGAATCTCAGCACCAGCTACGTCAATCTTGCGGCATTGCTCCGCTATCTGCGCGAGCAAAAGTTTTCCGGTTCGATTCATCTCGCAATGGACGAATACGAAGCCGAAATTTTCCTCAACGGCTCCGCCTCGGCTACGGTTTTCGAGATCGATCGGGAGTCGGGAAACTCTTCTCGAGATGAAGGCGCCATGGAGCGCGTGCTGGTTCACGCTCGCGAGGCTGGTGGTATCATCACGATTTACGAAGGGAAGGTTGAGCCCGGCAGCACCAGCGACCTCGGCGGAACTGCAAGCGCCGGTTTCTGCGATCAGCTTCCCACAACAGATACGATTCCCGACGAACAGATTGAATGGGCCGAGTTGTTGCGCATCAGCGGTGACGTGATTGCCGCCATCGAGCGCGCAGTCACCAGTGTGGACGCGGACTTTCACACAAACTTTCGTACCGCTTGCATCGCGCTGGGTGACGATTATCCCTTTCTGGATCCGACGGGCGGCGACTTCAAATACGCAAACGGGATTGTCACCCTCGACGTCCAGACGGAAGAGCGGGCAGGACACCCGCGGTCCCAGCCGACAGCGAGCGTCTACATCAAAGCGTTGAGTGAATGTCTCCGTCGCATCGTGAACAAATTGGCGATAGACAAAGAGGGAAAGCGGTTTCGCGAGCGCGTCGCGGTTGAGCTGGCTGTGGCTTCCCGGATGCGGCCGTTAGGAGATTTCCAGTCTCAGCTTGATAGAATTGCTGGGACCAGAGTTCTGTGAGCGAGATGCTGGATGTCAGATGTTAGTAGAGGCAACGTGCTCGTGCTCGACCTCCATCACGACTTCCGTCATGCTCTACTACTAACATCAAGCATCTAACATCCAGCATCTGTCTTTCGCCATGTACCCATTTCGCAAAATTCTTTTTCCTACCGATTTCACCAGCCATGCGCGGGCGGCGTTGAAGTATGCGGCGGCCTTCGCGCGCAGTGGCGCCGGACGCGTGGTTCTTTTCAGTGTGCAGGACGGCAAGGTCCCTGAAAACCTGCTAACGCTGCCGGAACGCATTTTCAAGGAGCAGGAAAATCATTGGTTGCTGCAACTGCGTTCGGAGGTTCTCGCTTTGCTTGCCGATCCGCTGTTCAAAGGGCTGGAAGTAGAGCCAGTCATTGTGCAGGGCGACCCGGCGTCAGAGATAGCCCGCGCGGTCAGTGATTACGATATTGATCTGGTCACGGTGGTCACGCACGGTCGCAAAGGACTGTCGCGTGCGCTTTGGGGATCGACGGCTGAAGAAATCATCGCCGAAGCTCCCTGTCCGGTTTTGACGATTCGCCCGCCGCAACACGACTTTGTCGAACACCGCGACAGTCGTTCTGAGATTCATCTCAACCGAGTGCTGCTGGCCACAAACTTTCGCCCGTCATCAGTCGCCGCCACTCAGGTGGCCACGCAACTAACCTATCGCACGCAGGCTGACTTACACGCTGTCTATGTGATCGGCGACTACCTCGAGCAACTGTCGGTGATGTTTCCGGAAGGTGGATTGAGCGCTCTGAAACGCCTGCGCAGTTACGTACACGACAAAATGGAGCAACTGACCCGCGATGACGGGGCGCACGCCATCTCGCACATCGTCGAGGGCCGGCCCTATGAAGAGATCGTCCGGCTCGCGGCAGACAAAGATGTGGACCTGATCGTCATCGGGACCAACGTGCACGCATCGCTGTTCGGCGGCGCCCCGGTGCTGGGATCAGAGATTGAACGCGTCGTCCGAAACGCGCCTTGTCCGGTCTTGTGTGTCCCCAGCGCCAGGGTTTTGACGCCATTGCCGGCGCGGGTAGTGCCGGTGCCGCAGACGTAGCGGGGCGAAGGCAGAAAGCAGAAGGCAGAAAGCAGCAGAGCTGGATTTTCCATTTGTCATTTCACATTTTTTCATTTCGGCGCCCGCCTCGCGTGTCGATCCGATCAATGAGAAATGGAAAATGAGAAATGGAAAATGAGAGATATCGGTTTGAGGTAAAGGAAGGGCTGCCGTCTCTTTAACTGCCGCGTGCTCTGCTCTACTTCCCGTCCGGATCCATACCCTTAACAACCTCGAAGCCGGCGTTCTTCAACGCTTCAAAGCCGCCCAGCACCGCGGCTGCATTATTCAGACCTTTCTTATTGAGATTAGTCACCGAACTGGCGCTAGTATGTTCGGACGGTCAAGAACAGTAAGTGGCTATGGTCTTGTCTCGCGGCAATTCATCAACGTGCGCCAGAATCTCGTTGTAAGGAATCAGTTTGGCTCCTTTGATATGGCCGTCCTTGTACGCAGCCTCCCCACGCACGTCAATGATGACGGCATTGTTGCTGGCCAGGGCCGTCTTCAATTCGGCCGGCGTGATGCGTCGCGCATTATCCCCTGGCGGCGGCGCGGGCGCGGGCGTATTCGGCTGCGGGTTTGCACTCTTCACCGGCGTTTGCTCGTGGGAATTGCAGGCTGCGAGCAGAATCAGCGCCGAGAGCGTCAAGGTCATTATGGCAATCAACAGACGCATGAAAACCTCCCGAGAATGCAGTCAAGCGGATAAGTAAATAAGTTTTGCGTGACTCTAACTTGTTACTTGATTGCCTGCGATCTTGTCAAATGCTCAATCGCCGGTCTCAGTGGCGAATCCGGCTTTGACCAGAGCGTCGTAACCGCCGAGAACTGCTGCCGCATTAGTAATGCCTTTTGTTTTGAGATTAGTCACCGCACCGGCGCTGGTATGTTCGGCCGGTCAAGAGCAGTAAGTGACAATCATCTTGTCACGTGGAAGTTCGCCGGCGCGATCGGCAATCTCAGCGAAAGGAATGTTCAAGGCGCCTTTGATGTGACCGGCCTTGTAGGCCGCGCTCCCGCGCACGTCAACCAACACCGCTTTGTTCTTCTTGAGCAACTCACGCACTTCATCCGGCTTGATCCGGGGCGCTTCATCCGCGCTGGCTTGCGCCAGAGTTGCTGGCGTGGCAGTAGCGCGAATGACTCCAAAGCCACCGACGAATCCGCCCACGATCATCACGGCAAACGCGATTGCAAAACAGGACTTAAAAGAAATCATCTCGAGCTTCCTTTTGCAGAACATTCTCACCATCAAGATTTCTAACACTTTTCGCAGCTCATCGCAAAGAGTTGCGGCGATCTCTCGTCGGCGCGCCGCAAGCATCGGCAGACTGGCGCTTTGCGGCTTTGCCGCCGCACAGTGCGGTAAGGCTCCGCCTTACCGAAGCGGGCTACTTTAGTTTTTGAGGCTGTGCCTCCCTTCCTTCGGTGGAGGCGTAGCCTCGATACGATAAGATGGGTTCGCCCCCGGTAAGCCAGAGCCTCACCGCACTGTGCGGCGGCAAAGCCGCAAGGAAATCGGCGGCGCCTACTCGCTTTGCCCTGGCGCGACTGCCAATGTTTTTCTTCCCGTCCGCCATGCTATAGTTCGCTGCACCGGGGAAAATTTTATGCTCGACAATACCCACCAAATCAAGTGGGCCAAGGTCATCGATCATACGCGCTGCATTGGCTGCCACGCGTGCACTACGGCCTGCAAATCGGAAAATATCGTCCCCATCGGTGTCACGCGCACTTACGTTAAGCACGTAGACGTCGGAGAGTTTCCGCAGACCAGGCGCGCGCATCAGGTCACACGCTGCAATCAGTGCGCGCATGCGCCCTGCGTCACCGCCTGTCCCACGACCGCAATGTTCAAACGCGCCGACGGCATCGTCGATTTCGACAAGTCGATCTGCATCGGATGCAAAGCGTGCATGGCCGCGTGTCCATACGACGCGATCTTCATCAATCCGGAAGATCACTCGGCCGAGAAATGTAACTTTTGCGCGCACCGGATCGACATGGGGCTCGAGCCCGCTTGCGTGGTTGTTTGTCCCACGGAAGCGATTTTGATCGGCGACATGAACGATCCGGCTTCGAAGGTGGCCCGCATCGTAGCGCGTGATGCCGTGGCCGTTCGCCGGCCTGAAAAAGAGACGCTGCCGAAACTTTTTTATAAAGGCGCGCACCAGGCGACACTCGATCCTTTGGCTGCGCGCCGTCCCGCAGGCGGGCTCTTTATGTGGAGCGAGCAGCGAGAAACGCCTGAGCACGTGGTGGCAGGAAACCCGAACTTGAGCAACTCATCGGCTGCCGCGCTGCTCTCGTATGACGTCTCGCATGCGATTCCCTGGGACTGGCGCGTCAGTTTGTATACCTGGACCAAGGGCATCGCTGCCGGCGTCTATCTGGTTGCGTCGCTGCTGGTGTTGTTTGGCTATCTGCGCACAGATAGCGCGATTTGGCTTTGGGCCACGCCAGTGCTTTCGGGGGCATTTCTGGGGCTGACCGGGGCGCTGTTGCTTTGGGACCTCGAGCACCCGAAACGTTTCTACCTCATTTTCACTAAGGCCCAGTGGAAGAGCTGGCTGGTAAAGGGCGCATTCATCATCACCGGATATTCAATAGTCCTGCTGGCGCATTTCGTAATTAGTTTCCTGGGTTATCGGGGCCCGACGCCATTGTTCCCCCGAATTGTTGATCTTCCGGCGACACTTGATCTGTGGGCCGATAGCTCGCTACGTTGGCTGGCAATTGCTGGAATCCCGCTCGCGATTTTGACAGCGATCTACACGGCCTATTTGTTTGCGCAGGCAAAGGCGAGAGACATGTGGCAGAACCCACTGTTGCCGCCGCACCTTTTACTACAGGCCATGCTGCTGGGCGCTGCCGCGCTCCTGCCGGTTGTCGCCCGTGTGCCTGACGCGACGGATGGCGCTGGTCTGACTATGCCACTGTTGTGGGTGGTAGCGATCACCAGTCTTTTGCACTTGCTAATGATTTGGGGCGAGGTATCACTCACTCATCCAACCGCACACGCGCGGCTGGCTGTCTGGGAGATGGTGCGCGGTCGTTATCGAAGCGATTTTTGGACAGGCATCGCGTTGTCGCTGGGCGGCGGCTTGCTGGCGTGGCTGGCGATTCTGGGAGTGTTATCGATTTGGATGGGAGTGGGCGCCGCTCCGATGGCTTTGATCGGAATGATGCTTTACGAGCATGCCTATGTGCAGGCAGGTCAATCGGTGCCCCTGGCGTGATTGCTGTTTGCGATGAGCGGCCCAGCACGTCTGCGACGGCAAATGTCAGGATGAAACGACTCCTCCCCGATCTCCGTTTAGATAGCGGACTTGTCCGCCCGCCCGAGCAAGCGGCACAACTGCCCTGTCTAAACGAGAATTCCCTACAAAGTTTGCAATCAATAGTTATTCACATTTAAGGAGAACGAACCATGTCCAGTCCGGCTACACAACAGCCCAGTCCACAACTTTTCTTTCAAACCGCCAATTCCTACCAGCGCACCGAAGCCTTAAAAGCCGCAGTCGAATTGGAAGTATTCACGGCCATTGGCGAAGGCCGCGAAACCGCAGCGAGTATCGCTCAACGATGCGAGACGTCAGAACGCGGGATGCGCATCCTTTGCGACTTCTTGTGCGTCATGGGGTTTCTCAACAAAGACACGCAACGTTACATTCTGACCCCTGATTCGGCCGTGTTCCTCAATCGCCATTCGCCTGCCTATCTTGGCGGCGCCCTCGAATTCCTGTTGGCGCCGGGCCTGATTGGAGGCTTCAAGAATATTGCCGACGCCGTGAGAAAGGGCGGCACGGTCCTGGAAGATGAAGGCACCGTCACGCCTGAAAATCCCGTCTGGGTAAAGTTCGCGCGAGCCATGGCGCCAATGATGGCGATGCCCGCCGAGATGCTTGCCAGGCTGGTCGATGAAAAAGCCGACCGCAAATTGAAGGTTCTGGACATCGCGGCCGGACACGGTCTTTACGGGATCGCATTCGCGAAAAACAATCCGTTGGTGGAAGTGACCGCAGTGGATTGGAGCAGCGTGCTGGAAGTGGCTAAGGAGAACGCCGCAGCCGCGGGCGTCGCTGATCGTCATCAGACGATCGCCGGCAGCGCCTTTGACGTGGATTATGGGACAGGCTATGACGTCGTCTTGCTAACCAATTTTCTGCACCACTTTGATCCGCCGACGAACGAAACGCTCTTGCGCAAAGTGCACGCGGCGCTGGCTGATGGCGGACGCGCGGTCACGCTCGAGTTCGTTCCCAACGACGATCGCATCTCACCACCGGAAGCTGCCAGTTTCAGCATCATGATGCTGGGCAGCACGCCGAGTGGCGACGCTTACACGTTTGCCGAACTGGAACAGATGGCGGCCAACGCCGGCTTTGCGCGCAGCGAACTGTATGCGCTGCCGCCGACATTTTCCCAGGCGGTAATCTCGTACAAATAGTTGAGCGTTACAGAACCGGGAGCGGTAGCGACCGGATGCGACGATCGATTTAACGCAAAAGAACGCAAAGGAGAACCGCAAAGGAGCGCAGAGTACAACCCTTTGCGTTCATTGCGAAGAACCTTTGCGTCCTTTGCGTTTCAATTCCGTCGCTGTACTCGCACTCCACTGAGGATTGACAAGGCAGCTTGATTTTGGAAGCTGATGACTAATGCGTGTCTGGGAAAGAGGCGTGAGTTTTCAACGCACTGAAGTCTATTGTTCGTTGGTGGCGCCGGCGGCGGCATTTGATTTGACCGTGTCTTTGGCTAGCAGGTCTCTCACAATCTCCAGCAGCGTCTCACCACGAAACGGTTTTGACAGGTAGGCATTGAAACCCACCTCCAGCGCGCGCTGGCGATCGGAGTCTGCATGAGCGGTCACCGCCACACAGGGAATGCTGCTGGTATCGTTGTTCGCCCTCAGCTCCCGGAGCACTTCCCAACCGTCAAGTTTGGGCATCGAAATATCGATCATGATCAGGTCCGGTTGTTGCTCCCTGACCATCTGCAGACATTCATGCCCATCGCGAGCTTCATGCACGTCATAGAGAGCGTCACGCAGCAGAAAGCAAATCAATTCTCGATTGTCTTCGTGATCGTCGGCGATGAGAATACGCGAGGTCATACTAAGGTGATACCCCAGATGGCGCGGCTTCAGGTCTTTACTGCCCGGCGCCTTTGAGTGTGTCAAACAAAGCCGATGTAACGCAAGCTGTTAGCTTGCGTCTGGCTTGAATGCCATCCACCAATCGCAAACCAACTGTTTGCGTTATAACTTAAGGCGCTCCCTGGAAAATCATTTTCTTGACGCGCTTCGTTCGCCGCGTCCATAATCCACTAGGTGTTTCGCCCCCGGGTCTCCGAATACAGAGACCTTCCCTGGATTGCAATCCTGGCCCAAGTAATCAGAGCTGGAAGCAAACGGACCAACGGAGGATAGGAAAGTGGTCAGTGAACAACTGGAAGAAAGCTTGCGTCGCGAGATAGAGAGTTATGTGGAGAAGCGCCTGAGCGGGATTAAGCAGGATATTGCCCAGCTCCAGACTCAGGTCAGCGAGACCTGCCAACGCCTTTTGGAGAGCGAAGGCGAAGGTCAATGGGATGGTTCACTCGCCGCGGCCGTGACGGAGCACCTGCACGCTGCCCATGAACGCGGCGTCGAACTGGCTGCCTCTGAATCTTCGCGCACTCAGGCGGCAAGTGACATGGCGATCGTGAAATCCGCCATCGAAGAGATTCAAGGCGAACGCTCGCAATCTGAAGTGCTCAAAGCCCTCGTCAATCGAGGGTCGTCGTTTGCGCCGCGCGTGGCCTTTTTTATCCTGAAGAATGACCAGGCTCGTGGTTGGCGAGCGCGCGGCTTTCAGGGCACCGTCGGAGATGACGCGGTGCAGCAGATAACTTTCCCGCTGCTCGCCGATACCGTAGTCAGCGAGGTTTCGAGATCTCACGCCACCTGGAGCGGTACGCCAAATTCGCATGCGGAGAACCAACTGCTCCTGGGCCGGATGGGTGAACAGGAGCCGCAAAGAATCGTCGCCGTTCCTTTGGTAGTGCGAAACAAGACCGTGGCCGTGCTCTACGCCGACTCAGCGGGCCTCGACTCTGAAGCTCTCAATCTTGAAGCCCTGGAGACGTTGGTTCGGGTTGCAGGCATGGCGGTCGAACTACTCTCCGTATCCCGAGCTCCTCAGAAACCGACGGTTGAGGCAGCGCCGGAAGTTGCCCCAGGCTACACACCAACGCGCGTCTATGATGAGCCCGCTGCAGCGGAAGCCCGCCCAGCGGAACCGCAGCCAGCCGAGGCTTTGGCTGAACCGGCAGCAGTTGAATCAGAACCAGAAGCAGTCGCGGCCGAGCCAGTGTCCTCAGCGCCGGCGGGCTTTGGCGCGGAAACGATTCCTTACATGCCATTTGCAGCGGCGCCCGAAAGTGTCGAGCCGGTTACCGAGTTGAAGGCAGAGCCGTTGGCGGCTGAGCCCGGGCCCGAAGTGGTCGACGATGTGGTTTCGGCTCCCGAAGTCATGACACCCGCAGCCGCTCCGCTGGCCGGACGCCGCCGTTATGGAAGTTACGATGCGGATCTGCCAATTTCCGTCTCGGATGAAGAAGAGCGACGAGCGCACAACGATGCCCGCCGTTTCGCGCGCCTGCTGGTTTCTGAGATCAAACTCTACAACGAAGACAAGGTGATCGAGGGACGTTCGCAACGCGATCTTTACACGAGGTTGCGTGAGTACATCGATCGGTCGCGCGATATGTATGACAAACGCGTCAAGCCCGTGGTCTCAGGGAAGTATGATTACTTTCATCATGAGCTGGTCAATACCCTGGCCGAAGGCGACGCAGCCAAGTTGGGCGAAGCGTATCCGGGCACAACGGTCTCAGCATAGAGGAAGAATCACAGGCGAAAGACCATTTTTCATTTAGCATTTTTCATTTGTCATTGCATCTGGTCGCTTCATCGCGCAGCAATCGATGAATGAGCTGCACAATGACAAATGAAAAATGCTAAATGAAAATGGAAAATGAAAGTGGTTTCGTTTCGGTTGTACAGCTTGCCAAGCGTCGTTGGCTGATAATAGTCATCGGTCTCGCAATAGTATTGGGCGCCTCACTGCCGCCGTTCATGACCGCGAGCTGCCTGAGCCGGCAGCAGGCCTCCGCTGAAACTCGCGCCCTCGAAAACCTACGCGCGCTGACTCGCGGCGGCGCCATCCCAGCCGAAGATGCGGTCACGCGGATTGAAACCACCTATCCCAGGACCAGAGCGGCCGGTCTTGCCAGACTGCTGCGCGCGCGAATCCATCTAAACTCGAAGGACTGGTCGGGAGCGGCAGCACTGCTCGATTCAGCAGCCATTCGTGATTACACCGCGCTCGGCGACTATGCGCTGCTGATGCGCGGGGATGCGCTGGAGCAAGCGGGCAGACGCGCTGAAGCGCGCGCGGCGTTCGAAAAACTCGCCCGTGATTATCCGGCGTCCATGCGCGCATCGGAAGCCGACCTGCGCGACGCAAATCTTCTTCTTCAGTCGGGCGACGTGTCGGGCGTGCCCGTGGTGTTGAAAGACCTGATTGCGAAAGACGATCCCGCCGCGCTCTTGTTGTCGGCCAAAGCCTACGAACAACAGAATCAGAACGATCGGGCGCTCCAGGCATACCGCCGGATCTACTTTTACGCGCCGGCTTCGGCGCAAAGTACCGGCCTGCCGGCAACGCTCGCTAAGCTCGGCTCGTCAACCACGCCCGCCAACGCGGAAGAGGCTCTCAGGCGAGCCGAACAGCTTTACTCGGCAAAGAAGTATGCAGACGCAGTCGCGGCTTATGGCGAAGCGTTCACTCGCTTCCCGAACACGGCCAATACCCAGACTCAATTGCGTCGCGGCATTGCGGCATCAATCAGCAGGAAAGTTCCCGAGGCGGTCAGCGCGCTAAATAGTGTCCCGTCATCGTCGGGTGAAATGCGCGCTGAGGCGCTCTACCACCTGGCTGAAACCTACGCTCATGCGCGGCAGTGGACGCAGACCCGCACCACGATCGATGAAATGCGGCGCACGTTCCCGAACAGTTCATGGACACCGCGGGCTATGGCCAGCGTGGGCCAAATCGCTCAGGACGCCAAAGACGCCATCGATGCTTCTTACTTTTTTCGCGCTGCCGTCAATGCCTATCCCGGCAATGGCGACGTCGCTACTGCACAGTTCAACATCGCCTGGGATGCTCATGAGGCAAAGAACTATGCGGAGTCGTCCCGATTGTTGACGGAGCATCTGGCCGCTTACGCTGACAAGAACACGGACAATCGCGGCAAGGCTGGTTACTGGGCAGCGCGTGATTCTGAGCGCGCTGGAAAATTGGCTGAGGCGCGGGCTATTTACCAGGCGCTGCAGGGACGATACGGAGCTAACTGGTACGGGTACCTGGCCAAACAACGTCTGGATGCATTGAACCGAAATGCTAACGCGCGCAAAGATTTCGCGGCCGACTCCCAGATCGGTCGCGCCACTGCGAACCTGCAAACGGTAACTGCCGCCGAAGAAACCGCTGGACCCGATGCTGATCAGCGGATTGCGAAAGCAGATCAACTGACGAATATCGGCCTTGATGATTGGGCGCTCGAGGAATTGGCCACAGTGTCCGAAGGCTCTCCCTTCAGCCCGAAGATCAATCTCGCCATTGCGCGTGTCTATCGCGGTCAGGAAGACAATGTGCGTGGCCTGAACGTGTTGAAGAAGAGCTATCCGGACTATTCGCAGATGAAGCCCGAAGAGCTGACTCGCGATGAGTGGGACGTTTTTTATCCGCTCGCCTACTGGGACATCATTGTGCAGGAGTCGCGCACGCGCAATCTCGATCCGTTCCAGGTGGCGGGATTAATTCGCCAGGAGACGGTGTTCAATCCGCGCGCACACTCATCAGCCAGTGCCTATGGCCTGATGCAGTTACTGGTACCCACGGGCCGTTTGACGGCCAAGAAATATGGAGTTGAGCGAACGATCACGGCTGACTCGCTCTATGACCCGCGCCTGAACATTCAGTTGGGCACGGCCTACCTGCGAGATCAGATCGACAAGTTCGGGCGCATAGAATATGTAGCCGCGGCGTACAACGCCGGACCGATGCGCGTCCCTCAATGGCGCGCCACCCTGCCCGCGGAAATGGATGAATGGGCCGAAGCCGTGCCCTTCAAAGAGACGCGTGGTTATATCCAGGGCGTCGTTCGCAATCGTTTGCAGTACGCGCGGCTTTATGACGAGAACGGAAAGTTCAAACCGGAAGTCGGCACAAATCCAGTCAATCCAGTTACCCCGGCTCCCGGCGCCACCCCAAGTGCAACCCCCGCAATGCAAGGCCCGAACCCTTCGGTTCGCAAACGACGCGTGATGAGTAATGAAGAAGAGTAGCATAGGCTTCAGCCTGTGATTTGGTGCGCCAGATCACAGACTGAAGTCTATGCTACAGATCCACATTTCCAAGAGGGCCTTGTTATTAGCGGCCACAGTCTTTTGCGGGACTGCGGTAATCGCGCAACGGGCTGCCGTCCCCGCTCAGCGCTCGCCGGCCGCGAGTCTAACAATTCAAACCGAACCAACCGCCATCGTCTGGCTTGATGAGATTCGCCGCGGCGCAACTGATTCTTCCGGAAAACTCGTGCTGCTGAAAATCTCCGCCGGGCATCACGTTCTGCGCGTGCGGGCGAACGGCTTTAGCGAAGCGACCATTCCGCTGCTACCCGCTAAGCGTGGCGTCATCCCGGTGCGCCTGGTGCGCACCAGCGACGAGGCCGAACTAAGCTTTCAGCAAGCTGAAGAAGCGCGAGAGAAAGCAAAGGACGACCAGACACGCAAGACTGCCGTGGAACTCTATCGCCGGGCATTCCGCCTGCGCCCGGCGTTTGCGGCGGCTCACGTTGGTCTGGCGCGAGTGTTGATGGACCTTAATCAGAATCAGGAGGCGCTGGCGGAAATTGCTGCCGCGCGGCGCACCCGTCCGATCTACGCGGAGGCGGCGGCGGTCGAAGGCCGCATCTATCGTGAGATGGCCTTTGCTGACGACGCAGTCAAATCATTTCAACGAGCAATTCGCGAAGCGCGCGGACCGCAGCCCGAGGCCCATGTTGGGCTGGCCCGCGTTTATGAAGATCGCGGACAGTACGAAGAGGCAGCCACCGAATATCAGACGGCGATTAAACAGCTCGCTGATACCGAGCCGGTGATCTATCAACTGCTCGGCGCCGCTCTCGAGAGACTGCAGAAGTACAAGGAAGCCGTAGCTGCTTACGAAAAGTATTTGGAACTAGCTCCCAACGGCAGTCTCGCTCCTGCCGTTCGCTCAATCCTCGACCAAGTGCGACGCCAGGCCGCGGGCGAGCAACTGAGTCCAAACTAAACCACTCGGTGCTGGATCTGAAGGACCACTTTGCGTGCATTGCGCCTTTGCGTGAAGAGTCTTCCCTATTCTAATTGTCGTCACTGGTGATGGGAGTCTCACGCAAAGGCGCAAAGCACGCAAAGACAAGTCACGTCAAACTTGACTCGATAACTTCTCACCCAGGGTTATTAGATTGCTCCGGCCTGAAGTCTTTGCTTCAAAAATCGCCTCCATTGGCGATTAAGGAAACAGTTACCAGCGTCAGGACGCCCAGCAAGATCCAACCGGCCCTTTTATCGCCTTTCGTCATGTGATAATCGCCGTTGTCCTTTTTCTGAACCGACGCCGCGTCATTATAGATTAGCGTCGAGTTTCTGACCGGCATCTTTGTTAGCGCAGACGCAGTGCCTGTCTCGCTGCTCGCAGGCTGGATCTCAGCAGTTGCAGGTGTTGCTACTTCATTCTGATCCGGCAGCATTTGTTGGATGCGCAATTGCCGCCCGCGGCCGGACTGGGCCATTGCCGAAACGGCAGATATGGCCAGAATCAAGGTCAGGGAAATCGGCACACTTAATCGTCGATACATCGAAACGTCCTCCTCTTTGCGTAAAGGTGCGAGGAAGATATTCCGTGGGCTGCAGCTCGTGTGACGGCGGTGTGGCACTTTCCAAATCGCCATACCGCAAGAGGCCGGAGTCCGTCGCGCGCGTCACACCTCACCTCGACGTTCGGCGACATAGCGCTCAATCGCTTCCAGCGTGCGAAAGTTGTTGGGGCTGACATCCGCATCGGGGATGCTAATGCCGCAGTTTTCTTCGAGTACGCCAACGAAATCGACCAGCGCAAAACTATCAAGCGCGCCCGATTTGAAAAGGTCCTCGCCCAGAGCGGGCTGCCCTGCGCCGTTGGATTCTGCGTTGACGTTGAGAAAAATCATGGCTGCTTCTGGTAGTGACATGTTTGGTTTTCCTTTCTAATTGTCCTCTCCGACTGTCCGACAAACTTTAGTTTGTCGTCGTGTTGCTTAGTTACTTTTTCTTCGCTGCAGCGACAAACTTAAGTTTGTCGGACATACGCCCGCGATACTTCGCATAACCATCCAGCAGAGCTTCATAAATAAATACGCCGACCGTCTCTGCTCCGTCGGCGTTAGGGTGAGTCAGGTCTGCGCCCACCAGATGTTTCTTGTTTGCATGCCAGCGCGCCATTGTGCCGGTACCTCCCATGGCCGCGAGCCTCTTGAAAAAAGCGCAGCCGCTATCGCGCGCCACGCGCTCTTGCATCTCGACTAACTTTGGAATTGAATCCAGCGTGACCACTTTCCCACCCGGTGCGTGCCGGCCGCGGTCCATCGGCGAGATGATCAAGACGGACGACTCGGGCAAAGCCGTCCGAACGCGCCGGACCACCTCGCGCAGCTCATTTTCATAGCGAACCATTTGCGCGTCGGACGCATACTCGCTTTCGTTGGTGCCGTAGTTGAGCACCACGAGATCAGGCTTGCGATGTTGTAGTTGCTCGGTCCAGTGCTGCTGGTTCATCACCGTCTCGAGCAGACCCGCATAGGCCCCATGCACACCCAAGCTGTCGTAAACAACGCCAGGCCCATCGTTTTGCAGGACAGCCCCGAACAGGCGCACACTGCCGCTCACGCTTCTTACTTCGAAGGTGTTGGTTCCACCCAGGTCGGCCTTGCCGGCTTTGATTTCAAAGAATCCGGATTTAGGCGTGGCCCCGAGGGTGGAAACATTTTGCGCGTTCGTACTGTTCACGCTGACACTGAATTGTCCGCCGCCGGGTTGCGCCAGGTAATAAACTTCCATGCGCGAAGAGTTTC
>Ga0179594_10000128_pt1 | contig 23826 bp, 22 predicted proteins | sample CZOMad1_1_08_16f_FD_148625 | JGI IMG/M metagenome (GOLD analysis project Ga0179594, IMG submission 148625) | Vadose zone soil fungal communities from Angelo Coast Range Reserve, California, USA - CZOMad1_1_08_16fungal (Illumina Assembly) | ecosystem: Environmental > Terrestrial > Soil > Vadose...
CATCGAGCGCGGTGGTTCGTCGTCAGCCAAACCGACGGCCAGGAACTCCCGGCAGCCCCAATTCCGCAATGGAATGCTGAGCAAGCGCTGGCCAATCTCAACATTGAACGGGTCGCCTTTGACAGCACGGACGGGAACTGTCAGGGGTTTGCCAGAGGCCGACAAATCGCGATCAACCCGGTGGCGCAACTTCCACACAAGACGCTTTTTCATGAAGCCGCTCACGTCACTTTGGGACACACGGTGGAAGGCGACTTTGCCGACGGGGAAACCACGCCGCGCAGCTTGCGCGAGGTAGAAGCCGAAGCGGTGGCGCTACTCTGTTGTGAGTCACTGAGCCTCGACGGAGCCGCGTATTGCAGAGGGTATATTCAAAATTGGCTCGCTCAGGGAGCAAGTTCCAGCGCCGAGGCAATTCCCGAAAAGAGCGCCCAGAACATCTTCCGCGCCGCCGACCAAATCATCCGCGCCGGATGCACCCAGGCAGAGGGAACGGTGGACGACGAGCAATAAGGCTCACTGGAAAACCAGACGGCCAGGCCAGCGCTTGTCGCGCTCGCCTGGCACAATTCTTGAATGACGCAGCCACGTCACCGTGCGCTGCGCATTTTCATTTTGGTCCCGCTGGGGATGGTCAAGATGCGGAACTTCGAGGCGCTGCGGGAAGCAGCTCGGGGTCTTAGACGGGGTGTCGAACGAACAAGGGGATTGTGCGTGAGCGGAGTTTGAGAAGGGGAGACGAAAAGCAATGGCTGGCAAATCTAAGCGCGTGAAAGTTGTAATTAAGAACTCCAACGACGGGTGAGGTCCGGACAGTCAACGTCCCTGTGAGGACACCGGATCACGACTGCCTGCGGACCAATCAGCGCAAACAAACGTTGTGTTAGTGCGCGGGATGCCGAGCTTGGAGAGGCTACTAAAGGTGCTAATGAAAGCGCGCTGAGTCCCGCAGATAAGCGAGTCGCGGGATTAGCCAGAGGGCCTCCATGTGACGCAGATCTACAGGACCAATGAGGAAGGTAATGGCAAAAGTCGGCGAGCTTGAGAGACGGATTTTGTCGAGCACCACGGCGAGGGTATCAGTGCTCCGAACCTGCTCTCGAATGCGGTTTGATCAGGCTTCATGTGCGCAACGAGAAAGTCGCACACGATGGCCGATTTTTCCAAGACCCGACCAGGCTAATCACTTATCCTCTCGCTGACCACGAGGTTCCACGTGAATTTTGCAGACCGACAGGAGGAGAGTGACATGAAGGGAAAGATCGTTCTTGCTTTGCTCGGCGCGTTAACTACGTTTGCAATTGCCCGAGCTGTCGTACTGCCCCAACAAAAACCAACAAATCCAGCAAAGGAGACCAAAATGATTCTGGGATTACGCACGGTGATGTACCATGTGGACGACATCAACAAAGCCAAAGAGTGGTACACCCGAGTGCTCGGCTTTAGGCCATACTTTGATGAACCGTTCTATGTCGGCTTCAACGTCAGCGGCTATGAATTGGCCTTGCACCCGGCCGATACAAAGGTCCCGAGAGGCGGCAGTACATTCGCATATTGGGGGGTGGCGGATTGCAAGGCCGCGCATCAACGGTTGCTGGAGTTGGGCGCAAAGCCAAATACCGATGTGCAGGACGTAGGCGGCGGCATTCTGGTCGCGACGGTCACTGATCCCTGGGGCAACATCTTTGGCGTCATTGAGAATCCACATTTCAAACTCGCAGAGCAATGAAGTGGCGGCGCGAGGGAACCAGGCAAATCTGAGATCTCATTCACACCTTGTTTCAGCAAGGTGATCCGCCAGGTCGCGAGTTCCCAACCGTTTCCAACGGTTTCCGGATAAGCGTTGAAACGGCTGAAGTCTTTACCTGTGGCGTTGACACCGCGCTGAAGCGACGGTGTGAATGAGACAATGAAATCAATGATCAAAACACTCTTTTCCATCAGGCGCCTTTGGCTCGCGTCTGTGTGGCTGCTCTTGGTGGTCTGTGTTTCGGCGGTGAATGTCCGGGAGGCGACGGCTGGTCGCCGGTTGTACGACGAGCTGCTTTCCAGCGGCAATGACAAACTAAAGTTTGTCGGACAGCCGGCGCAAAATCCGTCTCCGATTCCATCGCCGACACCTTCACCAAGCGACATCTTCCTCATCGATCTGAAAATCGAGCATGACAAAGTGAAGCTCGGCTCGCCCGTCCGGATCACTGACTGGACCGGCTACAACAATCAGCCGGCATTCCTCGCCGACGGGCAAAGTTTGCTGTACACATCTATTCGCGCGGACAAGCAGGCAGACATTTACCAGTACGAGGTCAGCAGTCGCAAGACCACCAGGATTACAGACACTGCGGAAAGCGAGTTCTCGCCGACGCTGACTCCTGATGGCCGTTTCATTTCCGTGGTGCGCGTTGAAGCTGACTCGACCCAGCGACTCTGGAAGTTTCCCCTCAGCGGCGGCAAACCGGTGCTGGTGCTGGAGAAGATCAAACCGGTCGGCTATCACACCTGGATTGATCCTTACACGCTGGCCCTGTTCATCCTGGGCAAGCCGAACACACTTCAGATCGTCGATACACGCACAGAGAAGGCGGCACTGGTGGCGGAGAATATCGGCCGCGCGACGCGGCGCATTCCGGGGCAGAACAAATTGAGTTTCGTGCACAAGGTCTCGGACCAGGAATGGATCATCAAGACATTCGATTTAGGGACGCATCAAATAACTGCACTGATCAAGACGCTTCCCGGCAGCGAAGAGTACGCCTGGACGCCGTCAGGCATTCTGCTCGCCGCAAAGGACTCGAAGCTGTTCGCGTGGAAACCGGGAGTGGACACGGACTGGAGCGAAGTCGCCGACTTTTCGCAGGCCGGATTGAAAAGCATCACTCGCATCGCGATCAACAACGATGGGCGCAAACTCGCAATTGTTGCCCGGCGTGAGTAAGGCGAGATGCGTTCGATTTAGAACAAATTTGTCTGCAAACCTACAGGAATCACCTCTCACAATTTGCTTAGATCGTCTTCGGAACAATCCATTCTATGGCAGTGCCCTGGCTTGTAATGCGAGCTGTTAGCTTGCGCCGTCGCAGGCGAACGGTTTGTGTTACATAAGACCGATCAGCACACAAGACATTTTCCAGGGCCGGTTCGCCTGGCCCAGAGGAGATCAGCAAATGACTGCATATTTTTCATTCCGCAAGCTCATTACTCCGTATTTTGTGAGAACGATCTATACGATCGGTTTCGCAGCCTTAACCGCTGGAGGAATCGGTTGGGCCGTGTGGGCGGGCATGCGTCTCAATGCCGCAACCCTGCCTACCCGCTTAGGTGTTTACTACATCGCGATTGGCGCCGGGATATTGATCGTCGGCAATTTGGTTTGGCGGATGATCTGCGAGTTCTGGCTGCTGCTTTTTAATGTGCACGGGTTACTAACTTCAATTGAAAAGAACGTGCGACACGAAAGCATTGAACCGGTTGCGGTGCGGCAGGTGATCTCGGAAGACGCCAAGTCACAAAGGATCCGTTCGGAACAAAAAGCCCCGAGCGTCGCACCGCAGCGCAGTGTGCTCGGACTAAGTTCGTAAGCGAGATGGAGGCGAGACGGAAACGAGATGTTAGATGCTGGATGTTAGATGTTAGACGCGACGACGACGAGGAAGCACCTTACTCACTAACATCTAACATCCAGCATCTAACATCTATCTGTCTCCTACCAGGAGATCACAATTTCAGTGTCGTCGTTGCCTCCCCTGCTGTCCGTGATCCGAACTACGGCTTTGTAGTCGTTGCGCCGCGTAGGCTGATCTGTGACGTACACATCGTTACGTCCCTTGACGCGGCGCACCGTGATCACGGCGTCGCGTGGCAGCGGCGAAGAAAAGTAGTACCTGCCCTGGCCCAGATCCCGGCCGGACTGAACAAAGACTTCCAATCGCGAGCCGTAGATAATCAGTTTTACATCATGATTGACTTTGCCGGTCCAGGTGACACTACCGTGAGAAGAACGCCCGCGGTCTCGATCGCCCTCACGATCTCGGTCTCGATCCCGATCACGGTCCCGGTCACCACCTCGATAACTACGATCGCCAACCTCAAAGTCGGCGCGACAACCACGATCCACCCAGATGTAGTTGCTCTTGAAGCCCCATGTGCGTCCTTCAATACAACGGGCATCACTTTTTTGCTCGAGCAGGCGCACACCGCCGCGAGTGTTAACCGAACACGTGTTGCGCCGCCCATCCTCAGAACCGCAATAGATGGTCTGGGTTTGGGCTAAGGCGGCGATCGATGCGAGTGACCAGATTACGGCCAGCAATAATATCGTGAGCGACACTGAGCTAAAGCGTCGCGAAACGGAGCGTTCTGCGGAAGTCATTTCTTGTCTCTCCTGTTAGATATTCGGCGGTCGGCAAACAAATCGTGCTGAACGAATGCAAGGTGGCGACACTTTACCTTACTCGCGGCAGATCGTTCCAGTTCTTTTCTGCCTGGAAGTGTTTTTCAGTCTTTGCGTCTTTGCCTCTTTGCGCCTCTGCGTGAAAATGTTTGTATTTGCACAATGGACTCACGCAAAGACCGCAAAGAAACGAAGCCGCAAAGGTAGATTAGTTCGAGCCTCTCCAAGACCTCAACGACAAACTAAAGGAGATTGTGAACAAGTGATGTCGACGTACGTTTGTTCCAAACCCGCGTAGCGGGTGGAAGCATAAAGCCTGGGGTGGAGCGAAGCGGAACCCCAGGATAACGAACGCAAGAAAACCAAGCGCGCGAAGCGTGCGACAGCTCAAAAAGACTGATCTACTTGCGATGAAGGCTGTCGCCCACTTCGTGGGCTCGTCTTTCATACTCCAATGATCCCTGGGGTTCCGCTTCGCTCCACCCCAGGCTTTATGCTGTCGCCGCGCTTCGCGGGCTCAAATATGATTTTCGGCAACTTGTTCAGACCTTCCTAAAGTTCGTCGGACTCAATCAGGGCGTGACATCTTGCCGGCGCCCTTCGCTACGAGCCGGCGCGGGAAAAGACGTTCCGCCAATAAAGCCGCCCTGTTGACCCAACCGGGCACGAGTAGACCACCTCCGCCATCCAGCATCTTCAAAGTCGCGGCCACGATCTCTTCGTGAGTTTGTTCGCCGCCAGGAAACTTCTTGCGCTTCGGGTCTTCCACTTCGGGTTTGAGACGGCCGGGACAAACCGTCACGACCTTGATCTTGTAACGTCGCACTTCCTGCTCCAGCGCCAGCGAGAAAGTAGTGAGAAATGATTTCGTCGCGGAATAGAGCGCGGCATAAGGCAGCGCCTGAAAACCCGCCATCGAAGAGATGTTGATGATCCCGCCGCTGCGCTCTTCGATCATCGGTGGCAATAAGAGGTAGGTCAGCTCGACCACCGATGCGTTGTGCAAATTGATCATCTCGATCTGACTCTTCAGATCGATTTTCCAAAGCTGTCCCTGCAGACCGAACCCCGCGTTGTTGATTAGCAAGTCAATGCGTAGTCCCCGTTCGCTGATTTCTTTTGCCAACTGCTGTCCGGCCAGCGGCTGCGCCAAATCAACCTCGATTGCCTCCGCCTCAACTCCGTGCGCGGCTTTCAATTCGCGGGCTAGCGTTTCCAGTTTGTCTTTTGATCGGGCGACGAGGACCAGGTTCTGCTTGCGAACTGCCAACGCCCGGGCGAAAGCCTTTCCCAGGCCCATCGATGCGCCGGTGATGAGAGCGTGGTTGTTGGGCATTTCAGGATTTAACCACAGCGGACACAGAGGAACACAGAGGAAAAGGGCTCACGGAGAAACGTGAAACGAGAAAGTGAAACGAGAGAGTGAAACAGGAAGACCTTAAGTGATGAATCGTGACGGGCGTTGAGCTTCAGGTTGGGCTTGAGAGACTTCCAGATTCACTCGCTGGGCCAGGCTAGACCAAGTTGGGCCAGGCGGTTGGCTCCGCCATCCCGTGCTTTGTTCTGGTAGGTGGCTCAGTTTGGTTTTCTCTGCGTGAACTCCGCGTGCTCGGCGCCTCCGCGGTGGAGAAAAGTACGGAAACCACTCACCGCCGAGGCGCAGAGAACGCTGAGAACGCGCGGAGAATTCAAACTGAGCCACTACCCTTGCTCTAAGCCTCTTGCTTTCTCTGTGTACCTCTGTGTCCTCTGTGGTAAATCGCTGATCTAATACTTCGGCACCGATGGATCCACTTCGTCAGACCATGCGGTGATGCCGCCCTTCAGGTTAATCAGCCGGCCTTCGAATCCCGCCTGCAGCAGCGCCTGAATGGCCTTGGCGCTGCGTATGCCGCCCTTGCACTGACAGACAGTTGTGCGCGCCGGATCGATCTCGGTCATACGATTCACGACCTGGCCCAGCGGAATCAAGCGACTCCCGGGGATGCGCGCGATCTCGTACTCGTGCGGCTCGCGCACGTCGATGATTTGTATATCCTCGCCGCGATCCAGCCGTTGCTTCAATTCACCGGCAGTGATCTCCTCCTGCTTCGTTGGTTCCGGCTGTTGCCAGGGAGCGACGCCACAGAACACTTCGTAATCAATCAACTGTTTGATCGTGGGGTTCTCGCCGCAGATCGGACACTGCGGATCGCGGCGCAGTTTCATCTCTTTGAACTTCATGTGCCAGGCATCAAACAGCAGCAGGCGATTGACGAGGATGTCTTCGGCGCCGAGGATGATCTTGATTGTTTCGGTCGCCTGGATGGCGCCGACGATTCCCGGCAAGACGCCCAGCACTCCGCCCTCGGCGCATGACGGCACCAGTCCGGGCGGCGGCGGTTCGGGATACAGGCAGCGATAACAGGCGCCACGCTCGGCCCAGAAGACACTCGCCTGCCCTTCGAAACGAAAGATCGAACCGTAAACGTTGGGCTTGCCCGTCAGCACGCAAGCGTCATTGACCAGATAGCGAGTGGGAAAGTTGTCTGTGCCGTCAACTACGATGTCGTAGTTTTCGAAAAGACGCAGCGCATTGTCGCTGGTCAGACGCGCTTCATGCGTTTCGATCTCGATGTGCGGATTGATGTCGCGCAGGCGATCACGCGCCGACTCGGTCTTGCGCCGGCCCACGTCCTTGGTTCCGTGGATGATCTGGCGTTGCAGGTTCGAGGCTTCGACCACGTCGAAATCCACCAGGCCCAAACGGCCGACTCCGGCTGCAGCCAGGTACATTCCCAGCGGCGCACCCAATCCGCCGGTGCCGATCATCAAGACGCTCGCAGCTTTCAGCCTTCGCTGACCTTCGATGCCGACCTCAGGCATGATCAGATGCCGGCTGTAACGCCCGATCTCTTCATTGGAAAGCGGCGGCAATTCGTTGATCACGTCCACTTCGGCAGTCAGGCCACCGGCAATCGACGGAACAATCATCAGCAGGTCGCCGTCCTTGACCGGAGTTCCCGGACCTGCGTGGTGGCGAATGTCCTCGTCGTTTAGATAGACGTTGACAAAGCTGCGCAGCGCGTTGCGATCGTCGTAAAGATGCCGGCGCAGTTCCGCATACAGCGAGGCGAGTTGATCGAGTGCCTCACCCGCGTTGGTTGCTTCTACTTCTACTTTCGCCCGGCCATCGACAAATTGGCGCAGCGCGGTTGGGATAGCAATCGTTACTGACATAGGAAATCCTTTCCAATTGTCCGATAAACTTTAGTTTGTCGACTTGAGTAGCAGAGACTTTAGTCTGTGGCGTCTTACGAAATCACACGGACTAAAGTCCATGCTACTCTATTCAAGGTAGCGTTCACCACCGTCGCAAAGTATCGTCACCACCACTGAGTTATACGGCGCCGTGCGCGCCAGCCGCAGCGCGGCGAACACGTTCGCCCCGGAACTGGGACCAACGAACAATCCGTCCTGCTGCGCCAGAAAGTTTTGCATCTCGTGTGCGTCCTCGGTATTCACGCCCACGTTCTCGTCCGCCAGCGACGCATCGTAAATACCCGGCACCATCGCCGTGCCCATGTGTTTCAATCCTTCCAGACCATGCAGAGGCGATGCCGGCTGCATCGAGACCGCGCGAATCAGCGGGTTGAGTTCCCTGAGCCTGCGCGTCGTACCCACGAATGTTCCAGAGGTCCCCAGGCCCGCGACAAAATGCGTAATGCGGCCCTCGGTCTGCTCCCAGATCTCGGGGGCCGTGCCTTCGTAATGAGCGCGCCAGTTGGCCTCGTTGTTGTACTGATCCGGATAGAAATATTTTTCCGGCTCAGACAGGAACATTTGCCTGGCTTTTAGTTGGGCGCCGTCAGTGGCCAGCAACGGATCAGTCTCGACCACGTTTACACCAAAGCTGCGCAGGATCCGTTTGCGTTGAGCGCTGGCGTTCTTCGGCAGGCAGAGGGTCAGCGCGTAGCCGCGCGCCGCAGCGAGCATCGCGTAGGCAATGCCGGTGTTGCCGCTGGTGGCGTCAAGGATGGTCATCCCCGGCCTGAGTTTTCCGGTCCGCTCACCATCCAGGATCATTGCCAACGCCGGGCGATCCTTGATAGAGCCGCCGGGATTCAGATGCTCAGCTTTGACGTAGACTGCGACACCTGACGGCAGATCTCGGGCGCTGCGACGAAGCCGAATTAACGGCGTATGGCCGATGCTCGATTCGATTGCATGGACCGTGTTCAGGTCCGCTGTCTGTTCCAGGACGCAAGCGCTCATGTGTAACTGTTCGACAATGGAAATGTCCGACAAACTTCAGTTTGTCGTGTTTGGTTCCCTGACAATGATTCCGGCTCGTAACTCAACAACAAACTTCCGGTATGTCGTGCCTGAACTACCTCGAGGCCCTTACCACAAAATCCGACGACAAACTGAAGTTCGTCGGACAAAAGAAAAACCGATCGCGAACTCTCTGGATTCGCGACCGGCTTTGAAAACTTTTGCTGCGCTCTAACTCAGGTCACCCGACTCTTACGCCCGCAAATGCTCTCCCGATCGCGTCGCCAATAGCAAACGCAACAGGCGCAATAACAACAGCAGCAATAGCAGGTCTTGTACATTTCGTTTTGCGGTTCCCGATGAAGAGACTATAGGAAAGGTTCAAAGCCCCTGTCAAGCTAGGTTGCTCAAGAGAGGCCCGGAGTAGGCGAGTTGAGATTTCTTGCCAGACCGCTCGTATTGCCTGCTGCCGGATTGAAATGCCGAGGGCTAAGCACTTCATCCGGCTTCCCGAAAAGTTTGCGCGCTTCACCCGGATCAATTTCTGGTGGTGTCTTAATTTTCCTTTGCGGCTTCGTTTCTTTGCGGTCTTTGCGTGAGCCTATCGTGCAAATTCGAACATTTCACGCGAAGGCGCAAAGGGGAAATAAGACACTCCTTAATTTCTCATGGACCTGCGCCTTTCATTTCTAGTAAGCTACTGCGGTCCTTGACAGCTCGTACCGAGTGAGAAACTTGGGTCTTCTGTGATTTTCGATGTCGTGACCCAGGTCACTGCGAGCATTTGTTAAAGAGTAGAACCGGCACGAGGGGAGGCCCATGCCGGTCCGGTTACACCACGCTGTCCTCAGTTGCGTGGTGACTCGCGGCACGCTTCGTACCCACCTCAACGAAACGTGCCTACGCAAGAGATGCACTGCTGGCTAACCGTGCATCTCAAGGTGATGCGGCGAGCGATCATTCGATTACTCGCCGCGAATACCTGCTCCTTTAGGCTTTGCACAAAAACTCTTATTTCGTGTTCTTTCGTGTAGTTTTGTGTGATTTTGTGGATCGTATGGCTCTTAATCCTAAGCACACGATCCACGAAATTACACGAAAGAACACAAAGCAACACGAACTTACGCTGATCTCTTAGACACTCAGTGGTCGGCTTCGAACCGGCCGGCTACTTTTTTGTGCAAAGCCGCTCCTTTACACCTGCGCTCATCATCGATGCGAAACCTAAATTACTGCTTGCCGGAAGACTAAACTTTGCGATTGGTTTCCGGCCGGCGCTTGGTTTTTGCCGGTCGCAAGAGTCGCGCTACGGCCCCGGCAAGTTGCCCGATGTCTTCAGGCTTGCGCAGAACCACATCTGCATCGGCCAGATCCGCTGATTCCGCAATTCCAGCGGATAAGATGACAATTGGTGTCTGGCGGCGATGCGCCAGGCGGCGTGCGTGTTGGACCAGTTGCCTGCCGTCAACTCCGGGCAGGTCCTGATCCAGCAGCAGCAGATCGTAACGCGCGCTACTGGTAATCTTCTCCAGGGCGGCAGTGCCGTCCGAACAAATCTCTACCTTCCAGCCTTCCCGATTGAGGATTTCCTTGACGGTTTCGGCTACTGCGGCGTCGTCTTCCACGTGCAGGATTCTAATCGTCCGCGCGATCTTTTGATCCTTCTGGTCTGAGACACGAGCCGTATTCTGATCTGAGGAGTGACTTCGTTTGCGCCGTACCACTGGGCGGCGTGCATTCAGCAGACTCTTGTGACGACTGTTGAGTAATGAGACAAGGGTCTGGTGATGCCCGAAGCCGAGCAGGTAAGCCGCCCGCGTGACCGAGCCGCCGGTTTCCTGAAGCGCCTTCTTAATCAGACCAGCCTCGAAACGACGTACCACCCGCTTGAACTCGAAGGCCGTCCAGTCCGGGGGCTCAGGAAATGCGTGGATCAGAAAAAATCCTCGAAAGGCGCAGGTGAGCAAGCGCCTGAGGGTGTTCATATCCTGCGTCTTTTCCAGCAACGCCGAGGCCCGCTTCAAGACAGCGCAGACGTCCTCGTTCGAGAGCTCGTGACCCAACTGCTCAATCAGTGTTAGCGCTGCCTGGCCGGCGCTTTCCAGATCGCCAGCCTTCTCGGCGACTTCGATGGCGCGATCCAGCGTCGAGCGTGCCTGCCGGTTATCAGGCAAGCGCGCCTGTGCGGTTCCTTGTGTGGTCAAAGCTTCGGCCAGCAGCGATTGCTCGCCACCTTTTTCCAGCGTCCGGACCGCAGCCTTCGCTAGCTTTTCCGCCTCTGCGACGCGCCCCGCAGCGAGCATCACCCGCGCACGCGTCTCGTCTACCTGCGCCAGGTGAACGCTGTCTCTAAGCGTGGTAAAGAGTGCCTGTGCGCGATCGAGATGCTCGTGAGCATCGACGAATCTTCCGATCGTTCCGTACAGAAAACCCAGGTTGTTTTCGACACACGCCTGATAGCGTGTGAGACCGGCCTGCTCGAAGTAGAAACTCGCAGCCGCGTACTCGATCAACGCGCGATCGATGTAGTCCTGGCGCTGCTCCGCTGCACCTAGGTTTCTAAGGAGAAAAGCGAAGCCATGGTGGAATTTCCCTTTCAGTATGTTGTTACTCAACGCTTCAAATAGGGCTGCTGAGCTAATGTGAATATGCAAGGCATCATGGAATCGCTTAGCGGATCTCTCAACAATTGCTCTACGTAACAAGGCAACAGCTCTTACATCGCTGGTCGTGTCATTTAGCCGACTCAAGGCTCCCTCTAACGTCACGCGAGCTTCATCGATTGCTCCCTCTCGCCAGTAACAGTAGGCCAGATCCGTTTGCGCTTCGGCTGCTTTTTCGTCGAGTTGCAGCGTCTCGAATACCGACACGCTTTCGGTAAGAAAGTTCTTTGCAGTCTCTTGTGCACCTTCGATTTGCTTGGTGCTGCCAATCCAACCCGTCAGCGCTCCAACTCGGAGGAGAACCTCCCCTCTCGTTCGTTGAGCGAGCCCATCCAAGTTTGGACGCTCTCCTATGCGCAGCCAGATTTCCCCCAAGGCTTCCCGCGCGGCCTCGTAATTGCCTCCCTCTTCGAGTTGCTTTGCTAAGCGGCAGCGGAGTTGTGCCCGCTCATCGCCCGAGAGCGTTGGGTCGGCTATCCTGTGAAGTAACTCCTTTGTTGAACTCATGTGAGAGGGCCCTTTCTCGGACGTAGTAAGGCGATTTGCGTCACTGTCAGCGCCTACATTCCAACTCGTTGTGATGCTAAGATAACGGTCTCAAGATCTATCGTTGAGCCGCATGCTAAGGATGGCGTTTCACCATTCTTCAGCGACCAATAGCCTTGCCTTTTAGGAGAATAATCGTGGAAAAACTCAAACAATTCAGCCTCGCGGTTGTGGTGAGCACTATGCTCAGTGTGTCGGCCACTGCTGGTGAAATAGAAATCGGCAAAACACCGCCGCCACCGCCATCGGCGGCTTCCGTAACAACAGCGGGCGACCCACAAATCCCGGGCGAGATTGGGATTGGAAACGCACAAAGTGGTCCCGTGACGGATGTCGCGCTGAGTCTGCTGCAAACCGCGTTGTCGATTTTCTAGCAGCCCGGTTCAAACTTATCTCCCTAATTTGTCGCTGAGCATTGAGGGCTTCGGCGGCTAAGTATTAGTGTGTCCCTCGAGTTCGCTGGAGGCCAGCGTGGCAGCGAGTAAAAACCTTTAAGAGCGGCGTGAGATTAACTGCTCAGATCACCTAAAGCAATATATTTTTTGGAAAACTTTGAGCCAAGCAGTGCGAATCTAAAGAACTTAGCGGCTTATGCAACCGGGGTTGCAGGAAGCCCGGGTGGTTCAGCTGAGTTTTAGAAGGGTTCCATGCTAAGTGGTTAAGTCAGCGATGCCACGGCTCCTGTCCAAAATGCGGGCGGCGTCCCAAAGTTGTGTTGCCTACCCTCGGTGCAGTAGCCCGAATTAGAATGAGGGCTGATGTGGCAGTCTGAGCCCTCCTTTACAGTCGGGCTAATGCCCCGCTTCGCGTTCGATTCATAGGAACAGAACTCTATTAGCTGCTGAAAAACAAGGTGATAGGGCAAAGAATCTATACGATCCACGAAGTCACACGAACGAACACGAAATAACACTAAGAGACCCAGCACCTTTTTCGTGTGACTTCGTGATGCTTCGTGTAATTTCGTGGATCGTAGTCACTTTTTCAGCAGCCTGCTACCTAGGACACTATCGAATATGCAAACGCTCTCAGCCCGTGCGATGTTGGGTGTTAAGGAGTGAGATCGCAGCGGCATTGAGAAGACTTTTCCCAAAGAGACAATTACCAAGCATTCAGAATCAAAACCAATGCGGCGAGGCGTTTCGTGAACGTCTCGCCGCATTCGCCTCAAATTCCGAATCAGAGATCCTCAGAAGTTGAACTTGATCGCGAGTTGCAACTGCCTTGGACTGGCAAAGGTCGTCGTGCCTGAGGCCGGTGATGCAAAGCTGCGCGGCGTTCCGAACGCCGTGACTGCTGACGGCGGCACCAGAAAGCCACCCGTCAAGTTGTAGATCGTGTTGTTTACCAGCACCACGTTCGAGCGATTGAAGATATTGAAAGCCTCGCCAATCAGCTTGACGCGGATCCGCTCGCCAAACCGCAACGTGCGCGTCAGGCGCATGTCGAACTGATAAACCCCGGGGCTGGTGAACTGGTTGCGCACCGTGCCAGGCAGGCGATCGTTTGAGCGGTTGCCGTCGTTATTCGGATCGCCACTGATCAGCGCCGAGTAAGGCGAGCCCGCCTGGAACTGGATAATGCTCGAGAAGGTGTAGTCACTGAACAGAGCCTTGGCCACCGCGTTGTCGCTCCACTTGATCGTGCCCACTTCGTACACCGGGCTGAAGACGAAACGGTGGCGCAAATCTGTGTCTGAACGGCCATAGTCAGCCGCAGGGTTGATCTGATTCTCGACGATCTTACCGTCGTCTGCGCCGACTACGACTGCGGTTTGATCGGGCCGATCGTCTTTCGCTTTCGAGTAGGTATAGGCAGCGATGAATTGGAAGCCGTGATGCAAACGCTGGGTCGCCTGGACTGCCAGCCCGTGGTAGAGAGATTTGGAAGCACTCTCAAAAATGTTGATGCGGTTGTAGGAAAGTCCGCTGGCGCGCGAGATCGGGCGCACGGTCGTGCTGGCGAACCGCAGAAACGTGAATGACTGTCCGCCGCCGGTTACCGCGATGTTCGTCGGCACGGGCGCGAACAGATTGATGTCGCGGGTGCGGGTCAGGTGCAGACCGTGATAGTAAAGATAGGTCACTGAGAGGCTCAGGTTTTTGACCACTTCACGTTCAAAACCGATTCGGCCCTGCTCGATGTAAGGCTGCACATAGTCTGACGCGAACAGGAACAGATTCGGGTTAGCGGAAGTGCCTGTCGGCGGTCCCGTCAGAATCGCCGGATAGACCAGGCCCGCAGTGACGATTTGCGCGGCCGTCAGGTTGATGCCGGTAACGTTGATGCCGTTTTGTGAATGCGCCGTGCCCGTGACAATCGCCGGCGTGCGCGCAAAGAAAACTCCAAAGCCGCCACGCACGACGGTCTTCTCATCCGGCGCGTAGCTAAAGCCGAAGCGTGGTCCAAAGTTGTTTTTGTCTTTCGGGCAATTGGCAGTGTTTATGCGATTCGAAAGCAGCAATGGATCCGGATTCTGCACCGGCGGACAGGCCAGCCCCTCGTAGTCATAACGAATACCCAGGTTCAGGTTCAGCTTGGCGTTGAAGCGAAAATCGTTCTGCACGTAGAAGGAATACTCGGAAAGATTCGGTTTCGTCGTCGCGCCGGTCGTGCCGGCTCCGGCAAAGTTCTGCGCATAAGCCGAAGGAGTATTCGTCCCGAACGCGGTGTAAGACGGGAAGGTGTACGTGCCGCTGAACACGCCGGGGAAAAAATTGAAAACGCGATCAAAGTTCAGGTCCACGCCGAACTTCCAGTTGCTGCGGCCGCGCGCGTACGAGATGTTGTCGATGAACTGGACGCGCTTGATGGTCGTCTCGCGCGGGCTGAAGTTGTTGCGGCCGATACTCAAATTGCCGCCTCCGGTATTGATGACTGCTTCGGGCATCGCGCTGTTGGCCTGGCCCGGCTCTTTGTCACGTGCAAGTTGAAAGCGAAATTCGTTGAAGAGCACGGGCCTCAGGGTCGAGGTCAGGGTCGCTGAGAACGTATCGCTCTTGACCAGACTGTCGCCCGAATGTTCTTCGGCGCTGAGGGTGCCGTTGTTTTCGTTGTTGACTCCGGTAAAGCCCTGGTGGTTATAACGCAAGACTAAACGGTTGGCGTCGTTGAGCAGGATGTCGCTCTTGAACAGAAACACATCCTGCTTGCGGCCGACCTGATAAGTGTTCAGCTTTGGCAAAAGTATTGCCCGGGCTGCAGCCGAAGCCGACGCGAGGTTAGGCACGTCCAGCGTTTGCGGCACATTCGCGCGCTGGCCATCGTAGGTGAAAAAGAAAAAGGCTTTGCTCTTCTGAATCGGACCGCTGAGAAAGCCGCCGAACTGGTTGATCCTCAGCGCCGGTCGCTTGTTCGGTCTGCCGGCTCGCGACTGATTAGCCTTGGTCACGGGATCGTTTGAGTTCAAAGCCTCGTCGCGAAAATATTCAAACGCGCCACCGTGAATTGTGTTCGTGCCTGACTTGGTCACGACGTTGATGACGGCGCCGCCGGCCCGGCCAAACTCGGCCGAGAAGCCGTTTTGATTAACCTGAAACTCTTGTACTGATTCTTCAGAAAATTGATAAGGCGGACGCACGCCGCCGCGACCCAGCGCCTGGCCAAAGAAGGTGTTGTTATTGTCCACGCCGTCGACCTGCAAGCTGTTAAAGGTGCCTCGTTGGCCGCCCACGGAAAGATCGCCGCCGCGCGGATCGCGGATTACACCGGGGCTGAGCGTGGAAAAGTCCTGAAAGTTGCGGCCATTGATCGGCAGGTTCTCGATCGAGCGCTGGTTGATTGTGGTGGCCACCGAAGTGCGGCCCGTCTCAACCACGGCGCCTTCTTCAATGATGGTGATGATATCGACCGTAGAGCCGACGGAGAGAGTGACGTCGGCTTGTGCTTCGCCGCCGACTGTGACCGTGACTCTTAAGGGCCGGCCGGCGAATCCGCTGGCGGTTACTTTCACGGTGTAGGGTCCAGGCGGCAACAGAATAATTCGATAGTTGCCCTCGCCGTCGGTGGTGGTTGTTTTTTCCAGGCCGGTTCCCTCGTTTGTGGCCGTAACTGTGGCGTTGGGAACGACGGCGCCGTTGGGATCAAGCACGCGGCCGGCGATGTTTCCGGTCGAAGCCTGTGATTGCGCGAACGCAGTAATCGCCGTCAGCAAACAGCAAACCAACAGCAGACAAAGCAAAGGGATAGGGGTAGATTTTCTAAACATGATTTCCTTTCTGGTTGGGTCGAGGGGCGGAGTGCACACCTGCCTTACGCGGCTGCCGGCGACACCGTAATACCTGACCTTTCATTGAACGTTGGCAGAATGTCGGGAATCTCAGCGGAGAAGAGCATACATGAAGCCTATTGGACCAGCATGAGATCGCAATTAAGCAGTCCTTACAGTTCAGTTAAATCGAGAGCAATGCTGCACCGACTCATCTGAAACATATCTGAACGTAATCTGGAACGCGACGATAGTAATGCAAGCGCTAAGGTGAAGCAATAGACTAATGGGGAGGCGACCATAAGAGGCTAGTAGTCTTGGGAGAGAAAAGTTGTTGTAAATGAGTCAAGTTTGCCCTGACTTGTCTTTGCGTGCTTTGCTCCTTTGCGTGAGACGCTCCGTCCCGAGTTATGACCGTTAGAACCGGGAAGACTCTTCACGCAAAGGCACAAAGCACGCAAAGTTTGTCTGATCGGTCTGAGGCCCGCCTCGCTGGAAACTCAGACGAAAACGAGAAGCGACAGATTGACATGGCAAGTCAGCAAGCATATAACCCCAAGTCAAAGGTTCCTCTGCTGGCATCGCTTGATGCTACCCACAATCAACCTTGTGTTCTGCAAAGGAGAGTCCCTCATGTTCGCAAAATTCGCGACAGCAATTTCAGCCACCAAGCGACTGTGGATAGTCTTGATGATCCTCATCGCCTTGTTGTTTTTGATGAGAAGCATGTCAGTGCGAAGTAGCGCGCAATCGCCATCGCCGACGAGTGGCAGCCAATCACAAAGAGAGCGAGTGTTGGAAAGCTTGATCAAGAAGCAACTACCAGTCAAGGTCAATATCAAAAAGGAGAAGGAGGCGTCTTTCAAGAATCTGAATAACCCGAATTGGCTGCGCGAGTTTGAGCTTAAGGTCACCAACACGGCTGATAAGCCGATCTATTTTCTCGACATTGAGCTGATTTCCGACGTGAAGATTGGCGGGCAGTCCCTGGACTTTGGTCTCATTTATGGCCGACCTGAGTTGGGGGATGTCATTAGTAAGGCCCGGCCTGACGATGTGCCGATTAAACCGGGCGAGTCATACGTTTTCAAAATTCATCCTGGCCAAGTACCGGTTTGGGAACAAAAAGTCCGTGAGGGAACTCTGCCGGACGCGACAAAGATTTTGGTCGCTTTCCAGACGTTGAGTTTTGGGGATGGAACCGGCTTCTTCGTAAATGAGCCGTATCCGCCGGCTCGCTATCGTCGGGAGCATCCTGAGATTTATCCTTCCCCTCAGCCGCCAAACAAGGATGAGCCCAAATAGCGAAGAGGTACCCTGAAAAGTTGTTGACACATAAGAGTTGACTTCGCGAAGCACCAAGCATATAACTCCAAGTCAAAGGTTCCTCTGCTGGCATCGCTTGATGCTCCCCACAATCAACCTTGTGTTCCTGCAAAAGGAGAGCCCTCATGCGCGCAAAATTCGCAACAGCACATTCAACTAATAAGAGACTGTGGACAGTCCTGGTCGTGTTCGCCGCTTTACTGACTATGATGAGAATTACGGCGGGACCAAGCAGTGCACAATCGCCATCGTCACCGAGTGGCACGGGATCGGCGGCAAGTCAGCAGGTAGTTCAACGAGAGAGAGTCGTTGATGACAAGTACTCCTACTCGGACTGTCCAATCAAAATCGTTAAGATCAAAACGAAGAAGCACGAGGTTTCCCTGAGAGAGGCATTTTCAGACGATGACGATTGGCTGAGGGGGATTGCCATTGAGATTGAGAATAAGTCGGGCAAGGTAGTGACACATGTAGGAATTGCAATGCGTTTTGATCGACCGGCGGAACAAGCAGATCCTAGCGGCGCGTTGTGGGATATTTGGTATGGAGTCAGCCCGTTTGCATTTAAAGACGGAGAGAGCATTCCGCCGCCGCAAGTGCGAACGATTCAACCGGGAGAAACGGCGGTCGTTGTCCTTTCCGATGCCGACCATAATGCCCTCAACTCGTTTTTGCAGGACATCAAGTTTCCTTCTTCGATTGAAAGAGTACACATAAGCGTGGCGACTGTTGGTTTCGACGATGGAGCAGCTTGGCGTGGCATTTTGTATCGCCGTGATCGAAGAGGCACCCTTCAGCGGAAAGACCAATGAAAAAGAGTTGACTTCGTCGGGCAGCAAGCATATAAATCGAATCCGTCCTCAGATCCATTAGCAACATTCCCCGTGATGCTATCGCCCATCGTTTTTTGTTCTTGACTCAACGGAGGTGCCTCATGAAATCGGGATTCGAATTATTTCTAACCTACAAGAGACTATGGGCAGTCCTGGTCATTCTGGCGGCCATACTCTTCTTCCTCAAGTTCATGTCGGACCAAAGCGCTGCCCAGTCGCCGTCCGCAGCGCCGCGAAGAAAGCTTGACTCGGCGCGGTGAGAAGCATATAAGTTGACCCACTAAAGGTCCTCTACGGGCATCGCTTGATGCTATCCACACTCGACCTTGTGTCTTTATAGAGGAGAAACCTCATGTCCTCAAAACTCGCCGCAGCAATTTCAGCCCCAAAGAGACTGCAGACAGTCATGACCATTTTCGCCACCTGGTTGCCCTTGACGAGAACCATCTCGGGCGCGACGTAGTGCACATCGCGGGCCGGTTGAACTCGCAAAAAAAACTTGTAGGGTAAAAGAACCAGAGGTGAATACTCCACCAGCTTGATTTCCAAGGAGGATGCTATGAATAAACGGAGACAAAGAGTTCTACTGACTCTCGTTGGCGTTGTGATTGGCGTTGGTGTCTTTAGCATAAACTCTATTGGCAAGAGGTATACAAAGCCAGATCCTTATCCCCAAAAGCGCGAGACGGTAACCTACGTGCCAGAGATAGTTTCATGTGCGCCGAAGGTCAAGGTACTAAAGGCGGAGATCGCGGATGGGGCGAGCGCCGACCCGACAATAGTCGTTGAAGTGGAAAACGCCTCCGAGGTCGGCATTATTGCGATCTCGATTGAATCGGTGAAAGGCCGTGAGGCTTTTGAGAACACTCTCCGTACTTCCTTTGAGGGAGATCAAATACCGATTGTGGTGATTAAACCTCATGAGACCGGCAAGCTGAACATGGCAATGAACAGTGTGTTCGTTGGCGTGCCACTTAGAATTGGAGGTGTCATGTATGCCGATGGGACGGAGGAAGGGTGTGATCGAGGACTAAAGACATTGCACCGGGTAAGAGACCACGATAGGGCGAAGCGGAGGTAGTGCAATGAAACGAACACTAATCACTGTTTGCCTAATCGGTGTTAGCGCGTTTGTGACTGTCAAAGTATTGGCGGCCTGTGGATCTTATTTCCAAACTGAAAGTCCTGATACCTTCAGTGGAGGTGGTTGTAGTTTTAATAAGACGGCCCACTGGCGTCTTTTCTTTACGGACGGGCATGAAACCCACGATGTGCAGGTAAGAGAAAATGGTAAGTGTTTCACTAGTGCGGCGGGGCAAACTTATGCGTGCTATCCCGGATACGATACACCCTACTTCGCGTCAACCACCGTCGGCCTATGGAACCAACAAACCCACGATCCGTTTCTTCTTGATGATTCCTTTGGCACGGAGTGTAGTTATAACAGCGCTAGCATAAGGGATCACTTTTACACCTACTATTGTAAGGCCCAGTGTAAAGGAGAAACAGACTTCGCAAATTACTTCACAACTGGGTGCATTTCCGGATTTACCAGCATCGGCGCAAGTTGCGGTCGCAGTAACGCGTTTATCAATCATTGTATGAATTACGGTGATTATGACTCTGATTACTGCATCTGTACGGGATGCGCTGAGTGCGGTGGTTCTCCGATACTGATCGATGTCAATGGCGATGGATTTGCCATGACTAACGCGAACGGTGGTGTCAATTTCGACCTGAAGAGTACAGGCACCAGCGAAAGGTTGTCATGGACCGCGGCTGGTGCTGATGATGCTTGGTTGGCACTCGACCGCAACCATAACGGCCTAATAGACAACGGACAAGAGTTGTTCGGCGACGTTACATCGCAGCCCCCGTCTCCCGAAAAGAACGGGTTCCGGGCGTTGGCCGTATTTGATAATCCTGAGAATGGTGGAAACCACGATGGCGTGATCGATAAGAGAGACGCGATCTACGCTTCCTTGCGACTGTGGCAGGACACGAACCACAACGGAATATCAGAACCGAGTGAGTTGCATACGCTACGCGAACTTGGGCTGAAAACGATCGAGCTCGATTACAAGGTGTCGCAGCGTACAGATCAGTATGGGAACCAGTTCAAGTACAGAGCTAGAGTTAAAGATATGCACGATGCTCAATTGGGGCGCTGGGCGTGGGATGTGTTCCTGGTGAGTGCGCATTAGCGATCTGCAAGGAGTGCGGCGCCGAATCGCAACCGGCTACTTGGGAGCTACAGCCGGTCGCAAGAACGAAAGGAAGCGCTTGCCACTGGTGGTTTGCAATAAGCTCATCAACTCGAGCTTACGAATACGGGAGACAAGCCCATCTACTTTCTGTATATAACGATGGGCACTGGCGTGAAAGTCAGTGGGCAGGAGATTGTTTTTCCTTTATCTTATGGCAGAGCCGAATTGGGTGACATCGTTACTAAGGCATTAGTTGATGACGTTCCCATAAAGCCGGGCGAGACATATGTTTTGAAAATGGGCGATGCAGCACCTTGGGAGAAGGGAGTCCGGGAAATGTGGTGGCCTCAAGCAACCAAGTTTCGGGCCGAACTTCAGACACTGAGTTTCGGTGATGGTACAGGCTACTTTGGTAACCAACCATATCCTCTTGCCAACAAGCGACAATCCGGCTTACGCATTTTTATACAGTCAGCTTGATATCGCCAGCAGGCGAAAAGAGTTGACTTCGTCAAGCAGCAAGCATATAAATCGGTTCGTCCTCAGATCCATTAGCAACATTCCCCATGATGCTATCACCCATCGGTTTTGTTCTTGACTCAACGGAGGTGCCTCATGAAATCGGGATTCGAATTATTCTTAGCCTACAAGCGACTATGGGCAGTCCTGGTCATTCTTACGGCCATACTCTTCTTACTGAAATTCATGTCGGACCAAAGCGCTGCCCAGTCGCCATCCGCAGCGCCGCAAAGAGAGCGCGTGCTTGAGAGCTTGATAAAGAAGCAACTACCAATCAAGGTGAATATCAAAAAGGAGAAGGAGGCGTCATTCAAGGATCTGAATAACCCAAATTGGCTGCGCGAGTTTGAGCTTGAGGTAATCAACACGGGTGACAAGCCGATCTATTTTCTCGACATCCAACTGATTTCCGACGTGAAGATTGGCGGGCAGTCCCTGGACTTTCCTCTCATTTATGGCCGACCTGAGTTGGGCGATGTCATTAGCAAGGCATGGCCAGAGGATGTACCCATTAAACCGGGCGAATCGTATGTCTTTAAGATTCATCCCGGCCAGATACCGGCCTGGGAACAAAATGTCCGGGACGGAATTATGCCAGACGCGACAAAGATTGTAGTACTGCCCCAGACAATCAGCTTCGGCGACGGCACCGGCTACTTCGTAGATGAGCCGTATCCGCCGGCTCGCTATCGTCGGGAGCATCCTGAGAGTTATCCTCCCCCTAAGCCGCCAGACACGGATGAGCCCAAAGCCGCGTCAGCACTTACCAAAAGGCTCTCGGAAAAGGTTCTCGGAAACGTTTGACTCGACGCGGTGAGAGGCATATAAGTTGACACGCTAGCGGTTCCTCCACCGGCATCGCTTGATGCTACCCACAATCGACCTTGTTTCTTGCAAAGGAGAAGCCTGATGGATGCATCATCAAGAACCCCTAACTTAGCAGGCAAAACTATCGCTCTCGTTCTCGTCCTTTTTGTGATCGCCGTTCTACTGATCGGTTCTCATCTAACGCCGAGTATAGCCACATTGCAAGAGGCAAGAGTCTTTGAGAACACAATCCACAAGGACGTTCCCATCAAGGTCAGTATAAAAAAGGAGAAAGAAGAGTCTTTCAAGAACCTGGAAAACGAGAATTGGGTGCGAGAGTTCGAGCTTGATGTTACCAATACAGGCGAAAAGCCGATCTACTATCTTGACTTAATCCTGGCTACTGACGTGCGAGTTGGAGAACAGCGTCTGGTGTTCCCTATCGGCTATGGAAGAAACGAATTAGGAGACATTATTAGCAAAGCGCGGCCAGACGATGTTCCCATTAGGCCAGGCGAGACCCATGTCTTCAAGATACATCCAGGTCAAATGCGCTCATGGGATAAGGAAGTCCGCAACCATCCTCAAGCGACACGCGTGCGCGTCGAGCTTCAGGAACTGAGTTTCGGTGATGGTACGGGGTACTTCGGTAATCAGCCATATCCTCCCGCCAACAAGCGACAATCCAGCTTACCGGTTTTTACACAGTCAGCTTGATATCGCCAGCAGGCGAAAAGAGTTGACTTCGTCAAGCAGCAAGCATATAAATCCATCCGTCCTCAGATACATTAGCAACATTCCCCATGATGCTATCACCCATCGGTTTTTCTTAGCTCAATGGAGGTGCCTCATGAAATCGCGATTCGAATTGTTCTTAGCCTACAAGCGACTATGGGCAGTCCTGGTCATTCTTGCGGCCATACTCTTCTTCCTCAAGTTCATGTCGGACCAAAGCGCTGCCCAGTCGCCGTCCGCAGCGCCACAAAGAGAACGAGTGCTGGAAAGCTTGATCAAGAAGGAAGTACCAATGAAGGTCAATATCAAAAAGGAGAAGGAGCAGTCATTCAAGGATCTGACTAACGAAAAATGGGTGCGTGAGTTTGAGCTCGAGGTTACTAACACAGGCGATAAGCCAATCTATTTTCTTTATCTAACACTGATTACGGACGTGAAAGTCGGCGGCAGCCCACTTGTGTTCCCTCTTACTTATGGAAGAAAGGAACTAGGAGGCATCAAGACTAAAGCGACGTTGGCCGACGAAGCCATTAAACCTGGTGAGACCTACGCATTCAAAATTCATCCCGGACAAGTGCCCGCCTGGGAGAGAGACGTAAGCAACAAGAATCAGGAGGACGCCACTAGGCTCCGCTTAAAACTCGAAATCCTTAGCTTCGGAGATGGCACCGGCTTCCTGGGAAATCACGAATATCCCTCGCCAACGAATCGGCAATCGGACACCAAGCATTTCAAGTGGCCGCTTGCCCGAGAGGAAAACCAGACCACTGATCGCCATGGTCAGCCACCAAGCGCACAGCTAACCACAATCTTGAAGGTGGATGAGCCGGCGATTCTCAAGCCGGCTAAATTTTTATATACAGATCCGCCAGTACTGTCGTCTCCACTGGCGGACACTTCGCTTGACGCAGGTTGTGATTTTGAATGCGTTGGGATCGACAATGTTCCACCTGAAAACGTTTGCTATAACTGTCCCCTGCAAAATAGACCTGGCATTGATTCAAGTGGGACTTGCTCGACACTTGTTTACGGCACAGTGAAGTGCAACTTACCAAATGGGGACTCATATTTGTGCCAAACAATCGCGGTCTACGACTGCGGCGACGAGCCATTTCCGACTCCCACTCCATCTCCAACTCCATCACCGGCGCCGTGCGAGTATTGTGCCGACCCCAATGCGCACCCCGCTTGTAACCCTCCCTAAAAACCGGTCCATTGAAAAGTAGAGGTTTCCGGGCGAATATGACGCCAGGAGGCCCGAATGCGAAAGAGTAAATTCAGCGAGCACCAAATCATCGCCATCTTGAAAGCCGTCGAGGCGGGCAAGACCGTCCGAGAC
>Ga0179594_10000129_pt1 | contig 23803 bp, 15 predicted proteins | sample CZOMad1_1_08_16f_FD_148625 | JGI IMG/M metagenome (GOLD analysis project Ga0179594, IMG submission 148625) | Vadose zone soil fungal communities from Angelo Coast Range Reserve, California, USA - CZOMad1_1_08_16fungal (Illumina Assembly) | ecosystem: Environmental > Terrestrial > Soil > Vadose...
TCGCTGATCGGCAGACCCAGCACTCCTGAGTCCTCTCCCTCCGCCTTGTAGAAAAATCCCTGACTGCGCAACTCGCCTTGCGAAGCGTTCTTGCGCGTGTAATCGTAGACGACTTCGGGTTCGTCTCCGAGCCGCACCGCCGAGAAATGCAGATCCTTGCCGTCCGTGCCCACGACCACCGCATCATCGCCCAAAGCCTCAATGCGATCGACCCCGTGGGCCAGCGAGAGTTGATTCCACTCTCCGTTGGTCCAACGGACAGCGTAAAGACTCGGCTGGTTAGATTTTTGTGGCGCACCCCAACCGCTACCCGTTCCGTACAGCAGATAGTCGCCGACGAATCTATTCTGAAAAGTGTAGCCCGCAGGTTTTGGCAGTTCCAGGTAATTCGAAGCCGCCGCGGTTTGGCTGCCGTCTGAAAAACTTTGAATCGGCACTCGCAGCAGGGCCACATCGCCGGCCGCTCCTTCGGCTCTCCACATCGCGTCACCGGCCGCATCCGAACGCACGAGCACGTTGAGTTGACCGTCCTCGCTCTCCAGAAACGAAAACTGATCTACTGGACTGCCCGAGGTTTCGAGCGCACTGGGACCAGACCCGTCGAGCGGCATGCGGTAAACCATCGAGCGCTGATGCCTTTGTTCCTCGTGCCAGGTCCACGCGGTGGTCCACACGTAGACCGCCGCCGGCGACACATAAAAGACGCGTCCGGCGGGACCAATTACTGCTGTAGCCTGGCATTGAAAACCTCCGCCGGCAAGGTCGCAAACGGTGACCGTGTGCAGCGCCAAACCATTGTCAGCACTCAATTGCTGAGCAGGCCGATAGACGTGTGTTGCCGAAGCGATCCGCTTGAACTCGCCGGCTGTAGCGCCCCTGTGCCACTTGCGTACTGCAGGAAACGTCTCAAATGGATCGGCAGCACCGGGTGACAAGTAGAGCGGCGTATAGAAGATCAGCTTGCTGCCAATCAAACGGCTGGCGTAGTTGCGCGAAGAATAATAATCGTTCGACCGCAGATGATATGTCGACCGATAGCTCAGGTTGCCGCCGCGATCGATATTAAACAGCCCCACCTCCGTGCCGCCGCGCTGATAGCTGTAGCCAATCACCACGATCGTGTCTTCCGAGACGAGCATCTCGTCGTACCAGGTACCCCGCGGATCGATGTCCGGACCAAAGGCGTCAACCAACGACACCGGCCGTAAGGCGCCGCCGCCAATGGCCACCGTGAACAAGCGGCCGCGACGCAAAACCACCAGATGATCGCCATGCAATTTGACGATGCCGCCTTCATCCACGCCCGCATGCTGAGTGTTGGTGACGGACTCTGCATCCTTACCGCTCTTCGTGTCCCCGTCGGACTTCGCAGCGCTTGGCGCGGAGCTGGCCATTGGTTCAGCGGGCTGCGCGTTCGTCAATTCTCGCTGGCGCCGGCCCTGCTCTTCCGCTAGTTTTTTGAGGTAGGCCGCGATCTCCTGATCAGAACTGAAGGCCCGCATTGTTTTTGTCGGCGCTGAGGGCGACGAGGGCGCCGATTCTGCGTACACGGCCGGGATGTCTCCGGGTGGCACCGTGGCGCAGGCTGCGGACAGCGAAACCAGCAGGGCAATCTCCAAAAGGAACAGGCTGACGAGCTTCATGACTTGGCGACTCACTTTCTTCTTTGCGACTCACGTTCTTCAAGGACGAGTATTTCGGCCAATGGAGCTTGCGGCCGATGTCCCTGAGTCGCTAAGAGAACGGACGGACCAAGCGAACTTGCAGAACTTGAGTCCGACGAACTTCAGTTTGTCGTTGTTGCTGCAGTCTGTCGTTGTTGCTATAAAGGCAACTCTGGATCGTAAGCGACAACCTAAAAAAGTTTGTCGGACAACAGCGCTGCGAATTTGGAGTGCGCCGGCAGAGCGTAGCGTCGACGGCGCTTTGGATTGGTTTAGCTGGCAGGCTGCTGAAGAGCGAAGAGCACCGCTCCGATCATATTCAAACGATCCACGAACAGGCACGAAGTAACTCGAAGTTACACGAACTAAGACAATCTTGTTTCGTCTGGCTTCGTGCCACTTCGTATGACTTCGTGGATTGGATCTCTTTTTCAGCCGGCCGGAGGAAACCCGCGAAGATGAAGCCGCTTGCGAGAGTCTGGCATTTGCTGCGGTTGCGGTTCCCCGGCTGAGAGAGAATCCAAAGCGGTGTCGCGCTCAAGCTTGCCACGGCACTCCAAATGAGGTCTACCTATTAGTAACCGCGCAACTGCTCGCGATAGCCTTCGTAGTTGCGCTTCATCTCGCCCAGACTGTCGCCGCCAAACTTTTCGCGCATCGCTGTAGCGAGAGTCAGCGCCGCCATTGCTTCGCCGATCACGCCCGCGGCCGGTACCACGGTGACGTCCGATCGTTCGAAGGCGGCGGCCTCTTCCTGTTTGGTGTCGATGTCCACCGACCGCAGCGGACGGCGCAGAGTGGAAATCGGTTTGAGGTGGCCCCGAATGCGTATCTCTTCGCCGTTGGTGATCCCGCCTTCCAGACCGCCGGCTCGATTCGTGGCGCGAATGAAATCCTTTGTCTCGGCGTTGTAGGCAATCTCGTCATGAACTTCCGAGCCGGGCAAGCTGGTGGCTTCGATGCCGGCGCCAATCGAGACTGCCTTGACCGCGTGGATGGACATGATTGCCTGGGCCAGACGCCCGTCCAGCTTCGCATCCCAGGACGTGTGCGAGCCCAGGCCGGGAATGATTCCGCGCGCTACGACTTCAAAGACGCCGCCCAAGGTATCTCCCGCCGCGCGCTTCTCATCAATCAGCGCAATCATGCTTTGCTGTGCCTGGCTGTCGCCACAACTCAAGGGCGCGTCTTCAGCGATGGCAGAGATCGCTTCCCATGAAAGTTCGAGTGGCTTTTCCGGAACGCCGCCAAGTTGAATCACGTGACTGCGAAGTTCGGCGCCGAATTGCTGCAGGAGTTGTTTGGCGAGTGCGCCGCATGCGACGCGGGCTGCGGTTTCACGCGCCGAGGCTCGCTCGAGCACATTCCGCAGATCGCGGACGTCGTATTTTAAGCCTCCAGGAAGATCAGCGTGGCCGGGGCGCGGACGTTTGACGCGCCGTGATTTCTCGGGAGCGATTTCCCGCGGCTCGGCAGCCATCAGCTCGGTCCAGTTGGCCCAGTCTTTGTTTTCGACCATCAATGACAAGGGCGAGCCCAGCGTCAAACCGTGCCGCACACCGCTGAGGATCTGAGCATGGTCTTGCTCGATCTTCATCCGCCCGCCGCGGCCGTAGCCCCACTGCCGCCGCTTCAGTTCGTGATTGATGTATTCGATATCGACGGGCATGCCGGCGGGCAGGCCTTCGACGATCGCGACCAGCGCGCGACCGTGTGATTCTCCGGCTGTGGTGAAACGAAGCATTGATAGGTTTATTCCCGGCGCCACCGACCTCACTACTTGAAATCCAAAGGCCTCTCCGCAGAGACGCCGAGAACGCGGAGGTCACGCAGAGGATCGGGCCTTACTCGGAAAGTCTCAATACTCTTCGACGAATGCCGTGCTTAAGAACTACCACGTTGAAGTTGATCAGCAAGCCGACAGTCCATCCCCCAGTCGCAAATAAGTGAGCAACTGGGCTTCATGAATTGGGGCGATTGCCTCGATTGACTTAACCTCGACAACCACCAGGCCGGCAACTAGGAAATCGCCTCGATAGCCATGCTCTAACTTGATTCCCTTATATTCCAGTTCGTACTCGAAGGGAATTCCGCTCAGCACCAATTCATGACACAGGCACTCTTGATATGCCGATTCCAATAAGCCTAGCCCCAACCTCCGATGAACCTCCATAGCCGCTCCGATCACCGCGTGAGTGATATCGTTTACGTGAGTAGGCATTCCTCCTCCTCTCTGCGCATACTCTGCGCACTCAGCGTCTCAGCGTCTCAGCGTCTCAGCGGTGAGTATTACGTTGACAGGAGGACAACTTGTACTTCAGAACTCGACCGAAGTATATCTCACGTAGACAACAACGACTCGGAGAAAATATTCCCGCGGCCGAGAATCCCCGCCGGATCGAACGCGCGCTTCAAGGCGGCCATCTCTCGCAGGTGGGCGTCAGTGTAGAACAGTCGCAGGTAATCGCGTTTCAATTTTCCAATACCGTGTTCAGCCGAAAGCGTGCCGCCGACACTCACCGCGCGTTTGAGAAACCGCACGTAAATCTCTCGCGCCCTGCTCCCTTCGCTGTCATCGCGCGGCAGGATGTTGACGTGCACATGATTGTCCCCGATGTGGCCAAAGATGGTGTAGCGAAGATCATTCGCACTCAATGTCTCCTCGTAAAAACGCAACATGCCGGCGAATTCTTCATCAGGCACCGCCATGTCGGTCGAGACTTTGCGTTGCTTGTGGCGCGCAAACCATTCATTCATCAGCACCGGCAACGCATGCCGGAACTCGCGCAGCTTGGCCTGGTCCTGTTCGTTTGTGGCGAACCATGAATCATCGCTGAGTGCGTGGTGCTGCTCAAGTAGAGACAGCCACTCGCCCATCAACACGTCTTCCGTTGTCGCGGTCGTTTCCTGCTCAAAAAAAACTGCACCCACTGCCCGCTGGGGAATAGTCTCGTATTTCTGTCGCAGGAACCCAAGCGATCCCTTATCAAAGTACTCCAGCGCCCGCGCATCGATCCCCCCGGGAGCGCGGGCATCCTGCCCGCTCTTCTCTCGCGACCTTAATGACCTCTCCCGAGCCTCGCGCACAAACGCCAACACCTGTGCCGATTCTTCAAAGAACACAACCCCACTCAATATCCCTTCGGGTTTCGGCAGCAGTCTTACCTCAACTTCCACCACCACACCCAGCGTCCCTTCGCTGCCAATGAAAAGATCGAGCACGTCCATTCCCGGCGCAACGTAGTAGCCGGAAGCGTGCTTCCGCACCTGTGGCATTTGATACGAGGGCAACTGTGCTTCAATCACTCGGCCGCTCGAAAGAGGCACCGTAACCTTGCCGTTTACGTCGGCGTGCAACTCGCCACGGCGCAGATCGATCAACTCGCCGGTGGCAAGGGCAATCTGCAGCCGCTCGACGTAGTTTCGGGTTGGTCCATATTTGAAAGTGCGCGCGCCCGAAGCATTAGTAGCCACGTTGCCACCCAGAAAGCAGCCACGTTCAGTTGGGTCAGGAGGATAGATCAAGCCTTCGGCCTCAACTAAGCGCTGCAAATCGCGCAGGATCACTCCGGCGCCGGCTACGGCATGACCACCGGAATCTGTGCGAACGATGCTCTTGATCTGGTTAAGCTTGTCAGTCGCGAGAACGATTCCGCCGAAGGGCACTCGGCCAGCGACGGTGCCCGTTCCTGCTCCTGAGATGCTGACTGGTGTGCGGGCGCGCGTGGCCCCGTCCAGAACCTCAGCGATCTCTTCAGCGTTTTCGGGTAACACGAGTTGCGCTGCGTGACCGCCCGTCAGATAACTGGAGTCGGAAAGGTACGACTGAATCTCGTCTGTCGCCGTTTTCGTTAGCATGGTCCCTAAGTCATAAATAGTTAGCCGCGGATGAACGCGGATGCGCGCGGATCAGAACCGCCTGCGGTAGCGGGCGGTTTATCCTACCCAAACGAAAACGGCGCCGATAGAGATCAACCGCCCGCTACCGCAGGCGGTTCTGACAAAACCCGCCGACAGGTGTGTCTCTCGCACCTCAAGTCATCTGCAGCTCGCGCTCGCGCAGGTACTTGATCCGATCGCGCAACTCCGCCGCTCGTTCGAACTCAAAACGTCTGGCGGCTTCGCGCATGTCTCGTTCCAACTGATTGATTGTCTCGTCGATCTTTTCAGCCGAATACTCCTCATACTCTTCCAGGTTGAGGGGCACTTTGAAGTAGTCGGCTTCGTAAGCAGTCACCAGCGTTGCTTCGATCGACTTAACGATGGTCTGCGGCGTGATGCCGTGCTCCAGATTGTATTCTTCCTGGACCGTGCGCCGGCGGCGCGTCTCGCCGATGGCGCGTTGCATGGAATCGGTAATGCGGTCGGCGTAAAGAATCGCTTTGCCCTCGGCGTTGCGCGCCGCTCGGCCCATCGTCTGAATCAACGACGACTCTGAACGCAGAAAGCCTTCCTTGTCGGCATCGAGAATCGCCACCAGTGAAACCTCTGGCAGATCCAGGCCTTCGCGCAGCAGATTGATGCCGACCAGCACGTCGAATTCACCGCGACGCAAATCGCGCAGAATCTTGATGCGGTCGAGAGTCACGATATCCGAGTGCAGATAACGCACGCGCACTCCGACTTCAGCGAAATACTCGGTCAGGTCTTCGGACATGCGCTTGGTCAAGGTCGTCACCAATACCCGTTCATTGCGTTCCGCACGCAGGCGACATTCTTCCAGCAGATGATCGATCTGGCCCTGGACGGGATGAACTTCCACCAGTGGATCCATCAAGCCCGTGGGGCGAATGATTTGCTCAATCACTTCGCCCGAAACCTTGGTCAACTCGTAAGGCCCCGGAGTAGCCGAAACGTAGATTGTCTGGCCGATGCGCGATTCAAACTCGCCGAAGTTCAGCGGCCGATTGTCGAGTGCCGACGGCAGCCGAAAGCCGTACTCGACCAGCGTGCGTTTGCGCGCCTGATCTCCTTCGAACATGCCTCGGGCCTGGGGCACCGTCTGGTGCGATTCGTCGATCACCACGATGGTGTCGCGCGGCAGGTAATCAAGCAGCGTCGGCGGCGGCTCTCCCGGTTTCTTGCCGGTCAGATGGCGTGAATAGTTTTCGATGCCGCGACAAAAACCCATCTCCTTGATCATCTCGAGGTCGAACATCGTGCGCTGATGCAGGCGTTGCGCTTCGACCAGTTTTCCTTCCGAAATCAACTTTGGCTCCCACCAGTTCAGCTCATCACGAATCGATTTCAGCGCCTGCTTGATGGTGTTTTTGGACATCACATAGTGCGTCTTGGGATAGATCGGCACGCGCGCTTCATGCTTTTCCAGCACCTCGCCGAGCAGCGGATCGATGGTTGAGACGGAATCGATCTCGTCACCCCAAAGCTCGATTCGGTAAGCCTTTTCCTGGTAGCTGGGATAGATCTCAACCACGTCGCCACGCACGCGAAACGAACCCCGCTTGAAATCGACATCCGATCGCTCGTACTGCAGTTCGACCAGCCTTTGCAGTAGCGCATCGCGCGACATGCGCATCCCGGGCTCGACGAAAACCAGCATGCCGTAATACGCGTCGGGATCGCCAAGGCCATAAATGCACGAGACGCTGGCCACGATGATCACGTCGCGCCGCTCGAACAAAGCACGCGTCGCGGACATGCGCAGGCGATCGATATCGTCGTTGACGATCGCCTCTTTTTCGATGTAGAGATCAGCCGAGGGCATGTAGGCTTCGGGCTGGTAGTAATCATAATAGGAGACAAAATATTCGACGGCGTTTTCGGGGAACAGCGTCTTGAACTCCTGATAGAGCTGCGCGGCGAGCGTCTTGTTGTGGGCCATGACGAGCGTCGGACGCTGCGTGCGCTGAATCACGCTGGCAACAGTAAAAGTCTTGCCGCTGCCGGTGATGCCGAGCAGTACCTGATCCTTGCTCCCGTCGTCGAGACCGCGAACCAGTGATTTGATTGCCTCTGGCTGATCCCCTTTTGGTTCGTATTCTGACTGCAGTTTGAATTGCATTTCGATCGTGAATAGTAAATCGTGAATCGTCAATAGACAAAAGAAGAGTTTCTGCGTGAGATTTTGTTAGAGAATATTCACCGAAGAGACGCCGAGAACGCGGAGGGTACTGACAGAAACCACGCCGCAAAGTAAAAAGCCGTGACGAGTTTGAGGTTCATCAACGGCTCGAGGATTCCAGTTCTGTTGGGGGGGTCACGCCTTGGACGTCTGGGCGGGGATCGAACCGCTGCGGATCTCATGGATGGCCTGCATCAGCGCCGAACGTACTTCCGAGGGCAGCGATTGACGTACAGCTAAACGATTAAAAGCGGGCAGCAGTCCCGGGTGTTTAGTCAGAGCCAGCAACTGAATCAATGCCTGACGAACCACGATGCTGTGGTGCTCCTCAACCGCCCGGAGTAACGATTCGATCTCTCCTGCCTGGGCAATCAGAAACAACATTGAATACGCATCGTAAGCGGTGTCGAGATCCTCACTGCTGAGATTTGCAATCGCGTCGCCGGCCAACCCAGACTCCGCCAGTGCGCTTCCCATGCGGCGCCGGCGCTCAAGAGACGCGTCACGAAAGGCATTAATGAACGAATTGGCACGATCACTGCGCAGTTGATACAAAGCATGCGCAGCCGCGACTCGAACTGCCGGTGAGAGATCGTCAAACGCCTGGTTGATTAATTCGAATGAATCGTGACCACCGGTCATTCCAAGTTCCGTCACAACTGCCGCTCGCTCAAGCGGATCTTCGCTCAAGAGCCGTAAGCGCGGCTGGGTCGTTATGTTCGGAGGATGATCGACACGACGAGCTTTCACCTGGCGGTCTGTAGTCGACGGTTCGATCGGTCCGCTCGAAACTTGCGACTGTAACTCCGAGCGCTGGCGTGGCTCAGTCGAGTCACCTGGGTGAAAGACAGTGTTGAGAGGAACTGGACCGGGCATGTCAGGGGACGGGGTTAACGTTCTTACATTGTTTACATATCCACCAGTCTCAGGCCGCTGAGGGAGCCGTTTCGCGTGCCTGGCTGCTGATCTGGTAGATCGCTTCCATCACCGCCGAGCGTACTTCCGAAGGTAAAGAACCACGCACGGCGAGCCGGCGAAACGCAGGCACGATCTCGGGCTGGCCGCTAAGTGCCAGAAGTTTCACCACCGCCAAACGCACTTCGGTGTTCTGATGCTCTTCGATCGCGTGCATCAGGGGCTGAACCTCGCCGGCCTTGGCCATCAGGAACAACAGCGAAAACGCGTCGTATGTGCGCTCGCGACTCTCACCCGTCAGATTGTCTATTGCCTCAAGCGCCAGACCTGATGCCGCCAGCGCTGCACCGATCCGGCGACGCCGCTCAGCCGAAGCTTCGCGCAAGGCGCGCGTAAACGTTGCGGCGCGATCGGGCTGCAGGTCATAAAGCGCTTTTGCCGCGGCGCTGCGAACGTCTGTTGACGGATCGTCGAACGATGTCGTGATCAAACGGAAGGAGTCATCGCCGGCCAGTTTGGCCAGATCGCGGAGACCAGTGGCTCGTTCCGAAGGGTTTGTACTGTTGAGTTGGTTAAGCGTCTCGGCGGGCACCGAACCCAAATCGTCACTGGGAGCGATTCCTTTCTCGGCTCTGAGCAACTCGATTTCTCTTTCCAACACCGGCCTGGCCTGCTGAGTAGTCTCTTCGGAAACTTGCTCGGCTGGCGGGGCCAGAACCCGGCGGCGTGCTTCGTCGTGCTTGAGACTGACATCAACCCAGGGTGACTCCGGCTCAGTGACTTCCGCTTCCAGAACATAGTCGACTTGCTGATCAGCATGCTCACTAACAACCGCAACTTCTTCGGCTGACGGCATGGCTTCAGCGGCCATACGCGCCTCTTCTTCCAGGCGACGGTACCCGTCAGTCACGCGATGACGAGCCTCGTCCTCAGTCCTGAGCCTGGCTTCATGTTCCAGACGTTCGCGCTCCGCTTCGCTGCGACGACGAGCGGCTTCTTCTGCCAGGCGCCGGGCCTCTTCAAGCGCTCGCAAACGAGCTTGTTCTTCCTCCTGTCGACGCTGTTCTTCGTGCTGTAAACGGGCCTCTGTTTCGGCACGCAGTTTAACCTCGGCGTCCAGGCGTCGCCGTTGTTCTTCTTCGGCTCTTTTGAGTTCTTCAATCTCGGCGCGTATTCGCCTCTCTTTTTCCGAGCGAGCACGCGATTCTTCCTCAGCCTTGCGGCGGACCGTCTCGAGTTCCGCCAGGTGTTGTTCCTCTTCCTGGGCGCGCCGGCGCAATTCTTCTTCGAGCTTTCTTGCTTCGGCTTCAGTGCGCCGTCGCGATTCCAGCAGGCGGGCATTCTCTTCTTCTTCAGCTCGGTGACGAGCCTCGACGTCGAGCCGACGACGTTCTTCTTCGGCAGCCAGACGGGCTTCCTGTTGATTGCGTAAGCGTTCCTGCTCCTGGATCAATAACCGGGACTCTTCCTCGGTCCGCCTCCGCGTCGCCTCGATTTCCATTCGATGGCGCTCAAGTTCCTGGGCGGCGTGATTGAGCGCTTCCGCTTCCGCGCTGAGTTGTTCCGCCTGTGCGCGGCGGTGCGCTTCCACCTCTGCGACTTTCCTGCGCTGCTCGGCTTCAGCCTGACGCAGGGCTTCGATCTCAGCGCGGACCTGTTGCTCTCTGTCAGAGCGCTCGCGCGATTCTGCCTGAGCCCTTTGCCTGATGGCTTCGAGTTCGGCCAGGGTGCGCTCTTCTTCCTGGGCATGCAGACGGGCTTCTTCCTCAACCCGCTTGCGTTCTGCCGCGGCGCGCAAGCGAGCCTCTTCCAGGCGCCGGCTTTCCGCCTCAGCTCGCAGCCGGGCGGACTCTTCGGCCTGCAATCTTGCTTCCTCTTCAGCGAGCTTACGCGCTCCCTCTTCAGCTTTCAGGCGCGCCTGCTCCGCGGCCTGACGGCGTGATTCAGCTTCCATCCGGCGGCGACTCTCGACATCTTCGATGCGCCGGCGTTGTTCTTCTTCGGCCAAACGGAGCGCTTCGATTTCCGCGCGGATGCGCTGTTCTTTCTCTGCTCGTTGGCGAGCTTCCTCGGCAACGCTGTTTCGCACGACCTCTAACTCCGCGAGTCGGCGCTCTTCTTCTTCGGCGCGCAGTTGCGCTTCTTGCTCGAGGCGCATTCGCTCTGCTTCTGCGCGCAGGCGGGTTTCTTCAAGTCGCTGACGCTCTTCTTCCGCACGCAGTCGCACTTCAGCTTCAAGTTGCCGCCGCTCCTCTTCCGCACGACGGCGAGCTTCTTCCTCGGCTTTCAGGCGAGCATGCTCCGCGACCAATTGTTCCGCCTCTTCTTCAGCTTTGCGCCGGGCCGCGGCAACTGCCTCACGCTGACGGGCAACCTCTTCGGCGGCGCGACGCAGGGCTTCCTCCTCAGCCAGTCGTTGTTCTTCCTCGAGCCGGCGCAGTTCCGCTGCCGCCGACAAACGTTCCTGCTCCAGGCGACGACGGGCTTCCTCCTGGGCTTCAATCCGCGCCGTTTCTTCGTGCAACTGTTGCGCTTCAGCTTCAGCCTTTCGACGCGCTGCTTCGACGGTCGCTCGTTGCCGGGCCACCTCTTCAGCCGCGCGCCGCATGGCTTCTTCTTCCGCGTGCAAGCGCTGCTCTTCCGCGCGGTGTTTGTTTTCCACCGCCAGGCGGACATGTTCTTCAGCGGCGAGGCGCAGGGTTTCTCTTTCGACAAGCTGGCGAGCTTCCTCCGCGGCGCGTTCGCGGGCTTCTGCTTCAGCACGATGACGCGCAGTTTCTTCAGCTTCTTTGCGCGTCGCATCAGCCATCGCTCTCTTGCGTGCGAGTTCTTCGGCGGCGCGTCTCAAGGTTTCCGCTTCGACCCGGAAGCGGGCTTCTTCTTCAGCACGGCGCCGGGCTTCTTCCTCCGCTTTCACTCGCGCTGCAGCTTCGGCTTGCAACCGCGCTTCCTCTTCAGCTTTGCGTTGTGCTTCCTGCTCAGCACGAAGGCGCGCTTCTTCTGCAGCCAGGCGATGGGCCTCGGCATTCTTTCTGGCAGCCGTTTCCTCTTCGGCCTTTTGACGGGCTTGCTCCTCGGCCGCGCGCCTTGCCGCTTCCGCCTCCAGGCGTCGGTGCTCAAGCGCTTCTATCGCTTTCCGCAGGGTCTCTTCCTCCAACAATAGTCGCGCTTCCTCGCGAATCAGATTCTCATGAATCATGGTTACCTGGGGTTGCGTCGCGGGGACGTCTTCGTTTTCCACGGCCCTGGCCAAGGGCGACTCGACCACTGGTGTAACGTGAATGATGCTGTCAGTGGGAACGGGCAAAGGCATGATGGTTGGACGAGACTCCGTACTCGTCGGCTTAACGGTCTCGGCGGTCGCGATGGTGTCGATTGCCTGGCGAATAAAGCCCTCCGGAAGCTGACGGCTGGTCTCGCGCTGGAGCAAATCATTCAATGGCGCGATCGCTGAGGGATCGCCTAGTTGACCGAGCGACTCCACCGCCGCGCGCCGCACTTCGGGTGCGCTATCGAACAGTGCCGCTATCAAGTGAGCGGTGGCGACGCGACTGCCGGCCGATCCTAATTTACGCGCTGCCGCTGCTCGTTCGGTCGGCGAATCCGCAGTGCGCAAGTCGCGTGTGGCCTCGTCAAAATACCCATGGTCCAGGAATGCCTGCAGTGCCCGTTCCTTTTGTTCCGGGTTTTGACTGGTCATCGCCGCCAGCAATTTTGCGGTGATCATTTGGCGGATGGTGGGGTCGGATTGTTCGACAACCGACGCGTCATACTCGAAACCAGACAGGAGACGATTTACCTCCTGATCGGCGCGATCGAAGTTTCCGGCCATCGATGACAACTGCTGATCGGAGATTATTCTGCGTGGTGAAGGTACATGGGTAACGCTGTCATCCGCCGAGTTCGTTTTGTTAGCGGCCTGGACGCGGGTTGGCTCTTTCAGAGCAGCGACCAAATCGAGTTTATGCGCCGTCAACTCCTCGCGAATAGACTGCGTCAATGTACCCTTCGGCGCGTCAACCTGCAGGCGATTCTGATCATCGCCGGACAGGGTCAACTTAATACCTAGACCCGCGCACATCTGCATCAATGACTCGACGGTCATAACTCAAAAACCTCCCGGTCTGGATCCTGGCCGGCGGAGTCGGGAGCGGCCGGCGAAATTCTGGAATCATCCCTTGCCTGGACTCGGCTTTGACTTGGGGGCGCACTAGCGGGGGTTGTTGTTAGGGGCTTCGGGTCACCCTTGACGGTCGTATTATCGGCGGTTGCGGGTACAGGCGTCACAGTCTCCTTCTTTCTGTCGGCTCGATCCCCGTCCCGATGCTTGCGCCCACCTCTTACGAAGAGTAGTAGCAAAAGCAGAACAAAGAGTAAGCCAAAAACTGCAAATGGGATCGGATTTAACCGAACGTATTCCTTATAGTAGTGCAACCTGGCTGACCAATCACTTTTCCCGGCGCTCGTAGATACAGGTGTTGCACCCGCAGTGGTTGGCGACTGCGCAGCGACCGGCGCCGAGTACGCAGGCGTGGCCGACGACAAAGCACCAGCCGGAGAAGACGAAGGCGATGCAGCCGGCGACGGGCTCAGCGTTGCTGCGGAAGCTGGCGACACATTAGGCGTTGGTTCAGGCCCCTTCTTCGTTGCACCTTTGTTTTCTGAAGAAGTCTGCGGGCTCGGACTTGCGTTCGGACGTAAAGGCTTTTCCGGGACAACTGGACTCGCCCCTGGAGTCGAAGAGGCGACTGCCTTACCTTTCAAAGATTTTTGCCTGGTGCTTTCACTGGCCGCAGTCTTTGAGGCGGCACGATGGGGTTCGCGTGCGGCAGCGGAGGAATTGCGGCTCGTCCTGCCGGTCGTCCTTGCTCCCCGTTCCGCATGTCTGCCAGAGGAGCCGGGGACCAACTTATTCTCTCTCGGGGACCCAGGCGGAGTGGGACCAACCGTGTCGCGGATCGTTCGAGCGCGGGTTCGGTTGGCCATTTCATTCAGCTCCACGGCCTGGCTGGAGTTTTGTGATCTGACCGGCACCGAAAAAACTACTTCAATTCGGTTCAGCTTTGGCTCAACCCTCGCTGCCGTTCCCGGTTGTAGTCGGAAAGACAGCAGGATGCCGTCGCCGGCTCTTTGAATCTGAACATCGTCGAAGCCTCGCCCCAGCAGACTCCCAGTGGTTGATGGCAGGTCTGCGAAGGGAATCTTCACATAAAATCGATCGCCGCGTGTGTAAGCCTCGTAGTCGCTGAGCTGGACATCTGAAGCCACGGTCACTCGCGAGCCGGCTGCTCCAGTCGCAGTCCAAATGGAAGTGATCCGCTTCTGGGCCCTCTGTGCTCCAACGCGCGCCAGACTAAAACAAAAGAGCAGGCAAAGCGCGAACGTAACGGCAACTGCATAGCCGCCTTTCCGGGATCTTGGGGTCTTCACGTTTTTGAGTTTCATCGGGGCAAGGGAAGACACAACCAGTTGCATTATGCAATCGGTGGCGCTGGCAGTCCAGAAGTATCAGCCAGAGGTTGTTCCGGTGCGCACTGGCAATCAAAGTCGTCTAATTCATTCTGTTCGAGCTCAGGCTCAATACCGCTAAGCTCATGCTGTTCCTCGGCGCCCTCATCGCTGTGATGAACTTCGTCTTGGGAGTCAGCATGCTCTGATTCAGTCTGCTCAGTAACAGCTTGAGTCATCGAACCACCTGCGTTACTGGCGGCCTCAAGTTCGGCAATGGTTTCGGCGAGGGCCACCCTCACAGGCACGGGGATCAGTTCAGTGTCGATCTGCTTCAGCTCGTCGACAACCGCCGGTTGGCCAATAGCTCCGAGCAAACGTACGGCGCCCATGCGCACATCCAGATTGGGATGGTTTTCGATCGCGATCACGATCGGTTCAAACACCTCAGCTTTGGCCAGTAGTGAAACAAGTGACAAAGACTCGTTGGCTTGACGGCGATCGCTGCTGGCGAGGCGGTCAAGAGCTTGCGAGGCTACGCCCGCCCTGACACAAGCTTGAGCCACGTCGCGCAGTGTTTCCAGGTCATCAGTTTCCATTACTCGGGTATAAGCATCAGCACGATCAAAGCTGAGCCGGGACAGTGCCCGAGCGGCTGCGGCGCGTACTTCGCGCGATTCGTCGGCCATGCCGATCAATACGGACGGGAAAACGGACTCGTGATTGATCGTCGCCAGGCTGGCGATCGCTAAGGCTCGCAGATTCGACTGCGCGTCCCGTCGGGCCACTAGCGCCAGCGCGGTCACCGCATCGCGAACCGCGAATTGCGCCAGCAGCTTAATTCCCTCGGCGCGTTCGACGATCTCCGGAGCTTCGAGTTTCGCCAGTGCTTCAACAAACTTTCGGTCATCGACCGACTCAGGAAGTTCCTGCACCGCGGAAGTCGGTTTGAGTCTCTTCATCTCATACGCGGCTGCAATGTCTGTCCCGTTCAGCACTCGAGGCTCGGGAATCGGACTGTCAAAGAAATCCAATCCATCAACCGAACAGGCACTCAGGGCTCGGCTGAGCAGTGCGCCGGGGACGTCGGTGTGCTTTCGGGCGATGTCCAGAAGCGCGCCAATTGCTGATGGCAACCTGAGTTCCCCAATACTCAGCACAGCCTGATTCCTGACGATGGATTCGTTATCGTAAAGAGCCTCGAGCAGGAACGGCAATGCCGAGGACGACTCAATATCGCCGAGCATTCTTGCGGCCGAGGTGCGGTCATAAGGATCCGAGGATAACAACACCGCAGCATTCAGTCGCGCCACAAAACCGTATTCCTCGAGCGCTTCGCGTACCCGCCGCTGCTCGTCTTCATCGGTAGAGGCGAGCGCTTTGAGCAAGGACGCTTCAATCGCTCGACGGTCATCCGGAGCGCGCGACGCGAGGACTTCCATTTTGTGCGGCTGGCCCATTACCAACTTTGCAACTTCCTGATCAACTTGAAAGGCGCCATACAGCGAGGGAGGCATGCCGATCGGCATGCGAACCGTCGATTTTCTTTGCCCCGATGACCCGTTGGAACCGTTGACTTTGATCAGTCCGCCATCGACTTCGACTTTGTCGCCAGCTACGATCTCGTCGAGCTCAGCGTCTCGCTCATCGCCGGTTCCGAAGGAAGCGGTAGTCTTCGACTTCGACTGTCTCCAGCGGATAAACACGAGCGCCAGGAGTCCAACCACAAGTATGAGAAACAGGGTGGTGACTGAAAACAGGCCCGACGATTCTTCCTCGGGAACCGCAGCCGCATTCGGCTTGTCACTACTCGACAGACCCGCTTGATTTGCTGGAGACGTCGATCCGGCGGCGGGTCCCTGGGCTATGTAGTTTGGCCCGGCAGTGCCTCCGGAAACTGACGAGGCTCCAGCCTTTGGTTCAACGAACTCGCTCGCTTTTATGCTTTTCGCTTTGGCGGCGTCGTCAGCAGGTTGGCTGGCATCGGTCGCTGACGAATTAGGTGCATTGTTTGTATCGCCACCCACCGGGCGCGGATCGAGTTTTCCCTCGATGGCGAGATTCAGGTGGTTGGAACCGGGCTGAGCGGTGACACTGGCCCCAGCCTTTGTTTGCACCAGGATCTCGAGGGTGTGGTCCAGTTGTGTGACTTTGATTCCATTTCCAACCTTGAGCTGCTTCGGCGCGGTACCCGACGGTACAACGACGTGGTAGCCTTCACGATCCTGCCAGGTTTGTGCACGGCTCAAAGAACCATCCGCCGCAATGGAAACCATTGTGCCGTTCGCCGATGAGCGCGCTGACACCTCAGAGACGGTGACCTGGCCGCCCTTCGCGGCCTGCGCCAATGAGGCCGATTGAGTAGGACCAAGCGCGACGAGCGCTAAACTCACGCGCGCTAAGGTTGCGACGATCTTGAAGGAATCAGGCTTGCACATAAGCGTATTTCCGGGCGTTCGGGAAGCGGGATATTCCGTTGAAACGGAGACGCGTTTTTGGGGCGTCGACCGTCTTGAACGAAGAAGGGTTGTCAATCGAAGCTACGGATGAGGAGTCGGCGAGTCTGCGACTTTGATTAGTGCTCGTCGCTGAATTTATAGCCAATGCCCCAAACGGTAAGCACCATTTGGGGATTCTCCGGGTTATCTTCTATTTTGGCACGCAGGCGATTGATGTGTGAATCAATAGTCCGGTCGTACCCTTCATAGGAATAATCCCAGATCTTTTCGAGCAGGTATTTTCTGGCGAACACCCGCCCCGGATTCGAAGCAAAGAGCTTAAGCAAATCAAACTCTTTGGGAGTCAGTTCAACCTGGCGCTGGCCGATAGTCACTTCGCGTTTCGAGGTGTCGATGCGCAATTTACCGCGAGTAATTGGCGCCTCGTTCCTGAGCCCATCTTGCGCAGGCGTAGTGCGGGTGCGCCTCAACACTGTCTTTATGCGAGCTTCAAGCTCTCTCAGACTAAACGGCTTGGTAATATAATCGTCGGCGCCCATCTCGAGCCCCAGAACCTTATCAACCACGTCGTCTTTGGCAGTGAGCATCAGGATCGGCAGATAGCTAACCTTTTCTCGAAGCTCCTTACAGACAGCCAAACCGTCCATTTTCGGCAGCATCAGATCAAGCACGACCGCATCCGGACGCTCGTCGAGCGCCGTCTGGACACCTGCTAAACCATCTTCGACAGTCTTCACGCTGTAACCTGCGCGAGAAAAGTATTCGCTAATAGCGGTTGAAATATTCTCGTCGTCCTCAACCACAAGCAACGAAATCTTGCGGTCACCCGAGTCGGCGATTGTCAGGTTGTCTGGTTCAGCCTTTTTCTGTCTCTCAGCAGTTAGTGGCATCTGTGATTAATCCAGAAACTGTTAAGCAGGAGGCTCAAGAGGGCACGCGCCGTAGGGGTGGCGCGACTCGGGCACTGAGAATACTACAGGATCAAGGGCTCGAAACTCAAGCACTAAGTTCAGCAGCGAGTTCAAATAGGTCTCCCAGCCACGAGCGATCCGCGAGTCTTGTAATGCAAACTGTTAGTTTGCGCGCGCGTTGAATACCATTCACTCATCGCAAACTAACAGTTTGCGTTACAAATCAGGCACAGTGGGCCTAGTCGCTAACGGTTCGCATGGGAAGGCGAGGGTGACATTGTGCTAAGCCTCAGACGTTCCTCGGATTTCTCCAAAACCTCGCCAAGACCAGTGCCTTCGGCCTTCTTGCGTGCGTTATCAAAGACTGCAAGTCCGCGTGGATCGCCCAGAGTTGCGAGCGCCTCCGCTGATGCGCCCGTAAGGTTAAAGTCTACCTTATCCACAGCTTGCCCGATGCTCTCAGCCAAAATCGCGAACACCCGAGGATCGTCTTTGCCGGCTGCCGCGAGCAACCTCAAGGCTGCGCCCCTGACCGCGGACCGATTTTCCTTGCCGGTGGACCGCATAGCCAAATCCAGGGCGCGCTTGTCAGCGAGCGCCGCCAATCCTCCCAACGCAGAGATCTTGATGGAGTCCCTCCAGGACGGCGTCTCAGCCAACTTAGCCAAAACGTCATAGGCATCAGGGCTCTTCGTCTGGCCAAAAGCGACGGTCGCTGCGCGGATCACGGCGTAACTACGGTCGTTCAGGAAAGGCCTGAAGATTTTGGCATCCGCCGGGTCTTTGGACTCTCCGAGCGAAGTAATCGCCCTTGCCCGTACTTTGGACTTGGGATCGTTGGTGGCTTCAATCAGCGAGCTGCGGGCGATTGCTCCGCCTGCTGATAATGCAGTTGCGGTCGCTTCGCGCTCGGATGCGGCAGTAGTTTCGGCGCGCATCCGGTCCTTGAGTTCACCGAAGGACCAAAGGCGGCCCATTACGTCCTGGTCGTGCGCCACCTGATCAATCAGTTCAGCATTCGTCTTTTTGAACTCAACCTCCTTGATCAGCGTGCCGCCGTAATCAAAGTTCACGAGCGTTGGCTCTGAGTCTGCCGCAAAAGTGAATGTCTGCTCCGCTACAGGCTCGATTCTGATCCGCTCGACTCGTGCGCCGCTCCTGGTACCGATCTCAATGTCCACCGGCGTTTGAAAGAATTTCACCTGTGGGTACTGAGACTGGGAATCGAGTTGCTGTGTCTGCTTCACCGTTAACGACAACAACTTCGTGCTGGGATCGTAACTCTTGGTGATCTGAAATATGGGGTGGCCCATCCGGTATACCCACTCGTCAAAGAACCAATCCATCGACTGACCAGTAGCTTCCTCAATCGCAATGCGAAACTGCGCCGTCTCAACGGGTTGATTAGCATATTTCTTCAGGTAGTGATTGATCGAACGCCACCAATTGTCCTCGCCCAGGTAAGTCCGGAGCATGTGCAATACAGCGCCGCCGCGAGGGTAAGCATAAGTGTCAAAGACCGCATCCGGAGCGGTGTAATTCTCGGTCACGATTGGGCGCCGAATTCCCTGCTTCCAGGTGTTGTAGTACTTGTCCTGATTACCCTTTACATCAAGATAAAGAAAGTCGTCATGGCCCAGGTGATGTTCGTCCCACATCGCTTGAAAATAAGTAGCGAAGCTTTCGTTAAGCCAAATGTCGGCCCATGAGCGGCAGGTAACGTAGTCTCCGAACCACTGATGGGCGAGTTCATGCGATTGCAGCCCATCACTGGTGTCATCTAATTCCGTGCGAGCGTCGTGGATCATGTTGTCGGTTTGCGTGGTGGCGCTGATGTTCTCCATTCCACCACCAAAGTCTCTGGCCATAGTCTGCGCGTACTTGGCATAAGGGTATTTGAGTCCGGTCTTTTCCGAAAAGAACCCGACCATCTCTGCCAGCCGCGCGGCCGTGACCTTTCCTTCCGCGGCCTCACTCGGATAGACATAGGTGATGACGGGAATGCCGGCGTAGTCCTGAACAATCGGTGTGTATTCGCCAACAATGATGGACGTCAGGTAACTAGCATGCGGCTGATCGATCTTCCAGTGAAATGTTCGCGAACCATTACCCTCGTCTTTAGTTTCGACCAGCTTTCCGTTTGAAACCACGGTGAGCGGCTTTTGAACGGTAACGTAGACTTCAGAGGTGAAGAAATCGTTGGGATGATCGTAGCAAGGAAACCAGTAGTGATTGTACTCGCTCTCGCCTTGCGACCAGATCTGCTTAGGCCGAGCGGGATCATCGGTAGTCGGCTTGATGAATCTCAGGCCGCCGCCGACCAGCCCAGCGAGGCGAGACTTGCCGTTTGTGTGGTAGTCAATGACCAGAGTGAGTTCGTCTGCAGGCTGATAAGCATGATCAAGTGTGATCCATAGCTTCTGTTTAGCCGCGTCGGCATCGTGCTTGAGTGCACTGCCCGAAGCTAACTTAACGCTCGAAAAGGTCATGTCTGCTGCATCGAGCTCTACCGTATTAAGGTCTTTAACGAGTGGAGAAATCGTGATTGTCTCTGTACCAATCGCCTGTTCCTGCTCCCAATCAAAATGCAGGTTGAGCACGATGTGCCGGGTATCGAAATCGTGACTGGGGACGTATCGGGCAGTTGGAAACGGATGCGTGGGTTGCTGCGGCTCCCTGGCTATCCCGCTTGCAGGCAAACCCATTGAAGCGGGCATGGCAAGCAGCAGGATCAACAAAAAGACAGCGAGAGGCCGGTTACTGGCCTTTAACGACTTTGACATCGGAATCTCCGTAAAACAGCCGCGCAATTTCTGAAAGTGGCGGCCGGTGTGGTATGCATAGCGGAATAATTTTCACTGCAACAGTTACTCTTGGAAGTTCATTGTTACACGAATGTCCCGCAGCCTGAAAGGAAACAGCAATGACCGACACTGAAAGACAAAACCTGATCAGCCAGTACAAGGCCGGCTATGATGAAGTCGTCAACAGCTTGAAAGACTTTCCTGTCACCGCGTTGACGGCACACCCGATTGAAGGTAAATGGAGCGCCTGCGAGATCGTGCACCACCTCGCAGACAGCGAGACTGCGAGCGCGATCCGGCTGAGAAAACTGCTGACTGAAGATGACGCGATTATCCAGGGATACGATCAGGACTATTACGCTGTGCGTTTCAAATACAATGAACGTGATTTCGGACCGGCACTTGAAGCGCTGCGCTCTGCTCGAGCCAACACGGCGCAAATCCTCGACGACTTAGGTGACGAAGACTGGACGCGCGCAGGCACTCATACCGAGAGTGGCCGCTATTCAGTCGATGACTGGTTACGTATCTACGCTGCCCACGCACACAATCACGCCGCGCAGATCCGCCGTCTGCGGGAAGCGCTGCAATGATAAAACTGAAGTCTGCTTGACAAAGACAGTGCTCGCGAGCAATATCTCGCTCGCTTCGAATTAACACCAATCGAGATCCAGACGAATGAGTGCCGCGACTCTCCTACAAACTTCTATTGCTGACTTACAGCTAATCAAGCGCGGTAAGGTGCGCGATGTTTATGCCGTCGATGCGGAATACCTGTTAATTGTCGTTACGGATCGCATTTCCGCCTTTGACTGTATCCTGCCGACGCCCATCGAGCGCAAGGGAGAGGTGTTGACCGCTCTCTCGCAGTTCTGGTTCGACAAGCTGGCCCATATAGTCCCCAATCATATGGTAACCACGGACATGGATCAGATGCCGCCAGAGATTCGGCGCCATTCCGAAAAACTCGCCGGACGTTCGATGTTGGTGCGTCGCGCGGAGGTCTTTCCGGTTGAGTGCGTCGTGCGTGGCTACCTGGTGGGCTCGGGCTGGAAAGACTATCAACGGACTGGTGAAGTCTGCGGACATCGTTTACCCGAAGGACTGCTGGAGTCTGCCGAGCTGGCCACACCTATCTTCACGCCTTCGACAAAAGCTGAAGAGGGCCATGACGAAAATATCAGCGAGGATCAAACGCGGGAGATTCTCGGCAGTGACGTTACGGATTTCCTGCGCGACACCTCGCTTCAACTCTACAGCGAAGCCCGCCAGTATGCGCGCGGCCGCGACATCATCATTGCTGATACTAAGTTCGAGTTTGGTCGGGACTCGCAGGGCCAGATCATTCTTGTCGATGAAGCCCTGACTCCTGACTCGTCTCGCTTCTGGCCGCAAGAAGGATATGCGGAAGGAAAGTCACAGCCGTCGTTCGACAAGCAGTTCGTCCGTGATTATCTGGAACGGCTTGATTGGGACAAGCGTCCTCCCGCACCTGCGATTCCCACGGAGGTTGCTGAAGCGACTACGGCCCGCTACCTGGAAGCTCATCGACTTCTGACTGGCAGAGATCTCTAGTGTGGAACGCTCTGTCTGCGCCACCTTTGGAAACCGAATGCACTTACATTCCAAACTGGAAGCATTAATCGACGAGATGCTCGACGGTCGGATTCTGCTCGACGAAGCCGTGGCCGAGTTTGAAAAGCTCTATATCCAAAAAGCCCTGGGGCGACATAAAGAACACCTTTCAAATACCGCTCAAGTCCTGGGCATCCACCGAAACACCCTCTCAAAACGCGTCGTGGCTTATCAAAGACAGGAACGCGCCGCCAACCGAGCCGCCAAGCGAGCCGCAGGCTGAATTCCTCAAATTGCCACTTTTCCCCTCCTGGTTGACAAGCATCTCTACGCGCGTCTTATTCTTAGCACTCACCCGCGCAGAGTGCCAGATAATAGACGGGAAGCTCTAATTTCTAAGAAATATCTAACTTCTACCTACAAATCGAAAGGAGTAAGTGCAATATGGCTACCAACATCACACCCCTCCACGACCGCGTAATTCTTCGCCGGATTGAAGAGGGCGAGCAGATCCGCGGGGGTATCATCATCCCCGATAGTGCAAAAGAGAAGCCGCAAGAAGGCGAAGTTGTCGCCGCCGGCGAGGGCAAATACAAAGACGATGGCACACGCCAACCGCTCGACGTCAAGAAGGGCGATCGTGTCCTCTTTGGCAAGTACAGCGGCTCTGAAATCAAGATCGACGGCGAAGAGTTTCTGATCATGCGCGAGGATGAGATTCTGGGAATTCTCGAGCGAGCCGGCGCGGCAACCGGAAGCAAGAAAGGCGGCAAGTAGTCTCTGAGGGACTGCGCCGCTTTTTTCTTAACCCCATCAAATTAAGCAGGAGAGAATTGAAATGGCAAAACAAGTGATACATGGTGAAGACTCGCGCGCGGCGATTTTGCGAGGGATTAACCAACTCGCCGATGCGGTCAAGATCACGTTGGGCCCCAAGGGTCGCAACGTCGTCATTGACAAGAAGTTTGGCTCACCGACCATTACCAAGGACGGTGTGACCGTCGCCAAAGAGATTGAACTGAAGGACGCGCTCGAGAACATGGGCGCCCAGATGGTGCGCGAAGTAGCCTCGAAGACTTCCGATGTCGCCGGCGACGGGACCACGACCGCGACAGTGTTGGCCCAGGCTATCTTCCGCGAAGGTGTGAAGACCGTGGCCGCGGGCGGCAATCCGATGGCCATCAAACGCGGCATCGACAAGGCGGTTGAGCGAGCCACTGAGGAAATTCATCGCCTGGCCAAGCCGGTCAAGGGCGACATGATTGCTCAGGTCGGAACCGTTTCCGCAAATGGTGATGCGACGATCGGAAACATCATTGCCCAGGCAATGGATAAGGTCGGCAAGGATGGCGTGATCACCGTCGAAGAATCCAAGACGATGGACACTTCGCTCGAAGTCGTCGAAGGTATGCAATTCGATCGTGGTTATCTGAGCCCCTACTTCGTTACCGATCCGGAGCGAATGGAAGCGGTGCTGGAAAACCCCGTGATCCTGATTCACGAAAAGAAGATCAGCTCGATGAAAGACCTGCTGCCGATCCTCGAGCAGGTAGCCAAGATGGGCAAGCCCATGCTGATCATCGCTGAGGATGTCGAAGGCGAAGCGCTGGCCACGTTGGTGGTTAACAAACTGCGTGGAACGCTGAATATCGCTGCGGTAAAAGCTCCGGGCTTTGGCGATCGTCGCAAGGCGATGCTGGAAGACATTGCTATCCTGACCGGCGGCAGTGTGATTAGCGAGGACCTGGGCATCAAACTCGAGAACATTAAGCTCGAAGACTTGGGCCGTGCCAAGAAGATCACGATCGACAAAGACAATACGACGATCGTTGAAGGCAACGGCAGCCCCACCGGCATCCAAGGCCGCGTCAAGACTCTGCGAGCCCAGATCGAAGAGACTTCATCCGACTACGATCGCGAGAAACTGCAAGAGCGCCTCGCGAAG
>Ga0179594_10000130_pt1 | contig 23778 bp, 24 predicted proteins | sample CZOMad1_1_08_16f_FD_148625 | JGI IMG/M metagenome (GOLD analysis project Ga0179594, IMG submission 148625) | Vadose zone soil fungal communities from Angelo Coast Range Reserve, California, USA - CZOMad1_1_08_16fungal (Illumina Assembly) | ecosystem: Environmental > Terrestrial > Soil > Vadose...
ATCAAGGTGGAAGGCTTTCAGTGCATTATTGAAATACTACAACTCACGCTCTCCAAGATGGGAAACGAAGTCAGCAACCGTAAGTGTAAAGTTCGCCAACACCAAACCAGACCGTTCCGTTGGCCGAGTCAACATCGAGCGGATCGAGAGAAAAGAGACTCTGCTACAGGGTCTAGTTGACTCGTTGTGCGTTTGGCAGTTGGGATTGCCGAAAGACACGCTGGCGCCATCCGGCGCTGATGAGTTCGGCGATTGGTGCGAACGGACTGGGGTAAAGAATTCCGTCAAGGTACATCGACTCGAAATACCTCGATCCAACACCAGTGTTTTCGCTATCGGGAATGCGGATTAGTATTGCTGGGCCATCGGTGCGAGTGTTGGGCATGGAAATGACTTCAACAGTAAGGGTGCTTGGAGAATAACGGACATGAAGTGTTCCGTGGGCAGTCTGAAGCACGCCCGATTGGTTCGTTAGCCATTCGCCAGGGATGAGTTGACGCTTGGCAATTCCGACGGCAATCGCGCTCGCGTCATGCGGAGTGCGACCTGCGTCTTGCCCACGCCGATGTGGCCATTGTTTTCAGAGAGGCGTGGAATAGAAGCATGACCGTCCGTGAACAATTGATAAAAGAATGCCTGGCAAGCCTGAGGCAGCTTTTCAAACTCGTCGAGCTTCACAATCGGCACGACGCCGGTGGTCGCGAGGTAGTCATAGGCCTTTAGGACCTCGCCGAGAGTTAGGAACTCCTTGCGCCACTGTTGGCGTCTGGCTTCGTGGAGATGCAGTTCCTTACTCGCAACGGCCTGAACCACAAAGTTGTTCTGTCCTTGTTCATCCCACTCGAAAAGAATGTCGTTCAGTTTGAGACCGTCCATTCCTTGCAACTCGAAGTAGGGACGATTGCATGCGTAAGCGAGAGCGTCGATCATCTCGGTCTTTCCACCGCCTCGCTCGCCTTCTGCGAGCAGCGGCATCCCGGATTTCAAGGCTTGGCAGAGATCCTTCAGTGGTCGCAGTTGAAAAATGTAGCCGGACTCGCGGGCTACCAGCTCGGTCAGTGCATCACGTCCGTGCTCGCGCACCAGAAGGCGGGGATCGATGACCCGGCAATACGAGTACACCGTCAGCGACACCAACGCTCGCGCAGCCCAACTCCACTGCATCTACGACCTTGGCCCTGCAAAATCTCAGCGGAACGGTCAATCCGCCCACCACACGGGAGAATGAATCGACAAACGCGAGAACGGGCTCTAAGTCGGATGCGGGCGCAAGGTGTGACCAACTGAGCAGGGGAACTAACTCTGCGGCTCAAGAGTTGGCTCAGTCTCGGGCGAACACAACTCAAACAATCTACGTCGCTGATTCGCCGCCGAAAGTCCCCGCCGCAGGCGCGATCAGTCGCTCTCCCTCGCGAATTGACACTAAAGTCGTTAGCGTCTCGACTTCTCACCTGACACCTCGCCATGAGTCACACTTGAGAAAGGTTTTGATCCCGAGCGCAAGCTGACGGCATGGGTCACGCGATTGTTCTCCCAATAACAGACCGAATCCTCGGTCAAGCCCAAGAGCACAGCGTCTTTCTGGCATAAGCCCAGATCCATCCGCCGCCCGCATGCGGTCTCCGAGCGTTTCGAGTTTGGTCGGATAGCCATCCTTGGGTTTTTCGGCCTTTAACACAACGTGGCAAAAGGCAACGCAAGGGTGAGGACTTGTTTTTGTCAATCAGCGGAGGTGATTCGTCGTGCTGAATGCGGATCTTCTAACCCATGTTGTAAAAACCAACAAGCGTATGTAAATCCCAACAGGACTTACGGGACTTCAATAAAGAAAGTGTTCGCATCGGAATCGCGGCGAAGCCTTTGAAACTCGTTAGTGGTCGATGCATCAAGGCTGAAATCGCGACTGTTAGAACTGCGTTTTCTTGCGTCTTTCAATGCCGGTGAATTTGCAGGCTTCAGAATATGCGCGGAGCGCGCTCCAAAGAGCGCAATGCCCGACTCCACGTATTGTTGTGTCTCGCGGTAAGGAGGGATGCCTCCGGTAACAAGTCCTCGCGGATTTATGATCTTGCCACTTGTGAGCTTTAGCGGTCGTCCTCTAATAAACGAATCAACCGTCCCTTCGCCGGCGTTGTAAGCAGCCAGCGCAAGGTCTAACCGTCCATCAAATCTGACCAACAAATCGCGCAGATAATTCGCTGCGGCATTGATTGCTGCCCTGGCATCGTGCGGATCTCGTAGTCCGTAGCGCCGAGCGGTATCCGGCATGAACTGCATTGGGCCATGCGCGCCTTTCGGACTTATCGCGTCCAGTCGATAACGCGATTCGATGAAGCACACAGTCCTTAGAATTCGAGGGTCAATGCCATACCGCTTTGCTGACTCGATGATTAGCGGCTCTAACTGTTGCGCTCTTACTTGGAGGGATGGCCCAGGTTCTCGATGAACTTGGGCTATTACGCTGGCGGTCAACAGAAGCAGGATTGTTGGTTGGACTAACCTATGAAACACAGCGGCGCTTGAGCAAGAAATGGGCCAGCTTGTGGCACGGCGATTGACAGGGCGAAGCGCGAACGTCAGTCATGCGTTAACGTGAAGAAACGGATGACTGCGGAATAAACAAGGCAGATCAATTGGAGGGGAATAAGTAATGAACAACTTCGCAGAATTACTAGATGTTCCAGGATTCGATAACTCGCGCGTCGCGCGAGCCGGACGCTCATCATGCTTGGCTTGAGTGTGAAAGCACTCCACAGCGCTATTGCGATCGCGCTGATGCTGGTGCTCGGAGTGATCGCTGCATCCGCACAAACTCCGGGTGGCTCGTTCTTCAACGGCAATAGCTCGCAGCTCGGAAACAGTTTCCGCTCCGTGACCTTTTTTCTGGCTGCCGCGATGATCATAGCGGGGATCATCTTCGTTGCCGTCGGGATCATCACGTCCGGACTGCGCGAGTCGCTCTCAACGTGGAAATTCATTACCGGTGCTGGCTGCTTCGCCTTTGGCGGAGTGTGCGCCGCGATCTACGCCTTCAGCCAAGGCGATACGGTCCCGTTAGACAACCAGTTTTAGCTCTGCTGACAGCAGCAGGGAAGTCGAAAAGAGTCATTCTCTTTTTGGAGGCTTCGTGATGCGTGTGCGTCCTGTCCGTCCAAACATTTACTTGCCGGTGGTGCGCTTTGGCGTTGCCGACAGTGATTGGTTTTCTGTGCTGCTGATTTCCTGCGCAGGCTACTTGGTGCCCATCCCGCTGGGTCTTACCGTCCTCTACGTGCCGCTGCAAATGTGGACGTGGTTGTTGGCAACTGCTGGAAGCATCGCGTTCTTTAACTACATACGCATTGGGCGGAGACCTTACTGGCTTCAACACCGGTTGCGGGCACTCGTCAGACATCACCGGCAATACCGCGCAATTCCGAACGGGCGCAAACGGGCGTTTAGGCGTTCGTGGATTGTTGAAACTGGTTCCAGCGATGGCTGTGCAATCTCGGAAGCAACATTATCCGAACACGGCAGCCGCACAGACCACATCGCCCTTCTGCTAGATCACAACAATCGCATTCAGCAGGCGAAGGAGGAGAGATGGTACGAGGTTCTACCTACAGCTTGATAGATGACCAAGACATTTCTGAGCGCCGAGCCGTGATTCTCGGACGCCCCGAAGGCAGTAGGCGCGATTCATCTGTTGTTGGGATCTTCAATGACGTGCTGAGGAACAAGGATGGCTCGCACACTGCGGCGTACCAAGTCGAAATGCCGGCGACGATGTTCGCTGATGACGTACTGCTGGACATTCGATACGACGATCTCGCGCGGATGCTTGCCTTTGAGAAACCTCCAGGCACCATCGTGCAGTTCCGATACTCGACCACTCCCGATCTGGGTCGGGCGATTAGCAGCGTGATAGCGGCACGCGCAAGCCAGGGAACCCACACGCTTGCGTCCTTGCTCCAATCTTCGAACCTCGATTTTCTTCGCTGCTCTGCCAAGGCACTCCCCTACAGGAAAAGTGTGCTCACCATGTGGGTAAGGGTGCCGCCTACCAAAGGGGGCAACTCAACCATGAGCGCCCTCGCCGATTTCAAGAGAGCAATGAGCAATGCAGTTCGGACACGGGGTGTAATCGGTGCGCTACGAAACTTGCCGACGATCTATTCGCGTACGGCAGATGATGCGGTTGTTAGACGCACCCTTGAAGAGGAAAGACGCGCCTATCGTCGCACCTTGAGAGTGTGTCAGCAGGTTGCAAATTCGTCGCCACTGACTCTGCGCCGGTTCACACGCCGGGAACTGTGGGACGCGGTGTTTTTTGGACACTGTCAGAACGCATACTCCGCCCCCATTTTGACGGAGCAGCCGGGAAGAGATCTCCGGGACTACCTATGCTGCGAAACGATCGAAGGCGAGTTGAATTACCTCATGCACGGAGAGTATCCGGTGGCCATAGTATCAATGTTCACCCCGCCTAACGAGTTCGTCACAGTTGACGCCCTGCGGGGTTTGACCGGCAGACGCGACTTCAACAGCCGGCACACCATTGTCACTGAGTATCTCTTTCCTGAGCAGCGCAAAGAGACAAAGCGTCTTGATCGGCGAATCAAGCAGGTCAAGCGCGCCTTCACCAAAAGAGATAATCCCGAAGGCGCGGCTGCGCTCAGGAGTTTGCGCACAGTTAGGGAAGAAGTCGCAGGCGCCCGTGAGTCACTCTTGCCAACTCGCTTCTATGTGATCCTCTATGGTGAGCCGGCCAGAAACCTCGCCGAACTGAAACAATCCCTGGAGGCCCTCGATGAACAGTGTGAAAAGGTAGTTTCGGCGATTCGACAGATTCCCGGAGCCAATGCCGAGCGGGAAGAGCCCGAAGCGTTACGCGCGCTCTATCCCTCGGCCATTGTTGGTGAGTTGAGTCCCACCCTTACGGGCCGCGAGTTGACTGAGGTTTCAAACTCAGTGGTCGCTCTCACGCCTACGGAAGATTCGTGGTCAGGAGCCGAGATGGGCCACACTTTACTCTCAACCGTCACCGGTCGGCTGATAAGCATCGATCTCTTTGACCGCCGTCGGATTCCTTCGCCGCTCATTCAAATCATCGCTGCGCCACGCGGCGGAAAGTCGATCCTAATGGCCCAGTTTGCTTGCGACATTCTGGCAAGTCTGCGCGAGGCGAGCATCAACGCGATCGATATTGGTTTCCGAGGGTGACGAAAAACTGCTCAGAGTTGCAGCACGCCAATCAGACCGCGCAGTGCCTCATCCTCCAGGATTCCTGATTGGCCCCGTTCCAGCAACGGGTGCTCAAAAGAACTTCCTGGCATTCGCGCGCGATCTCGCGTCCTTTTTCACAACTTTCACTTCATCTTCGCTGCTAGTTGCTTCGTTTCCCTTGGCTTTAATCCGAAGGCTCTGATGCTCGATGAAAAAACATAAGAGATCGTCCAATTGGCAGCATGGCACACCCTTTGAAAAGCACAGAGGGCACGATGAGACTTCGTGGGGAGAAAATGCGAACATGCGATTGATTCAAGCAAAACGAGCGTCTGAAGTATTGAGTGTTTCTTTGGCGCGTATTTATGAATTGGCGAGATTAGGCATAATCCCGGTAGTCCGACTCGGACCTCGTCAAATTCGCTTTGATGAGGACGCTTTGACTGAATGGGTGAAACACGGCGGATTAACGACTGAAGGAAACGGGGCAGTTCAACTAAGCGAACTGACGCGTGGTCGCAGTGGATTTGCTTCCGCTGATTAATCATGACTTCCCCCTTCTCTTCGGAGTCCGCTTGCCTGACAACTTCTCTTTGACTGATTTCTGATTACTGGGACGTCCGGTCTTTCGGTCTTTCACTAGCTCTAAGTCGGCCAAACGAATTAAATTGTCCCGACCGATTTTGACAACTGGAAGTCGCCCGTCCACGACGAGCTGGCGTACGCGACCAGGGCTGACGCCCAGCTTCTTTGCAGCTTCGCTAGTGGTAAGAAATTGGTCCACGGAAAAAGTGTTTTACCATAAAGCCTAGCGCAAAGGCAAGTATTTGCTTGACAGGGCCTAGCTCGTGGGCTAGGCTTTAGCTCGTTGAGGATGCTTGATTATTGGAGGCTCTGAGATGGCGGGACAAATAGTCAAACGCGGCAAGCGTTCATGGCAGGTGAAGATCTTCATGGGCCGAGATTCAAACCGCAAACAGAAATTTCATCGGAAGACCATTCACGGTACAAAGAAAGACGCCCAGCGATATCTAAACGGCGTACTGCGCCAGATGGACCTCGGCATCTTTGTCGAGCCGACAACTATCTCGCTTGAGGACTACGTTAAGCGTTGGTTACGCGATGCTGCGAGACCACGCGTCTCCTCACGAACCGCTGACGGGTATAAGGCCCTCCTGGATCGCTATGTTGTCCCGCCACTTGGACATCAGCGACTGGACAGGATTCAACCGTTGGACATTCAGGAAGTCTACGGGCAGATGCAAGCCAGCGGATTGAGCGCGCGGGTTGTCCGACACACACATGCCGCATTGCACAACGCTCTAAAGCAAGCTGTAAAGTGGGGATTACTTTCTCGAAATCCTTCAGACTTTGTTGAGCTTCCCAAAGTGCCTCATAAGGAATACCGGGTCCTGTCGCCAGAGGAGGCGGCTCGCTTCCTTAAAGTGGCCGCGACCAAACCACACGGACTAATTTTTGAGCTGGCGTTGTGGACGGGGATGCGACCGGAAGAATACCTTGCCTTGCAGTGGTCGGACATTGATCTTTCAAAGGGTACGGCACGAATTCGTCGCGCGCTAGTGCGTCACAAGAAGACGGTCCAGTTTGAGGAACCGAAGACAGCGCGAAGTCGGCGTACCGTCTATCTGCCACAGCCGATAGCCCAAAAGCTCAAAGCTCATAAGCGAAAACAAGCGGCTGAGAAACTGAAATTCAAAGGCACCTGGGGGCCGTACGATCTTGTTTTTTGTAGCGTCGAGGGCACACCGCTTTCGATCCCTAACCTAACCTATCGCTATTTCCGGCCAATCCTTACGGCGGCTGGTCTACCGCAGATTCGTCTATACGACCTCCGTCACAGTTGCGCTACACTGCTTCTAGTGGCAGACGAAAATCCCAAGGTCGTGAGCGAACGCCTCGGGCATTCGACGGTCGTGTTGACCCTTGATACCTACTCGCACGTCATACCAACTATGCAGCAAGCAGCTACCGCGCGCCTCGAAAAGCTGATTAATAGTCAGGAAGACACAAACGAGAGTGACCCAACAGTGACCCAAGTCCAAAATGCGGGTTAATCTACTGCCTGTAAGTTATTGAAAGGATTGGAGGCGGCGATCGGAATCGAACCGATGAATAAAGGTTTTGCAGACCTCTGCCTTACCACTTGGCTACGCCGCCTTAGAAAGGATAAAGGATGAGGGATGAAGGATGAAACAGCGGCGATGAAAGCTGAGTTTCATCCTTCATCCTTCACCCCTCATCCTTCAAAGAACTGGAGCGGGAGACGAGACTTGAACTCGCGACCCTCGCCTTGGCAAGGCGATGCTCTACCACTGAGCTACTCCCGCGTCGAGCGCACACGATTCTAAGGATTTAAGCAGTGTTGTCAAGCGGTGGCACTTGGGTGGTGAGCTGATTTCAGTTCTTTGCGCCTTTGCCCCTTTGCGGCTTTGCACGAAAGGTTTTTTGCCTCAGTCATTTCACGCAAAGACGCAAAGTAGCAAAGCCGCCAAGCGAAATTAGGGCACTACCTATCCCAAGTTTTGTTGCTAAGAATCAAACGCGAAACGGTGCAGTAGCCCGACTGTCAAGGAGGGCCGGTGTGGGCCGCCAGAGCCCTCCTTAACAGTCGGGCTACTGCCGCGCTGGCGCGTTACCGGTTTGCGCCGCTCGCGGTTCTCGCTGGCGTGTGGGCGGTCAGGCGGGTGCGCATGCGCTGCTGCCAATGGCTGCGTGCGGCGTCGATTTCTTCGATCTGCGCGATTGCTTCGTTCAAACTCTCGCCGCCCATCTGCCGCATTTTCAGATAGAGCAGCGCCGGCACGATCGACATCAGCGGTGTAACGAAAATATTGAACAGGCCGGAGAGCTGGTCCGAGACCTTAAAGGTGACTCCGTTAGTCTTCGGTTGATCTTTGCCGACGTAATAACTGAAGATGCTGCTGATCACGGCCGGGATCAAAAACTGCAGCAGCAGCACCGTGATCACTGTTCGCCAGGAGCGGGCGCCGAGTTGCCGGGCGCGTATTCTGGCTGCCTTTTTCTCCAGCCCTTCCATCAGCACTACCGGCGCGTAAAGCGCGTAACGCACGGTGACGACGATACCGGGAATTCCGCCCAGGATTGAGAAGAACAAGATGCGCAGCGTCATGCGAATGCTGGTGTTCAGAAATGGCCGCCAACGCTTCTTGAGCACCGCAAACGCGGTTCGCAGTTCTACGGGACGCAGCGGCGCCGCGGCTAACTGGGTCACAATCACCGCCGTCATGCCGGAAATGGCTGACGCCGCCAGGAAGTAGCCAACCACCTCTCCCAGTCCCAGCAGCGCCAGGATGCAGATCATCACCACCTTGGTTACTCCATGCGGGTGCCGTGCCTGATAGACAAACTTCCACCCAATCATCAGCAGCGTCAGCACGATCACGGGAGCATGGGCGATGAAAGACAACTTCAGGAACTTGGGAAAGTATTCACTGTAAAGCGCGAAAGCGCGGCGGTAGAGCGACCCGAGACTGTCCGCATTCGCTCGCAGGGAGTTGGCAAAGGCCTGAGCGGTTTGCGGCCGAGCGGCAGGGTCCTTGGACAGCGCCGACATGACTACTCTTGCGACGCGCTTGGGGAGTCTGCGCGCAAACTCACGCAAAGGCGGTGGCGTGCTTTCAATGTGGTGTCGCATGACGGTTGTCATATCGCCCTTGAACGGCGGCGCGCCGGCCAGCATTTGGTAGGCAATGACGCCGAGCGAATAAATGTCGGCGCGGGCATCCAGATGTTCACCGCGGCACTGCTCGGGAGACATATACAGCGGCGTGCCCATGATCACGCCTACGCGCGTTAGTCCCTCGGTCGACGCTGTCGTTGTTGGATGAAAAGTGCTTTTCTCAGCCAGCGGTTGAGTGTGCTGATTGAAAAGCTGAGTCCCGTCCTCTTCATGAGCCCACGAATGGGAAGCGGGTTGAGGCGTCGAGTGGCTCGAACGACGCCACATGTTCTCTCCACTCGCCGGGAGACGAGCGCCAGGATCGCTGCGATCCTCGTTTGCTGATACAGGCGCTGAAACTTTGACTGGCACAGCGGCGGCGCCTGCCGGCGAAGGGAAACGCAGCGTCTGTTCGCCGTCGAATTCCAAATGGTCCGTAGTGGGAGCGATGCTGGGCGCTGGGATTAAGGTGGGCGTAAGGTCGGATGCATCTTCGCTGATTGGGGCGACAGCAGGATCGCCAAACAAGAGCGTGTCCTTTTCACCTGCCCAATTCATCGTGAAGGTGCTCTCAGCGTTGGCAGGAGTTTGTTCGCCTGCGGCCGGCATCATCGCAGTGACCGCGTCGGGTGACGAAGTATGCGAGAGCTTTTCCGCCGGCACTGCGCCCCCGATTGCTTCGTTCGGCTCGGCCAACTTGGCGATACCGAAATCGAGCACTTTAACGCGATAGCCGCCGAGTCGGTTGGGTTCGAGCCAGATATTGTCCGGCTTGAGATCGCGATGCACGATGCCCTGTTGATGCGCCTCGTGCACGGCTGAGCCGACCTGTTCGAGGATATCCACGACCCACTCGAGCGGCAGTTGCTTTTCTTCCGCCAGCACATCGCCGAGCGTGCAGCCGTCGAGGTATTCCATGATGAGGTAGGCGACGCGTTCGGCTCCGGTTTGGGCAAAGCCAAAGTCAGTGACGTCGACGACGTTCGGGTGACGCAGGCGACCGGCGGCGCGGGCTTCGCGCTTGAAGCGTTCCACAAACTCGTCATTGCGCATGAACTCAGGCGCGATCAACTTCAACGCTACATAGCGTTCCGTGCCCAGGTGCGTGGCGAGATAGACGGCGCCCATGCCGCCCTGCCCGAGCAGACGCTCGAGGCGGTATTTGCCATCAAGCACTTGACCGACGTAACGTTCCAAGCCTCTCATCAGGGCGCTATCCTACCAGCAAAACCGCTTCTTGGCAGTGTCCTAATTTGTACCGCGAACTGTTAGTTTGCGATGGTTGAATGGCATTCAATGCGCGCAAGCCTGGGTTCCCCAACCAAGCAGCTCGGCTGGCTGATCTTACAGCTTGCGTTACAAAACCAAACCAGCACACTACGCGTTTCTTTAGTCGTAGTAGTTTTCCAACCAGCGTTTTCTGTGCAGCGTTCTTTCAGTCCAGAAGTTCCGCAGTAGATCAACCTGCAATTGAGTGACGCTGTCATCTTCGCCGGGTAAAACCACGCTTACCACATCAAAGCGAAAAGGTACTTCTTCGAGGCCGAAGATGCGCCGGTACGCGCGCGCGGCTCGGGTAATCTGACGTTGCTTGCGACGGTCTACATTGGCTTCGGGTGGCGCGAACCAATCAGAGGCGCGCGTCTTCACTTCAACGAAACAGAGAGTTTGATCTTCGTAGGCCACCAGATCGATTTCCGAAGACACAATTACGCCGCGCAGATTTCTTCCGACCGGCAGAGTAAAGTTCGCCGCTACGATCGCGTAGCCCTGCTGCTCAAGATAGGCGGACGCCAGTGCTTCGCCCCGCCGACCGAGTGCGAGGTGCGCCGGTTCGCTCTCTCTCTGAGGCGATCGATCGGCCAGGTTATCTAACTGAGAGGTTTTCATTGCGGCAAAGCTTATAACCGTTCGCCGCTACGATCCAGTAGCTATCGAGGAGAGTATCGACAGCCGTCGTCCGATTGTCCGGATCAGTTTTAGCGGAAAGTCGGATGGGAGATACGAGTTTGCACCGTTACTTGTTTGCTTTGGCGCACTAAAACAGGATCGAGTGCCAGAGCGAGTGACCAACGATGGGGACGCCGCACAATGACGCCCGCTCGCTTTCTTTACCGCAAAGCGGTTGCGCCCTCCAGCCCAGGGTTGCCGCTTCGGCTACTCTGGGTAAACTGCGATTGAGAAAATTCTCAAACGCAACGCGGTTGCGTCATTGGATCGCAAGGTTCAACGTACGAATGGCGCAACCGCGTTGCGGTTGAATGAAGCGAATTATATGGTACCCAGGGTAGCCGCGATGGCAACCCCAGGGCTGGAGGACTTAACCGCTTTGCGGTTTGGTGTTAAGCGAGGGGGCCGCAACTGTCTTGGAAAAGGTCAAGTCATCGGCATCAATTCTTACCGTTACTAGCTCAACTGCACCAGGACGGCCAGCGAGTCTTCCTCGCCAACGACGCGAGAAGTGTGGCCTTTGCCTCTGGTATCTTCGGCCAGCAGCACACTGCCGCGTGCGAAGCGTCTCGTTTCTCCGTCGCTCGCGGTCACTTCCCACTCGCCTGCGATCACGACAAACAGATTGCGCGCCGGTGAGTGGTGCCAGTCGCTGACCCAGCCTGCCGGCGCAGAAAAGAATGCCGTGCGGGAGGTGGGAAAGGAAGACGAAAGATTGAGAGGCGGTGCGGGTGGCGCGAATTCGACCAGCGTCAGTTCTTCCGCGACATCTGCAAAATGCGATTCGCCACCTCGATCGGCGTAGAGTCTGATGTATCGCGCAATCATCGTAAAGCGTCGGTAACGGTTCAAGCTTGGGCTGAAATTAGCTAATGCCTTTGGTGTTCAGGGCAACGTTTTCACACAGACTCTAAATCGGCAGTGTGAATGAGACAGCCAGAAACCAGGCTGCATCAGTATCTCACTGCTCCAGCAACGCGCGCAGTCGATCGAGCGCCTGTCCCCAGTAGGCTTTCATCTTTGCAGCGTTCTTCGCGTCGGCCAGCTTGCTGTGTTGCACCGCGACCTGGCTTTTGTCATCAGCTTTGGCAAAGAAGCCAATCTCCACGCTTGTCTTACCGTCCTTCCACGTCACGCGCATGGATTTGTTTGCTGTTGCCGTGCGCACGATCAAACCTTCTTCTGCCAACCATTGCGCGCGGTTCTTCTCGCTCGCAAATGCTTTGTAAAGTTTTCCGAGAGGCACGGTGACGGTTCGGCTGACACTGATTTGATAGCCTTCCGGTTTTTCGTGCGCGTCGCGCAAGCCGCGCTGTTGTTCGTAGGTCACCGTCACCATCTGTTGCCACCATGGTCCAACACCGTGACTGGTGTTGAGTAATTTGACAATTTCTTTGTGGGTCAGCTTGTTGGCGCCGGCTTTGTCGAGGATGGCGAACCATTCTTTCCAGGTTTTGCCGGTCTTTGCTTTGACGGCCTCGTCGCTCATGCGTGGGCCTTTGGCTGGTTTGGTCGCTGGTGGCATCGTCTTTGTCCTTTCGTAATGCGGCTTCGCCGCCCGATGTGCGGAAGGGCTCTGCCCTTCCGGCCATCCCAATGAGATTGTGAGAGGCTATGCCTCGAACGTCTTGGAGGCTAGCCTCCCATATAAGGAGCAGCATCTTCGGAAAGGCTGAGCCTTTCCGCACATCAGGTGGCAGAGCCACGAAATCGACAAGAGCGATCACCAGCAGGATCGACTCGTCTCGTCGAATCTACGCGTCGCGATCGTAGGCGACTTTCAACCAGTGCTTTACCTCGTCATCGATGTCCTTGAGCGACGTGATTTCGATCCGATGCGTGATGCGATCTTTCTTGGCAAAGCCGCCGGTATCGATCAGGCGCCCTTTCGCTTTCATGTCACCGAGCGCAAAGCCGAAATCGATGCGCGTGCGTGTCGTCGGCTTGATCTGCGCAAAGACATGTTTCCGATAAAGCGGAACTATCGTCTGACAGGGACAGGCCTTCGCTTCCTTGCCCACTTTCAGCCCGACCTTCAACAACGCGTCGTAGATCGGCCGCAGGGCTGCCTTACCACCGGAAAACATCTGCTCGACGTAGCCTTCGGCGGCGTTGAGATAGTCATCCGGATCTCCAAATTCAAGACGTCTCCCTTCGGCCTGATCGACCAAAAACGAGGCGTAATTAGTGCCCAGTCCGTGTTCAGTCTTGAGCCAATCGCGTCGCGCTTTCTCGTCTTTCGGCCCCGATTTCTCGATGAAGGTGATCCATTCTTCCAGCGAGCGCCCGGTCTTTTGCTTCAACTCGGCGATCCATTTCTGCGTCATCAGGACACCAGGATGAACGCCGTAGACTGATTTCTTCTTTTGCTTAGTTGCGGTTCGCGGCATTGATTAGTTCCTTTCGCATCGAGAGCAGACAAACTTTGCGCGCTTTGCGTGAAGAGTCTTCCCTGTTTTAGGGGCCATAACTTGAGACGGACAGTCTCACGCAAAGACGCAAAGCACGCAAAGACAAGTCACGGCAAACTTGACTCATTCACAACAACTTCGCTCTCCCAAATTACTAGAACTCCACTCTCGATCTGCACCATCTAAGAATAGGCGACGCTCGGCGAGCGCGCTTCTTGAAAATTGCTAAGTTTCCGACTTGTGCCTCTCCCTCGTCAAAATTTCGCAGTCGCCAGGAACTCGGGCGCGCGACGCGCTTTTGTTGCCTGCTCAAACGCATAGGCCAACTTGATCAGCGTCGGCTCGCTGTAAGCCGAGGCAAAAAACGATATGCCGACGGGCAAGCCGAAGGCATAACCCGCCGGCACCGTGATGTGCGGATAGCCGGCCACCGCCGAAGCCGTTGAGTATCCGCCGGTAAAGTGATCGCCGTTAACACAATCGGTCGGCCATGCTGGTCCACCCGTAGGCGCGATCAGCGCATCAAGGTTGTCCTTCTTTAACGCGAAATCGATGCCCTGATCGCGAGACATCAGGTGATTCTTTTCCAACGCTTCCAGGTACGCCTTTTCAGTTAGCGGGCCTTTTGCTTCCGCTTTGATGAACAGGTCCTGGCCGAAGTAAGGCATCTCTTTCTCATGATTCCTGGCATTGAAATCAATGATCTCTTTGAGGGACCGCACCGGCGCTTTTGTTCCCAATCCGGATAGATAGGCGTTGAGATCCGTTTTGAACTCGTAAAGCAGAACTTCCAATTCTGAATCGTCGAACTTTCCGGCAGTGGGAATCTCGGCGTTGTCGATGATCACGGCGCCGAGCCTCTTCATCTCTGCGATGCGATCGTTCAAGAGCTTATCGGTTGCGTCATTGAAGCCGAAGGACTTGCGCACGATTCCCAGTCGGGCTCCTTTCAAGCCGTTCGCGTCGAGGAACTTCGTGTAATCCGTAAGCGCTTTGCCGATGCTCGGGTTGGTGGCGGCGTCGCGCGGATCGACACCGGCCAGCGCTCCCAACAGGATCACTGCGTCGGTCACGGTGCGGCACATGGGCCCGGCTGTGTCCTGGCTGTGCGCAATGGGGATGATGCCGGCCCGACTGATCAGGCCCAGCGTTGGTTTGATACCGACCAGGGAATTTGCAGTTGAAGGACAGACCACCGATCCATCCGTTTCTGTGCCCACGGCTATCGCGCAAAGGTTGGCAGCCGTGGCCGAACCCGATCCGGAGCTCGAGCCGCACGGATTGCGATCGAGCACGTAAGGATTTTTTGTTTGGCCGCCGCGGCCGCTCCAGCCGCTGGATGAATGGCTGGAACGAAAATTGGCCCACTCGCTGAGATTGGTCTTGCCGAGAATCACCGCTCCGGCTTCGCGGAGCTTTTTCGCGACCGTCGCATCTTGCGCCGGCTTCGAACCAAGCAGAGCTAGCGAGCCGGCAGTGGTCATCATGCGATCGGCTGTATCGATGTTGTCCTTAATTAATACCGGAATGCCGTGCAGCGGGCCGCGTGCCCCTTTTTCTTTTCGTTCACGATCGAGGGCGCGGGCGATGGTTTCGGCGTCGGGATTAATCTCGATCAGCGCGTTAATCGCAGGACCACTCTTGTCGATCTCCCTGATTCTCTGCAGGTATTTCTCGGTTATCGACAACGATGTGAACTTGCTCGAACGCATGCCTTCCTGCAGTTGCGCTATTGTGAATTCATCAAGCTCGAACGGCTTTGGCGCTGCCGGCGCAGTTGCTGCGATAGAGTTTTGATCATTGCCGGCAACCAGGCGTGGACGAACGACGGCAGCAGCAGTGGCGATTGCGGTAGCCTGCAGGAATCTTCTGCGTTTCACTTGGCGGTCTCCTTCGACTTGGTTCTGAGTTAAATGTGATAACCGTTCCGAACTTTCCTTTGCGTCTTTGCGACTCTGCGGGAAATTTCCGGTCGCTGTTTTGCAAGCGCCTCAGGAAACAGAAAGATTTTCCCGCAAAGACGCAAAGGCCCAAAAAGCGCAACCCGCACACGCATGCCGACAGTCCTGCCGCGATGGCGGGTTTTGTCAATACCGCCTGCGGTAGTGGGCGGGTGACAAGGATCTGGAGCAGCCACGCGCTACCGCAGGTGGTACAGACAGGACAACGGCTATCGCTGAAGCGCGGCGCGCACTTTCTTTAATACCGCACTGGGTGTCGGGTACAACAAACGGTTTCCGCTGTAGATCTTTTCTTCGTCAAGCGTAACGCTGAGTTCGCCCAGCCCACCCTTAACCACTTCAACCGCTAATTCGTTTTCTTTCTTCAGGTCAGCCGCCACCCGGGAGGCAATCATCTTCTTCACCGGTCAAACGGGGCAATAGTGAATGGTGACTTTTTTCATGGCTTCCAGCAACTTCAAGTTTGATGCGGAACATTGCTCATCATCGCCAGCAGGTTGTTTTCAGAGTCACGAAAGGATCCGATCCACAGATCGTACGTACCCATGTTAGCCACAAAGGCGGGTTTTTCCTCGAACTCCACGCCGCGGTCAGAAAGAGTCGCATAGGCCAGTTGGATGTCGTCGACGTTGAAATAGATGATCGAGCTGGGGTGATCGAATTCCGGCCGTGCGGGCGGCGAGAGCATGAGCCTGATGCCCGCGCAATCAAAGAAAGCCAGACTCGGCGGAGCGCTGAAGAGGAACTTCATTCCCAGTTTGTCGCGATAGAACTCGACCGCGCGATCGATGTCGTGCACGTTGACTGCGATCTGTCCGATCGCTGAAAGACCAAAACTGTTGTCGCCGGCCATCGATATTATCCTTCCTTTTGGTGGTCGCCTCAAATGACCATTCGTTTTTGGGAGCCCGCACACTACCGCAAGCCCGTCCTGAGAGAGTAAGCCTGGATGAACCGCGTGCTGCTTTATTCTATCTTCGTCATGCGCAGTGTGTGCCGCTAGTGTGCGACAAACCTGTGCTGGATGACTCCGGTAACTTGAACCTCTCAGTTGTTGAGTCGTTTGGAAGCGTGTCGCTCACGGAAGACGAAGGGCGAACCCCTTTGGGTCCGCCCCGCAAAACTTCAACTGTAGACGTATTACCGGACAAAGAACACATCGGTTGAAAACTCACTCACCGGCCTCATTGGTAGCCATTCAAACGCGGCCTCTGTCCCCCGAGAGGAGAAGAGAGTGGACCACTGAGAATGTGCCGTTACGCCTTTCCCTCTGATACGCGAAGAGCCGGGACCGACGAGAAAAACATCCCACGCCCAACGGCCTACGTGGGAGTGCCTGGAGTCATCAACCTTCGCACGATATTTAAACCTGTTGCCGTACTCGTCGACACGCCTTGATTCCTTGTAATCAAGTGAAATGGACTCAATGCCGAGTTGAGGCAGTTTGTGTAGCTCTGTTGGTTCAGAGACGCCGTTATGGTTTGTATCCTGCCACAGACGAAGCCTTTGGAACACAGAGTCTCGGCGGTCAATTACACCGTCTCCGTTCCCTCCGAACTGTTCCTTGTCAAACGGCAACAGTGCGTTGAATCCGTTTCGTTCGATGCCCGCCGGTGGCGTGAGTTGAGGTGTGAAATTTCCGAAAAGCTCAGCGCCAGTGTCAATAGTTCCGTTTCCGTTGCGGTCCAATACAAGGAAAGCATCATCAGAGCCGGACGCTGTCCAGGATATTGAGCCCGCGTTGCCATCGCCATTGAGATCGAAGTGGACACCATGGGTTGCGTCGGTAAGGTGGAAGCCATTGCCAAGCACATCGATGAGTATTGGACTGCTGGGATCGCCTCCGTACCAACAGTGACAGTCTCCGTGGGAATCGATTCTTGTAATACCACCTTGTGAGAAACAACCGTCGTTGAAGTGTTCGTCACAACCATTGCCATAATTTGCGGCACACTGGTTCCATTCAGTATTACAATGCCCGTCACAACAATTCGAATTCGGTCCGGAGCAAAACTGATAGTTTTCGATGCATGCCGGCTGACAGCCCGCATCAAGTATGCACTGCGGGTCATCGCAATCGGTCTGTCCATTGCAGTTGTTGTCGACGCTGTCATGACAGTTCTCAGAAGCTCCAGGATTGATTGCGGCATCGTTGTCGTTACAATCAACTGAACTGTCGTATCCATCGTGGTCCGCGTCTGTTGTTCCGTCTAGTAGAGTGCACACCCTGTTGTTGCAATTACCACTGACATAGAAGCATTCCTGCGTAGATCCATAAAATTCATCTGGACTGCAGGTCAACTCTCCGGTAGGGTCGCCATTTCCGTCCAGCACAATTTTGCAAACAGTCTTGTTGCAGTAGGGCGAGGGTGATGGTTGGGGATTGCCAGTCGGGGACTCGTTGCTCGAATACCAGGCCTTGATGAATTGAGGTTCTCTCATCTGGGGTTGGCCACTTTTTTTGGTGACGTCAGTCTTTTTCCTCCCAGCTTGAGCCATCTTCAAAGACTACATCACTCACTCCGATTATGATCGCGAATCCTGAATATGAATCTGCATTAGGTACGGTTTTGAGTATCTTGGCGATCTTGGGTAGCGATAGTTTGAGAGTTTGACGATGACCCGCGGCCAACGTCTTATGTAGTGGTCGCAAGACATGCGTTTCGTGCTGTCCTCTCAGCAAAACAGTTGTGCGTTCGTTCAAGGGGGTCACCGTCCACCGTAGGGTGAGGGACGAAACGTCCTTACTTGACTTGTTTTGAACAATCACTTCCTTCACTTGGAGTTCCCTCGGCCCATCTGCCGAAGCTTCTTTTACGCCTGAGGCAACTGAGTACACTGCGACCGGCGCCGACGGGTCATTAAACTGGACCGTATCAGGCATGCTTGATACGTCCCATTTGGGATGTCCTTGAGAAGCTGCCGTTGTCGAAGGAGTTGAAAGCTGGGTGACTGCGAATGCGATAGCCGCAAAGGCAATTACAAGTAGGCCGAAAAACAACAGGCCTGGAGGTTTTATTTTGCTCATTATTTTTCCTCTAGTGTGGAATCGCTCAAGAGAGAAGGCAACAAACCTGGAAGTCCGCTGAGGCCTGCGTAGGACTCTTGCTACCTAAGGTAAAACTATAAGCGTGAGGACCATACTCCGGGTATTGTACCCTGTCAAGAAAAAGGGGAACAGCGGTAGTGCCTTCTATTCAGAGCAGCACTCGCGCCCGCCGTTTGGCAAAAGCACTCGAATTACCCTAACGTTGAGTCACGATGGATGTAGCAACAGAACAGACGGATACCAGCGCGTCAACTTCCGAGCCGAGGAGACAGACCCTGTCGTTGGTGGCGATTGTGGGCCGGCCCAACGTGGGCAAGTCGACCTTGTTTAATCGAATGATCGGACAACGCCGATCGATTGTCGGAGACGAACCAGGCATCACGCGCGATCGGATCTACGGAGAGGCCGAGTGGTTAGGCTGTCGCTTTTCGGTGGTGGACACTGGCGGCATTGTTCCCGATGACGAGGCGGTGATCCCGGCGAATATTTTGAAGCAGGCGGGGTTTGCGATTGCTGAGGCTGCCGCTGTGATCTGGGTCGTTGATGCGCGCCAGGGGATCACGCCGCTCGATGAAGAGTTGGCGCGATTGCTGCGCTCGACGGGCAGGCCCGTGCTGATCGCCGCGAACAAGACGGAGGCTACGCGGCTCGAGCGAGAAGCTGCGGAGTTTTACCGGTTCGGCTTTACTGAGGTGTTTCCGATCTCTGCTGAACAGGGAATTGGGCTTGGTGAAATGTTGGATGCGCTGGTTGAGATCACTGGGAAAGCACAGACCGTCGCGCCTGAATTGTTTGTGGTCCCAGGCCAGAATGATGATGGCATTGAGGCGGGCGGGACGCCCGCGGTCCCAGTGGAAGCGCGAGCGATTAGTTTGGCGATCATTGGCCGGCCGAACGTGGGAAAATCGTCTTTGCTCAATCAGTTGTTGGGTAAGGAACGCGCGATCGTTTCCGCGATTCCGGGCACCACGCGCGATGCCGTGGATACTCTGCTGGAAACACCTGAGCAAACGTTTCGCCTGATCGACACCGCCGGTATTCGCCGGAAGGGCAAAACCGATCAAATGACCGAGAAACTCGCCGTGGTGATGGCCCGAAAGAGTATGGAGCGCGCGGACGTGGCGCTGGTGATGGTTGACGCCGTCGAAGGAGTGACCGCGCTCGACGCAAATATCGCGGGCTATGCGCATGACGCCGGCTGCTCGATCATCATCGTCGTCAATAAATGGGATGCATTGAAAGACAAGTTGACCGGCACGCCGGCCGAGTTTGAGCGCGGCTTGCGCGAGCGAATGAAATTTCTGGATTGGGCGCCTGTGCTGACGGTTTCGGCGCTCAGCGGGCAGCGCGTGGACAAGATCCTGGCGTTGGCCGTGCGCGCCAACGAAGCGCGGAACCGGCGCATCTCCACCTCGCAATTGAACCAGTTTTTCGAGCATGCTATCTCGCAACCGCAGGGAGGCGGCGCGCCGGCGCCAGTCAAGGGAGGCGTGTCGCGCCTGCACGTGCAGTACTTGACTCAGATCGCCGTGCGGCCACCGACCTTTGTGATCTTTACCTCTGGTGGAAGGGCCGGGCTGCATTTTTCCTATGAGCGATATGTGTGTAACCAGTTGCGCGCGGAGTTCGACTTCTTTGCCACGCCGCTACGCATCGTCGAGCGACATAAGGCGAAGCGCAGGCGGTGAGGTTACTGGGACCGCGGGCGTCCAGCCCGCCTTAACTCTCGCAGCCACTGATCGGAGATGTAATTTGCGTTTTGACCAACGGCGGGCGGGACGCCCGCGGTCCCGGTGCACTGACGACCGCAGTCTACGCCGGCTCGAACTCTCCTTAATTAATGGATCGAACGCCAATCGCTTTTACAGTTGACGCACAGGAAGGCCAGGCGCGCGCGGGAGTAATCACGACGCGTCGGGGCGTCATCGAGACGCCCGTCTTCATGCCCGTCGGCACGGCCGGTACGGTGAAAGGCACTCGCTTCGAAGCGCTGGAGTCGCCCGAGTTGGATGCACGCATTATTCTGGGAAACACTTATCACCTGTGGTTGCGCCCGGGGATTGAGATCATCAAAGCGTGCGGCGGACTGCATCGTTTCAGCGGTTGGGACCGAGCGCTTTTGACGGATTCCGGCGGCTTCCAGGTCTGGAGTCTGGGTGAATTGCGCAAGATCACCGAGGCGGGGACTGAATTTCGCTCGCATGTTGACGGCAGCTTACGATTCCTTTCGCCCGAAGTCTCGATGGAAGTGCAGCATGCCTTGGGCTCGGAAATTGTGATGGTTTTTGACGAGTGCGCGCCGGGACAGGCTTCGTCAGAGGATGCGCGGCGAAGTATGGAATTGACGGCGCGGTGGGCGAAGCGATCGCGTGAGGCGTTTGATATTTTGCAGGATAGTGTCGTGGGTAGGCAGGGGATGGCGGGCGAGACGACAGTGGACGAGCGGGCGGCGGGCAAGATGCCAGCGCTCCCGGTTGAGTTGAGTGGCAAACAGGCGCTTTTTGGAATAATTCAAGGGGCGGGGCATCTCGATCTAAGAAAGGAGAGCCTGCGGCGGACGACGGATATCGGGTTTGATGGGTATGCGCTTGGAGGGCTGAGCGTCGGTGAAGAGAAAGCAGTGATGTGGGAAGTGGTTGGCGAGGTCGCACCGTTGATGCCCACCGAAAAGCCCAGGTACCTGATGGGTGTTGGGACGCCGGAAGATTTGATCGAAGGCGTGAGTCTCGGTGTCGATATGTTCGATTGTGTTTTGCCTACTCGCAATGGCAGAAACGGCCAGGCCTTCACCCAACTCGGCAAGCTGAACATCAAAAATGCGCGCTGGGCCGAGGACGTCCGTCCGTTGGATGAATCGTGCCATTGCTCGGTCTGCTTGCGGCACGCGCGCGCTTATCTGCGGCATCTCTATTTGAGCGGCGAGATGCTGGCGAGCATCTTATTGACCCACCATAATCTGGCGTTCTTCCTTGACACTATGCGGCGTGTAAGGCAATCTATCCGGTCTGGCAAGTTCACGCAATTTCGGCGAGAGTTCACTGATCAACTCAATTCGGGGATTGAGTAGCGCGTGATTGCCGCGGACGAATTCTACTGCTGGTGAGTTTCGTTGGTTCGGTGGTAACCGAAAGAGTCAAGTCCAAAAATGATCACACTATTTATTTTTCAAGGCGGCCTCGGAGCGCTTGGCGGCATCGTGCCGATGGTCCTGATCATCGGCGTCTTTTATATCCTGCTGATTCGGCCGCAACAAGCGCGACAACGCAAGTTGCAGGAAACTGTGTCGCAGTTGAAAGCCGGTGATCGCATTGTTACGACCGGCGGCATCATTGGCACGATTACGAGCGTCAAAGACACCAGCTTTCTGATCAGAAGCGCGGAAAAATCAATTCTCGAAGTTGCCAGATCCGCGGTCGCCGGAATTGACGAAGAGCCTAAGGACTAAGAGCTTTTCCGCGTGTGATTGCTGCACGCCGGACCCTGGGTATTATGAAGAAGACGAATCTAACGCTGCGCATCTCCCTGATTCTTGTCGTTACCCTGCTGGGACTTTACAAGGTGCTGATGCCGCCGATTGCGGGGGCGGGGGCTCGTTTACCCCATAAGCACGATTTTACCTGGTCCGGGATCAAAGCGAACCTGTCGGAAAACATCCACCTCGGCCTTGATCTAAAAGGTGGCACACATCTGGTCATGCATGTGAAGACCGATGAGTACCTCAAGCGACTCGCGGAAGAGAATGCCAGCACTGCACAACTGGCTGCCAAAGATGCGGGTCTGGAGATCAAGGAGGCGCATGCGGAAACCACGGGGAACAACTACCGCGTGATCATGACCGTGACCGACCCGGCCAAGGTCAATGATGTCCGCGATGCGGTGGAGAAAAAAGTTCCGGAACTGAAGGATCGGAATGCCTGGTCGTTTTCACCCTCGGGCAGCACAATCAGTTGGAGCATGACAAGTCTTGCGCAGCGGACGCTGGCTGATGATGCGACGACGCAAGCCATGCGCATCATCGACAGCCGCTTCAATGCGCTCGGCGTGGTTGAGCCGACATTTCAAAGACACGGCGCCCAAAGCTCACACCAAATACTATTGCAGATGCCCGGCGTGACTGATCCTGAGCACGTCAAGAAGCTGCTGCAGGGAGAATCGCGGCTGGAACTGGTGCATATCATCAGCGCACCGAATCCATCGCCATCCCAATCCTACGCTAGCGAGCAAGAAGCGATTGCTTCACTGAGCAGCGGCGGCGTGATTCCGGCTAACCGTCGCGTACTGCCATACACCGAACGGGCAGAGTTGTCCACGGCAACCCAGGACCCGAACACACCAAAACCCCAGAAGTGGGTTGTCGTCGAATCACCCGCGATCATCAACGGCACCGAATTGAGGTCAGCCTCGGCGGTGCAAAGTCGTGGCGGCGGCAGTGACGACTACCAGATTGCGTTTTCGCTAAAGCCCACGGGCGCCACCAAATTTGGCGCCTGGACCGGAGCCAACACGAATGAATACATGGGCGTGGTCTTGAATAATGAAGTAAAGTCCATCGCCTTTATCAAGTCACAAATTACCGACTCCGGAGAGATTGAAGGGAGATTTACCAAGCAATCCGCCGACGATCTCGCGCTCATCCTGCGTTCCGGCGCCCTACCGGCGCCAATCGAATATTTGGAAGAGCGTACGGTTGGACCGAGCCTCGGGCAGGACTCAATCCGTTCGGGCGTGCAGGCCTCAGTGGTTGGTCTGGCACTCGTCGTCCTGTTCATGCTGGTGTACTACCGTGGCTCGGGGATCAATGCGGTGGTAGCGTTACTCTTGAACATGCTGCTGATGATCGCCGGTCTGATGATCTTTGGCGCTACGCTCACGCTTCCGGGCATCGCCGGAATCATCTTGACGATCGGCATGGCGGTTGATTCGAACGTGCTGATTTTTGAACGCATCCGGGAAGAGATGCAAACCGGAAAGACAATACCGTCAGCGGTTGATCAGGGCTTTAAGCGGGCCTTTGTCACCATCATCGATACGCACGTCACGACCACAGTTTCATCATTGTTCCTGTTTGTGTTTGGTACCGGACCGATCCGCGGTTTCGCCGTCACCCTGATCCTCGGCCTGGTGGTTAACCTGTTCTCGGCGGTTTACGTTTCACGCACGATTTTCATCTGGCATCTGGGAAGGAAGCAGCGCGTAGATACGCTGAGCATCTGAAGTACTCGTCATGATTCAACTCTTCAAGAACGTAAACATTGATTGGCTCGGCAAGCGCCGATTCTTTATCTCGGTTTCGATCGCCCTGCTGTTGATCGGCATGGGTTCTGCCCTCTATCGGCATCGCTTTCATCCAAATGGCACCGACGCCTTCAACCTGGGCGTGGACTTTAAGGGCGGCACCGTCGTCACCGTTCGCTTCAAACAGCCGGGGCCGGGCGTCGAGGCTCTGCGCGCGGCCGTGGACAAAGCCGGAGTGAAGGATGCAGTGATCCAGCCGATTTTGGA
>Ga0179594_10000131_pt1 | contig 23464 bp, 4 predicted proteins | sample CZOMad1_1_08_16f_FD_148625 | JGI IMG/M metagenome (GOLD analysis project Ga0179594, IMG submission 148625) | Vadose zone soil fungal communities from Angelo Coast Range Reserve, California, USA - CZOMad1_1_08_16fungal (Illumina Assembly) | ecosystem: Environmental > Terrestrial > Soil > Vadose...
TCCCTCTCCGCGAAACTAAAAGTCGTGCGCAGCGTTTCGTGCCGGCGAATGATTTCCTTGAAGCTCCGCTCCAAGGCCGCGACGTTCAACTCTCCTTTCAGGCGCGCCACTGCCGGAGTATTGAAAACTGCATTGGGCGGCATTATTTGGTCCAGAAACCACAACCGTTGTTGGGCGAACGACAGAGGTAGTGAGCCGGTGCCGCTCCGACGCGGAATGATCTGAGAGCGAGAGACATCTATTCCCGCTTCGCTAAGCAGCATTGCGAGCAACTTTTGTCGCTCGACCGAAAACGTAGTCATTGCGCGTGATCACCTATTAGTATTACGCAACCGGTTTCGCCGGTACCCTGTGATGCGGAAGTGCGGCTTGAAGACTGCTGCCGAGTTTTAGCTCAAGCCCGCGCTGGGCGATCTTTACAGGTTCTTCCCCGACTTCGGCGTCTGGCCGCTCTTCTCTCGAAGCATCCCCTCTACTTCGCTGTCGGACATTCGATCCAGCTTGATCAAAATGCGCGCTATTCCGGACACATCAACCCTGTTGGCGCTGCCAATCGCCTCGATCGTTTGGGCCAGCCCGCTCACCGTCGGAGACTCAAAGATGTGACGAAGCGGCAATTCGATCGAGAAAGAGCTTTGCAGTCGTGAGATAACCTGGGTCGCCATCAGCGAGTGGCCGCCCAGGTCGAAAAACCCGTCATGGATGCCCACCTGTTTTTGAGGCAGGACTGTGGCCCAGACCGCCGCCACCACTTCTTCCACCGGAGTCCGCGGGGGCACGAATGCCGACTCGCGTTTCGTGGTGTCCGGCGCCGGCAGCGATCGGCGATCTACCTTCCCGTTGGGCGTCAGAGGAAGTGCCGGCAACGATATAAAAAACGAGGGGACCATGTAGTCCGGCAAGGTCTTTTTCAGCAGACTGCGCAACTCGCTGCTCGCCGGCGGCGGTTCGTTTTGGGCAACAAAATAGGCCGTCAGATATTTGTTCTCCGGATGATCTTCTCTTATCAAAGCGACGGCATCCTTGATGCCCGGATGTTGTCTTAGCGCCGACACGATCTCACCCAACTCGATTCGGAGCCCGCGAAGTTTCACCTGATTATCGATGCGGCCCAGAAGCTCAATATTGCCGTCGGGCATGTGACGCGCGAGGTCCCCGGTTTTATAAAGGCGTGCTCCCAACTCTGCGCTGAAGGGATTCGGGATGAATTTTTCAGCGCTGAGCGCGGGCCGATTGTGATACCACCAAGCAACACCGATGCCCCCGAGGTGCAGTTCTCCCGGGACGCCGACGGGCACAGGTTGCAAGTGACTATCCAGAATGTAACTGGTTTGGTTTGCCATTGGCCGGCCATAGGGAATGCTTCGCCACGCCGGATCGTTTCTTTCGATGGGATAAATGATTGAATCCATCGAAGCCTCGGTGGCCCCACCGAGCCCGATCACGCTAACGCCCGCGACCTGTTTTTTCAGGCGCTCAGGCAAACTCAAAGGAATCCAGTCGCCGCCTAACAAGGCCAGCCGCAGCGAACACGGTACAGCGTCGGGCCGGCCTTCAATATGTTCCACGAGCATCTCCAACAACGCTGGCGCCGAATGCCAGATCGTCACGTTGTGCCGCCGCATCAAGTCCGCCCAGTGTGCTGGATCTCGTTCCTTTGCGGCTTGGGGAAAAACGATTGTGCCGCCGCTGGCCAGAGTGCCAAAAACATCATAAGCGGTCATGTCGAAACTCAACGATGAAAGCGCAATAAGCCGATCGCCTGCGTCGATTCCGAAGCGCTGATTGAAATCAAAAAAGTTATTGACGCGACCGCGGTGATTGAGCATCACGGCTTTTGGTTGACCGGTCGAACCCGACGTATAGATCACGTATGCCAGATCGCCCGGCGTGACTCCGCTGTTCCCGTTATTTTCGAAGTTCTCAGCGGCAGGCCTTGCGTCTGACTCCAGGTCGATCAAATGTCCTTCGTATTCCGGTAGTCTCGGCGTCAAACGGGACTGCGTGAGTAAAACCGGCACTTGCGCATCTTTCAACATAAACGCGAGGCGGTCTTTTGGATAAGAGGGATCGAGAGGCACAATCGCGGCGCCGGCCTTGAGAATGCCGACGAGTCCGATCACCATCTCCAGGGAGCGTTCCACGCAGATTGCCGCCGGCGCGCCGGGCCGAACGCCCAACCAGCGCAGCAGATATGCAAGCTGATTGGCCCTCCTGTTAAGCTCCTGATAAGTCAAAGTGTCGTTTTCCGCAACGGCCGCAATCGCCTGGGGAGCGGACTCAACCTGGGCTTCAAAGAGTTGATGCAGACACAAGTGTTCGGGGAAAAACGACTGGGTGTTATTTAGTTGCACCAGCAGTTGATCCTGCTCGGCTTTCGAGAGCAGCGGCAATTCCGAAAGGCGTTGCGACGGATGGAGCACGATCCCTTTCAGCAGGATGCGAAAGTGATCCATCATGCGGACGATCGTAGGGCGCTCAAATAAGTCCGTATCGTATTCCAGCAAACCGGTGAGCCCGTCAGCGCGCTCCCAAATTTGCAGATTCAAATCGAGTTGCGCCGCATTTCTTTCCGCGCCGAACGGCTCGATCACCAAGTCCTTGAGCTGAATTGCCTCGGAAGGAGCGTTGTGCAGGACGAACATCACCTGTGCCAGCGGGTTATAGCTTAGGTCCCGCTCAGGGTGTAATGCCTCCACCAGCAGTTCAAACGGTAAATCCTGATGTTCATACGCATCCATAGCAACCTTTCGCAGACGACCCAGCAATTCTGAAAAACAGGGGTTACCGGAAAGGTCGGATCGAAACAGGAGGATATTAATAAAGCAGCCGATGAGCGCCTCGGTATCGGCATGTGCGCGGTTGGAAGTTCCCGAGCTGACAGTCATGTCCGCTTGACCCGTATAGCGATAGAACAAAGTCTGCAAGGCGGCCATCAGGGTCATAAACAACGTGACGCCTTCGCGCTTGCTCAAAGCGCGAAGAGCTGCCGACAAGTCGGCCGACAATGTGAACGTATAAGACGCGCCGCGGAAGGATTGAGTAGGAGGGCGCGGTCGGTCGGTGGGCAACTGCAAGGCGGTCATGCCCGCCAACTGCTTCCGCCAATAGCCCAACTGCTCTTCGAGCACCGCCCCGCTTAACCAGTCTCGCTGCCACTCGGCGTAATCCCCGTACTGAATCGGCAACTCCTCCAGCGCTGCCTCGCGCCCGGCCACAAATCCTTCGTAGAGCCGCCCCACCTCTCCCATCAGCAGTCCCATCGACCAGCCATCGCTGATGATGTGGTGCAGCACCAACACCACCACGTACTCCGCCTCTCCCAACCGCAGCAGCTTTACCCGCAACAGCGGCCCGCGCGCCAGATCGAACGGCTGCTCCACCTGCTCTCGCAGCAGGCGCTCCGCTGTGGCAGCGCGCCTCTCTTCCGCCTCACCGCGCAGATCCACCACCGCCAGCGACAGTTTCTGCTCCGGCGCGATCACTTGCCGCGGTTCCCTCTCCGCGAAACTAAAAGTCGTGCGCAGCGTTTCGTGCCGGCGAATGATTTCCTTGAAGCTCCGCTCCAAGGCCGCGACGTTCAACTCTCCTTTCAGGCGCGCCGCCAGCAGAAAGTTATAAGCGCAAAGGTCCGGCGCCAGTTGATGAATAAACCATAAGCGCTGTTGCGCAAACGAGAGTGGCGCCGACTCCGGTTGCCGGCGCTTCGGAATGCGACGGGACTGCTCGCGTCGCGCGGTGTCCTCGCGCAACACGCCCAGAACTTGCGCCCGCTTTGCTGGCGAGAGATTTTTCAGACGTTCTTGAAGATCGCTATTCATCTGATTTGTAGTCTTTGCGCCTTTAGGCCCTGGCCGGAAACTTCCCTCATCCGGATGGGCGGTTCCCGCCAAGGCGCAAAGTAGAGCCTGCCGCAGCTACCGGCAAATGAGTTGCATGCCAATATCTCAGAAAAGACGCTAAATTGCGTCCGTTTCTTCCGGAGCCACTTCCTCGACCAGGTTCAGTAGCTCGGCAATCCGATCCGTGGTCGAGCCTGCGAGAATCGCTTCTTCAATTATTTCGCTCAGGCCCCGGATGGTCGGCGACGTGAACAAATCTCTCACCGCCAGTCGCACGTCGAAGTTTGAACGCACTCGCGCAATCAATTGCGTGGCATTAAGTGAATGGCCGCCCAGATCGAAGAAGTTATCATCGACGCCCACGCGATCCACTCTTAAGACGTCGGTCCAGATTTCCGCCAATATTTTTTCCGTGTCAGTGAACGGAGCGACAAAAAACTCTCGGGGCGACGCCTGGGAGACATCCGGCGCGGGCAGCGCCAGACGATTCACCTTGCCGTTGGGTGTCAGCGGCAGCGAGTCCAGGACCACCAGGGCCGAGGGAACCATGTATTCAGGAAGCCACTCTCGCAAATAGTGTCGCAGTTCCCGCGGGTCCGCCCCGCTCATGACCTGGGTCGCGTCGCTGTGCTCTTTCAATCTAACCAGTTGGTCCAATCCACCCATCACCTCCTCGTAGCGCAACCCGAAGTCGATCAAGCAAGCCACTTCATCAACCCCAATCACCTTCAACTGTTCGAGCATCTGCATACACTTATCCGCCGTACCGATCAGTGACGCGGTTTCGTAATACCTCTCAAACGCAAAACTGGCGAGATCGTCGAGTCCCTCTTCACTATCGATGTCGACTTTGATATCCAGGCTTCGGACCATCGTCTCAATTAGCCCGAGGTGCGATTTCATGTATTCACGGAATGGACCGCGCGTCTTCTCCAAAATCTCACGCGTGTCGTCGCCGACAAAAGTATGCAGCATCAGCGTTACCTGCCGGCTCGACGGATCGTGTCCGTGCAACTCCAGTGATCGGCGATAAAGGGCGATCTTCTCCGCCAATTCTTCCCGCGTCTGGGTCAGTAACGCCGTCAACACATTCGTGCCCAACTCACCGGCCTTCTCAAACATCTCGCGGCTGCCGGTACACGTCAGCCAAACCGGCAGCTCAGCCTGGATCGGCTTCGGGAAAATCTTCACCTCGATTGGATTACCGACGCCGTCCTGGGCGGGAATCGTTTCCCCGCGCCAGAGCTTGCGTATCTCCTCGATTCCTCGATACATCACCTCCCGCTTGGCTGCGAAGTTTTCGGGGAAAAAAGCAAAGTCGTTCGGTACCCATCCCGAAGTAAAGGAGACGCCCACTCTGCCATGCGACAGGTTATCGACGAGGGACCATTCTTCCGCGATGCGTATTGGCCGATGGTGCGGCAGGACGACACTGCCGGCGCGCAACTGCACTCGTTCGGTGATCATCGCCAACGCGGCACTCAGCACCGAGGGATTGGGATAGAGCCCGGCCACTGGATGAAAATGGCGTTCCGGCGTCCACACCGCGCTGAAGCCTTGGCGGTCGGCAATCTTTGCGCCCTCCAGGCAGAGACGGTACTTGTCCTCACCGGCGCTCCGCTCGTCTTCGCCGAAATAGAAGAGGCTGAACTCCATTTTGCGGGCGGCGCGCGGCGCGGCGTATTGCCGGTTTGGCACGACATAAGCGACCAGGCGCTGCTCGCCCGGCACATCCTCCCGCAAGGTGACCACACTCTCTTGCACTGAGTCATGCTGATCGAGCGTAGTTTCAATCTCGCGCAGTTCAATTCGATGGCCGCGGATCTTTACCTGTTGATCGGCGCGACCCAGGAATTCGATCTGGCCGGCCGGCAGATAACGGGCCAGGTCTCCGGTCCGATAAAGCCGCGCCCCGCCCTTTTGATCGAAGGGGTTCGGCACAAAACGCTCCGCTGTCTGTGCCGGATGGCTCAAGTAACCTCTCGCCAATCCTTCGCCGCCGATGAAAAGCTCACCTGCCACACCGACTGGCGCCGGTTGACCATACGCGTCGAGCACGTAAGTTTGGGTATTGTCGATCGGCTTGCCAATCGGTACTGCTGACCACTCGCTGTGCTCGTGCGCCTCGTAGCAAGTGACATCGGCCGCCACTTCGGAAGAACCATAAAGATTGAGTAGCCTGCTGTGCGGCAGGCGCTGCTGGAAACGCCGCAGCATTTCCGGCGAAAGCGACTCGCCACTGGTGACGCAATATTTCAGGGCGCCCAAGGTCGTATTTAGATCTGCCTCTGTCTCCAGAATGGTGCGCAGCAGCGAAGGTACGAGCACCAGGCGAGTGACGACTTTGTCCGCTAGAATTCTCAAGAACTGAGCGGCGTCTTTAACGGCGGCGTCAGGAACGATGACGAGCTGAACTCCTCGCAAGAGCGGGCCGAAAACCTCCCATACGGCGTCGACAAAGCTTAGTGAAGCCTTCTGGCAGCAGACCTCTCCCTCAGCAAACGGAAAGGCCTTCCACATCCAATAGAAGCGATTGACCGCGCCGCGGTGAGTTGCCATCACGCCCTTCGGCCGACCCGTCGACCCGGACGTGTAAATTACATAGGCCAGATTCCGAGCGCTTGTCTCGGTCGCAACCTCCACCTCACTCTGCCGGCTGATCGCTTCCCACTCCTGATCCAAACAGATCGCTTGACTCGACTTGGTCGCGATGCCCGCGTCCAAGCGCTCAAGTAATTCTGCTCGCGTAAGCAACACCGCGGCTCCGGAGTCCTCCAGCATCGACTTCAGCCGCCGCGCCGGATAGGCAGGATCCAATGGCACATAAGCTCCGCCCGCTTTCAGCACCGCGAGCAAACTTACAACCATGTCGAACGAACGTTCCAAACAGATCGCGACCAGCGATTCCGTCTTGACGCCGCGAACCCGCAGGTAATGCGCCAGTTGATTAGCGCGCCGGTTCAATTCTCGATAACTCAGCTCTTGCTCGCCGAAGCTGACTGCTACAGCATCGGGCGTGCGCTTTACCTGTGCGGCAAATAGTCCGTGCAAGGATTGTTCTTTTGGATAATCGGCGGCCGTATCGTTCCAGTCGACGAGGAGTTGCTGCAGCTCCGCTGCGGATAGCAGGGAGTCGGGCAGCGCAATCTCAGTCGCTCCGTCGGCCAGCAGCGCTAATGCGCGGGCGTAATAACCGTTGATGGCTTCGATCTGTTCACTAACAAATTCAGTGGTGTCGTAAGTGATATATAACTGGACCTGCGAAGAAGTCAGGTTAAGGCCAAAGTCAGCCAGTAAGGCGAAGTTCGTCTCTTCAAAAATATTTACCCCCAGGACCTCGAGGTCTTCCATCCCCAGGATGTTTTCATAGACGTGAAAGTGTACATAGTTGAAGACGGTCTCAAAAAGAGGTTGGCCACCAAGGTCCCGCTGTAGTTCAGCAATCGGGTAACGCCGATAAAGCAGCATTTGACGCTCGTTCGCAAATGTCTGACGGACCAGATCGATCAGAGCGCCGCGCGGCAGCTCCAAACGAAACGGCAGCGTATTGAGGAAGAGGCCGAGCACCTGCTCTCCATCCATCTTTTCCGGTCTACTGTTGGAGACAATTCCGGTCACAACTTCTGACTGGCCCGTGACGAAGCCTAAGACTCGCAAATGGGCGGACAACAGGACGCTCTTCAGCGGCACTCCAGCGCTTCGCGCGAACCGCTTCAGACCGTCAGAAACTTCAAGCGAAACCGGGATCTGTGATCTTTGGACGCGGGGCCTCGAACCCTCGCCGGAGCGCGACGCGAGGGGCAGCCGCGGTAACAAAGAAACCGGAGCATGGCGCAGCGTATCGGCCCAATAGTGCCGGTGCTCTTCTGATTGAAGGGCCTGCTGCTCCAGGGCCACCAAGTCGCGCATCGTGGTCTGGAGCACGGGCTTGGACAAGCCAGCGGTTTCTCTGCCGAGCAGAGAGAAGTAGTCTTGAAACAACTCCGTGAGCATGGAAGCGACGCTCCACCCGTCCAGAATCGCGTGGGCGAAGCTAAGCGTAAACTGAAACGTCTCATTGGTCCTGAGACTGACCTGAAAACGCAGGAGCGGTGCTTTGGTCCAGTCAAAAGTCCGCAACCTCTCCTCTTCGCGCCGGGCTTCCAGCAGTCTTTCTTGCTTGGCTTGCGACAACTCGCGCAGATCGTCGACGACCAGCGGCAGCTCAACCTGACGGTGAACCAACTGCAAAGGCTGGCTGTAGTTGTTCAGATCGAAGCTGGTCCGCAAGACCGCATGGCGATCGATCAATTGCCGTATCACGGATCGCAGCACGGCCGGCTCGCAGGCGGCCTTCACGTGGTAGCTAAACACGTCATGATACACAGGGGAGTCGTGGTTATATTCGCTGTGGAAGAGCATACCCGCCTGCAGTCTGATCAGCGGATAAGCATCTTCGATAGCGGCGGGCACACGCAGACGATCAGCTTCGGACAGAAAGCTAAAAGCGAAGTGCGCTGCGGCGTTTTCATTCCCGGGCCCGCTCACGCTAAGCACTGGCGCCAACTCGCGAATAGTCTGGTGCTGAAAGAGCTGTTGCAAAGAAAAGCTGAGACCGCTCTGCTGAGCGCTGGCCAGAACTTGAATACTGCGGATCGAGTCTCCGCCCAGCGCAAAAAAGTTGTCATCGATGCCCACCCGTTCGATGCCGAGAATGCGTCCCCAGATTTCGCCGAGCGCCTTTTCTTCCGCACTCTCCGGCGCGACGAACGCTTCATCCAATTCGGGTCTGACCGTGCCCGGCGCCGGCAAGGCTCGGCGATCCAGCTTTCCATTCGCTGTTAAAGGCAACGTCTCGATGAAGACGAAAGTGGCTGGCACCATGTAGTAAGGGAGTCGATCTTTCAGGAAACGGCGCAAATCGCTGACCGTTGGCCCAGGCTGCTGATTAGCGACCACATAAGCGACCAAACGTTTGTCGCCGGCGCGATCATTCACGGCGCTGACCACGCTCTGGCGCACGGCAGGATGACGGAGCAACGTCCACTCGATCTCGCCTAGCTCGATGCGAAAACCTCTGATCTTGACTTGATGATCAATCCGGCCCAGATACTCCATGTCCTGATCGTGCAAGCGGCGCACCAGATCGCCCGTCTTGTAAATACGCGCGCCCGGCCGGGCGGCGAAGGGATCCGGAATGAAGCGCTCGGCAGTCAAGTCAGGATGGTTCAGATAACCGCGCGCCACGCCGGCGCCTCCCACATACAACTGGCCGGAAACGCCGGCCGGCAGCGGTTGCAGATGCTCGTCAAAGACGTAAGTTCGGAGGTCGGGAATCGGTCCCCCGATCAAGCTGCCAGACGCGTTATTCACATCGGCCGCGGACAGCAAACGACGGGTCACATGTACGGTCGTCTCAGTGATTCCGTACATATTGATCAACTCAGGCGACTCGACGCCGTGGTTCTCGATCCAAGGCTTCAACCGGCGCAAATCGAGGGCCTCACCACCAAAAATGACAAGCCGCAGCGACAGCTTTCCGGCCGCGCCGACGGTCGTGTCGACTGCGATAAGCTGGTTGAAGGCTGAGGGAGTTTGATTGAGAACGGTGACCCCTTCCGTGACTAATAACTGGTAAAGGGTTGCGGGCGCGCGGCTGATCAGATAAGGAACAATCACGAGCCGACCGCCAAAGAGAAGTGCTCCCCACATTTCCCAGACCGAGAAGTCAAAGGCAAAGGAGTGATATAGCGTCCAAACGTCGTTCTCGTTGAAGTGAAACAAGGAATTGGTCGCCGCAAAAAGACGGCTCACATTATTATGCGTCACCGCCACGCCCTTGGGCCGCCCCGTGGATCCGGAAGTGTAGATCACATAAGCGAGGTTTTCGGGGCTTGTTTCACTGGCCAATTCCGCTTCGCTCGCCTGACTGATCGCCGCCCACTCGCGGTCCAAACAGATCACCTGGCTTGGGCCTGCGCCAACTGCTTCGCCTAACCGGCTTAGCAGGTCCTGCTCCGTCACCAGCAGCAAAGCGCCCGCGTCCTCCAGGGTCAGTCTTAAACGCTGCGCCGGATAGGCAGGATCCAATGGCAGATAAGCACCCCCCGCTTTTAAGACCGCCAATACGCTGACAACCATCTCTAGCGATCGCTCCAGACAGATCGCCACCAGCGCTTCAGCCTGGACTCCCCTGTCCCGCAAGTATTGCGCCAGTTGATCGGCACGCCGGCCCAATTCTCGATAGCTCAGCTCTTGCTGCCTGAACCTTACAGCCATCGCTTCCGGCGTGCGTTGTACCTGAGCGGTAAAGAGATCGTGCAAGCAGCTCGGCGCGTAGTAGGCGTCGGCACGATTCCATTCGCTCAGAAGTTGATCCCAATCTGCTTGTCTCAAGAGGGACAACCGCGACAAGCGCTGTTCCGGGTCGGCGACCACGGCTTCCAACAAGCGCTCGAAATGGCTTGCCATTTGAGCGATCGTGCCCTGGTCAAACAAATCCGTACTGTAGATCAAACTTCCGCGAAGCTGGTTCTCGCGCTCGGACACGTGCAGCTCCAGATCGAAGCGCGTCGTCCCAATGTTCATTTCCACCGCGCTTATGCTGACGCCCGGAATTTGCAGGACCTTGACGGACGCATCCTGCAAAACAAAGACAACCTGGAAGAGCGGATTCCGGCCCAGGTCGCGCTCTGGCTGCAATTCTTCGACTACCTTTTCGAATGGCACCTCCTGGTGCGCATAAGCTTGCAGGGCCACTTCGCGAACGCGGAGTAGCAGTTCATGGAAACTGGGATCGCCGGTAACGTCGGTCCGCAGTACCAGCGCGTTAACAAAGAAGCCGATCAGGTTTTCCAACTCACTGCGCTGGCGGTTCGCGATGGGCGTCCCTACGACAATCTCGGGCTGTCCGGTAAAGCGGTGAAGCAACGCCTGCCAAGCGGCCATCAACGTCATAAACAACGTTGCGTTTTGACTTTGGCTCAGTCTCTTGAGCTGCTCGCTCAAGTCGCTCGACAATGCAAAAATGTGATTGGCGCCGCGAAAACTCTGCCTGGCGAGGCGCGGCCGGTCGGTCGGCAACTCCAGCACCGGCAGACCGCTAAGTTGCTCCCTCCAGTAAGCGAGCTGTTCCTCAAGCGCTTCGCCTTGCAAACGTTTTCTTTGCCAAACGGCATAGTCTCCATACTGGATCGGCAGTTCGGGAAGCGGCGCGATGCGGCCCTTCGTGTGGCCCTCGTACAGCACCGCCATTTCCGCGATCAACACCCCTCTGGACCACTCGTCACTGACAATGTGGTGCAAGGTCAACAGGGCCAGATGCTCTGCTTCAGCCAGACGCAACAACCGGGCTCGGAGCAGCGGGCCGGACTTCAGATCAAACGACCGTCGGGATTCTATTCCTGCGATTCGCAAGGCCTCAGCTTCTCGCTCACTCTCAGCCAATTGGCCCACGTCTTCAATCGCTAGTATCAACTTCAACTCAGGCGCAACGATCTGCACCGGTTGGCCGTCTACCAGGGCAAAGGTTGTGCGCAAAGTCTCGTGACGACCAATGATCTCGTTGAAGCTTTGTTCAAGCGCGGTCAGGTCGAGAGGCCCTTTGAGGCGCACGGCGGCGCAAACGTTGTAGGCTATGGAGCCAGGTTCAAGCTGGTCCAAAAACCACAGACGTTGCTGCGCAAACGAGAGCGGAAAAGTTTTGGAATTACTCTCCGTCTTCAGAAGCTCGGCCAGCAGGGCACGCTTCTCCTCGATTGAAAGATGGGCCGTACGCTCATGAGTATTGTTCATCTCTGGCCCTATCCTCAGCCGATGTATTCTCCCAGCAGCGAATCGATCTGGTCCTCGGGCAGTTGCTCGATTTGGGCCAACAGTTCTTGCGCTTTTTCCGCCCGCGGATTGGCGGCCTTGATCAGGTCCTGATCCGGGGCCTGGGCTTCACCCAAATGCCGTGAGATCTCCGCCGCCAGCCCGGCGACCGTGGGACAGTCGAGGACGCTGCGCAACGGCAGCTTGATGCGAAAGGCCTCGCGCAACCGCGTGACGATTCGGGTTGCCAGGAGCGAATGGCCGCCCAAATCAAAAAAATTGTCGTGAATTCCGACTTGCTCAATGGCAAAAAGCTGTTGCCAGATTTCAGCGACCTCCTGCTGAATCCCATTCGCGGGCGCAACGTAACCGATTCCCAGTTCGGGTCGCGGGTGAAAGGTATCCTCAACTTCTGCAAGTCCTTCGAAAAACTGGCGCCGCACCCAAATATTCAAGCGCGCCGTCAGGTCTCCGGATGAGATCAAGATCTGACCGGCCGGCACTTGCGAGACGATCGTCGCAAAAGCCGTCACGCACTCGCTCCTGGTCATGGCAAACTCGTCGATGCTTCTGCGCACGCCCTGGTTTTGCACGTAGCCCTCAACCGGCCAGGCGTCCCAGTTAGCGCTTATCCACGGCACCAGGCTGTCCCTGCTGCGCGACGACGCGAAAGCGTCCAGGAAATGATTGGCGGCTGAATAAGCGATGACACCCAATCCGCCCAAAACTGAAGCATTGGAAGAGAACAGAAGACAGAAATCCAGCGCCCTTCCCGCCAAAACTTTTTCCAGGACCAAGAGGCCGTAGCCTTTCGCCTGAAACTGCAGTTCCGATTCCGGGTGGCCGGTCTCCGAAATAGGCCGCAGGACTGAGGCCCCGCTGGTAACGCCCGCGGCATGCAGCACGCCGTTTATTTCACCAAAACGCTCATCGGCCAGCTTGAGAACGGCTTGCATCTGATCTTCATCAGCTACATTCGCCGCGGCCATGATGACTTCCGATCCGAGTTCTTCCAGTCTGCGGACCTTGCGAATAATGAAGCTGGAACGGTCTTCATCAGGGTGGCTAGCCAGCCACGCTTCCCAGGCAGTACGGGCCGGAAAATCAGAGCGCCCCAACAATATCAATCTTGCCTTGACGGTCGCAGCCAGATACTCAGCCAGCAGCAGCCCGACGTTGCCCAAGCCGCCGGTTATCAGGTACACACCGCGTTCACGGAATTGCCTGATGGAATCGTAATCGCTGAGCGAACTCTTGTCGTAGACTTGCACTAAACGTTGCCGACCGCGATAGGCCACCGCCGTGTCCGCCGGCTGGGCCAAAGTCTCGGCCAGGAGTTGCTCGATCAAGGTCGCTTCTGAAAGCGTCCCGGTCGCCGGCAGAATAATATCGACGCAACGGCTTGAGATATTCAGAAATTCCTGCGCGATGACCTGGCACGGTCCCAGCAGTGTTGCTTTCTCGGGACAGGTGGGCTCGGCCCCGCTGACATCGTGAAGAAAATTTGTAACGGCTATCAGATCGAGCTTATCCGCGACCTGCTGCTCCAACGCCTGGGCCAGATAGAGCAGGCTGTAGTAGCCGTGCTTCTGGGCCCCGGCAAAGGCCGCTGCGGTCATTGATGCCGGCGCAGCGTACGTGAGGCTCCAGAGGTGCAGGATAATTTGCGGAAGGCGGCTCGCGTCGCGCAGCGTCTCAACCAGACGCCGGTAGTCTTCGGGCGCCTCAGGGCTGACTGAGAAAACGCCGGTACTGAGTTGCTCATACCGCTCACCCGGCTTCACAATCGTGACCGCGTGACCCATCTCTTCCAATCGCTCCGCCAACCTTTGACCCAGTCCGAATGCGTCGGCAAATAACAGGCACGATAATCCAGGCGCGGTCGGCCCAGTCATTTTGGATGTCGTCAAAGGCGCCGAGCGCTTCCATGTAGGGACATAAAACCAGTCATCAATATCTCTTTTTTTATACAGCGAGGACGGTTCGCCGGCCGTCGCCACAGAAGTTTCGTGCGGCGCAACCCAGTAGCTTTGGCTTTCAAAGGGATAGGTCGGCAAAGGCACGCGCCGCGCGTGTTCGGGGTCATAGAAAGCCCGCCAGTCGGCCTCCTGGCCGGCTACCCACAACTGGCCCACTGCCCCGAGCAGGACGTCCACCTCCGAATCCGGACTGCCCGACCACGGCAAACACGAAAATGTGCGGCGGGCCGATGATTTATCGGCATGCTGCCTGGCCAAGGTAGACAAGGTCCGACCTGGACCGACCTCCAGCAACAAGGAATTTTTCTCCCGCAGGAGGGCGTCAACTCCGTCCGCAAAGCGCACCGTGTGGCGCAAGTGCCGGGCCCAGTAACGCGGGTCGGTCGCTTCCATATCACTGATCCAGGCGCCGCTCACGTTCGACACATAAGGTATTCGCGGCGCGTGGTGGGCCAGCCCTTCGGCAAACTCGGTAAACGGTTTCAAAATGGCCGAGACCATCTCGGAATGTGCCGCTACCGAGATATGCAGACGGCTCGATTCCACTTCCCTTTCCGCCAGCAGCAGGCGCAAGTCTTCGATCCTCTGCGCTGGACCTGAGACGGCGCAGAGTTCTGGGCCATTGATGGCCGCGATCGAGAGTTGCCCGCCAAGCAAGGGCCGCACCGCTTCCTCCGAAAGCGGAACGCTGAGCATCGCGCCCTCAGGCAACTGTTCAAATAATTGCCCGCGCAGAGTTACCAGCGCCAGAGCGTCCTCCAGCGACAAGACGCCGGCGAGGCACGCCGCGACATATTCCCCGAGACTATGGCCGATCATCGCTTGCGGAATTATTCCCCAACTCATCAACAACCTGGCCAAGGCATACTCAACCGCAAACAGTGCAGGCAAGGCAATTGATGTCCGCTCCATCGCGCTCGCCGCGCTCTCTCTATTTTCCTCGCGGGGATAAAGATATTCGCGCAGGTCGCTTTCGAGTCGCGGTTTGAGAAGATCAAGGCAGCGATCAACCTGCTCGCGAAACGTGGCTTCGCTTCGATACAGCTCGATCCCCATGTTGACGTGCTGCGAGCCGCCGCCCGGAAACATGAATACCACGAACGGAACGTCGTCATCGGCACAGGACGTAAAACTCCTTTTTGGATCGAGCGTTTCCAATGCTGCAACGGCCTCGCTGATCTCTGCGGCAAGGACGGCGCGGCGATGTGCGAATCTCTTTCGGCCTACCTGAAGCGTATAAGCCACATCGTCCAAGTCAAGCTCCGAGTGTTGCTTCAAGTGGTTTGCCAGATTGGCGCCGGCCGCGTCCAACGCCGGCCGAGTGCGGGCCGAAAGCAACAAAAGACGCCGCGACTTGGATTTTTTCACCATCTGGAAGATCGGGGCCTCTTCCAGGATCACATGGGCATTGGTGCCGCCCAGACCAAGCGAGCTGACCCCGGCGCGGCGCGGCGTATTATTCGTTTCCCACGCCGCCAACGCAGTGTTGACATAAAACGGACTGTTGGCGAAATCGATTTCCGGATTTGGTTCTGAAAAATTCAGGCTGGGAGGAATTTCGTGATGTTCAAGCGCGAGGACCGTCTTGATCAGGCCAGCCACCCCAGCGGCAGCATCAGTGTGGCCGATGTTTGTTTTTACCGAACCGATGGCGCAGAAGCCCCTGGCGTCCGTACTAGCGCGGAAAGCGTCAGTCAGAGCGGCGATCTCGACCGGGTCGCCGAGGGTCGTCGCCGTCCCGTGGGCCTCGATGTAGCTAATCGAGCGGGCGTCTATGCCGGCAACGGCCTGCGCCGCGGCGATGACCTTGGCCTGGCCGACGACGCTGGGCGCGGTGAAGCCCACTTTTAGAGAACCATCATTGTTAACGGCTGAGCCAAGGATGACCGCATGAATATGGTCGCCATCTGCCAAAGCATCTTCGAGCCGCTTGAGCAGTACGACGCCAACACCGCTGCCACCAACCAGTCCCTGTGCCTTGGCGTCGAATGTCCGCGTATGTCCGTCCGGAGAAAGAATGCCTCCTTCCTGATAAAGGTATCCGGCCCGGCCGGTGTTAATCGACACGCCGCCGGCCAGGGCCATGTCGCATTGGTGATATTGCAGGCTCTGACACGCCAGGTGGACGGCAACGAGCGAGGTAGAGCAAGCGGTTTGCACTGTTATGCTGGGCCCCTTTAAGTTCAATTTGTAGGAGACGCGCGTGCTCAGGAAATCTTTGTCGTTGCCGATCAGAGTTTGAAATCGCCCCAGCAAATCTATGAGACCCGGATTTGAATAGAGATTGTAGAGGTAGCTATTCATCCCTGTACCGGCGTAAACGGCAATCAAGTGTGGATAGGTCTCGGGATCGTAACCGGCATGTTCCAGGGCCTTCCAGGCTTCTTCTAGAAAGAGTCGCTGTTGCGGATCCGTGATCTCCGCCTCTCGAGGCGAGAAGCCAAAAAACGAAGCGTCGAATAAGTCTACGCCGTCGAGCACGCCGCTCGCTTTGACAAAGTTTGGGTCATTCAGGACTTCACGATCGACACCGACCGCCAGCAGTTCGTCATCAGTGAAGAAAGTGATGCTCTCTTTCCCCGCGCGCAGGTTCTGCCAGTACTCATCGATATTGCCGGCTCCGGGAAGACGAGCAGCCATGCCGATGATCGCAATGCCTTCTATTGCTCTCAGGGTTTCGGTGCTGGCCAGGGCCGGTCCTGACTCTGCGATTTGCGACAAACGCTGCTGTCGATTAATCGCCTCTTTCTGTTTCTGCGCCTGGCGTTGTTCGGATTGAAACGACACCGGGTTAATTTGCTCCTGGCTGAGACGTTCCGCGAGCGAACTAATATTTGGGTATTTGAAGAGATCAATGGTCGACAGTTCCGTCCCAAAAGCCTGGCGAAGCTTGCCCTGAATTTGAAACATGAGCAGGGAATGACCGCCGAGATCAAAGAAATTGTCGTGAACGCCGACTTCCTCAACCTTCAACACTTCTTGCCAGATGCCGGTGATAATTCGTTCCACCTCGTTCCGCGGATTCACTCGACTCGGGATCGACCCTTGGCGCAGCGAACGGGGATCGGGCAACATCCGGCGATCTATTTTGCCGCTGGGATTCAAAGGCATCGCCTCGATCATCACCAACGTCAAGTGAACCATGTGCTCGGGCAGTCTCGCTTTCAGGAATTCGCGCAACTCACCGATTGTCGCCGGATTTTTGCGGCGGCAGACAACATAAGCTACGAGTTGCTTATTGCCTGGCTCGTCTTCACGAATGACAGCCGCGCTCTCGCGCACGGACGGATGCTGCTTGAGCGTCGCTTCCAGCTCGCCCAACTCGACACGATAGCCACGCAGCTTTACCTGGTCATCCACGCGACCCAGAAACTCGATGCTGCCGTCGGGCCGATAGCGCGCCCGGTCCCCGGTCCGGTATATTCGCGCCCCGCGGCCAATAAACGGATGTGGGAGAAATCGTTCCGCAGTCGCCGCTGCTCCCTGCCAATACCCGCGCGCTAATCCCGCCCCGCTGACGTACAGCTCTCCTGCGATCCCCACGGGCAACAGCCTCTGCTGCCCATCCAGCACGTACAGTTGCACATTTGTTATCGCTCGGCCGAGCGGCTCTGTCCCCCGCGCTTCTCCCCCTCCGCTTTGATGATAGGCGCACTCAATAGTCGTCTCCGTTGGTCCATATAAATTGATCAACTCGACCGGCATGCGATCCTTCAACCGCCGCACTAAATCCACCGGCAACGCTTCGCCGCCGCAGAACACGCGCCGGAGCCAGCGGCATTGCGCAAAGTCGCTTTCCTCCACCAGCATCTGCAACAACGTCGGTACGACCTGGAGCACGCTGATGCGCTGCTCGATCATCTGTGACAGCAACGCTCCGCTGTCCTGATGACTACCCGGCCGCGCGATCACGAGCCGCGCACCGCTCAGCAACGGCGCATAAAATTCCCACACCGCGGCATCGAAGCTGAACGGCGTCTTTTGTAAGACCCGATCACTGGCGCTGAGCGGGAAACGCTCCGCCATCCAAATCATGTGGTTGGTAAGCGCGCCGTGGGTGATCATCACCCCTTTTGGCCGGCCCGTTGAACCCGAGGTGTAGATCACATAGGCCAGGTTGTCTGCGCTGGCAACGCCGGCCAGTTCCGTGTCGCTCTCCGCGCTGATTGCTTCCCGCTCCTGAGCTAAACAGAGCACGCGCTGCGGCCCGACGCCTCCGGCTTCGCCTAATCGCGTTAGTAAGCCAGCCTCCGTCACCAACACCGCGGCGCCAGCATCCGCCAACATCATTTTCAGACGCGGCGCCGGATAAGCCGGATCCAGAGGCACATAAGCGCCTCCCGCTTTCAACACCGCCAACAAACTAACCACCATCTCCAGCGACCGATCCAGACAGATCGCGACCAACGATTCGGCTTTGACGCCCTCGGTTCTCAGGTAGCGCGAAAGCTGATTGGCCCGCCGATTCAATTCTCGATAGGTCAATTCCTGATCTTCAAAGCTGACAGCGACGGCGTCCGGTGTACGTCTTACCTGGGCTGCGAACAACTGATGGACGCCGTCAACTGAATAATCCCGCGCCGTGTTATTGAAGTCGTATAAGAGTTGCTGCTTTTCTTCACTGGATAAGAGATCCAAGGTCGCTATCCTGGCGTCGGAAGCATCGAGGATCCCGCGCAAGACTCGCTGATAATGTTTGCCGAAGGTCTCAATGGTCTCGCGTCTGAAGAGACTCACGTTGTATTCAATGACCCCGGATAGACCTTCAGACGCTATTGAGAAATTCAAGCCGATATCGTTTTTCAGGTGCCTGACGTTTTCCTGGTCATTGATATTGTCGAGGGTCACTACCACGTCAAATAAGGAGGCACGGTTGGTGTGGTAAGGGATCCCTAACAGGTCAAGCATTCTATTAAAGGGGTACTTCTGATGTTCGTATGCTTCGGAAAGTGTCGTCTTGACGCTAAGCAGCAGATCTTTGACAGTCACCGCATCATTGAGTACATCAAGCAACGCCAAGGTCTTATTGAGGGCAGCGGTTTCGCTAAAGTCTTCATGGATAGCGGTGCCAACGATTATCTTCTGCGTGTCGGTATAGCTATACAAACAAATCTTCAGGGCGGTTACCAAAACGGCAAACGCCAGCTCGGGACGATTGCCGCTAATCTTTGCTAGTTTCGTCGCCGCCCCGGGCGCGATATTGATTTGCAGGTGTTCCTTGTCGTCGACAAAAGTCGCCGGTCTTTCAAAATCAAGGGGCACGCCCGAACTGGGAAGGTCGCCCGAGAGCTTCTGCAACCAGTAAGTTCTTTCTTTGGTAAGTTCGGCGTCAATGAACGCGGGAAGGCTGGCTCCGAGGTCGGTACTAATCATGACTGCAATCCTGTCAAACCATAAATATATTGAGAAGATTGAGGGCTCAGGCAAATACTCTGACCAGGTTTTGTAAGTGTTCTTGTTGAGCTTGTTCCTTTTCGTGGGACGGCACCGAGGCAATTTCCATCGTCAACAGTTGATCGGCCAGATGAATGAATTCCCTGAATCGTCCAAGCGAGATCCCGCATCCGATCAAATAAGGGATGATCCAAAAATCAAAGGACCATTGAGGCAGCCAAAGTGCTTCCTTAATGCTAAGAAACATCTTATCGATATGGTCCATGGCCTCCATGCTCTCCATCGAATTATGGTTCCAGACGAACCCCGCTCCTTCAATCCCAAATTTTTCCCGCTGATGAAAGACAGGCGTGCCCGGCTCGCAATACCAAAGCTGCGCCCGGTAGTAGTCCGGCTTCGTCTCTCTAATGAAAGCCGCCGTTTCGCTGATCGTCTGTTCCGTTTCGCCGGGAAAGCCGATGATAAACGAACCAAAGGTCAAGATACCGTGCTCGCGCAGGCGCTCGATGCCTTTCACATATTTCTCAACCGTGGCCGCTTTATTCATGTTCTCCAGAATCCGCGGCGAGCCTGATTCAATGCCCAGAAAAACACCCTTGCAGTTGCTGCGGGCCATCAACTCGAAACCTTCTTCGTCGGAATTGCTGCAGCGGAAGTACGAGAACCAGTTGAACTGGTAATTTTTCTTGATCATCAAGCGGCAAATTTCTTTGAAGCGGGGAAACGGAACGTTGAAAGTGTCGTCTATGAACACCACATTTTGCACGTTCCCCAGCGCTTGGATGGAATCAAGCTCCCGCTCTATCGCCTCCAGGCTGGCCAGCGTCAATGCGCCTGCCCTGGTGGGGTAATTGCAAAAAGAACATTTGAAGGCGCAGCTTCGCGCCGTCCTGGTTTGAATTGTCGCCCCGAGATTGTCATCACGAAAGTCGTACCAGTCGACAACATTCTCTTCCAGCGAGTTGCTCTCAGGCAAGGTTCTGGTGATGCGGTAGGCGCCGTCCTCTCGATAGACAATGTTCGGAACTCGACTCAGATCGCTGCCGTTCTTCAAGCAAGCGACAATTTGCGCAAGCGTGGTTTCCCCCTGTCCTTCGATTACGTAGATATCGGCGCCAAGATCGTCCAGCGCCGCGACGAACCCTTCGTTTTCCTCGTTCTTGTCGACTCGGCCTACTTGAGCGTGGGCCACGTCTCTTTCAGAGCCGCGGTAGTTTCGGGCATGGTTCGCGATCAACGGACCGCCGATGATTATCTTGACGTTGCGGTTATGCTGCCGGATGAACTCGATGATTTCAATGGCCGGTAAGTTCAGGACATAAAGCGTGGTGGTGATGGCGACGCAAAGCGGGTTCTCGTCCAAGTGCGCCAGTAACTTCTCCTTCTCATGCTGAAAGAGATTGATATAGTCGGCGCGATAGCCTTTTCTTCTCAGGAAATTCGTCAGATAAACAGCCGCTAAGGTAGGAATATCGCCCGATTTGTATTCCGCTCCGTTTGCATCTCCCTTAGCCTGGTGCGCCAGCTTAGTGACATAGTTCAATAAATCAACATAGTTGAGCTTGTTACCGCCTATCTCGACGAAGCTGAGCTTCAGGTCTCGGTAGGCTTCCGAGTACTCACCGTACTGCCTGACCAGGCTCGCGTATCTTTCCAGTGGTGGCTCGTTATAACCGATCACCAGGCAATCCTGACCTGTCTCCGCCTTCATAATTCGCCTCGATCAGACTAAATGCCGTCGTCCACCTGGAAGTCAAAGTTCTCATCAAGCGCCGGGATCTTAGTAGCTTTTCTGATTAACTTGCGGTCTTCTTCTTTGATCATCCGCAAGGCGTTGAGCGTTACGTGGGAGCGAGTCGCAACCCTATTGAGTAGCCAAGCATAATTGCTCAAAAGATGACTAATGATCTGGCTATCGTAGCGGCGGCGATCATAACTTATTCTCACTGCTAATTCTATGTCCGGCACGACGACCACTGCCAGAGGATAGTTTGATATTTGCCGGCCCTCGACAGCTTGCACTTTTAAGTTATTATTCGATTGCTCGGAGACAACGTCGACCGGATAATTGTCCACCGATATGATGCTCTCAAACAGCGGCTCAGTGCGCGGCACGTCGCTCCATCCATGGACCTCGACCAGCGGCGTGTGCTGATGCTCCCGCATTTCAATCTCCTGCTCCTGTAACTTCAGCAGCCATGTTAGCAGCCACTCTTCGCCGTCAACCCAGACTCTCACGGGCAGCGTATTGATAAAAAGTCCGACGATTGACTCGACACCGGCAAGGTCGGCCGGCCGGCCGGAGACCACCACTCCAAAGACCACGTCGTCCTCGCCGGTGTACCGGCTCAGCAGCAGCGCCCAAACACCCTGCACGACCGTGCTCAAAGTTAGTTGATGCTGCTGCGCCATCGCCCGCAACGCCGCCGTGGCTGCCTTCGATAGCCGGAATTGCTCGGTGCCGTATCCTGGCGCTGCCGCCAGCGCGCTCGCCCGCGGCACATTGGTTCGCAAGGTGGTCGGCCGGGCAAAGCCTCTTAGCAAGTCACGCCAAAAGCGCTCGGATTTGGATCGCTCTTGTCGTTGTAACCAGGCGATGTAATGGCGATAGGAATACGCCCGCGCCAGGACTGGCTCATTGTCGCGCCGGTAGGCTTCATAGCAGAACAGCACTTCCCTGAGAACGAGGTTCAAGGACCAGCCGTCAAGCAGAAGATGGTGATGGCTCCAGATAAAAACGTGCCGCTGCTCGGCGATGCGAATTAGTGCCACGCGCATCAACGGAGCTTCGGTAAGCGCAAAACGTCTCTGACCATCAGCTTCGACGAATGCGCTCAGACGCGCTTCACACTCACTGACTGGCAAGGCGCTCCAGTCCTCGATTCGTACTGGCAAATCGACGCCCCGTTGCACCACTTGCACCGGCTGTTTGAGACCTTCCCAGAGATAAGAAGTCCGCAGGATGGCATGACGCTCCACCACTTTCTGCCAGGCCCTGGTGAACGAGGCAACATCGAGCAGCCCCTCTAGTTTCGCGCTCAACTGGTGCAGGTAGAAGTTCGATCCGGGCTCGCGTAGAGTGTGATACAGCATGCCCTCTTGCATCGAAGAGAGCGGATAGAAGTCCTCGACTCGGCCCGCCTTCAGCGCTTCACTCGCCGTTCCCCCGGAACCCTCGATGTGGGTCGAGATTTCCTCCAAATCCGCCTGGTTCCAACCAAATTCACTCAACCCAAATTCATTCAATGCCGCCGAACTGTCGAGACTTGCCTCTGCCGCGCGGGTATCCGGAAATGCTGCTTCCGCTTCTGGCTTATCGGCAACCTGGGCGACCGCTGCCAATGCCGCCACGGTCTGATTTTGAAATAACTGCCGGGGAGTTAGTTGGATGCCCTGCTCGTGCGCTCGAACTACAATTTGAATGCTCAGGATGGAGTCGCCGCCCAGATCGAAGAAGTTGTCAAAGACCCCGACCCGCTCAACCGTCAAGACTTGCGACCAGATTGAAGCCAGCCGTTCCTCCACCTCGGTCCGCGGCGCGACAAAGCCCTGCTCCAACTCCGGCCGCGCTTGCCCGGGCGCAGGTAACGCACGCCGGTCAATTTTGCCGTTAGGCGTCAGCGGCAAAGCATCGAGGAAGACAAAGGCCGCGGGCATCATGTGATCCGGGAGTTTCGCAGCCACCAGGTTGCGCAGTTGCCGGAGCAAAACGCTCTGTGATTGAGCCCGCAGTGGGTCGTTGGCGTAAGCGGTCAAAGGTGCCACAGCCGGTTCGTCCTTTGAAATGAGAGCACGCGCTTCATCGCTTGTGTCGGCCTCGCGTGCGGAGTGATCCGGCGTCTTTCCAGGTTTCGTTTGCGATCTCGCAGAGCGGCGTTTCAGCGTCACGTCGAAGCTGCCGTTGGATGTCGCTTCGCGCGTGTAGCTGATCTCGACGTCGTAGGGCAACTCTTCGCTCAACGCCCAGATTTGTTCCGGCTCAATACCTGCTTTGGGCAGTTGTTGCAAGAGTGAGCGCCATTCGCCGACCGTTTCGGTTGCCTGATCGTTTGCCAACCACGCTAACGTTCTGGTCTCGTCTTCCAAGCGGGCATTCGGCACGTTCTTGAGACACACTGACTCGGGCGCTGTTTCGATCAGCAGGCGCCGCAACTCTGAAGGCGTGAACTGCCGCTCACTGCACGGTAAGACGTCGCCAACCCTCGCGGCGGGCTTCTCGGCCTCGATGCCGACGTGCAGAATTACGTCGTAACGAAAGCATGTCAGCTCGTTATGAAAGCGGCCGCGCTTGAGTTTGATCTCCACTCCGGTAACTTGGGGCAGACGCTGCCGCAGCGACGAAAAGAAAGCAGGTGCTACTACCAACTCCCGCTCCTCGTTCAACGATTTCTGAATTTGCCGGCGTAGCTCGGAGCGCGAGAGTGACGCGACGGCGCGCCGCAGTTGCATTGAGGTGTG
>Ga0179594_10000132_pt1 | contig 23426 bp, 18 predicted proteins | sample CZOMad1_1_08_16f_FD_148625 | JGI IMG/M metagenome (GOLD analysis project Ga0179594, IMG submission 148625) | Vadose zone soil fungal communities from Angelo Coast Range Reserve, California, USA - CZOMad1_1_08_16fungal (Illumina Assembly) | ecosystem: Environmental > Terrestrial > Soil > Vadose...
AAGGCAGAAGGCAGAAGGCAGAAGGCAGAAGGCAGAAGGCAGAAGGCAGAGGGCAGAAGGCAGAAGGGCGTACGTTGATGAAGTCGGTCCGGTTTTCATTTAAGTCTGAAGCAACCTGGATGCTGATGCTCGGTCTTACTCCAACAGTTGCCGGCTTGCTGGTTGCTATCCTTGTCTTCGTCGCGCGATCGTTCTCATGATCAAATCCGGAATTTGAAATCTGAAATCCGAAATTTTCCTTATGTTTACCGGCATCATTGAAGAACTCGGGCGCGTGCGCAGCATCGAGCGCCGTGGCGAAGGGGTGCGGATTATCATCGAAGCACGCACAGTCACCGAAGGCTCGAACGAAGGAGATTCAATCTCGGTCAACGGCGTCTGTTTGACAGCGCTCGATGTGCGAGCCGAGTCGTTTGCTGCTGATGGATCACGCGAAACTCTGGATCGTTCGACACTAGGACGGCTCAGAGCAGGTTCGCCCGTGAACCTCGAACGCGCCGTCACGCCCTCGACACGTTTGGGCGGACACATCGTGCAGGGGCACGTCGATGCGCGCGGCAAATTCCTGAGCGCCGTCGATCATGGAGGCTCGTGGACCGTGCGGATTGCCTACCCGCAGGAAATCGCCCGCTACCTGGTATTCAAAGGCTCAGTGGCCGTCGAAGGCATCAGTCTGACTATCGCCGCTCTTACTGACGAGTATTTTGAGATCGCTGTCATTCCCAAAACCTGGGAAGTGACAAACTTCTCGCACCTCAGTCCTGGCGACGAAGTAAATCTCGAAGCCGACATCATCGCAAAATACGTCGAGCGCATCATGAACCTCAACAACTCACCCAGTCGGGAATCGCTGACTTTGGAAAAGCTGGCTGAACTCGGTTATAAGTAGCTCACCTGACTGTCCGACGAACTTTAGTTTGTCGCAGTGAGTAGCATGGACTTCAGTCTGTGACCGTTTGGCAGACAATCACAGACTGAAGTCTATGCTACGAACATCCGGCGACAAACGAAAGTTCGTCGGACACTCGTCGGACATTCAATCCCAACAAACCTAAGAGGAAACTATTGCCAAACAAAAGGGGTCCGCTGGCACTAATAATCATTGACGGCTGGGGCTACTCGCCCACACGCGAGGGAAACGCCATCGCGCTTGCCGAAACGCCCTGCTACGATGAACTAACTGAAAACTATCCGCTCACTTTTTTAGAGGCTCACGGCACGCGCGTCGGTCTGCCGGCCGGAGTGATGGGTAATTCTGAAGTCGGGCATCTGAACATCGGGTCGGGCCGCGTCATTCGCATGGACGTCTCGCGCATCGACCACGACATCTCGACCGGCGCGTTCCGGCAAAACGAAGTGCTCGTTAAGTGCATCGACGGAGCGAAAGACCGCGGCAAGACTCTGCACCTGATGGGCCTGGTTTCTGACGGTCAAGTTCATTCATCGCAGGAGCATTTGTACGAGCTGCTGCGCCTGGCGAAACAGCGTGGGCTCCTGCGCGTCTTTGTCCATTGCTTTCTTGACGGGCGCGATACGCCGCCTTCCTCAGCGGCCGGATACATCGCTGCGCTACAAACAAAGATGAGCGAGATCGGTTGTGGCCGGATAGCGACCGTGTGCGGTCGCTACTATGCGATGGACCGCGACAAGCGGTGGGAGCGAACCCAGCGCGCCTACCAAATGTTGATATCCGCCGAGGGCGAACGTGCGGTAGATCCGATCGCGGCGATCAAGCATTCGTATGAACGCGGCCTGACTGACGAGTTTGTGGAACCGATTGTTATTGTGGACCAGGCACAGCAACCGTTAGCTACGATCGAAGATGACGATGCCGTGATCTTCTTCAACTTTCGACCGGATCGGGCGCGGCAACTTACTCGCGCGCTGGCCGTGCCTGGCTTTGAAGAGTTCCCTACTCCCGGACGTCCGACTGTCGATTTCGTCTGCTTCTCGGTTTACGACCTGACCTTTCCTTTGGCCGTCGCCTTTGGACCAACCAAACACAAAAATGTGCTGGCGGAAGTTTTTGGGGCCCTCGGCATTCGCAACTATCGGCTGGCCGAAACCGAAAAATACGCACACGTCACTTACTTTTTTAATGGCGGCGTGGAAGAAGCATTCGCGTGCGAGCGGCGTCTGCTGGTGCCTTCGCCACGTATTGCCACATACGATCTGGAGCCGCAGATGTCGGCTTTCCGAGTCACTGATCAGATATTGCGGGGCATTGAAGAAAGCGAGACGGATGTTTTCATCATCAACTTCGCGGGGCCGGACATGGTGGGCCACACCGGCAAGCTCGATAAAACGATCGCAGCCTGCCAGTACGTGGACACTTGTCTCGGCTGGATTACCAAAAGCATCCGGCAGGCGCGCGGGACCATGCTGATTACAGCCGACCACGGCAACGCCGAACAGATGTTGGATCCAAAAACGGGTCAACCGCACACGGCCCATACGAACAATCCGGTGCCGTTTCATCTGATCGATGAAGACGCGCGCGGGCTGACGCTGCGCGCAGGCGGCGCCCTGGAAGATGTGGCGCCGACCATGCTCGGGTGGCTGGGAATTGATGTGCCGGCAGAGATGACGGGCCGCGACCTGAGAAAAACGTAACGGTGAAACAACGACGCTGGAGATATTGAACCGGCGGGATACGACCAACTGAGTAGCGGAAGGGTTGGCCAATTGAATCACACAAGAGAAGTGCGTCGATTCTCGACACCGAGCCGCGTTCACGTGGCTTTCCCGAAGGGTTACTGGGGCAGCCCTTTTAGGGCTGGTTAGCGCGGGGATAAGGATCGAAAAGGGCGCTTTATCTCGTCGCCGCTTCAGCCCATGCTAAAGCGATTCGGTGAAGCCCGTTGAAACGGGCTGGCATAAATAAGGAGGCTTTTTACCCAGCCGTATAACGGCTGGTCCTAGCAACCCTTCGGGAAAGCCGTCTGAAGACGGCTAAGGCCGAACCCTTCATAGACGCTGTAAACCGTATTGCAATCCATTGGGCGTATTATGCTAGCTTTCGCTCGTGTAGTGTCGCTATTAGTCGCTGGAATCCTTGGAATACTTTGAGTTTTGATCCCCAGAACATTCTCGTCATCGACTTTGGCCAGCTTGGCGACGTAGTGCTGAGCCTGCCGGCGCTGCGCGCGATTCGCGACCGTTTCCCGGGGTCACAAATCACAGTGGTGGTCGGCAAGCCCGGCGCCGAGGTGGTTACTCTCTCAGGTTACGCCAACGTCACTGCTGCTGTTGACCGCGTGTCGTTGCGCGATGGGCCGAAGCTCGTTTCGATCGCGCGCATTGTGAAACTGGTAAAGAAAGTCAGGCGAGCGAAGTTTGATTTCGTCATCGATCTTCACAGTTTGTCGGAAACGAATCTGCTGGGCTTTCTCTCGGGTGCGCCGAAGCGACTCTATTCCCGCCGTCCGGGACGATCGCTGAACTATCTGGCAAACTTTACTCCGCCTCCTCCAGTCGAAGAAGATCACCGCAAACGACACCTGGTAGATCGTTACCTGGACGTCTTGTTGCCCTTAAAGGTTTCTGGCGCCGACCGCCGCCCGCGTCTCAGAACACGCGCGGAAGACGACGCGACCATCGACAAGTTGCTGAAGAAAGAAAAGGCGGAGATCGGATCACTCTTGATCGGACTGTTCCCAGGCGCGGGTCACCCCAGCCGTCGCTGGCCGCTGGAACGCTTTGCCGAGCTTGCCGAATACCTGATCAGAAACGACGGTGTCCGCCCGATAATTTTTGCCGGGCCAGAAGAACGCGAGCTGATCCCGCAGATCAAAAGTTTGTTCCCGCGCGCGGTGATCATCCTGGACCGGCTCACGATCCCGCAGATGGCGGCCGCGCAGGCACGCCTGGCAGCTTTCGTTTCAAACGATACCGGTCCCATGCACGTCGCTGCCGCGGTCGGCACGCCGGTCGTACTCCTGCTCGATCGGCGCGCGCCTGAGAGCTACCTGCCGCTGGGTACGCAACATCGTGTGATCTACAGCGCCACGATCCCTGAAATCGAACTTGACGAAGTCTACGCCGCGACCCGATCGGTGCTGGCCGCCGGACGGACCGAGGGACTGTTCGCGAGTTAATGCGAAGGTGACGGAGAAAGAATCAATGCGCCGCACATCCTGGCTGCTCCTCTCTGGCATTCTGCTGCTGACCCTGTTGGCTGCGGCGACGACACGGGCCATTCGCAAAGGCGACCAGCAAACTGAAGCGGCAACCGTGATCGCAACCTCGGCCCGTTCGAACGCGATCGCTGCGGTTGGAACTTCCACTGATGCGGAACTGGGACAACTCATTGACCGGGCCATCGACAGCAGCGATTTTTCTTCAGCTCGCTGGGGAGTATCCGTGGTGTCGCTGCGGGATGGACGCGTACTGTACGGGCGTAATGCCGACAAGCTGTTCACGCCCGCATCAAACATGAAACTCTACACCACTGCTGTAGCCCTCGACTTATTGGGTGCGGCTTATCAATGGCGGACATCGGTCTACGCCAACTCGCAAGCGGATGCGAACGGGTTCATCAAAGGTGACCTCATACTCTACGGTCGAGGCGCGCCCGATCTCTATTCGCAGTCGAAGGCTGATGGCTCGGCTTCACTGGTCCAGTTGGCCGATGCTCTCTACCAGCGAGGGATCCGTCACATCGGGGGCGACGTGATCGGTGACGAGAGCTACTTCCGTGCGGAAGCATTCGGCAATGGCTGGCAGTGGAACGACCTGCAATGGTATTTCGGAGCCGAGCCCAGCGCCCTTTCGGTAAACGGCAATCAGGTAGATGTCGAGATCAAGCCGGCGAACAATCCCGGCGAGCCGGCCCTGGCGAAATTGAACAGCGCCCAGGACCATGTTCATCTCAGCAACGAAATGATCACGATCAAGCGTGGTGAGCAGATGACCGTGGGCGTAAATCGCGGTCTCAGCAATAATGAAATAAAAGTCTGGGGTGAGATTCCTTTGGGTACAAGGCCCTTTGGCTATCATCTCTCGGTTCACGAACCGTCACTGTGGGCCGCGCGATTGTTAATATCGGCTTTAAAGACACGCGGCATCGCGGTTGATGGCGAAGCTCGCAGTCGCGATTTCCGTGTTCCCAAGAGCGCTCGGTTCGATGCTACAAAAGCGATCGAGTTGGCGGTCGTTACAAGTAAGCCGCTGAGCGATATCGCTCGCCTGACTAACAAAGAGAGTATCAATCTCAATGCGGAGTTGATCCTTCGTACCCTGGGCCGAGAGCTCGGCGAGCGGGCTCCCGGCGCTGACACTCACACGACTCATGAACGAGGCGATGATGAAGCCGGATTGGCTGTAATCCGGCAATGGCTCAATCAGGCGGGAATCAAAACTGACAAGCTGGCACTACACGACGGCTCTGGTCTCTCACGTCTCGACCTGGTCACGCCGGACACGACGGCTCACTTGTTGCTGGCCATCTCGAAAACCAAATCGGCTTCGATCTTTCGAGAGTCACTGCCGCTGGCCGGCTCTGACGGCACGCTTGCGGGTCGCCTGCATTCGCATAAGGACCAGATCTCGGCCAAGACCGGGTCACTGGTCTATGACAACTCGTTATCGGGCTTTGTCGACACTGCAGGCGGTGAGCCCCTGGCATTTTCCGTGATGTGTAATGACCAGACGAACCGAGCCAGCAGCGTCCGCTTGATCGACGAAATCGCCGCCATTCTGGCCGATTATGGCTCGCCCAAATCCCAAAAGCCCTAAATTCCCTCATATTTTTTCGCATCTCTGCCATTGTTAACTCTAGACAAACTTCGTTGAACGTTGTACCATCTTGGTGCCGCAGTTGTGGGCGGCGCTTCGCGAGTCCCGGGTGGGCCGACCGCATATCTCACCGACGAGCTCTTCCATCTTGTCCCGAATCCTCCAGTAGATCTCAGGAGAATCTTATGTCAAAGCCAAAGTTTTTTGCGATTTCTGTTTTTTCAGCACTGCTGATCGTGGGACTGCAGGCAAGCGCGCTGGCGCAGAATAATCTCACGGCGAAAGCCGGCGGCATTCCAACTCAGCCCGCAGGTACCGCTGCTGAAAGCGATCGGGTTAGAGATGGATTGGCTGGCCCGGTGCGCAGGGTACGCACGGAAATAGCGAAACTTTCAACGATCGCCGGTAAGACTTCGGAAGAGAAGCGGGTGGTTCTGGAAGTCGCGTCATACGATCCGAAAGGCGCTAAGACTGAGAACCAATATTTTCCCGTCGCCGGATCCACACTCACCGGCAAAGAGGTTTACAAGTATGATGACAAGGGAAACATCAGCGAGATGACGGTTGTCAGTGAGAGTGGTTCGTTGTTGAGCAAGGAAGTGTACAAGTACGACTACGATTCAGTTGGTAACTGGACCAAGATGACTACTTCAGTGGCGGTGATTGAGGCAGGCAATGTGACCTTTGAGCCCACTGAGGTGACCTACCGCTCGATCATGTATTACCTCGATGAGAACATGTTGAAGCTGGCGCAGCCTGGCTCAGCACCGACCGCAGTGGCCGGCAATGGAGCCAGCGCGCCTGTCAAGACTGTCACTGCCGAGGTGAAATCGCCGCCGCCTGTCGCGCAACCGCAGCCGACCTCAAGTAAGTCTTCAAAGACAGGGGCCCATACAAAAGCGCCTGCCTTGCCAAATGCCAGGGCTACGCTCGGCACTCCAGTGAACGTTGCGGCGGGATTGAAGCTCAGCGCGCCGTCCGGCGCCGCTGGCGAAACTGTGGTTGTGATGGGCGCCGAACCGCCTCCGCCTCCAACTCCCAAACCGATTCTCAAGCCAGTATCTGGTGGCGCGCTCAACGGACGCGCGATCACTCTGCCGCAGCCGACGTATCCGGACGCGGCCAGACGCGCTCGGATGAGCGGCATCGTCACGGTTGAAGTTGTAGTTGATGAAACCGGGAAAGTCATTTCGGCGCAGGCCTCGAGCGGTCCAGGAATGCTACGCGACGCAGCGATTCAGGCTGCTTTGAAAGCCAAGTTCTCTCCCACAATGTTATCGGGTCAGCCGGTTAAGGTCAGCGGCACGATCAACTACAAGTTTACTCTCGCCCAGTGATTCTTTGATGGCGACGCGCTTCAACCGCAACGAAGTGCGTCGTCCCTTCTCAACTCTCCCCCGAGAAATCTCTTCGATCCGAGGAGTTTGATACCATGGCATTGACAGGACACCTCAGCGATCTTTCGCTATCTGAGCTCATTGAGTTCTTTTGTAACCAAAGGAAGATGGGACTATTGACCGTGCATTACCCGAAAGGGTCGGGGTCCTTCTTCTTGCAAAACGGCTCGGTCGTTGATGCGAAGATTGGCGTGTTGCGCGGCATCGACGCCGTCTATTATGCGTTGACGTTGCCTAATGCGGCCTTTGAATTCAAAGGCGCGGCTGAGCCAACCGAACGGACCATCAATCAGCCGTGGACGCAAGTTGTCCTTGAAGGATTGCGGCGTCTGGATGAAGGGATCATCCCGGCAGAGGCATTTGTCGATAATCAGGCGGCCGCGAACGCGGACCAACCGGCTGCAATCGATACCGAAAGGCCTTCGACTGCCGCCCGGGAAGGCCAGCACGTGCCGGCTTTTCTGTCGATGATGAAACCGGCGTCGATGAGCCATAGAAAGCCAATGATGATTGGCTTGGCAGCGGTTGCGGTCCTGGTCAGTGTGGCCGTCATTGGAGTCCCGGCGGGTTGGTATGGCCGCAGCAAAACCGCGGTTGCTGCGAATCAACCGGCGAGCGTGATGACAGCCGCGCCTCCAACTGCGGAAGCAAAGCCCTCAGCAACACAAGCTCAACCATCGACCGCTGAGACTGACGCGCAAGCCGCTGAAGCCGCCCTGGCCGCCAAGCGCCAGAAGGATAATCAGAAAGAAAAAGAGCGGAAGGCACGTGAGGACAGGGCAAACGCCGCCGACGCTGCGAAGCCCACAGCGGCCGCCGCTCAACCTGCTGCCGGACAGAAGAAGGTCACTGTGCAGGTTACTTACGATGAGTCGGGGCGAGTGGTCCAGGCTGCGGGTGGTGATCCCACCGCACTGCGAATCGCTCGGCAAAAGCGCTTTCCACCGGGTAAGGCCGGCACCGCCACCATTACAATTCCGATCAACTAGCGAAACGCGCGCGCTTAAAGCGCAACAACAAATGCGAAGGGGAAGGATTGTTCAAATCCTTCCCCTTCGCGCTGTAACGCAAGCTGTTAGCTTGCGCTGTTCCTTTCACGGATCTCCAGTCAGCCACGGACGCAAGCTAACAGCTTGCGTTACTCTTGCGCGCTTTGCAGATTGAACCGAATTCCTGTTTAGGCCTGTCTTAGACCAACGATCCCGAGCATCACCAAAAGGGCGCGTTTCAGTCCCAGGTCCCGATCCCGCGGGTCGTACCACTCTTCAAGCGTGTGCGAGTTGCCCGAGGCCCCACCACCTCCGAGAGTAATCGCCGGAATTCCCATCGAGATAGGAATGTTCGAATCTGTCGAAGCCTGGTCCAAGCGCGGCACACAGCCCACGACACTGGTCGCCGCGACGGCCAGTTCAACCAGCAGCGAGTCCGCAGGCGTTTGGCCGCTGGGGCGGTCACCAATGAGTTGAACTTCGGCTTCCAAAAGCGGCTCATTCTTTCGGTGATTGGTATTCTCGTCATCAATGGCTTCGCGGACGGCGCGACGAAAGAAAGCATCCAACCGCCGCAACTCTTCACCGGACGCCGAGCGCAGATCAACGTACATAGTTGCTTCGTGGGGAATCACGTTAACGCCGGTGCCGCCCTCGATTCTGCCTACATTGAAAGTAGTACGTGGATCATGCGGCGCCGGATAGGAGACCAGGCGCGCAATTGCCCGGCCTACCGCGTGCACTGGATTCTCAACACCAAAATCTCCCCAGGAGTGCCCGCCCCGTCCCGCAAACCGAACGCGATAACGGCGCGAGCCAAGCGCCGCATTAGTAATTCGGTCGGCGCCGGGACCATCGATGCTCAAGAAAGCATCGATCCGGTTGGCCCATTCGCCCGCGGTCAACAGGTGCCTCACTCCGCGCAGGTCACCTTCTCCCTCTTCACCAACGGTCCCGACGAACAGCAGCGAGCCCTCTGTTTCGATCCGGTTTCGCTCGAGGGCGCCATTGAGCGCGACGAGCGCCGCCAGCCCGCAGCCGTCATCGGACACCCCAGGCGCCAGCAACCTGTTGCCGCTGCGCCTGACTGAGAAATCGGTTCCCGGCGGGAAGACGGTGTCGAGATGGGCAGCAACCACCATCAGCGGTTTTGGCAAGCGACCTCGCCGTAAAGCCACGCAGTTACCTGCTCGATCTAGTCTGACGTCGTTTAGCCCGCCCCTCCTGAATGTCTCGAGCAGATGGGCGGCGCGTTCTGCTTCGCCAAAAGGTGGGGCCGGGATCGAGCAGATGCGGATTTGTTCGGCGGTGATTTCCGCGGCCTGCGTCTCAAAAAACTCGAACGCTCGCTTGATGCCCGGGTCGGCAAGAAGCTCGTCAACCGATTTCGCAAGTGAAAGTGTGGAGACTGGCTGTAGCATAGACTTTAGTCTGTGATCGTGGCCGGAGAGACGAACTCAAAAGGATTTGTAGCGACGCTCGAAAATCACAGACTGAAGTCTATGCTACACGAGCTGCATTATTTCGTTTTCTTCGAGGACCGACGACGACTGTTTGGCACGGTCATAGATGCGGTTGACTCGCTCTTCGCTTGGCTCGAAGCCGCGCCTTTCCAGCCAGTAGATCACATTTGATTTCCCGCTCATCGGCCCCACTTCAACCACTTGCTCCAGGCCGAACAAACCAGCCGGCACACCGGAGTAGACGATGTCCGCCAGGTGGCTGTCACCTTTTCGATAACTCTTGATTACGGCGGCGGCATGAACTCCGGTCGCCGTGCGAAACGCGTCACGACCAAACACGGGGTAGTTGCAGGGAATGTTCCAGCCGCAGGCTTCCGCAGCCAGGTCGCAGTATTCCTTGAGCCGCGAAAGATCGTTCGTAATCCAGCCCAACAGTTTCAGGTTAACCAGCAACTGATCCAGTGGGGCATTGCCCACGCGCTCGCCCATGCCCAGCGCTGAGCCATGCACCTGATCCGCGCCGCCTTCAATCGCGGCAATCGAATTGATTACACCCAACCCTCGATCCTGATGCCCATGCCAATCGAGCCGCACCTGCTCACCCTGCTCTCGGATGATCGCTTTAACAAATCTGACCACTGCACGCGCGCCGTCGGGCGTCGAGTGGCCCACCGTGTCGCATACACAGACGGCCCGCGCGCCACAACGAATCGCGGTGCTGTAGAGTGCGCGAATCGTTTCTGGTTTCGCGCGCGTCGTGTCCTCGGTGACATACATTACCGGCAGACCCTCTTTGACGGCGAAGGTCACTGCCTCTTCGGTGACCTGTAGAAGTTTGTCCAGCGTCCAGTCTTCAGCGAACAAACGAATGGCAGATGAGCCGATAAAAGTGCACGCCTCTATAGATATGCCGGCCCGTTGCGAGATCTCGACAATCGGCTTGATGTCCGCAGCATGGGTTCGAGCGGCGCAGTTGGGACGAATCTTCAGTTTCTGATCGGCAATTTCGCGAGCAAGGCGTTCGACGCCCGCCGCGTGCGTGCCTCCAGCGCCTGGCAAACCAATATCCGCCGTGTCCAGCTCCAGCGCCTCCATCAGGTGCAGCAGCGCAATCTTCTTCTCCACCGTAGGCTCCGACACCGAAGGCGATTGCAGACCGTCCCGCAGCGTCTCGTCATCAAAACCGATATGCCGGTTTGGCGCTGGCAGCGACGGATCCACCGTGTTCCAATCGTAAACAAGTTCTTCGACGGGCACTGCAAAACCTCCAAACAGCAACCTCCATCAAAGGGGATGGGTCTGGCTGGGATTACAACAACCGAACCATTGAAAGTCAAGAGAACAGTAACCTTGTGGGTCCTGAAGGTAGGGGTTGCGTTACTTCAATTCGAACAGGCGAGCAATCTGGCGCAGGTCGCTGGGTTGGTATCGCGCCCGTCTACGTGTGGCTGCAATATCTCCAGTTTGTGTGAGAGCCCAATCTCGCCAGTGTCTCCTCAAATGGCAATCGGTTTCACTGGGAGGGCGTCACTCCGAAACAGTATGATCACCACGGCGTAAGTCGTGCGAATGCCTGAGGCCAACTGCCTGGCGCTCAGGCCGACACTTCTAACCATCTATGGCTGGTACCTCGAGAAATATTTCAGCCGGACGGAATTGTTTTTTTCGCAGGCCCTCGGATTAAGCCCACTGGTCCAAGGTGAGGCGCCTAGTGACAGAGCATTCACCACGGGCCCGCAGCACTTCGCTTTCCTATCGCAAAAATCCTTGCTATTGCAGGTAGTCTGAGATAATTTCTCGTCGTTTTTGCGGTGCTCACGGATCCCGAACGCGCTTCGCGCCCTTTACATTCCCGGGGGAGACATAACGAAGAGGAATTTGGTTGGCTATCACTCAAGAATCCTTCGATGCCTTACTGGACTGGTTGGTCCCTGGCGACCGCGAAGGCGCTGGTCAGCAATATGAGATTATTTACGCCGGGCTCGTGAGGATTTTTACCTCGCACGGTTTCAGCGACGCTGAGCACCTGGCCGACAAGACGGTTGACAGGGTGGCGCGCCGCTTGCCCGACATCCGGGACAGTTACACGGGGCCGAAGGTTAAGTATTTTGTCGGTGTGACGCGCAATATCATTCGCGAGGAGTATCGGAATCGAGAGATTGCGACCGATGTCCCCCCCGAGCCACCCGCCCCACCGCCAAAGCCTACTGAAGAACTGGATTGTCTCCGGCTGTGCCTGAAATTACTGACGCCCGAAAAACGCGAATTGACTTTGGACTACCACGCTTATAAAGGGTCCGACAAGGTGAAGACTCGCGCGGAGATGGCCAGGGAACTTGGCATTACTGACAATGCCTTGCGCGGTCGAATTCATCACATCATGGTCAGCCTTAGGAATTGCACGAAGAACTGCCGGAAGCGTTTAGAGCAAAAACAAAAGATGCGTGGAAAGTCATAAAAGACAGCGGTGCCTTTTGCGGAGGAGCGTCACCATCAGCAAATCAGAAATAAAAGAGTTAAGGGAATACCTGCTGGGTCAACTCTCGGAAGAGGATGAAGAGCAGTTGGAACTGCGCCTGTTGACCGATGCCGCCTATGCCGAGCAGTTTGATATCGCTGTCGACGAACTCACAGAGCAATACGCGGCTGATGAGATTCATGGCGAAGAGCGAAAGCGCGTAGAGAAATACTTCCTGAGGTCAGAAGACCGCCGCGCCGGCCTCAGATTCGCTTTGGCGCTGAAGGAGGAGGCTCGCCGGCGTCACAAGTGGAGGGCCCCGAGATTATTCCTATTGATCGCCGCCTCATTCCTCGTGGTGCTGGGACTGGGCGTTGGTACGTGGCGCGCCTTCATCTATCAATCAGACGTCGACAAGGGTTTGCTCGCCCTCAACGCAGCTTACCGCGACCAGCGTCCAATTGAATCTCGGATTTCCGCGCTCAACTACGCGCCCTTTTCACAGAAGCGCGGCCCCGGAAACGAACGCGTCGATGAAAGCGAGCTTGTCCGAGCTAAGCTGATTTTGCTCGAGGCCCAAAGAGACAAACCAACGCCGGCCGTTCATCATGCGCTTGGCAACGTCTACCTGGCGCAGAAACATTTCGACGAAGCGATTCAGGAATTCGGAGAAGCACTCAAGGGAGACCAACGAAACGCTAAGCTTTACAATGACCTTGGCGCTGCTTTGCTTGAAAAAGCCAAGCAGGATCGTCTTGGACCAGAGCCGGGCAAGAGCTTCGAAGAACTAGTCCGCAGTCTTGATAACTTGAACAAGGCGCTGGAGCTCGATCCGAATCTAGCTGAGGGACTCTTTAACCGCGGGCTTTGCCACGAGTCGATGGACCTCAACCAAGACGCGGCGAACGACTGGCGCGAGTACTTGAAGAGAGATCAACACTCCCCCTGGGCTGAGGAAGCTCGAGACAAATTAGACCGGCTGTCGCGACAGAGCAGCAGATACCAAACAAGCGACCAACTGGTTGCAGACTTTCTTCGCGCCTACGAGGCCAACGACGACTCGGCCGCAAACAGCATCATCAACCGCACCTATTCCTCAGACGGCAACGCGGTCACTAACTCGTTGTTGGCATCTCTGCTCGCGCCAAAAGCGGCCTCAACCAAGCAGCAAGATGTGGACCTAGCCCGACTATCATACGCCGGCCAACTAGTCCGGCAGCGGGCAAACGACCAGTATGCTTTCGACTTGGCGCGCTTCTACAGCTCAAGCAGTACCCGGGACCGAACGACTCTGGCTCATGCTAATAGCGCCTTGAAGGAAGGGGCTGAATTCTTTAAGAAGTCTCACCTTGACAAAGCGATGGCTCGTTTTGCAACAGCTAAGGAGCTGTACTCTCGGGTTGGGAACTCGACCGAAGCCGCCTTCGCTGACTATCGACTCCTCCATTGCTATGTGCTGAAAAAAGACGTGATCAAGAGCCGTGCGATTTTTGCGCACTTGGCCCCGTTGGCCCAACAGAAGCACTATCGATGGCTGTTGGCCCAGTGTCTCTATCAATTGGCAAGCATCCACATCGGGTTGACTGAGTACTCAGAGGCGATCGCGAAGAGTTCCGAGGCGCTGGAGCTTCTGGAAAAACTGAACGATGTAAACGGCGTCATCAAATCGTTGATTCAGTTAGCCGATGAGTACCGTTGCCTGAACAATCAATACCGGTCTCTGGCCTTTTTGCAGCAAAGCCTGACAGCCATGCAAGAACAAGTCCCGGAACCAATGCAATGTTGGGGGACTTATATTGCCATTGCGCTGAATCTGGGCTCCTACGGCTTTCAGGCAGCGGCCCTTGCCTATCAGCAAGAAGCGTTGCGCCTGGCCCTGATGATGGAGCGACCTCTGCTCAGTTCGATGACGTATGAATACCTGGCGCTGACGTATGGTCGTCTCAAGAGGCAGGGAGAAGCAATTAGCAGTATCGAACAGTCGGTGGCGCTCGGGCACAGCCTCGGAGCAGAGTCCGACGGCCTGGAAATTATCGCGCACGCATCGCTTGAGCTTGGCGAAATCTATCGGGAGCTCGGTGATTGCGGTAAAGCCATCGAGTCCTATGATCGGAGTCTGGCTCTCTACAAACAGCTGAACTTTGACTACTTCGGCTATCCGGCCCACAAAGGGAAATTGCTTTGCTACGCAGCCCAGGGACAGGATGCCGATACACGTCGAGAAATCGAAACCGTCCTGAAGCTTTTTAAGCGGATGCGCTCGACGATAGTTGAACAGACACAAAGAATAGGGTTCTTTGACGTTGAGCAGACGATCTATGATTTGGCGATCGATTTCGAATACTCAAGGGGAAATAATCGTGAACGCGCGTTTGAATACTCAGAATCGAGCCACGCCAGATCCCTTCTCGACCTATTGCGACAAGGCGGTCAGATGGTTCAGGCGCAGTTCGGCCTCGAGCTGAAAACTGCTTCAGTTTCCGAGCCGCCCACGCTGGCTCAGATGCGCCATGACTTGCCCGAGCACACACAAGTCCTGGTCTATATGGTGTTGAGCAATAAACTGCTGATGTGGGTCGTGCGGAGATCGGATGCAGGCTCGTCCCTGCCAACCACAGTGGTTAGTGTCGACTCGCAGGTACTCACCCAAAAGATCAAAGACTATCTAACGCTCCTGACGGCTGGAGAGGGCCATGACGCAGAGCTGGCGGAAAGAGCTCGTGACTTACACGCGTTGCTCATAAAACCGATTGAGCCGTGGCTTGATAAGACAAAGCTGCTGTGCGTTGTGCCGGACAAAGCCCTGAACTATCTCCCTTTCGGCGCGTTGCTCTCCCAAGTGTCAGGCCGCTACTTGATTGAGGATTACACCCTGCAATACTCGCCAAGTGTAGGAGTCTTCATGGACTGTTCTCGGATTGCTCAGGAAAAGGCGAGGCTCGATCACGAGAAACTCTTAGGCATTGCAAATCCGACGTTTGACCGAGCTGTGTTTCCTACGCTCGCCGACCTTCCGTCTGCAAATCACGAGATCGAGACCATCATACCGTTCTATGACTCCCACGATTCGTTACCGGGACGCGAGGCGAGAGCCAATGCGGTGAAGCGGAAAATCCAGGAAGCAAACGTCGTTCAGTTCGCAGGTCATTACGTGGCCAATGAGCAGTCTGCAATGCTCTCGCACCTGGTGCTTGCTGCTGATCCGAACGCGAGTGACGAGGATGCATCGCGGGGCATCCTTCGCGCTTGGGAGATCTACAAGATGAAGCTGCCTAAGACCCGCCTGGTAGTGCTTTCGGCTTGCCGGACGGCAACTGAAAGCAGCCTCAACGGCGAAGGAGCCATGGGCCTGGCGCGTCCCTTTATCGCCGCCAAAGTTCCAGTGGTGGTCGGCAGCCTGTGGAGCGTTGATTCGGATTCCACAGCGGAGCTGATGATTAGATTTCACCGACTTCGTACTCGTCAGAAAGTACGCAGTGTTGAGGCTCTCAAGCTCGCCCAAATCGAGCTGCTCAAGGGCTCGCTGGTGCGTTATCGACATCCTTACTACTGGGCAGGTTTCACTGCAATCGGCGGGTACGCGGAGTTTTAGCATCCTCAGACTGAGGGCTCTTAACGAACGCAACGTGATGTTCAGTATTAGTTCGTCGGTGAGCGCAATAAAGCGAAATGAAAATGGCCTCTCGTGCCATTAGTAGTGACACGATTAATAAGAATAGGGAGACAGATAAGATGACGTTCAGAGATTCAGTAGTACTTCCCGACAATCCATTCGCCACTGTCCTCTTCTCAGGCCTGCTGTTTTTGCGGGCTGATGACCACGGCGACTTCTGTGATGTTGGTGTCCATCGGAGTTCGCCGGATCACTATCTTTCATTTGAAGTAAGAAAGAAGAATACTGATAGGAACATTCCCGACGTGGTCATAATGCGGCACCTGGGCCCCGTAGAGTTTGAGCGAATCTCAATCGCTACCGATGGCTCAACGCACGGCGTTTTCAGGTATAACCCTCCGGGAACTTTCAACAGGGCAGTAGATGGGGATGCAAGGGATTTGAGATGGGCACTCGATCTCGAAAGCCATGAGTTTCATGATCAGTTGCCAGCCGGCACCACCCGATTGAAACTTGACAAATTTGCCACAGCTCCTGACATACGCGTCCTCGATGGTATTTTCTTTGCAGCACTAAAGACAGATAAGACTAAGCTCAAGGTGGAGCGACAGTACGGCAATAAGCCTAACCAGAATCTCTATTCCATAGCCGCGCTCATCGGATGCAACATCTACTTAGGAGATAGGGTACCCAACCTGATTCTGAATTGGACTGACGCCGGGCACCTTCGGGAGCTGAAACTCGCGAGGGCCGACGCTGCCGGAGGTTACTTTGAAATCTATATCAACAATGACCCGCCGTTTATGGACCCTGCAGAAGTAAGCCATAAGGAGTTTCCAGAGTACTACAAAGCCCTTCCCGATGTTCGCACAGATGATCGGTTTAATGTGGATGTCTCTAAGATTGTTACCCCACCCGTCCCGGGTGTGACTTCGGTTCCTCCGGGTCTCGGGAGCCCCAATATTCCGTGCATGCCAGTAATTATGGACGGCCCGCCTTAAATCCTGGATTCACTTCTGGCTTCTCCAACAAATTGACCAGGTTGTTAATATAAGGAGGTTTACTTGCCTTCAAACAATATCTGTGGTGAGACGATTTCACCTTGTTCGACCATCGATAGTAGCAAGGATGATGCTCTGGACCACGCTCGGATAGCGTTCCGTTACGCCAGCCCACATCCTGACACGAGAATCGCTGTCGAAAACCTCTTGAATTGTCTGTCAAAAAACCGGGACGCCAAACGTGTGATGATCGTAGGACACGGTGTCACGGGCCTAATCATCACTGGAACGGGCGCCGTGGCCCCCGACCCGGACAAGCGGATCGGTATAGACAATATTGGCGACTGGAAACCGCTGCTGGCCAAACTTAAGGATCGGATTACGGAGATCGTCTTCTGCTCTTGTGATACCGGACGGGATCCGCGCGGCCCTATTCTGCTTCAGGAGGTAGCGAACACGACGGGTGCTCGATGTTCGGCGTTTACCGGAATGATCTTTATCGACGAGGACGGCAATATTACTTGTGAAAAGCAAGGTATGTGGCGGTACTTTGACCCGCAGCCAGGCCCGGGCCCATCCGTCTACAACCTTCGTAAGGAGGTAGCAATGGAGGTTAACTTGAAATTTGATGATGATTACAGAACCGTCCGTCTGGAGGGACCATCCGCCATCGCGTACTTTGTAGCCGAAACACCGGACCACCCAAATCGCACGCTACACGGCGATGAAGCGGATAGAGTGTTGCGGTCGATCAATTTCGCTGAACCCCAGGACTTAGCTGGCGTCCCGCTCGCTGTAGTGACCGGTACACTGAAGATTAGATTCGGGGGGGCACTCGATGCGGAGGTGAGGGGTTTCACAATCTATAATGACCGCCTTCTCCAAGATCAATTGGCCATTCACACCTTCTATCAAACCTCTCCCGACTTTTCCGCAGCGTTATCTGCGATTTACTAGGCTCACCAATATCCTGTAAAGTTTCCTCACTTGGCGTGTTTCCGCACACCTTGTTTTTGCAGAAGTATAAGCCCGAAGAGGCAGTCAGGTCGGGATGGTGCAGGTAGCTTATTGCGGCCTGCATTTCTGACCACAAAGCGAGCTTGGGAAAGACCATATGCTTCAACCTCTTTGCCCTTCTCTCGCACTCTAGATCATGCATGACGGCATCCCTTTTCCACGCCTTGGACCAATTTCCGTGGTCCAAGCGCGCTAAGGTCGGCGCGGTCATAATTCAATTTTGAAAACCCGCGAGGGGGTTGACGAGACCGAATGTTGAATTCGCCCCTACAACTCCAAAGCAAAACGATCGCGCTCGGTTCCGATCGCGCGGCCAAGATCATGGCGGTGCGGGCGGCGATTGCCCGTGTGGCGGCGATCGAGCCGGCGTGGGCTTCGGTGAAGCTGGTGGCGCGGGCGGTGGAGATTAGTGCGCCGGCTATGCCGTTGACAGATTGGGAGTTGATGCAGGGCGCACGCGAGCGGGCCCAAGCGGTGTGCCTGTTGTTGAAAAAGCAAAAGTTGGAAGCCGATCTGTACGTTGGGTTGGAAGGCGGATTCCACTCGATCTCGATAGATGGTGAATGGCATACGTTCCTGCGCGGCTGGGCTTATGTTACGGACGGCAAGACTGATCCGGAGACGGAGCGAGAGCACGGCTGCTTTGGCGCCACGCCTTCAATCACGGTGCCCGAGTCAATCAGGAAGAAGGTGATCGAAGGCAAGCGCGAACTGGGGCTGGTGATCGATGAAGTTGTCGGCGCGCGCGATGTGCGCAGCCGGCAGGGAGCGTGGGGGATCCTGTCCCGAGACCTGGTGACTCGCTCTCTGAGCTTCGAACTCGCGCTGATCGCTGCCTTCGCGCCGTTTTATAATCCCGCGTTGTATACTTGAGACATCGATAAGTGTCCCGGCGAGAGGATTAATCAAGGCGCCTGCTCGCAAGCTCAATAACATCGCACGAAGTGGCTCCGACAAGTAGCGCCTTTGTGCTTGCCGGTGCAAGTTGCTGTGAATTTCTTGACCGCGATGCACCGCAAGAGATTTTGATCGCACGGAGCGTCAGGAGCCACGCGAATCTTGCCAGGCGACTACAAGCGAAAGGAGCGTCTGATCAGGCTCTAGAGCCGCGTCGAGTTCCTTATCCGCGAAGGGCCGACACTAATTGTAAGAGGCATAGTTCCACTTTCTGTCGCACCTTCGGCGCTCTCTGTCTGCATGGCCATGTTGGACCACGCCCTTACGGACGTGGCTATTAATTGTCGGCTCTTCGGGCCTAACGACAAACTAAAGTTTTGTCGGACATCGTTGAGGTTGGACATCGTTGAAGGATGCTAATGGAAGAACGTTTCGCACAAGCTGATCACGAACCCACACCACATTTGCGCACCGGAGCCGGCTGGATCGAAGTGATTGCCGGTTCGATGTTTTCCGGTAAATCAGAAGAGCTGATTCGCCGTCTGCGGCGCGCCAAGATCGCGCGGCAAAAGGTGCAGGTTTTCAAACCGGAAATCGACTCGCGTTTTTCCGATCACCACATCGTGTCGCACTCCGATATCCGTCACGAGTCATCTGCCGTGCGCTCTGCCGCTGAAGTGGCCACTCTGATTGAGCCGGACACCGAAGTTGTCGGCATCGACGAAGGACAGTTTTTCGACAACGAACTGGTGGCAGTCGTGAATGAACTGGCGCGCAGAGGCTTGCGGGTCATCGTGGCCGGCCTGGATCAAGACTACACCGGCAAGCCCTGGGAACCGATGCCGCAACTGCTCGCCATCGCTGAATACATCACTAAGACCCACGCCATCTGCATGAAGTGCGGCCAGCCGGCAAATTACTCGCAACGCACAGTCGAATCTGAAGAGCGCGTCGCGGTGGGCGCCGCGGACATGTACGAGGCACGCTGCCGTCGCTGCTTTGTTCCCCACGCAGACACGCCGACCGTGCATCCCTGATTGATTAACAACATCGGTTCCGATCTGCTGGACAGTTGGGAACAGTTTCTACGACTTGAGACTGACCGGCTGGCTGGATAGCGGTTCCGACTCGATCTCGATACGCATCCGTAATCTGGCATCGGGAGCGGAACGAGCTACCATCTGCAGCAAATCGGTAAGGGCGAGCGCCAAACGGTTGTCAGTGTCGACCGCGCTGGTCACGCTGATCGATTCGGCGACCAGCGAGGCTACCGGCGGCTGCTTAAAATGCGTCAGGGCGGTAGCGGACGCATCAACGCGGCCCTTCCCGTAGCGCGAGTCACCATCAATACCAGGCGGAGGCTGCTGACGCGCCACATTGATCACCGCATCTCTGATCTCTTGAATGGTCAGCGATGTTCCCGCCGCTTGCATCAACAACGCAATCAAGCCGGTAACGTGTGGCGACGCCATGCTGGTGCCCGACATCTTTATCGTTCCCTGAGATAGCGCTCGCGCCGCCTCAATCCCGTGCCCGGGGGCGCTGGCTTCCGGCTTTCGTCGTCCGTCGCGCGTCGGACCCTCGGACGAGAAAAATGAGATGTCACGTCCCGGCACAGTAGCGTCGTAAGAACCCACCACGAGCGTATTTTTCCCACACGAAATCGAGCCGACGGTGTGGGTTCGATCATCATCCGCAGGCGATAGCCGCGACTGCGCAAAATCATCACGCTCAATCCACGCATGAAAACCGACCGCCGTTGATCCTTCAGTGCTGAGCAGCACGATCCAGTTTCCTTTCGGCAGGTTACTACCAAGCAGGATGTCTATTTGGTTGTCACCGTTGTTGGGATCTTTCTGTCTGTGAAAGACGACCCCTGCATCCTTGCCCTGCACCTTGATCTTCGTGGTGGTACCCAAAGGAAACGGCCCGAGATTCTTGCCCGACGGATCGCGAAGCGCCACGGCAAGCTTGGCAGATCCGGAATACCAAATCTCAAGTTCGTTATCTGTCTGGTCGCCAACCGGAATTTGCCAGGTTATCGAACGTGTTTGGCCTGGCGCGATTGTGCCTGCCGCATGAATTCGATCGCCCCATGAATTGCTGGCAGCGATCACCACGGCTCGCCCTGGCGACTCAAGTAAGTGGTCGAGGCCCAGCTCGACGGGAGTGGAGCCGTCGTGAGGTCCGCCGTTAGTTCCCAGACTGATATTTACCGCCGCAAATTTGCCGAGGAGTTTGGCTTTGGCAAAGATGTAGTCGACCGCTTCGAGCAAATGCCGAGAGTTGCCGAATGACTGTTCATCAGCAAAGTCGTTGCTCGCAATCTGAACAAAGATGATGTCGGCTTGCAAAGCCACGCCAGGGTTGCCCGTCGCCCGTCCGTTTCCGGCAGCAATATCCATCACATGCGTGCCGTGGGCCCCGGCCTCCGGCTGGTAAGCGAGTGTTTGATAGGGTTCAGCCGATTGCAGAGCGGCAGTAATCTCTGTGCTGCTGAATTCTCGGCCATAAGCAAAGCCCTGTGGGGAAATGGAGGTTTGTTCACCGTTGCCCTGATCCCACAAAAACAGGATCCTGGTGGTCCCATCGGCATTCCTAAAATTGTTATGCACAAAATCACAGCCGAAGTCGACGATTCCGACGATGACTCCGGCGCCATTGATTGCGGCAGATCCGGCCGGAAATGCAGCGCGAAGCTGTTTTTGCGAGGCGTTGATTTCGGGCACTGAGAATTTCAGATCCCCGTGCATTTTTCTCGCAGCCTTCAAGCTAATCACGTTTGCATCGGACCGTACCGATTCAATGTCCTCGACCGCTACAGTTCCCGTAACGATATCCCCAATTACCCGAACAACCTTCAGCCCGGGCACTGGCTGATCCGGAGCTCGCAGCCTTGCCAAAACATCGATCGCGAGCCTGCCGCTGTTTGATATTCTGCCAATAGTCGGATCGACGCCCAGACCGGAACGTGATTGCACAAGGACTTTTTGTAATTGAGGATCCAGGTTTGTCTCGAGCTCTTCTTGTTGCTCAAGCTCATAGCCTGCTTCCTGGTCAAGCTGCTGATCATCTGACATTGATTCTCTCCTTGTAATCGATCACTGACTGTCTTCCAAGAGACTGCAGGCAGGACTCCATCCTCGTCCGATACGCCACGGCAGTGGAACCCTGCGTCAGGCAGAGGGCGGTGTTTGCCGGGCCAAAGATCAACGAACCTGAAGACTCAAGTAAATGAGGTAACGGATTGGTTTCAACCCCGACTGGACTACTTACTGACGGATCTAAACGAATAACTACCGATGCTTTCAAGCTTCTCGCTGGTGTTAATCCCGCTGAGTTTCAATCGAAAATCTCCGGCTTGAATCAAGCCCGCGGCGACGTCTACCGGCACGATGAGCCGGCCGTTTATCCGTTCGGACTTAAGGTTGTTCTGACTAAGTATTGCCTCTCCTGAGGAGCTCAGTAGTTCCGCGTGGTAAGCCTGATATTCATCGGCGGCTAACTCGAGCTGCAGGCGTACGGTGCCAACATCCGCAGGGATGGTGAGTCTGTTTGATCCTCCGCTCTCACCTCTGGTGAGTCCCGGCGTAAGCGTAACCGCAAGAATCCTGGCTGGATCCCGAGACGGGCCGATTGGTTTTCTCAGCGCCAACCACGAAGCAGTAGCGATGATCAGCAACAGCGCGGCTGCCAAAGAATACGAGAGGACCGGATTTTGGCTGGGAAGAAACAGGTAATACCACGGCTTCGGTGGAGGTTTGGGAACGTCGAGCATCCCTTCAAGAACATCTTCGCTAGAGGCATCCTCATCGGGCACCACTTCTACGGCAATGACGTATTTGTTGAAGGCTCGCCCAAAGCGCACTTTCCGCCGCCTTTCGGGCGTTGCCAGGAAGTGGTTTTCAAAGCTCTCTTGCTCGGATTCGGAAAGCTCACCGCTCAGATACTGGTCAATCAGATCGTCTTCAGTGATCAATAATTCATTATAGAATTCGCCGTCGGTCACTAATCGCTCTTCCAAAGACAACGAATCCTCGGGCGGCCCCTGCCCGAGAAGATATTGCATGATTGCTTCCTGTTCTTTAGTGTCTGCTTTCACCGGTGGCCACTCCCGTGAAAAACCATCTACTGATAATGCTCATTTGCCTCAGCCTATTTCATCCGGACGTTTGGCTGATGCATTTCTCCACACATCCCTGAAGAGCACTGCGAATCCGGTGCGCTCGTATCCGCAGCGCATTTAGGGCAATTCCGCGCTGTTCGGCCAGCTTCCGGCGATGTTCGATCTTCGCTTTTTTCTCTCCCCGGTAGTATTCCAGAACCAGCCGGCGATTGGCGGAAGTCTGCTGCTCCATGCACCGTTCGAGGCAATCGTATTCCATTTCTATGTTCTCTGACGGTGGCGGCGGTGGGGGCGAACCAAGGTCAGTCTTTGGTCTCAGTGATTCCAGGTGGACCCTGTTAGCGACCGCAAAAAAGTAGGGGGCACGGGGACCAACATAGCTGTCCTTGATCTCCGGAACCTTGTTAGCGACGCGATTTATGGTCTCGTCGGTCAGCTCCTCCGGCTCAAGACAACGGCGGCAGGTAAAGAGCTTGATCAGACGGCAGCGCAAGTCTTCGTACTCTAATCCGGCTTGCTCGCGGTCAGGATTCAGCCAGGAGAGCAGTTCGTCGAATAATTCTTGAGTCAGGATCCAGTCTTTTTTCATGGAGGCGTCGGCAACGAACGAGACCGGCAGTCAGCTCTCGTCGCCGCGGCATTGTACCTAAAGAATTCTTCTACGTCTGCGCCGGACGAGAAAAACTGCAACAAAAACTGCAACGATAATCCCGGAGCCGATTGCCGCCG
>Ga0179594_10000133_pt1 | contig 23188 bp, 18 predicted proteins | sample CZOMad1_1_08_16f_FD_148625 | JGI IMG/M metagenome (GOLD analysis project Ga0179594, IMG submission 148625) | Vadose zone soil fungal communities from Angelo Coast Range Reserve, California, USA - CZOMad1_1_08_16fungal (Illumina Assembly) | ecosystem: Environmental > Terrestrial > Soil > Vadose...
GAGAGTAAGGCCGCGACTGAGAACTTGAAGTTGATCGCAGCGACACTTTAAGCCAGGTCGTTTAGCTGACGAACCAATGCACCAGCCCCGAAAGTTTTTCGGGGCTAGCGGAGCGTGTCGCTGCGTCCCTCGGAGCTCGTAAACGTGCATTGTTGTGCCCGTGGAGTCAGGCCATGGACGGGATATGTCACATCGGCACGAATGCTGGAAAGCACCGGACACCAAATTCTCGACAATGAAGCGGTCAAAGCTTTTCGGCAATGGCGCTTCAAGCCGAGAACGGTGTCTGTGGTCAGGATTCCAGTACTGTTTGGCATGCGACGTATACAGTTGGTACCCGGAGGAGGGGCAATGTACGGCCTGAAACCGGAGTATCCACGCGAGGCGCGCGCCAAAGGTTTGACGGGCAAAGGGGTAGTCTTACTGAAAATCGACCCGTCGACTGGCTACGTCGCAGCAGCGTCGATGTTGAAAAGCACAGGACATGAAATTCTCGATAATGCAGCCGTGCGAGCTTTTCGGCAATTGCGTTTCAGGCCAAGAAGTGTGACCACCGCTGAGATTCCCATTCAATTTACTCCGAATGGCGTCTTCTATTAAATGAGCTATGCGCAACTGATCTGGAAACAGTGCAATCTTGCGACGAAAGAGGTGTCGCGGGATTCAACCGACCATTCCTTAGGCGTGGATCCAAAACGCGCTGTCGGCAAACTGATCGCCTTTCCACCACCGGATCGGCCCCGCGCGATAACGAAAATTCGTCACGCCTGCCTGGCTTTGCAGCGGGCTGGTCACTAACCCATCGCTGTCTCGCTTTGCTTTCTCATCATCGGTCTCCGGAGCTACGGCCACGATGTGCCCGGATTTTCCGTCGATCTTCTGGGAAATTCCGTCCGGCCTTGTCGATGGTATCGCCGACACAAAGTTCTAGAATTTTCGGAATACTTAATCGTTTGTCCACGAGCACCGGCCAAACTTCGCCGCTTTCCTGGTAGGCGATGGCCGTCAACATATCCACGCTGAATGGCGTGTGCACGACGGCATCTTCGAGTTGTTTATTAAAGCTTGTTTTGAACCACCCCAGTGCTCCCCGTGTTTTCATCGCAAAAATGTCGAGGCTAGCTGGTCGAAGCCGGTTTGTCCGGAGCGGGGGGCAGCGCCGGGGCGCTGGTGGGCCGTTTCTCGATGAGAGTCGCCAGCGCAGGACGGAGACTCGTCAGATTCTTGAGCAGATTAAACCAAAAAGGTGCGCCGAGAGTAAGCAATCCCGCGGTGAGAAGCACGCCAAACAGATGCGGCCAGAATTGAGCAAGGCGAGCCCAAAATCCGCTTCCTCGGTCTCGATTGTCCCAGCGCCCCAAGAAGGATCCGGGCACAACGTCGAACTGCGCGTTGGTTAATGTGCCCTGCAAGGTGCGAGCAGTTTCGCCACTGTTTTTCAAAAACTTCTCGGTGCCTTCGTTTTTTAGCGCGTCGTAATCCGCCAACAACGAAGCGGCTTCCTCAGACTTGATCGAGCCTTTCGCCACTTCTTCCTGCAACCGTGCCGCGATCGCCTCGTTATAACTATCGGACGTGCCGGTTAGCGGAAATTTTTCGAGGGGAAACTGCGGATGTTTCTTGAGCCAGAGAAGATAACTCTCGTGGGCCGGGGTGTTACCCGGATCAATGACATTTCCTCCCTGTTTCAAGATTTCTGGCGCTGACTTGGCCAGCGCTTCGACAAGTTTCGGCTGAGATTGCAACTGGCGATAAATGTCCACGGTATCGAGCTGCAAAAGGAAGGCCGCCAGTACCGCCATAACGATCGTCACAATGCGCACGTGCATTTGAAACCATTGCTCCGCCCGGTCCTGGGCGCTGCCGAACCATCGCTGAAATCGGTCGTACGCTTGCGTAGTAGCCCGTTCGACAGTCGCGCCGAAGTTGGCCAGCGCCTCCAGAACCGCTTCCTTTTGTCCCGGAGAGCCGAAGACCTGCGAGACCTGCGCGATGACGGCAAGTTTCCCCTGCGATTCGATGGTAGGTTGGTCCCAGCGACGCAGTACGGCGATGAGTCCCCGCGCCTTGTTCACTAGCTCGGGAGGAATATCGCGCAACGCCGCCTCGGTCTCGCTCATCTCCCTTAGTTCATGCAGAACGCGATAGATTTCGCCAGGGCGGATCGCGCTGCCGAGCTGCGTTCCTCCACCCCAAGGCCATGTCCAAAATCCCCACTGCTTCATGCGATTCGGCTTCACGGCCGGCACCGTCACGTTGTTCCTCGCCCGCGCCACCGCTTCCTGCGCATCCGCGATTGCCTGGGACCTGCCCGGATCGTCGCCTTTTTTAGCCCGGGCATCCCTGAGGTTTCTTTCCGCGTCAATAAAACCTTGCGCGGCGGCATCGAGAACTGGGCGGGATTTTTTCCGCCAGATCGAGTCGCTGAAAATCGGATCGCGCAAAATTTGGGCGGCCAGCGAATGGGCATCGTCGCCAATCTTGGGGTCGATTGTTTGAAACGTGAGTGCGAGCGCATTGGCCAGATTTTTTCCACGCAACGAAAACGCCGCCGAGATCATCTGGACGATAATGGTGATGAGCAGGCTCAGCACAGTCATGATCACGGCAAACGCGATGACGGTATCGATCGTGTTTAGCATCGATTTCGTTTGCCGTTTACATCATAACAACGCGATGCCGACGGCCTTGTTCACGGCTTCGCGGACGACGCCGATGGCGGCGTTGATTGCGTCCTGCGCCGCGATCATTCCGATGGTTCGGACGGCGGTCAGGACCGATTGTGAGGCGTTGCTCTGCATCCTGAGAAGGATCTTCGCCTGAGCATCATTAATTTCGCCCTTGGTATATCCATCCGCAATCTGGAGACCCGTTTCTGCCATTTTCTTTGCTTCGGCCTGGAGGAACGGGTGCGCCTTGTCAATATGCACTTTCAGAGCGGCAGCCGCTGCTTCGAACGCAGCCGTGCCGACAGTCTTAACGTCAAATTCTTCCATGGATTACGTCTTTGGCGCAGCGACCCCGCTGCTGAATTTTTTATGAAGTTCTATTTGCAGAAGCGATTCAAAGTGAACATCCATCGTATTGGCATATGCGGGACCGACCAAGGGCCCGGCTCGGTGGGCTTCCTCCAAGTCGGTGAAAGCAGCGTCCAATCGGTTCAGGTTATCGACGGTTCCCTTATTTTTGTCCCCGTACAGCTTTGCTCGAGAGAGAAGCACAGCCACGGATGCATGCGCTTCTCGATAGAACGCGATATTGTTACCATGAGCCCCCCGTGTGGCACTCATTTTCGCCAGAAAGACACGCGTCCGGAGGTGGAGTTCGGTGAGCTGCTTGTCGATCGCTTCATCGTACGGAGCGACTAACGAAATCGCGCACCCGGCGATGAGAGCCGGTACAAAAACGGCGAGCAGGGGACGCCATGCAAATCGAGCCGAATGCCAACAAGCGACATTTCGCGGACGCATAAGTATTCTCCGAATTCGGCAGGCGAAAGTTGGTCGCTTTTTATCGAAGACAAATGTCTCTTACAAGACCAAATGCTACTTCGCGGCAAAGCAACGGAGAACTATTGGATCATAAACTGCGTTCCTTCGCTTTGCTTCAATAGCTGAAAAGCTGTATCAACAACCATTCGCTCCAAGCGAGCCCAACGCGAAATGTCTCTTCTCCCCCAACTTTGCGACGCGATTGCAGGCGCAACCAAGACGCTGCAATCGCTTGCCGATCTTGATGCGCAGATTCGAAAGGCAGCCGATCTGATCGAAGAATGTTTGGGCGCGGGAAACAAATTGCTCGTTTGCGGAAATGGCGGGAGCGCGGCTGATGCCGCGCATTTTGCGACCGAGCTCGTAGTGCGTTTCGCGAAGGACCGCCGGGCGCAGCCGGCGATTTGCCTCGCGAGCGATGGCGGACTTCTCACTGCGGCCGCAAACGATTACGGCTTCGATGAAATTTTCGCACGCCAGGTTGCGGCGTTCGGCCAGCCAGTGAGATGTGCTCATTTGCCTGACAACTTCCGGCAAATCCAAAAATGTCGCGCGTGCGTTGGAGAAAGCGAAAGCGCGCAAACTGAAAACGATCGCGCTTCTCGGGCGCGACGGCGGATCGACTATCGGCATGGGCGATGTTGATCTTCTGGTCAAAAGCGATTCGACTGCGCGAATTCAGGAAGCGCACCAGCTTCTGCTCCACGTTTTGTGCGAGCTGATCGAATCGCGGCTAACCTGAAAACCGAAAAGCTGTAGAGGCAGGTGTGCCGCCTGCAATTCAAGAGGAGGCGCCGCCGACACGGCTGCCACTGCAGCATCACTCGGATTTTTTTAGCAATCGCTCGCGCTCGCGATTCAATTGTCGCCGCTCGCTCGCTGTCAAGCTTCCCATCCCAGATTTTGAAATCTTATCGAGAATAGGATCGATCGAGGCATAAACATCGTCCGGATCCGCAGGACGTGTCGGCCGCATTTTCGGGACAACGCGATACTGCGGCCTGGGACCGAAGCGCGTTTTCAAGGCGCTCCACCAGGCAAGCTCTGGCCCGGCGCCACTCCATTCGATGAACAGGAACGCCACGCCAATACTTGTCCAGACGACGACCAGATCGCTCCAGGCATGGTACGCGAGGAGTTGAAGCGTGTAGATGGCTGCAAGGATGAGGGCGACCCACTTAGCCATGATTCGCAGGAATAACTCCGCACGCGGATAGATCGTTGCGAAGGCAACAAAAATTCCAAAGTGCAACGCCTGCGAACCAGCGAGGACAGACCGCTCCCAGAGTCCCCAAATCGTGAGCAGCGCCGCAGGCGTGATTAGCAAAATGATATAGAGCGCGACGTAAGAACGTCGTCCAACGAAGCGCTCCACTTCCCGCCCAAATACAAACAGCAAGTACATCTCGATGGCGAACCACAGCAGAGCTGAGGGCGCATGGACAAACCCGTAGGTGAAAAGACGCCAAACCTGACCGCCATACCAGATCGCAGCGCTGTCGAACTGCATCCAAGTCAACACAGAGCCAGCTCCGGCTGCCACGAGAATCGCCGCGAAAACCGCCGCCGCAACGTGCAACCCCACCAGCATCGTGGTTACATCGACTGGATAGCGACCCATCCACGCAACCGGCCGATAATCATCGGACGTGGTGACCCCGAACATATTTTCAATTAATGCTGCGCATTGCGTCTACGCAAGCGTGATTCGTGATTCGTTAAATCGTTACACCGGGAAACGCTTCAACCGTTTCAACTATTCAACGTGGCGAACCCGTCCGTTCGTGGTTAAGATGGAAATTCTTCTTTTATGAAAAGTGTCGCACCAGCCATATTCCCGCCAGCTGGGATCGGTGACGCAAGGCCGGCGAATCAAGCCGTGCTCGATTGGGTGCACGAGATCGCCACGCTCACGCAGCCAGAAAATATTTTCTGGTGCGATGGCTCGGAGCGGGAAAACGAGTTCCTGATTGCTGAATCGCTCAAACAAAATGTTCTGATTAAACTAAACGAAAAGAAAGTTCCGCGCTCGCATTTGCACCGCTCAGATCCAAATGACGTGGCGCGAGTCGAGCAATTCACGTTCGTTTGCACGCCGACAAAACAGGAAGCCGGTCCAACCAACAATTGGTCTGAGCCGGGAGAAACGTACACGAGACTTCGCGGTCTTTTGAAAGGCGCGATGCGCGGGCGCACGATGTTCGTGGTGCCTTACATCATGGGTCCGCCGGATTCCCCGCTGACCAAGGTCGGGTTCGAGATCACCGATTCAAAGTATGTCGTGCTAAACATGCGGATCATGACGCGCATGGGCGAGGTGGCCGTAAAACGCCTTGGCAAGGACCCAAATGCGGAGTGGAACCGCGGTGTGCATTCGTTGCTGGACGTTAGTCCTGAGCGCCGCTCCATCTGCCATTTTCCACAGGACAACGCGATTATTTCCGTCGGCTCCGGTTACGGCGGCAACGTTTTGCTGAGTAAAAAGTGTCTTGCGTTACGGATCGGCTCGTATCTGGCGCGCAGACAAGGCTGGCTCGCCGAGCACATGTTGATCCTCGGCGTCGAATCGCCCGATGGAAAAAAGCACTACGTCGCCGCTGCATTCCCCAGCGCGTGCGGCAAAACCAATTTTGCCATGCTGATTCCACCGGCGCATTTCAAAGGCTGGAAGGTGACGACCGTCGGTGACGACATCGCCTGGATGCAAATTCGCGATGGCCGGCTGTATGCGATCAATCCGGAGAACGGTTATTTCGGAGTCGTGCCCGGCACGAGCTACCAATCAAATCCAAACGCGATGCGATCGATTGCGCACGACACGCTTTACACCAATGTCGCGCTCACGGATGACGGAGACGTCTGGTGGGAGGGAAAAGACGGTCCACCACCGGCGCACGCGATCGATTGGCGCGGAAATGACTGGACGCCGGACTCAAAGGAAAAAGCTGCGCATCCGAATAGCCGGTTCACTACGCCAATGCGCAACAATCCGGCGCTGGATCCTGATGTCGAGAAAGGCGAAGGCGTGCCGATCAGCGCGATCATTTTTGGCGGACGCCGAAGCGATACGGTGCCGTTGGTTTATGAGGCCTTCGATTGGAACCACGGTGTTTATCTCGGGGCGACCATGGCCTCAGAGACAACGGCGGCCGCCACCGGTGCCGTCGGGAAAGTCCGCCGCGATCCGATGGCGATGCTGCCGTTCTGTGGATACAACATCGGCGATTATTTCCAGCATTGGCTCGATATTGGAAAACGCCTAACCAGTCCGCCGCGTATTTTTGGCGTGAACTGGTTTCGCAAAGGCGCAGACAGAAAATTCTTGTGGCCCGGATTTGGTGAAAACATGCGCGTGCTCAAATGGATTATTGACCGCTGCGAAGAGACTGGCAGCGCGCTCAAATCGCCCATCGGCTGGTTGCCTGGCATTCACGACATCGATCTCGCCGGCCTCGAGCTTGATCACAAATGCATCGACGAGCTGCTCGAGATTGATCACGAGCAATGGCAAAAAGAATTGATTGAGCACAAAAAGTTTTTCGATTCGTTAGGCGGCGTGGTGCCGGAGGAATTGTTGCAACAAAACAAACAACTCGCCGCACGATTTAACGAATAGAGCGCAGGCATCTTGCCTGCCGATTCGATTTACCAGGCGGGACGCCCGGTTTCCACACAGGCAAGATGCCTGTGCCACGGCTCCAGAATTTGCGAACCGCTTGACTGGCGGCGAATATTTCCGGTGGGTTCAACGATCGGGAAAGAGGAACGCATTATCGCGACACCGCAGAATGATTACGTGGAAATTCGCGGGGCGCGCCAAAACAATCTCAAAGGGATCGACGTTGATCTTCCGCTCGGAAAATTGACGGTTATCACGGGGCCGAGTGGCTCTGGAAAATCGAGCCTGGCCTTCGAGACGATTTACGCCGAAGGCCAGCGCCGTTACGTCGAGACGTTCAGCCCATACATGCGGCAGTTCCTCGACCGCATGGACAAACCGCGGGTCGACGACATTCGAGGCATTCCCCCGGCGATCGCCATCGAGCAATCCAACCCGGTCAAGACCTCGCGTTCGACGGTCGGGACAATGACGGAGATCAATGATTATTTGAAGTTGCTCTGGCCACATGTCGCGAAAGCATTCTGCCCGAATTGTGGTCGGGAAATCCGCCCGGAGACTGCGCAGTCGATCGCGGAGCAAATACTGCATGACTGCGCCGGAAAGAATGTCCTCATCACCTTTTGGGTTGCAGTTCCGCCGAAGACCGCGCCGCGTGCATTTTTCGATTTTCTCCAGCAGCAAGGGTATCTCCGCGTTTGGATCGATAACGAAATCGTGCGCGCGGATGCCGATATAAAGATTAAGCGGCTCGGCGCCCGTGTGCAGGTGATTCAAGACCGCATCGCGATCAGTGAGGAAAATCGCGCGCGATTAGTTGAGGCAATCGAAACCGCGCTCCGTTTTGGGAAAGGCAAGGTGAACGTCATTCCGATTGCGGATTGCGGAATGCGGAATGCGGAAAGGAAGAATCCGAACATCAGCGGCATGGCCAATCTCTCCGAAATCCGCAATCCACAATCCGCAATTCCCTTTTCCACCGGCTGGCACTGCGCCTGGTGTGACCTGGACATTCGCGCGCCCACGCCCGGGCTTTTGAGTTTCAATAACCCGCTCGGGGCGTGTCCGGAATGTCGCGGCTTCGGTCGCACCATTTCGATCGATCTAAACAAGGCGATTCCAGACCGCAGGCTAAGTATCAAACAAGGCGTGGTGCGCGTTTTTCGCGGCGCCGAGTTTGGCGAATCGCAGAAGGATTTGCTTCGAGCGTGCGCGCGCGAGGACATCGACATCAATGTGCCGTTCGACCAATTGCCCAAGGCTGACCAGCATTTCGTTATCGAAGGCGAAAAGCGATCAGGCGATTACACCGAAGAAGACTACGAATACGATCGGTGGTACGGCGTCCGCGGCTTTTTTCGATGGCTTGAGAGCAAGACTTACAAAATGCATGTGCGCGTTTTGCTCAGTCGCTATCGCGCCTACATCACCTGTCCCAGCTGCAAAGGCGGACGCTACCAGCCAGAGACGCTCAATTACAAAATCCCCGTCAGATCTGAAATCAGAAATCAGAAATCCGAAATTATTTTGTCCCTTCCCGAGTTTCAGGCGCTTCCGATTTCCGATGCGCACGATTTTCTCGGCAAAATCGACATTCCTGCCGGTAACAAAACCGCTCAGATGTTGCGTGGCGAAATCTGCGCGCGCCTGAACTATCTCTGCGAGGTCGGGGTGGGTTATCTGACGCTCGATCGATCCACCCGCACGTTGAGCGGCGGCGAAGTCCAACGCGTGAACCTCACCACATGCCTTGGCGCATCGCTCGTGAACACGCTGTTTGTCATGGACGAACCAAGCATCGGATTGCACCCGCGCGATGTCGGGCAACTGGTGCGGGTGATGCACAACTTGCGCGATAAAGGCAACACACTGCTGGTCGTCGAGCACGAGGAACAAATCATTCGCGCCTCAGATAACTTGATCGATGTCGGGCCGGGCCGCGGCGAACGCGGCGGCGAATTGGTTTGGAGCGGGCCGATGGATCAGTTTGTAAATGGAGGCGGCGAGCCTTCGCGCCCCAACACATCACAAACCCGGAGCGAGGGCGCGCCGGCTCCATCGCTCACACGCGATTATCTCAGTGGGCGAAAATCAATTCCGGTTCCGAAATCACGGCGAAGAGGGACCTCATCGATCAGGGTCGTTGGCGCCCGGCAGCACAACCTCAAAAACATCGATGTCGATCTGCCGCTTGGCGTGTTCGCGTGCGTGACCGGGGTTTCGGGCTCGGGTAAGTCCACCCTCATTCACGATGTGCTTTACCGGAATCTTTTACGTGCAAAGGGCCAATCGTCAGATCAGGAGCCCGGCGCATGCAAATCGGTCACCGGTGCCCATCGCGTCGGAGACGTGGTGATGGTCGATCAATCGCCGCTGGCGCGCACCCCGCGGTCAACTCCGATTCTTTATCTCGGTTTGTTTGATCGCGTCCGGGAATTGTTTGCGGCACAACCGGAAGCGTTGGCGCAAGGGTTAACCGCAGGCGCGTTTTCCTTCAACTCTGGCGGCGGGCGATGCGAGCGTTGCTCGGGCACCGGTTACGAAAAGATCGAGATGCAATTTTTGAGCGATCTTTTCGTGCGCTGCGCCGAGTGCGAAGGCAAACGTTTCCAGCCGCACGTCTTAAAAGTACGCCTGCATGACAAATCGATTCACAACATTCTCGAGTTAACCGTCAGCGAAGCGATTCAATTCTTTGCGCAGATCGGCGAGGAAGAAATCAATGCTCGACCCTCACCTTATTCCTCTCCCTACGAGCGAGAGGCGGATGCGCAGCGCCAGGTGAGGGTGCAGCGCTGCAGACAGGTTGCGGACGGGCTGAAAGTGCTCGAGGAAGTCGGACTTGGTTATCTTCGACTCGGTCAACCGCTCAACACACTCAGCGGTGGTGAATCGCAAAGACTAAAGCTGGTTGGGCATCTCGCTGAACAGGGAAATGTCGAACACCGAACTGATGGCAAATCCGCAATCGGAAGTTTGTTTATTTTCGACGAGCCGACCACGGGCTTGCATTTCGATGACGTCGCCATGCTCCTGCAATTATTTCAGCGGCTGGTCGATCGTGGACATTCGATCGTAGTGATCGAGCACAACCTGGAAGTGATCAAGTGCGCGGATCGGATCATCGATCTCGGTCCCGAAGCTGGCCATGCGGGCGGCGAAGTCGTGGCGGCCGGAACGCCGGAAGAGCTTGCGCGCGTCGAGCATTCGCACACTGGAAAATTTCTCGCGCGGATTCTTTCGAAATCTCTCAAAGCGGTCATTCCGAGGCGCGAAGACGGCGAAGGACCTCACAAAATCTCACGCGAGTTGGAGAGATCCTTCGCGTACGCTCAGGATGACAACATTGAGTTAGCGCGAGCCGCAGAAACAGCTCCGCGTCTTCGTGCAAGTGCACGCAACGGCGCAATTTACGTCCACGGTGCGCGGGAGCACAATCTAAAGAACATCGACGTTGAAATTCCGCGCGAGCAACTGGTGGTGATCACCGGTTTAAGCGGCTCCGGCAAATCGACCCTCGCGTTCGATATCTTGTTTGCCGAAGGACAGCGTCGGTTTCTCGACAGCATGTCGCCGTATGCGCGGCAATTCATCGAGCAACTCGAAAAACCCGATGTCGATCTGGTCAGCGGATTGCCGCCGAGCGTGGCAATCGAACAACGCGTCACGCGCGGTGGAGGCAAATCTACTGTCGCAACGGTGACGGAGGTTCACCATTTCCTTCGGCTCCTGTTTGCGAAAACCGGAACGCAATTTTGTCCGAACTGCGACTTACCTGTCGCAAAACAGAGCGTGGCGTCGATCGTGAAACAAATCGAGGCTGCTGCAAACCGCGCGCCGCTCAAGGTTGTCGCGCCGCTCGTAAAAGCGCGCAAAGGCTTTCATACAGACGTGGCGCGCTGGGCGGAACGCCAGGGATTCGACACGCTCTACGTCGATGGCCGACTGGTCCCCATCTCCCATTTCCGGAAACTGGAGCGTTTCAAAGAGCACACCATCGACGTAGTGGTGGGCGTGATCGATAGTCGGCGAATCGAGAACGCGCGCGACGTTGCCCGGCGTGCGCTGGAAATCGGGCGCGGCACGGCGCGTCTGCTTGATTCAAAAAATCGCCTTACCGTGATGAGCACCGAGATGAGCTGCCCTGCATGCGGCCGCGCCTTTGAAGAACTCGATCCGCGTTTGTTTTCGTTCAATTCGCCTCACGGCGCGTGTGAAGAATGCGGCGGGTTTGGCGAAATTTGGGACCAGGAATTGCAAACATCGGCAAATCGCGATGGTGAATCGGTTCTGGAGACCGAGCTTGCCGCCGAGCGCGAGTCCGAATGGATTGAGGAAGGCGAAGCGCGCGAATGTCCCAGTTGTCACGGCTCGCGTTTGAACGCGGTGGCGCGTCATGTGCGCGTGCAAGGTTACACAATCGATCAGTTCACGAATCTCTCTGCCAGTCGAGCAGCGCGCATGATCGAGAAATTGAAATTGCGAGGAACGCATCAAACGATCGCTGCGGGGCTTATTCCTGAAATTCAGCAGCGATTGCGGTTCATGGAAAAGGTCGGACTTGGCTATCTCGCGCTTGGGCGTTCCGCGAAAACGTTGAGTGGCGGCGAGTCGCAGCGAATCCGCCTGGCGGCACAGCTCGGTTCGAATTTGCGGGGTGTCCTTTACGTGCTGGATGAACCGACGATCGGTTTGCATCCGCGCGACAACTTGCGCCTGCTCGAAACGCTTACCGCGCTGCGCAACAAAGGTAATTCGCTCGTCGTTGTCGAGCACGATGACGAAACAATGCGGCACGCCGACCACATCATCGATCTTGGGCCGCGCGCCGGAATCCACGGCGGCGAAATCGTAATCAGCGGAACCTTGGGTGATATCGAAACGAATCCGAATTCCGAGACCGCACGCTGCCTCAAAACGCCGCTTTGCCATCCGATCCGCGGATCGCGTCGATCGCTGCGGGATGTCGAGAACTGGATCGAAGTGACAGGTGCGCGCGCGAACAACTTGAAAGACATCGATGTTCGTTTCCCCGTCGGCAGGCTTTCGGTGATCACGGGAATCTCCGGCAGCGGCAAATCCACATTGATGCACGACGCAATTTGGCCTGCAGTGCGCGAGCAACTGAAACAAAGGAAACGCGCAGGCAATGGCGACCTGTTTAACCTCGTTAGCGGCGCGCAAGAAATCGAAGCTGTTTACGAAGTCGATCAATCACCCATCGGTAAAACCTCGCGCTCGACGCCGGGCACGTACGTGAAAGTGTTCGACGAAATTCGGAATCTTTACGCGCAACTGCCGGTCTCGCGCGTGCGCGGGTATTCTGCCAGCCGATTCTCATTCAACGCCGAGGGCGGGCGTTGCGAGACATGCAAAGGTCAGGGCGTGGTCAAGCTGGAGATGAATTTTCTACCGTGCAGTTATGTGCTGTGTGAGGACTGTCACGGTCGCCGTTACAATCCGCAGACGCTGGAGGTTCTCTATAACGAAAAATCCATCGGCGATGTGATGGAGCTGACCATCGAAGAAGCGGCGCAATTTTTCTCGGCGCATCCGAAGATTGCGCGACCGCTTTCGCTGCTCGTCGATACGGGACTTGGCTATCTAAAGCTAGGTCAACCAAGCCCGACGTTAAGCGGCGGCGAAGCGCAACGTCTCAAACTCGTGACGCAACTAAAACGCGGCGTCAGTCGTGCGGCCGACGAGCGGATTCGAAAAATGCGCAAACCAGGATCAACATTGTATTTGCTCGAGGAGCCCACCATCGGCCTGCACATGGCTGATATCGAGCTGCTCCTTAACGTGCTCCACCGTCTCGTGGACGAAGGGAACACCGTGATTGTGATCGAACACAATCTGAGTGTGATCGCCGAAGCGGATTACATTGTCGATCTTGGACCGGAAGCAGGTGACGCCGGCGGCGAAGTGGTGGCCTGTGGAACGCCGGAACAGGTCGCCAGGAATCGGGTGAGCCGCACCGCGCCATTTCTGCGAAAAGTGTTGAAGATGCCGCGCGCGAAAACAGCGCTGTCATCCTGATCAACGCGAAGCGGAGTCGAAGGACTCCCATGAAATCATCTCTGAGTTTCGTAACGCGATTCCTCGACTTCGCTGGAAATGACAGCGAAACTCGCCGCAAATGCTCGCCTATTATCTGCACCATCTCGATCCGATTATCTTTCGGATTTACGACAATGTTGGCCCTCGGTGGTATGGCCTTGCCTATGTGCTCGCATTTATCTCGAGCTATTTCCTTTTTTTTTGGCTGGCCAAACGCGGGTACGCCGATCTTTTCCCGCAAAGAGTTGGCGACTTTATCACCGGCTGCGCGCTGTTTGGCGTAATTATTGGCGGACGGCTTGGCTACGTTTTCTTCTACAAACCGGAAATGTTGCGTGAGCCGTTATCGATTTTGCGCGTATGGGAAGGGGGAATGTCGAGCCACGGCGGGATGTTTGGCCTGTTGGCCTTCACGTTGTACTACGCGCACGAGCACAAAATCTCGTGGACGAACTTGGGCGACAATCTGGTCGTAACTGCGCCGATTGGCTTGTTCTTTGGACGCTGCGCCAATTTCATCAACGGCGAACTGTATGGGCGCATCACGAACGTTCCCTGGGCGATGCAATTTCCAAAGGAACTGCTCGATCATCCCCAGGAAGCGGAGCGCGCGGTGGCGGCATGCGCGCAAATCGATCCGGCACTCACAACGCCGGACGCAATTGTCAATGCGGTGAACAACCACCCGCAAGTAGCAGCCGAGTTGCGCCCAATTCTTTCACCGCGCCATCCGTCGCAGCTTTATGAGGCGTTTTTCGAAGGGATCGTTTTGTTCGCGATTTTGTGGGTCCTCAGGACGCGCACGCGCCAGCCTAACGGCGTGTTAACAGGACTGTTTTTCATTTGTTATGCGATCTTTCGCATCGTGATTGAAAATTTCCGCGAACCCGACGCGGAGTTGATTGGTGCCTTCACGCGTGGCCAATTCTTTTCGTTCTTTTTGATCGTCATCGGCATCGCGTTTGTAGTCGTGGCAAGAATGCGACCGACTTTTCCGAGGCGGATGTCCTCGTAGGCTTTGTCACGTCGAGCGAAGTCGAAACATCGCTGGATTATCACTTCCGTCCGCTCAACTATTAGCCTGCCGTTGTGTCGCGGATTCCAACCGCTCCGTTCTCACTCCGATGCGCTTAGTCGAAATGACAAGTAGCGTTTCCGCAAAACGGCGCTATTACTTATGCCGGTGAAACGGGAATGCTCGTTCCGGAAATCGTAGCAGCCGGCGGCGGTCTCATCTTTGCGTTCGATCACGCGACGATCGCAGGAAAAATCGTCCTGTCTCTTCTAGCCGTCGTATCCATCTTCGTTTGGTCAATCATGATCACGAAATTGCGCGTGATCCGCTTCGCCCGAAAACAGAACGCGCGTTTTCTGGCCGCCTTTCGCCAGGATCGACAGCCGCTGCGTCTCTTTGAGAAGAACGCACGTTTCCCGGGATCGCCGGTTTTTAACGTGTATCGCGCGGGTTGCCAGGAGATGACGTTTCACCTGCTCGGATCGCCCGAAGTGGATGATACGTTTCGTGCCCGACTCGAAATCGCGGACAAAATTTCGCCGGCCCAAATGGGTGCGGTGAACGCTGCAATGGAGCGCGCTGTCGGCGAAACAGCGCTTTCACTCGAATCTCAAATGATTTTGCTCGCCACCGCAGTGAGCGGTTCGCCGTTTCTTGGATTGCTCGGCACAGTTTGGGGCGTAATGGATGCGTTCACGGGCGTAGCCGAAGCCGGTTCGCCCAACCTTGTCGCGATGGCGCCCGGCGTATCCGGTGCGCTAATCACCACGGTTACCGCGCTGTGTGTCGCTATTCCGGCGATGTTCGGTTACAACTTTCTCGTCACCAGCATTCGCGGGATCATCGTGGAAATGGACAACTTTGCCGCCGAGCTCGCGTCCGAGTTCGAGCATAAGTATGTCGATCACGGCTCGCGCCAGTCTGCCGTAGCCTCAGCGCAGGCGGGTGAATCGGCCTTTAGGAGATGAAGCAGTTGCGAAGTTACAAACGTTGCATCGTTACAACCGTGAATCGGTACACACTACGTGGCCTTTGTAACTATGTAACTCTTTTAACGTTGTAACCGCACATGCGACGTTACTCACAACGCCAGAGTCTCTCCACGCTGAGCGAGATCAATATCACCCCGCTACTCGATCTGGCGTTTGTGTTGCTCATCATTTTCATGATCACAACGCCATTGCTCGAAAGCAGCATGAACGTGGTGATCCCATCCAGCGGCGCGAAGAACCCGCCGATCAATAGGTCGCAGGTCCAAACCGTGTCGATCGACCGCACCGACACGATTCGGTTTAACAATCAAGTCGTGGACTTGCGAACGCTCACTGCGCAATTGACTGATCTAAAGGCAGCGAATCCAGATCTGGCCATCGTGATTCGACCGGATCGCGATTTGCCCGTGCAAAAATTGATCGGCCTGATGGACGCGTTGCAACGGGCGGGAATCACCAAAGTCGGCATTGCCACAAGAGCTGAATCAAAATAAATGGCGAAGAACCCACCTTCGCGTGGCTACTCCGAAAGTTTTCGCGACCGGGCGGCCGTGGCAAGCGGCCGATTTTGGCGAAACGTTGTCCTGATTGCTCTCGCGCACGTTGCGCTGATTGCGGGACTTGTTCGCTGGACTCTGGCAGCGAGGGCGTCATCGAATCCGGAGAGCATCGTTTGGTTAGGTAGCGCTGAAAATCTCGCGGCTGGCGAACCAGAAAACGAGCTATCGCCGCCGGCAACGCGGACAATTCCTCCGGTCGAACCCAAACCGGCGAAAGATGACGAACCACAAGAAGAAAAACCTGTCGTAACGACGGCGAAAAGCGAAATCGAATTGCCATCGCCAACGCCGAACCCGACGCCACGAGCGACGCCCTCGCCAAAACCGACGGCAAGTCCCACACCGAAACCGAAGGCGACGGCAAAACCACTCCCGAAACCAACTCCCAAGAAAACGCTGGTGGCGAAGGCTTCGCCGAAATCGCCGGCCAAAGCCAGGCCGAGCCCGGCGAAATCCAGTGAGAAGCCAGCGAAAAATGAGAAAAGCCTTACGGCAAAAACCGGAACTGCGTCTCAGACCGGCAGTGGGAAAACAAGTTCAGCGGGGAAAGGTGGCAATGCCGGCGGCGGAACCAGCGGGTCTGAATTTGGTTGGTACGGCCACATGCTTCATGATCGCTTTTACAGCGCCTGGATCCAGCCAACAACCAACGTCCCTTCCGGCAGCAAAATTTCGACTCTCGTTAAAGTTCGCATTGAGAAAGATGGGCGCGTTTCTAAATTCGAGATCGTCAAGCCGTCAGAAAATGTCGTGGTCAATGAGTCGGTAGCGACGATTGGAAAGCGAGTAAGCGAAGTTGACCCGCCGCCAGCTGGACTCGCCTCTGGCGATCACTATGACGTAAAAATCAATTTCGAGCTGAATACGGATCAGACACCCGCGAAGTGAGCGACGAATCTGGATTGGCGGGGGCGCTCCTCAGGCTTTACATCGCGAATTTCTCTTCGATTAACCGCTGCAAATGCTCAGCGATCGTCGGGTGATTGAGACGCTGTATTACTTCATCGAGGAAGCCGGTGACGAGGAGACGCTGGGCGACTTTTGTCGGAATGCCGCGGGTGCGCAGATAAAACAGTTCATCCTCATCGATCTGGCCGGACGTTGCGCCGTGGGTGCAACGGACGTTGTCGGCGAGAATTTCGAGGCCGGGCATTGAATTGGCTTCGGCGTCATCACTCAGAAGTAGATTGCGAACTTTTTGATAGGCGTCGGTGAAATGCGCGTGCGGCTCGACGCGAATGAGTCCGCCGAAGATGGTTCGGGCGCGATCGTCCAATGCGTTTTTGTAAAGGAGATCGCTTGCTGTGTGTGGCGAGACGTGGTCCTGCAGTGTGCGGGCGTCGAACTCCTGCTGGTGTTTGGCCACGGCGACCGCCAGCAGATCGCTACGCCCGCCTTCGCCAACCAGCCGACTCAAACTTTCAAAACGCGAATACCGCGAGCCGAGATGCAGATTCAAGCTCATGGCCGAAGCATCATGATCGACAGTTGTCGAGTTCATTTGCAGCGCGACGACATTCTCTCCCCAGTTTTGGGCGCATACGTAGGTCACCTTCGCGCCGGGTCCAGCGATAAGGTCGTTCACGCCACAAGCGAAGCCCGGGGCGGTCCGGTTACACGAGCGGAAGTGCTCGATGACCGTGACCTTCGCCAGTTCATCAGTGACCAGGAGTAGGTGCGGGAAGATCGACATGTTGTCATGTCGCAACCAGTGGAAGATCTCGATGGGTTGTTCGATCTCCACGCCGCGCGGCACGAAGAGAAATGTTCCCGATGAAACGAGCGCTCGATGCAAGGCGGCGAACTTCGCCGAGCCAAGCTTCGCTTCGGTGGACATGAAATATTTTTGGAAAAGGCCGGCGTGCTCGACCATTGCGCGTTCGAGCGGCTGGAAAATCACACCGCGTTTCTTCAGGTCTTCGGAGACGACATCGCGCTCGATCAGCTGATCGTTCGCGAAAACCATTCGCCCCGCGTGTTGCTCGAGACCGTGGGAATACTTCAGAACATTCTTGCGGTCGTCTTCAGAAAGCGCCCCACTGATTTTGAAGGGCGTCAGATCAAGAAGACCGACATTGGCAAATCGCCAAGCCTGATCTTTTCGCGTCGGATTCGGCAACGTCTCAAATTGTTCCCAGGCCGCGCGCTGCTGATCACGAAACCAATCGGGAAAATCGCGCAACTCGCTCCGGCCGGAAAGAATCGATTCCGATTTCGCGACTTCGTGATTAGCGACTGAAGACATCTTTGGTGTTGCCTTAGAATCAGAAGGGTGGTCAGAGACCGCCGCTACAGGAAATTGTGGAGGGCGGAAAACTATCCGACCGAGCCTTCCATCTCCAGCTCGATCAGCCGCTTTAGCTCGACGCTGTATTCCATGGGGAATTGGCGGACGAGATCGTTGACGAAACCGTTAACGCTCAGACTCATCGCCTGCGCCTCGCTAAGACCGCGCTGTTGCATGTAGAAAATTTGCTCCGCGCTCACCTGGCTGACGCTGGCTTCGTGCTGAACGGCATTGCCAGTGCCGCGCACGGTGATAGTCGGATAGGTGTCGGTGCGCGAAGTCGCGTTGATGAGCAGGGCATCGCACTCGGTGTTGTTTTTGCAATTCTTAAGGTGCTTGGGCACGTGGACCAGGCCGCGGTAAGTGGCGCGGCCCTTGCCGATGGAGATCGATTTGGAGACAATGTTACTGGTTGTTTCATCGGCAGCGTGAATCATCTTCGCGCCCGTGTCCTGATGCTGGCCGTCGTTGGCGAGAGCGATGGAGAGGACTTCGCCGCGCGCTTTGCGACCTTTCATGATCACGCTGGGATATTTCATCGTAAGACGCGAGCCGATGTTGCAATCGATCCATTTCACCTCGGCGTTTTCCTGCGCAAGACCGCGTTTTGTGACGAGATTGAAAACGTTGGAAGCCCAGTTCTGCACCGTGATGTACTGAATCTTTGCTCCTTTTAGAGCCACCAGCTCTACGACAGCGCTGTGAAGTGTCGGAGTGTTGAACTTCGGCGCCGTGCAGCCCTCCATGTAAGTCACTTCCGACCCTTCGTCTGCAATAATGAGGGTGCGCTCGAATTGACCGAAGTTTTCGGCGTTGATACGGAAGTAAGCCTGCAGCGGGTGTTTCACTTTCACGCCGGGCGGGACGTAAATGAATGAGCCGCCACTGAACACGGCGGAATTCAGCGCGCTGAATTTGTTGTCCGCGATCGGGATGACTTTGCCGAACCATTTCCGGAAAATTTCCGGATAATGTTTCAGCCCTTCGGTCGAGCCAACGAAAATGACGCCTTGTTCGCCCACCGCTTTCTTGATGTTCGAATAGACGGCCTCGCTGTCGAACTGGGCTTCTACGCCGGCAAGAAATTTGCGTTCCTGCTCGGGAATGCCAAGACGTTCGAATGTGCGCTTAATGTCGTCCGGTACTTCATCCCAGCTGCGTTTCGCCTCGGTCCCGGGAGACAGATAGTAACGGATTTTATCGAAATCGATCGCTTCGAGGTCCTTGCTCGCCCAATGCGTGGGGAGCGGTTTTTCCAAAAACGTCTTGAGACCCCGGAGCCGGAATTCGCGCACCCAATCTGGATCCTCTTTGACATCCGAAATGTAGCGAACGGTTCGTTCGCTCAGGCCGGCGCCAGCATCGCGCACGTGAGCTTCCGGATAAGAGAAGTCCCCGATGCTTCGGTTGATGTTGACTGCTGAAGTTTCGGTTTTCATTGTGAATTTTGCCCTGTTTACCTAAACGCTGGTTCAATCGCCCCTTCGCGCGCCCAATCGTAACCTCTCTCCTCGAGCTCGAGAGCGAGCTCTTTCCGCCCGCTCCTAACGATTCGCCCAGCCACCATCACATGGACGTAGTCGGGAACGATGTAATTCAGGAGGCGCTGATAGTGCGTGATTAACAATATGCCAAGATCAGGTCCGCGCAATGAGTTTACTCCATGCGCAACGGTCTTGAGCGCGTCGATGTCCAGGCCGCTATCGGTTTCATCGAGAACGGCATATCTGGGCTCGAGCATCGCTAATTGCAGAATTTCGGCGCGCTTCTTTTCGCCGCCGGAAAATCCTTCGTTGACTGCCCGGGACGTAAACGACCGATCCATGCCGAGCAGTTCCATTTTTTCATAAAGCTTCGCGTAATAATCGGTCGCCTCGAGCTCTTCACCCTCGGGCAGACGCGATTGCAACGCTGCACGTAGAAAATTCGCAATTGTGACCCCCGGGATTTCGCTGGGATACTGGAAAGCCAGAAACAGACCGCGTCGCGCCCGCTCATCGGGCTCCAGTTCGAGCAGATTCTCTCCGTCCATCAATACCTTGCCGGCGATGACATGATAATCGGGGTGACCGGCCAAGACTTTGGCGAGTGTGCTTTTGCCTGAGCCATTTGGGCCCATGAGCGCGTGCACTTCACCCCGCGGCACGCGAAGAGTCAATCCGCGAACAATCTCCTGATCGCCCACGGTGATATGCAGGTTCTCTGTGTTCAATTCCTTCATAAAAGCGAACAACAAATATACGTTGAATCGGCAGATTTGCGAATGCTTTGGCGCTCTCGATCCCGCTCTCTTTTCGTAGCATCGGTCCCTGACGGGCACGAAACGGTCTGCTGATGCACCGACCTAGTTTGTTGTATCTTCTGAAGATTCGAGAAATTGTTATTCTGAATCGCTTCGCGAGATGGGGGGAACTTTCGCCTTCTGCTGAGGCGTGAGATTATCGCTCACTGAGACCCGCTTCAATTGTTACGAACGTGTTACAAGATTTCCCTACTGAAATAGAAGGCTTTTCGCGATGGGCTGGACGGTGTATAACGACGCTTAAGTCAATTTTGCGATAACGTAATGAGGTGATGGAACTCGCAGGAACTTGGACCTTGCTAATCGAAGATATGGAGCTTCTCTGTTGGACTGTGGCAATTCAGCCGGAGGCGTTGTTTCGCAAGCAACTTTCCTCCGAGTTCAGAACCAGATGGAGTTGGATTACTATCGCCTGGTCGATGGCAGCTGCCGCGTGTGCGACACTGGCGCTGATCTATCTGAAGATTTGCTTCGACGGAAGTTCGCAAATCACCCATTTACTCTTCGCATTAATGGCTTTTGGCGCGGCAGGGGGAACGCCCTTGCTGAATTGGCAATGATGAAGGCTACGACGGTGGGAACATATGCGCTTGCGCTTAGGATCTCGTTTGTGCCAATCGCACTTTTGATTAGTTAAGGCAATAGAAGGGCACTGCGTAAATTCGTTTGATCGAGCGTTTTCAGCAATAGTAACTCCCCTTCGATTATGAGAGCAATTGCCCAACCTCGGGACGGTGGGATGTCGTCCCGCTCCAACCAAATCCCAAAAGCGAGAGATCGCGCCAGCGGAGCGACAGAGCTTGTTTGCGTGGTGGACGATGATCAGTCGGTGCGTCGCGGTTTAGGGCGTCTACTTAAGTCCGCTGGGTATGCGGCGGAGACATTTTCTTCAGCCGAAGACTATCTGGCGCGAGAAATCTTCAAAGGCCCGATCTGCGTTCTTCTCGATGTCCGCATGCCCGGATTGAAGGGTCCGGGGTTACAAGAAGCGCTCGAAAAGCGAGGCGCTTGCGAGCAGATTGTTTTCCTTAGCGGCCATGGCGACGTGCCGACCGCCACTCGGGCGATGAAAATGGGGGCCGTTGATTTTCTGACGAAGCCTTTTGACGACGAGGAACTGATCCTAGCGGTCAAGCGTGCTTTGGAACGTGCTGAGGAACAATTGCGCAGACGCGGGGAAAGCCGGGAAGCGCGTAGACGTATCGAGAAATTGACCCCGCGTGAGTTTGAAGTCCTGCGTTTCGTCGTTATGGGCCTGTTGAACAAACAGATTGCGGCGGAACTGCACACGGCCGAGAAGACGATCAAAGTTCATCGCGGACGCGTCATGCAAAAACTCGGTGTCACCTCGGTGGCTGATTTGGTTCGCATTTCGCAGCGCGCCGGCGTCTCGCCGGCCCGCCACCGCGCGTAAGACTAAGGTCCATTAGACTAAGGTCCCACTACCCTGCCGAACTTTCGGGACTAATGTGTGGCATGATTGCTACCTCCCAGATTCAAGATGGGGCGATCGCGCAAATGCGCATGACCCCCTTTGAAACGCCTTCTTCGGAGGTTGTTTGCGTGGTGGATGATGATCCCATGATGCTGAGAGCGATGGGCCGTTTACTCGCCTCAGATGGATTCGCCGTGCTTCCGTTTAATAAAGGCGAGGATTTCATTGCCTATGTTGCGTCACACGACGTGCCGCTCGTCGTACTCGATATTTGGATGAAAGAAATGACCGGCTTGGAAGTCCTGGCGCGGCTATGCGCTATATCGCCGCAGACCCATGTGATCGTGATCACAGGACGCGAAGATAGCGCCGTGCGCATCACCGCGATGCAAATCGGCATAGTTGCCTTTTTCATTAAGCCGTTTAACAGCGAAAAATTTCTCGCCGCTGTCCATGACGCGCTGAATCTGGCCAAGAGATCGTAACCGTGTTGCTGCGTCGACCGGAGGATGATGGGACGCCACGCGAACGTATTGGACCAAGGTCCCATAGGCAGAGCCCGCGAAACCTGCGAAAGCCTTAAGAAAACGAAAGAAACCGCGTTATGAGAAAATTAACCCCGACCCTTACGCAAAGCGGATTGTTGGCCGTGTTGCTGCAACGCCAGCGCTATAAAGTATTCCAGTTGGCGCGGCGCGGTTCACAGCGCAAGCGGATGCGTGCCGCCCTTTGGAGTACCCTCACGTGGCCGTGGCGCGCGGTCACGGCGCCAAAGCTCGTCGACGATTCCGCCGAGCCCATTGTGAGAGCCCCTACGCGCCATACTTTCTTACGAGCCGCGCCTTCTGGAACTGCTGTACACTTTGACGCGAAGGGGATCCAACGAGTCTATCGCTGCTATTCGTCGCGCCCTCAAACAGCAAAGTAAAGACTTATGCAACATATTCTAGTACTAGTTATCTACTTCTTGTTGTGTCTGGGATCACCTACCTAGGCGCCTCGGCTTTCGTAGCTGCGCGAGGTAAATGACCAACGACCCTTCTAGCTTAGTAGTTCAGTTAATCCTTTTAGCTGCTATTATTCTCGCTCCCTTGCTTCATAGGTGGAGTAAGAGTTAGGTTTGTCCCGCTCAGGCCTAAAGTCCGCGTTTTATGTTACGCACCGGCAAGCCGCCTGCCTCGTCAGAATCCACGTCCTCACGACCGATCAATCGCCATTGAAGGTCCACATGTTCGAAGAACGGGAAGCCGCGGCGAAGTGTCTGGGTGTTCCAGTTGAATCATTGACGGTGCCTTAACTTCGAGTGAACGAACGTCATGGAGCTACCCGCCGATGTCGAGTACGTCGAGGACGCTAATCTCTTCATCTGGCGACCGCGCGGCGTACTTAGCGAAGCGCTCGTTAACAAAATAATAGTTTTCGTTACG
>Ga0179594_10000135_pt1 | contig 22992 bp, 22 predicted proteins | sample CZOMad1_1_08_16f_FD_148625 | JGI IMG/M metagenome (GOLD analysis project Ga0179594, IMG submission 148625) | Vadose zone soil fungal communities from Angelo Coast Range Reserve, California, USA - CZOMad1_1_08_16fungal (Illumina Assembly) | ecosystem: Environmental > Terrestrial > Soil > Vadose...
GCATGCTGTGGGTCGCGCCAGTTGTCGAGGATGCCAACCTGGTGAACGCATTGCAGAGTGCAGGTCGGCGCGCACCATTTCTCGGTGCTGTATTCGCGCTCGAAATCTTTCATCGTGTACTCGGCGAGCGGAGTGCCCGGATAGCCGCGCTGCTGCGAGCACCAGTGGACCAGGCCGTCTTCGCAGATATACAGATAACGCGCTCCGGCCCGGCAGCGCCATTCGTAAGGCTTGCCTTCAGCGATGTTGTCCTGAAACCAGTTGAGCCGCGCGTGATCCTTGTTCCCCAGTTTCTTGACCTGCTGAAAGATCTGTCTTTCATTTTCCTGGAGCGGCTTCAGCGTGCCGTCGTGATCGTGGATCACGCCGACCGTGGTGGAAAATCCGAGTTCGACGGCGCGCTCGGCTACGGTTAGCGCATCTTCCGGATTCTTGATTCCGCCGCCAATCACGGAATTGATGTTGACATGGAAGTCGGCATGCTCAGCAAGGTAACGCAGCTTCTTATCAAGCACGCGTAGGCTCTTGCGCGAAACCTCGTCGGGGATAACGTTGTCGATGCTGATCTGCAGATATTCGAGACCGGCTTTGTTCAGTCGCTTGATTCGCTCCGGAGTGAAGTAATACCCATTAGAGATCAGCCCGGCGATCATGCCGTGATGACGGATGTGATGCACAATCTCGTCCAGTTGCGGGTGCATCATGGGCTCGCCGCCCGAAAGCGTCACGATCGAAGTGCCCAGACCGGCTAGCTTGTCCAGACGCTCTTTCATCTGTTCCAGCGGCACCGGCGAGGACGTGTGATCGTATTCGTTGCAGTAGCCGCAGGCCAGATTGCAACGACGCATCGGGATGATGTGAGCCAGCACGGGATGGCGCGACGAAAGCAAAGCCCGCGTAATAAAGCTGGCTTCGCGAAGTTTTCGTCTTAGAAAAGTTGTCCGGCTCATCTATTTTGTGCGTTTGAATTTGCTGGCGAAGGATAGCCCTTAGACTTGCACAAACGCAAGACACCAGTGCCGGGCGAAAGGGGCTCCCGGGAAATAGCAAAGGGCTCTGGCGCCATCGACTCCAGAGCCCTGCGAAATTTCTACTGCAAGTATTTCCAGCTTATGACTTGATTACTTTAGCGCTCGGATCATACTTGACCACAAAATCTTCGCGCGAGAGTCTGCGGTTCTTTTCCAGATTCATCAAGCGCACCGTGGTGGCGTCGCCGTTCTTTTCGACCATCTTGGTTTGCACCGGCATTCCGGTCGAGTCGACCCACACTTCCGCGTAACTGAAGCTCATCGGCTTTAAAGGAATCAGTTTCAAGTGCGTGGTGTTCACGCCGCCGCCAAGTGACTCTTCGCGCACATCCTGAAACGGCTGAAACTTCTTCTCCAATTCGGTAGAAGTCATGCTGAGCATGCTGAGCAGCTCGCTTTGATGCTCTCTATCTGATCCGGCGCGCCCAGTGTACAGCGTGTTTATGCGCGGGCGGTACAACTTATAAACGCCGTCGGCAACTGCCAGAATTTCATGTTGGGGTTTGTTCCATTCAAGTTTGACAAAGGCGTTCTTACCGACTCCCGGCATGTAGAGCACGGCGCCGGCGTATTGATCGTTTTCGCGAAGCCGGGCGTCCCACTTATCCATATAGATGTTGGCGCGCAGACTCTTGAGCGTCTCGTGATTCTTCTGTAGTCTGGCCAGCACTGAACTTACCAAGCCAGCGCTTTGACCGAGGGCTTGCTGCTCGGGAACAGTAGCCAGCGCACTTACCAGAACAACCAGCGCTATCATCGGGGTCAAGAATTTCTTCATAAATGCTCCTCAAAAAATAACAATTGCCTTTCGCTGGTGCGAAAAGCTGGATGATTATAAGGGAACCCTAGCGTATGTCAACCTCATATCGCAGTATCTTGCCTGTCTCGTCCTGTTTCCGTCGTATGGCGATGATCTGCGCATCAGCGCGCCCGATCAGGGCTCTAACCTTCTGTTCTAATTGACCCTTATCGGATTCATTACCAATAGCTTCCGGACCTAATATGACAGTTGAAACCGCCTCGATTTGATGTCCGGAGGTCCCCCGCCGTTCGCCGCTAAGAAACCAGCTTTTCGGGCTCAGGAAAATAAATGCCAGGATCAAGACACAGAGCACATCCCACTGCCAGGTGTTCCTCGCGTAAGTCCAAAGAAAACAATTCTTAATGAAGCGCAAAATGAAATTCATCACTTTCCCTGCTGACGCCTGGATTCGCAGGCAAATCGCAAACCGCAACTCGCCGGAACGTGCGGCTGATTCTAATCGCTTCGGAAAACTCTGTAAATGAATGATTTCAGATCCGCACGGTCGAGGGCGGCTCGACAATATGACCGTCACGCATTTGTACGATTCGTCGGCACATTGCTGCGGCTTCCGGATTGTGGGTGATCATGACGATGGTTTGATTGAAGCGGTAGTTCAGTTCTTGAAACATGTTGAGGACAATTTCGGAGTTCTCTGAATCAAGGTTACCGGTGGGTTCGTCCGCCAGTACAATAGCGGCCCGCGTCACCACCGCGCGCGCCAGGGCGACTCGCTGCTGTTCGCCGCCGGACAGCTCTATCGGCTTGTGGTGTAGTTTGTCTTCGAGCCGGAGCAAACGCAAAATCTCTCGTCTGCGGGTGGGATCTTCGCCGCCGTTGTGATGAATTTTCTCAGCCAGTCGCAGATTGCCATCAGCGGTCAGGGTAGGGAAAAGATTGAAACGCTGGAAGACAAAACCGATCTTGCGACGTCGAATGTCTGTCCTTCTGGCATCCGAGGCGGCCGTCATGTCTTCATCGTCAACCACGATGCGCCCATTGGTTGGAGTTAACAAACCTCCCAGCAGATGCAGCAGCGTGGACTTGCCGCAACCGGAAGGTCCCATGATGGCCACGAATTCGCCCTCCTGGACCTCGAGCGAGACGCCGCGCAAGGCATTTACGTCGACCTTGCCGACGCGATACGTCATCACCAGGTTCTCTGCGTTTAAGATTGTTCTCATGGGAAAGGCTATCGAAGGCCCAAACGAACTCAACTGCTTTCGACCGGGGCCAGCCAACTGAGATCGAAATACCATACCAGCATTGAAGGTGAGATGTTAGTACAACGAGGTCGCACTTATCCAGCGTGCGAGAGCCGTCTTAAGGTGGGTTGGGTACGCTCGAGTCTTTGCGGTTTGCATCCAGGTCGACTTCCTTCAAGCCAAAGGTATTTTCCAGCACAAATACATCAGCGGGGTAATCATGGTCCAGGCTAACCGTCTCAGGGGCTTGATACGTCATACTAATCCGGTATGAATCCTTTCTCCGGGTTAGTTCGATGTGCGAAGGCAAGCTTGCTGATTGTTCGGCGCCCAGGTTTTGCTGTGCGCTGTATCTGACCTCGGTTTCCAAAACGCCGTGGTCCTCGAACGTTTCCAGTCTGGCCAGGCGGATCGCCTTAACGCGATCGAACCAGTAACGACGTTTCAGTCGCAGCTCTCCGTCGGCGGACTGGTTGAATTCCTCGAGCAGGTAATACCCGCGCACTACTCGCGCACCTTTTCTTGCCCCGGGTCGCACATCCGGTTCTTCCTCAAAGAATTCCGATTGTGAATAGAAATAACCAGCCGAGGCGGGTTGCACGATTGGTCGAATCAGGAAGGCATCGGTCAGGTGTTGCGGCCGAAGATTTGAAAGCGCACTGACCGTCGCTCGTTCGGCTTTTACGCTTTCGCTTTGATTAGTGTTTTTCCCATTGCCGTTGGCTTTGATCTCGCCGTAATCAGCGTTATTTGTTCCTTTGACAAACCGCTTGTATTTCTCATCGCCTTTTAAGACGGCGACTCGGAAGTGTTCTCCGTCCGAAGTCATTTTGGCGATATCAACGGACAGGAATTGAATCACGAAATAGACCTTACCGGGTCGCTGAACGGTGACCGAAGCATCAACTTTGCGATACTTGTCGGCGATCCCGGACGCGGCAAACGACGTGTCTTCAAATTCGATGTCGAGCTTTCCGTGGAGTGACTTAACGGCGGCCAGACGATTGACCTCAGCGATTAACTGATTGGACTTGGCATCGACGAGCGGCGTAAGTAACGGCGAGACGCTGACAGTCTTATGAGTGCTGAACAGGCCGCAGGCGCTAAGCAGAGGCAAAATCACCAGACAAAGCAGTAGAATTGCCGGCCGCGACAACCGTGTCAATCTGCAAAAGAAGATGTCGAGTATCAGCAAAGTATATCGAGAGCACAGATAAAGCCAATATTGCCTGAACTTTCTTATTCGAGGCTCAAGCTAACAAAGAAGCATTTTTGTTGTCAACGCTACTGCCCCGTTCAAGGCGGTAAACAAAACGGCAACTTGCAGGCCTGTGGAATTACTACGGTGTGGCTCATAAACCGGATTCCCGCTTGCAGCACCAGCCTTTCATCAGTCGGCATTCGATTGCGGCAACAATCTCGGCCGGCCGCGGCTCATTGATCAAGCACTAACGGAGGCTTGCTGAATTTTTCCCTCAGGCGATTGATCTTTTCCAGAATCATCGGCCGGCTCACCAGCTTCTGTTCCAGTTGCCGCTTTCCCGGAAAATCCAGCAGCATGACGCCCAGGAGTATCGTCAAAAAACCCTGGCCGGGCACTCCGGGTATCGACATCAAAATTCCCAGCAGAACCAGCACTATTCCGAGCAGATTTTTCAGGATTACTCCGGCCCAGCGGATCGCTTTGTGACGCTCTACCCAAAAGTCCCTGGGATGCGATTCCTGAAAATAAGTCGAAGGGATTCGCACCAGAATAAATGAAATCACCCCCAGACTGCCAAAGAAGGTCACTGCAAATAAGACCACGCCCAGGATTACTCCACGTGTGGTGATAAAAGCGAACGCTTCCGTGAGCAAGTGACTCATGTTTGGTTAAGTTGTCCGGGTTATTTGTAGCAATTCGCCTGCCGTCAGTCGATTTTTGAATCCAGCGGCCGGGCGTCCAGGAGTGCTTTGAGCAGGTCGTTGAGAATCCTCTGAGCGGCGCCGTCGAGTTGAAAGTCACCTGTGCGCGCGACTTCCCAGAATTCATCCAGCCCGCGAGCCCCCGCGCGCTCGAGCGCCAAAACCTCGACCAACAAGTCGACTACGTCGGCAGCTTTTACCAGCCGTGCCTCAAGACTATTTCTTTGCTCATAGTCTTCGAACAGCCCTCGATAGATTGTTTCACCAGCGGCGACTCCGGCAACGATGTCGCTGAACGCGGCAGTCTCAGCTCGTTTGCGGTTGTCTGCGCCAAAGTACTGCGTTGCCGTTTTCGGCATGTCTCCGATCCGCGCTTCGGCCCAGTCGTGCAAGAGCGCCATGCGCAGGACTCGCTCAGTATCGATTTGCACTCCTGCAGCGGTGAGTGCGTCGGCGAGCATCATCGCTGTCACGCCCACGCCGAAAGAATGAGCAGCCACGGATTCCGTACCCGGCACGAGCCCGCGCAACGTCCAACCAGTGCGGTCGAGGTTCTTTAGGCGTTGCAGCTCAATTAGGGTTTCCAGCATTGTCGGGTCGGTTAGTTTGCTTTCAAAGTAAACTCCACTGGGAGCCGTTGATTACTTTAGCCGCTCTATCTCGCCTCAGCAAACGAATCGAGTTGTGACCGCGGCGCTGCAGTTCGGTCTTGGGAGGGGTCTCCGATCAGACAAACTTTGCGTGCTTTGCGTCTTTGCGTGAAAAGTCTTTCCTGTTCGAAAGGTCATACCTTGGGACGAAGAGTCTCACGCAAAGGCGCTAAGCGCGCAAAGGAGCTGCCGCTGCAGAAACTTGACTCATTTGCATCAAGTTTTGTCCGACAAGTAATCTAGACCACCCGGTGAGTGGTTTCAGCGCTCACGCGCGGATACAACTTCATCTTTAGGGGACGGCGGGGAGAGTGTTCTGGCAGTTCCGAGGCGGGGGTGCCGATTAATCCATCAGCGACAGGCGTCATGCTCGCAACTGCAACCAATTTCAGTCACGCGTGATTTCTCGGCGTTCTCGCAGTATTCACCACAATACTTGCTGCCTTCTTCCTTGGGACAATCACATGCCGGGTGAGCGCACTTTTGGTTTGCTTCTTCGGACATAGCTCACGCTCCTTGTTTATTGAAAAACATCCGCTGTTCCGCCGGGTTGCAACTTTTGATGCCGCAACGCCAACTGGCGATGGTCGTGCTCTTCGCTAATAAACACTGTGCGCCAGCAGGGAACATCACCGGTCACTATTGGTCAGGATTTGTCGCGTACAACGGCATTCTAGTGTGGGCGGAACGGACAATCAACCTTTGATGATTGGCAGCAAGGTCGCGCCGCGTGGCAGGATGTAACCTTCGGATGACGAGCCGAGATCGGCGAGCGCCGCCGCCAGGTTTTTAGCCGGCGTCATACGCATTTGGCGAACAGCTTCTTCCGGCAGAGTCGAGATCAAGTGCACCTGATAACGTTCGGTTTTGGTTAACAGTGACCAGGCCGTTTGGCCGTTCACTTCGTAAGCCTGGCGCAGTCTGTCTTCGAGAGCCCGGGAATCATTTTCCGCAAACCACTTCAAAAAATCCGCGCGTCCCAGGCCGTCGGCGCATTCTGCGAGGATGACGATCGTGCCTCCGTCATTACACGCCTGAGCGGCCATGTCCAGAGTCTTGTGAGCCTGAATCATGTTGATGTCCCAGGGCGAACCACCGCAACTGGCTATCACCAGGTCACGCTTCCCTGGAATTTCGAGTGAGTGATTCACCAGGTACTCTTCGCATCCGCGACGATGGGCCGTACGCCAGTGCCCGGCGTAAACCCGAACGGCGCGCCCGCGCTCATCAACCACCGTGTTGACGCCAAACGCGGGATCAATCAATTCGCAGACGCGTTCGCACTCTTCGTGGACGGCGTTTCCCTCCAGCAGTCCAGTGCCTACGCCGTCACGTCGACCGCCCTTTTCAAAGTCCAGCGCCAGCATGTGGGTGGCCTCGACTGTGCGTGTTGAGGCCAGGCCCGGACAGATCGACTTGCGGCCACCGCTAAAACCGGCAAAGTAGTGAAAGCCGATTGCCCCGGTGACGATCACGTGGGAGTAATCTTTCAAAGCGCGATTTAGTTCGACAGGTGTGCCGGCCTGGGTTTGGCCCAGCGGAACCATCGTCGCGGAATCGAGAGCATTGTGATCGATTGTCTTGAGGCGTTGAAAAACAAAGGGAGTCAGCAGTTCGGCTTTTTCTTCAGCGGTCACTGCGCGGTGAATCCCCGTCGCGAAGATTACCGCCATGTCGTGAGCGGCGACGCCGGCTGTGATCAGGCGGCGCACGAGCAGGTTGAGAATCTGCGCGCTCGCCGTGGCCCGGGTGGCGTCCGAAACAACGACGAGCACCGAATCGCCGGCGGCAAATATGTCATCGATCGGAGGGCAGTCGATCGGAGCATCAAGAGCGGCGCCGATTTCTGCGTCTGAGAGAGGGCGATCTTTCTGAGTAGCAGCGGCCAGCACGCGGAATCGCCCGTCTTCAAAAGAGAAACTCTGCGATGCGTGTCCGTAACCGAGTTCTACTTGTTTCATCGTTCGTTTGAATGATTTCAATCAGTCGTCAACGACGGAGTCAGAGTCCGACAAACCTTTAGTTTGTCGAGTTGTTGTAGTGAAGTTATTGACTGCGAATTACGAGTGTCCTGTCTCAGGCGCTGCCTCGGACCAACCGGCTGAAGGTTTCCGTTGTCCTAACCGCAAAGCGGTTATGTCCTTCAGCCCAGGCCGGGGTCCCCGCGCGGGCATCCCGCGTGGGGTGGAAGTGTTGCCGCTGCGGCTACCCTGGGAAAGGAGAGCGATTGATCCTTCAAGCGCATCGCGGTTGTGCATTCTTCCCGTTGATTCACAAGGGACGCAACCGCGTTGCGGTTGGAATGAATGAATTCGTTCGACCCAGAGTAACCGAAGCGGCAACACTTCCACCCCACGCGGGATGCCCGCGCGGGGACCCCGGCCTGGGCTGGAGGGCGCAACCGCGTTGCGGTTAGCAATCAATCGAAAGGAGCCTTCCATCCAAACTTGACTCATCGACATTAGGTTTTGCCGCACAAATAATCTATTCGGAAATTCACACGCCAAACTTCACCAGCTCACGTTCGATAGCGTTGAAAGCAACAAAGTCCGTCTCTCCTCCGGTGCGCGCGGTGGCCAACCATTGGCGGAGTTGCTGAGCCTCTTCGAGTGAGGAGATCTTACAAGCGCCGGTCAGAGCCATCGTCACCAGCGAATCGGGTGCTCCGTGCGTCAAGAGCGCCGCCTGAAGCGCGGCCTGTTCGCGGCGATCAAGAGTAAGTAACAGTGAAATTTCCATATGAATGAGTCGCGAGTCTGGAGTCGCGAGTCGCAAGTCTAAAGTTGGCAGTCTCGAGTCGGTCCCGAGTCCGAGGGACCTTTACCACGAACACAGACTCACGACTCCAGACTCGCGACTCTAGACTTCTTTTTCATCTTTCCGATCTAAAGCAAGCCGTTCCGGCGTGACAGAAATGGAACGTGTCGTCCTCGAACTCGGGGGTCTCCATCTGGATAGTCAGGTGATCCACGCCAAAGCGATCGTGGAGTTTGGTCCGCAACTCCTGCAAGAGCACGGGCGGCGCCACGCTCACTGCGTGTATCACATGCGCGCTCAGCGCTTCGCGTCCTGAAGTGATGGTCCACACGTGCAGGTCGTGCACGTTGTCAACCCCTTCCGTTTGCAGGATCGCTGCTTCCACGGCTGCCAGGTTTATGTGTGCGGGCGTGCCTTCCAGCAACACGTTCGTTGCTTCGCGAATCAGGCTCCAGGAGCTCCAGATAATCAGCCCGCCGATGATCACGCTGAACAGTGGATCGGCAGCATACCAGCCCCGCAAGCTGATGATTGCGCCGGCGGCAATCGCTGCCACTGAACCAAGTGCATCGCTGACAACATGCAGCCAGGCCCCGCGGATGTTGAGGTCGACTTCGTGCCTGCCATGAAGAATTCGCGCGGACGCCAGGTTCACAAGCAAACCGCCAGTCGCGAAGAGGACTACCCAGTTGCCCCGGACCAACGGCGGCGACGACCAGCGGCGATACGCTTCGTAAAAGATCAGCAAGGAAATAACAACCAGGGCCACGCCATTCGCCAGGGCTGCCAGAATCTCCAGACGATGATAGCCAAACGTCTTGGTCGATGTTGCCGGACGCATACTGAACCAGACGGCCATCAGGGCCAGCGTCAAGGCCGCGACGTCGGTCAGCATATGACCGGCATCTGCAAGCAGAGTGAGCGAACCGCTTACCCAGCCGCCGCACGCTTCCGCAATCATGCAGACCGCTGTCAGCAGCAGCACAAGTGTTAACCGGCGGCGACTGTCTGACGCGTTGTGATTGTGGCGGTTTGCATGGTGGCCGCCATGCGGTTCCGCGCTAGCTGGTTTTACCTTGAACTCAGGCATTTGATTGACAGTCTATTTAACTTCAAGAATATTTGATAGCTGGTAAACTACCTGCGCCAGCAGGTAACAGGATGAAACGACTCATCCTTTACTCCGTTTAGATAGCGGACTTGTCCGCCGACGCAGCGGGCACAAGTGCCCTGTCTAAACGGAACACCGATGTTTTTGCCCAGGCATTAGTTGGATACTGCGAGAGGATTATAGAACGGTAACGCAATGAAACGAACTCTGAGGATTGCGAGCCCACCTCCGGGATTTTTGATAAGCGCTCGCGCGATGAAGGGCTGGCTCTTCCTCTTTGTGTTGTTCGCGCTCGCTGTTTCCCAGATTGGTTGCGGCACAAACTCGGCTAAGTCGCGGCCCTCGCGAGTGCAGCCTTTGTCTAATCGTGCGACTACGGACCCGGTCCATAGCGGTCACGAGGCCAGCGCGAACCGGGAACCACTCAAGTTGCCGCTCATCAAGCCGCGCATCGAAGTCTGGAAAGCCGAGCGCAAGTTACTGCTCTTCTCGAATGGCCGGATCGTTCGCACCTACCACGTTGGGCTGGGTTTGAGCCCCGTGGGCGACAAAGTACGATCGGGTGACCATCGCACGCCCGAGGGTGAGTTCTATATTTTCACCAAGAATCCGAAGAGCGCTTTCTATCTTTCGCTGGGAATCAGTTATCCAAACGTCGAGCACGCCAGACGTGGCTTGCGCGACGGCCTCATCAACCGCGCGGAATACGATCGGATTGTCGACGCCAACAAGCGAAAGCAGGGTCCGCCGCAGAACACCACGCTTGGCGGCCTGATTTATATTCACGGCAACGGCTCGCGCACTGATTGGACATGGGGTTGCGTGGCGTTGGAGAATGAGGAAGTCAAGGAGCTGTACGACGCCGTCGAGACCGGTACTCCCGTTACGATCAAACCGTGATGTGTGCGGAGGAAAAATGATTACACATCGAGTATCGTTGCTACTCGTTCTGTTGGCCGCGTTTGCTCATGTGAGCCGGGCCCAGGAAACTACTCGCGCGAAAACAGATACGGGTAAAGAAGTCATTCTGTATGCCGATGGCACCTGGAAATATGTGCCCGAAGCCGGCGGTGCAGCCTCTGCGGCGGCCGCTCACAATAAGAGTGCTACAGCGCGGAAGCTTTTCAAAACAGACCGGGGAAGTTTTGGAATCTGGTATGACGAAAGCAAGTGGCGCGAGGTACGAGCCAAGGACGCCGACGACAAAGCGCACTTCAGTTTTCTGGCCGGCGATGCCTATGTGATGGTCATCGCCGAGGAACTCGCCGTCCCGATAACCAGTCTGAGAAACCTGGCAATTGAGAACGCAAAGTTGGCCGCGCCTGACGCAAAGATGACGAAAGAAGAACGTAGGATCGTCAACGGCAAGGAAATCCTAATGATGAAGATTGAAGGGACCGTCGAGCAGATACCATTCATCTACTACGGTTATTACTATGGCGGCAAGGAGGGGACTATCCAGATTGTAGGTTTTACCGGTCAGAATCTTTTTGCGAAATATGAGTTTGAGTTTACGAAGTTTCTTGATGGCCTCGAGATTTATTGATGCGCTCGCTTTGAGATTTGAGCTCAGCGAGGCAAGCGTAATGAACCGATGACCCCGTCATTCCAGATCCGCGAGATTACAATCAACCCGCCGCTCATCTTGTCACCGATGGCGGGTGTCACTGACGTCTCTTTTCGCCGGCTGATTAAGCGGCGCGGCGGCGTCGGCTTGAGTGTGTCCGAGTTCATTTCCGTAGAAGGTCTGACCCGCAGCAACCCGAAATCGAAACGGCAGATGCGTTTTTATGCGGATGAACGGCCGTTTGCCGTGCAGATCTTTGGCGGCCAGCCGGAACGCATGCGGATGGCGGCGGAGATGGCCGAAGAAGTCGGCGCCGACATCCTCGACATCAACTGCGGTTGTCCGGCGCCCAAAGTTGTGAAGCACGGCGGCGGCTCGGGACTGCTGAAAGACTACCCACGACTCGAGACGATTCTGAAAGAGATCAAGAAGGCGATCACGATTCCACTGACAGTGAAAATTCGGGCCGGCTTTTACGATCACACCATCAATGCCGTTGACACAGCCAGACTCGCTGAAGACTGCGGCGCGGAACATATCGCGTTGCACGGCCGCACGAAGGAACAGGGCTATCGTGGGTTGGCGAACTGGGATCTGGTTCGGCAAATCAAGGAAGTGGTGAAAGTGCCCGTGTCTGGCAGTGGAGACGTGACCACGATCGAGGGGGCTTTCGATCGTTTTCGCGAGACGGGCTGTGACGGTGTTTTGATCGGTCGGGGCGCGATGGCCAATCCCTGGATCTTTCGCCAGATCGATGATGCCATGCATGGCCGCGAGATCTTTCAGCCGACGCTGGCTGACAAGCGAGCAATTCTGCTCGAGTATTTCGATATGCTGCGCGAAGACATGCCCGAGACGCCGGCGATTAATCGCATGAAACAACTCGCCGGCCAGTTCACGCGCGGGCTACAGGGCGGCGCGCTCTTTCGCACTTCGATGTATCACTCACATTCTGTCGATGAAATTCTCAACCGCATCGAGGAGTACTTTGAAGCGATTGCCGAGGGCCGGCCATACTTCGGTGAAGCCGGGCAGCCGCTTGAGGAAGCGCCGCTGCTCGACTCATGCGAAGCGGCGAGCGTCGCTTAGCCCCGGGAGCGCGGGCATCCTGCCCGCAACGAGTGCGCAAGCACGAGGTCGCGCCTGACGGCGCTCCATGCGGGCAGGATGCCCGCGCTCCCGGCCGTCGCTCCCGGGACGGCGCTCACGATCGCTTTATCGCTGAAACCCGAGCGGCAGCAGCGGCCGCGGTGTCGTTCCTTCAAAAAACCAGCTCGCCCCTACGCGCACACGATGCTGCCAGGTCGGCAATCGCGACGTGTACATGGCGAACCGAGCCTGACGCGCGAGTGCTCCCGCAAACGCCCTTCCGCCCGTCAATACCGCGGCACGTTCGGTGCCGAGGCTAATCGCCTCACCTATTTCTTCGAAGTGTTTCGTCTGTAACTGTCCACCAGCAAGAAAGGCGCGCACATTCTGCGCCGCCAGCACCGATTGCTGATTAGCCAATTGCGCGGTGCCGGCGAGCGGCGCAGCGGCGTCTTCATAGTGCGCGTTGTCGCCCAGGGCAAACACGTTTTCATGCCCGGGCAGTTGCAGCGTTGGAGTCAACTGAAGCAGTCCATTGCGGGTTTTCTCAACCGGCAGGCTTTCAATCAAGGGATTAACGCGCACGCCCCCAACCCAGACGACGGCGGCAACCGGAATCTCTGCCTGGGAGTCTGTGTGCGCCAGCGTCACTGAGCCGGGGCTGACCCGCACGACACGTGTCTGGGTATGTACCTCAACGCGCGAGAGATGCAGAGCGTGTTCGACGTGCTTGCGGATGTCGGCGCCCATGCCCGGAACCACCTGGTCCCCCAGCTCGATTACCAGCACCCGCGGTTCACCTTTCAAGGCGCGCCGCGAAAAAGCGTCATTGAGCAAGTCGGCCATTTTGGTGGAAAGCTCGACGCCGCTGGCGCCGCCGCCAACAACCGCGAAGGTCAATGCACTGCGCACATCCTGCGGAGGCAAATCGGGAGCAATGCCATCGAGAGCGTCAACCATTCGCTGTCGCAGTTGGTCCGCATCGTTAATGCCGCGGAACGGCAGCGAATGCTCTTCGGCGCCAGGGACTCCGGCATAGTTCGTCACGCCGCCAACGGCAATTACCAGAACGTCATATCCGATTGGTTCCGACGCATCTGCGAGAATCACCTGGCGCGCCGAAAGATCGACACTGGTGGCGTGGCCCTGCACAAAGTTGACCCGCTCATCGATCAGTTCGTGGTAAGGCGGCGCGATGTGCCACGCTTCCACTTCGCCGCTCAGGTACTCGTACAATAACGGCCTGAAAGTGAACCGGTCCTCCGCGCTCAGCAGCGTAACGTCGGCGCTGCCCGCCAGGTGGAGCGCGGTAAAGAGCCCGCCAAAGCCCCCACCGATGATCAGAACTCTCGCTTTTGACGCCATTCTGTTTACCTTTTCCGATCGGGAAATAAATGAAGCGGGCAAAATGTTAGCAGAGCGTAAGCCGTTACGGAACCGGGAGCGGTAGCGACCGGATCCGACACTCAACTATGTTCCAGGCTTTCACAAAAGCACAACTGCGAGAACGAGCAAGTTGAGCCTGGCATCCGGTCGCTACCGCTCCCGGTTCCGTAACTGCGACATGTTGCGACTCTTAAAGTGATCTGCCACCCTTGCTGAACCCCTGCTGGACAGTTCGCAAAATCGCGTGGTAGATTGTCTCGTTCTTAAACTTTGGTGGTTACCGACATAGGCGGTGTACTGCTGCTCGAGGAGGATCATAATAGGCAGTGGCGTTAGCGAAAGAAGCAAAGGAAACCATTGTTAAGGATTTCCGCAAACATGACACAGACACGGGTTCACCAGAGGTGCAGGTGGCTTTATTGAGTAAGCGCATCAATGATTTGACCGAACACTTCAAAACCCATAAGAAAGACAATCACTCGCGGCGTGGGCTGCTTAAAATGGTCTCACAACGCAGGAGCTTATTGGATTATTTGAAACGCACCGAGATCGAACGCTACCACCAGGTAGTCAGTCGGCTGGGCCTGCGACGTTAGCGTGGAGACACCTGATTCAAGAGAGATCTTCGATTCTCGGTTTACACAAGCCCGCGTCCCTCGAAGAGCCTGTCCCAGTGCCGAACGTGACGGCGATTGCTGAAAGGCAGGCAGACGCGTTAGCTCTAAGAGCAAAATCAAAGGCGGCATGAGCTTCACGGCAACGAGGCTCTTGCCGCCTTCGTAGTTATTAGGGCTTTCAACCCACCGTCACGTAAACGTGGTTCTAAACCAGATCTGAATAAAATTCACCAAGCGAGGCGGATGAGACGTCTTGCGCCTGAATCCTCAGGCACTGTCGAAGGAGAAAAAAGAAAATGCCAATCCGAAAGTACTTAAAAGAATCGATCAAGCTGGGTGACAAGGAGTTGACGGTAGAAACCGGAAAAGTCGCCAAACAGGCCGACGGTTCAGTGGTCATTAAATACGGCGATACGATGGTCCTGTGCGTGGCCGTCGGCGCGCACGCACCACGCGAGGGAATCGATTTCTTCCCGCTCACCGTGGAATATCGCGAGTCAAACTTTGCCGCCGGGCGTATCCCCGGTAACTATTTTCGGCGCGAAGGACGGCCAAACGAAAAGGAAGTCCTGACCTGCCGCCTGATCGACCGCCCCTGCCGCCCCCTCTTTGCCGAAGGCTACCGAAACGAAACCCAAGTCATTGCCGAAGTCATCTCAGCCGATCCGGACAACAACCCCGATGTCGTCGCCATTACCGGAGCATCCTGCGCCCTTTACCTCTCAGACATTCCTTTCATGAACCCAATTGCCGGCGTGCGCATCGGTTTGATTGAAGGACGCTACATCGTCAACCCGACGTACGATGAAGTACGCGAATCGCGCCTGAACCTGATCGTCGCCGGGACCGAAGAAGCCATCGTCATGGTCGAAGCCGGAGCGAACGAAGTCTCGGAAGAAATCATGGTCGAGGCCATGATGCTGGCCCACAAAGAGATTAACCGCCTTTGCCGCTGGCAAAAGGAACTCTACAAAGCCCTGGAGATCCAGAAGCGCGAAGTGACGCCGCCAGTCATCGACGAAGCGATGCTGGCCGAAATCCAGGGGAACTACGGCGATCGTTTGCGCGCGTCATTGGACACGACCGAGCAGGACAAGTTGGATAGTTATGCGGCTGTGGACGCGCTCAAGAAAGAAGCCGTCGAATCCTATCCGGCGGATCCGCCTGAGCAGCGCTTGATGGCGAAAAAGGTGTTCGATCACTTGAAAGAGACCATCTTCCGCGATGACATTCTGAACAAGCGCCGCAGGCCCGATGGTCGTCGCTTTTCAGAGATTCGGCCGATTAGCTGTGAAGTCGGTTGGTTGCCGCGCGCCCACGGTTCGGCTCTCTTCACCCGCGGCGAAACACAGGCGATTGTCACGGCAACGCTGGGCACAAAGGAAGACGAGCAGTTCATCGACGATCTGGAAAAGGGCGAAGTCAAACGGCGGTTTCTGCTCCATTACAACTTCCCGCACTACTCGGTCGGAGAGGTGGGGCGCTTCGGCTCTTCCAGCCGGCGCGAGATCGGACACGGCGCGCTGGCGCGACGAGCGCTCGAAGCCGTGCTGCCTGATCAGGCTGACTTCCCGTACACCACTCGGATCGTGGCCGACATCACCGAGTCGAACGGATCATCTTCGATGGCCACCATCTGCGGTGGCACCTTATCGTTGATGGATGCTGGTGTGCCCTTAAAAGCGCCGGTAGCCGGTGTGGCGATGGGCCTGGTGATGGAAGAGAACAAATACGCGATTCTTTCCGATATCGCCGGAGCAGAGGATCACTACGGCGACATGGATTTCAAAGTCGCCGGCACTCGCGATGGCATCACTGCGCTGCAGATGGACATCAAGATTGGCGGCATCAATGCCCAGATCATGGTTGAAGCGCTGGAGCAGGCCAAGAAAGGCCGGCTGCATATTCTCGGCGCGATGGAAAAGGCCATTGCTGAGCCGCGCACCGAAATCTCGGCCCTGGCGCCGCGCATTATCCAAATCAAGATCAATCCCGACAAGATCCGCGACGTCATTGGACCAGGCGGCAAAATGATCCGCTCGATCGTCGAGGAGACGGGTGCCAAGATCGATGTCTCGGACGACGGCACGATCTCCATCGCCACCTCGAGTTCCGAAGCAGCCGAGGCCGCCATTAACCGCATTCGCGGCCTGACGGCGGAAGCTGATGTCGGCCAAACCTACCTGGGGACGGTTTCCAGAATCGTCGATTTTGGGGCCTTTGTTGAAATTTTCCCGGGCACCGACGGACTGCTGCACATTTCGGAAATCGCCGATCGCCGCGTCAAAGACGTGCGCGACGAACTGAAGGAAGGCCAACAGATCCTGGTCAAGTGCATCGGCAAAGAAGGAAATAAGATCAAGCTGTCACGCAAGGCTGTGTTGCGCGACGAACAACGCAAAGCCGAGGCTGCCAGCGCCGGCGATTCGGATTAAAGCGTATGCGTGCGGGCTCTGATGGAGCGCCGTGCGGATTGCGTGAGACTGATTTCGAGGAATCTCGCGCCTCTACTTGCCCCTCGACTTCAGGGTTGGAGTCGAGGGGCAAGGTGCGTTTCGGGGTTACTCTCGAGTGATGTCAACCGCGTACATTTTCGATCTGACAATGCCGCTCGGATACCTGGTGTCGAACTTGAGCATGTCTTGCAGTTCGCCGTTGAACCATGATTCACCGGCGACATCTTTTTGGACGTGACACTTGTAACCGAGGTGCTCGGGAAAGGTTCCGTCGTCGGGTCCTGCCTTGACTGGCTTGCTCAATTTGCCCGAAGTGGCAACGGTCTTTCCGTCGGGTAAGGTGGTTACATTGCGCCATGAACCGTCGTTCTTCACGTGGCGGGTAATGTAGCCAATCCCAATCGACGTGCCGTCTTCCTGAAAATATTCGATGCGGTAAAGAATCGTGTGAGCGCCCGCGAATCCCGTTTGCTGTTGAGGCTTGCTCCAGGCAAACCCGGCGCCGGCTACCACCAGCAACAGCAATGCGAATAGCAATCCTTGTAATGCGCTTTTGGTTTTCATCGCAACCTTCTTCGTCGGCTTGACGTGAGAAGTAGCAGCCCGAGTGCTTTTGTCTACGGCGCTCGCAAGTCGAATTATCCGCCGTTCTGGTCAGTCTTGGGATTTGTCAATCTGCAACTCCCGCCACCTGAACCATCGCACGAGGGTGCGCAGAAGATGTAATATGCAGACTGATTACCGGTGCGACAATTGCCGAACTCTGTGTAGCAGTTAAGATCGCCGAGATGACTTCCACAGCTCATCGCGTTAACGTAACAGCCCAGAACCGTATAGCTCTCACATAGTCCACGACCATGGCAGTTGTTTCCTTACCCCATCGCCCGGCCGACACTAAACGCTGCGCTCAGTGCCAATATCATCACTGCGAACTTTAGTTTTTTCATCTGTAGGATCTCCCTTCGTGAAGTTGAAGTTGATCGCTGCTGAAGCCTATTCCCGTCCCTCGAATAAGTCAGGAATCGCCATACCTCAAATGAGGGTTGCGGACCTCAATTCGCGACAATTTTACACCTGAGTCCTATCCCATGCAAGAAAGCAAAACCCCGGTTTTCCCCTTGATTTAGTGTGGAGGCAGGAAAGAAAAATTCCCAACCGCAACGCGGTTGCGTCAGTGCCTCCGTGAATCCATCGTGCGCTGGCGCAACCCGTTGCGGTTGTAAGATTCAATTCCCTTCCTTTCCCAGGGTAGCCGAAGCGGCAACCCTGGGCTCCAAGTCGTAGCCCCGTTGGGGCAAAGATAATCCATAGACATCGAGATTTCATGCGGTAGCAGTTCGGTCAGTTTAGAGGTGGTGCGTTTGCGCGTCGTCTCAGTTTGGGCTGTATTACTTCCAATACCACAACGGTCCCCACCTTAATCTTCTCCGCTTGGTCCAACGTAGCTTCTATCGGGCAGTCAGGGTCCTCCTTAACAGTCGGGCTACTGCACCGCAACAGTCTGGCTACCGCACCGCAACAGTCGGGCTACCGCACCGCGTCGCATTTGATTCCTGAGCTCGGCTCCTCACACAAAGCCTCATCTCCCCATGCTTTAACGCTGTTGGCCCAGCCTGAAACTGGAAACGCAAACTCATTAACCGTGTTTCATACACGCAGAGGAAGCCAGATCTGGTTTTCCTGTCGTTAAGTGACACGAGCTGCCTTTTGAAGTCACTCAGTTCTTAGCCCTAACAAGATTGCAAACTTTCCCTTTCTGAAAGTCCACGGGAAAGACACGAGGAGGAAGTCCCCAACAATGAGGAATCGAGCCTTGAGCCCCATTGCCACACTACTCAGTCTGTTGCTCGTGATGAGCACGACAGCACAGGCTGGGCCAATATCCGTCAGCGAAGTGGTCCAGTTTGTCGGCGGGCATCAGAATACCGGCCGCGGACCCGAACTGCGACTCCGCAACGTCTCGCAAAGCGTTAACGCGCTGGTGGATGATTCGGTAACAAAGTCTGCGACGGGCTCGCCTGTGTCGTCCCAACCGGCTTCGAATGAGGTGTTGGATACTTCAACAGCCGGCGCGCCTCCCGCTGCGGATTCACTACTCTCGGGTGTAGCCATGAACGCCGATGATACGCAAGGCAGTCTCGACGTGATCAGCCAGGGCGATCTGGAAGGATCGATCTGCGACTGTGGCGAGATCCCCGGCGTCGAGGGTCATGGATTTCCCAAGTGGCCGCTGTTGTTTTTGGCCGCCATTCCGTTCTTCTTTATTCATCATCACTGCGACACGTGCGACAACACGCCCCCGCCGCCAACTCCGACGCCGACTCCCCCCGGGGTGCCTGAACCGGCTTCGATGCTGTTGATGGGGTCAGGCCTGGCCGCGCTGGCCGCCAGCCTGCGCCGCCGCCGCGCCCGCAAAAATGCATCAACGGAGGAGGCCTAAGAATCATGTTAAGCACACACTTGGCTAAACGCTCAAACCAGGTGAGGTACGGAAGGCTCGCCTTTGCAGTTCTGGCGGCGGTGGCCTTCTGCCTGGCGAATCCAACGTCAACCACCTTCGCAAAAAGCAAAAAGAAAAAGCCGGCCTACGGCATCGTTAAGATTCAGACGAACCCTGCAGGGTTTCCGCTGGACATCGATGGCAAGCCGCAGGGCTCGACGACCACCGAGTATCGTGAGTTTGAACTCGCGCCAGGCCTGCATACGATTGTGATTTCACTGCCGAGCGGCCAGAAGTGGTCGCGCGAAGTGAGCATCGAGGCAGCGCGCAAGAAGTGCGTAGTCTTGAACTATAGACCACCTGCACCCAAGCCACCGTCTCCTTGTCCCTATCCGGTGAACTTGTCCGCTCCGACCAGCGTGGCTGAAGGCGACGTGATTACGTTCACGGCCGACACCGCCTACAGCGGCACGGCGGCTCTCAATTACAGTTGGGCCATCAGCCCCGCCGAGGCCAAGATAATCAGCGGCAACGGCACGCCTACCATCACTGTTGATTCGACCGGTTTTGGCGGCCGCAAGATTATCGCGACCCTGACGGTTGACGATGGTTCCGGTGAGGCGAACTGCCGGCAAATAGCACAGGCTTCGACCAGTGTGCCGCCACCGCCGCCGCACGAGAATCCCGCGCGTGAATTCGACGTCTGCTGCAGTTGCTCGTACGACGATCAGAAAGCACGCCTCGATAACCTGGCGATCGAACTGCAGAACGATCCTTCGACCACCAGTTACGTCATCGCTTATTCAGGACGGACCAGCCGCGCCGGCACTGCCGACAAACTGCTGGCTCGCGCCAGGGATTATCTGGTGCAAAAGCGAGTCGTGGATCCGTCACGAATCGTGACCATCAACGGCGGCTATCGTGAAGAAGACTGCGTAGAGCTTTGGGTGGTGCCGCGCGGCGCTACCCCGCCACAGCCCACTCCGACTGTACAAGCCGGAGAGGCCAGGCCGGCTGCGGAAGCACCGGCAAAGAAGAAACGTAGAGGCTGAAAAGCCAATACGTCTCTCTTACCCCCGACAACGCGGCCAGAGCATTCAGTTGCTCTGGCCGTGTCGTTTTTCATTTGGAGTGCGCCGGCAAAGCGCGGCGGCGACGGCGCTTTGGATCTATGACTCGCTTCCGGAGCACCGCAATCCAAAGCGGCGTCGCGCTACGCTTTGCCGCCGCACTCCAAATTTTCCGCTCCTTGTTCGCGTCGTTCTTTTCATTTACAAGTTTTGGCTGCTAGACTCGGAGCGAAACGCGCGAATGTCCGACAAACTTTAGTTTGTCGAACTCGGTAGCATTGAGCTGCTGTCGATGTCGGTGGCAGTGAGTTGCTGGGTGAACAACGACAAACTGAAGTTCGTCGGACAACTGAAGTTCGTCGCACGATTTACTATTCACGATTCACGATTTACCATTCACAGCTTTTTCCCGAGGATCACGTGGCGGCTCCTAACATTGAAACCATTGTCTCCCTTTCCAAGCGGCGAGGCTTCGTCTATCCCTCTTCCGAAATCTACGGCGGCCTGGGCAGTGCCTGGGATTACGGCCCGTTGGGAGTTGAGCTATGCAATAACGTCAAGCAGTCGTGGTGGCGCTGGCTGGTCTATGACCGCGACGATATCGAAGGTCTGGATTCATCGATCATTCTGAATCCCCTGGTCTGGAAATATTCCGGGCACGAGGCCACCTTCAACGACTGGCTCGTCGACTGCCGCAAGTGCAAGAACCGCTTTCGTGCTGACAAGGTGGGCAGTCTCAGCTCCGAATCAGAAGGCAAGCCGGTATTCTCGCTAAGCGATTGTCCATCATGCGGAGAACGCGATTGGACCGATGTTCGAGCTTTTAACACGATGTTGCAGACGAGACTGGGAGCCGTGGCTGACGACGACCCGACCGCTCGCGCGTACTTACGTCCCGAAACGGCGCAGGGAATCTTCGCCAACTTCCTCAACGTGCTGACGTCCAGTCGTCGCAAACTGCCCTTCGGTATCGCCCAGTTGGGCAAGTCTTTTCGTAATGAAGTGACGCCCGGCAACTTCATTTTGCGAACCCGCGAATTTGAGCAGATGGAGATGGAGTACTTCGTTCGCCCTGATGACGAACACTCAAAACTGGTGGACTACTGGGTTGAACAGTACCTGGGCTGGTTTACGCACCTCGGGATCAGTCGCGACAATCTGTACCTTTACGAAGTGCCCAAAGAGGAACTCGCGCACTATTCGAAACGCACGGTGGACGTGATGTATCGCTACTTCCCCGAACGTGATGAAAAACCCTGGGAAGAATTGATGGGCATCGCCTGGCGCACGGATTTTGATTTGAAAACGCACTCAAAGAAACCCGAAGACGCGGAAGGGAAGCGCCTCAACCCCGATTCGACCGAAGATTTGTCGTACTTCGATGAAGCGACAAAAGAACGTTTCTACCCGCATGTGATCGAGCCGGCCGCGGGTGTTAATCGCACGGTGCTGGCGGTGTTGATGGACGCCTATTGTGAAAAAGTAAACGATAAAGGCGAGAAGCGCGTGATCCTGAAACTCTCGCCGCAGATGGCGCCGATCAAAGCGGCGATCCTGCCGCTGGCCAAAAACAAACCCGAGATCGTCGGCATGGCGAAAGCAATCAAACGATCGTTGCAGCCGGTGCTGCGCGCCGTCTATGACGACACCGGCGGCATCGGAAAACTCTACGCGCGCCAGGACGAAATCGGAACGCCGTTCTGCGTGACGGTGGACCATCAGTCGCTGGAAGACGAAGCCGTGACCGTCAGAGATCGCGACACCTGGGAGCAGGAGCGTGTGAAGGTCGCCGATCTTCCTGAGCACTTGTTGAAACGATTGGTGGCCTAGCGAACTGTTGGAAAATTTTGCGTCTTTCGTAAATGGAAGAGTCTTACGATCCACGAAATCACACGAAGCAGCACGAAGACACACTAAAGAGAAATGCTCACAATTCGCGTTATTTCGTACTCTTCGTGTTGTTTCGTGGATCGTATCGACGTTCTTAATCGCTGCTCTTCGTTCTTCAGTAGAATCCAGGAAGGAGAATGCGTGATGAGAAAGCAGACATTGGCTTTAGTGAGTGCGCTCGTGGCCTACGCCATCGTGTTCGCCGCGAGTTTCGCAGGGCTCTCGCTGCCGTTGGGCCTCTCACCCTTATTTGCCGGTCTCTTCCTCACTCCTGTTCTGGCAGTGTTGCTAACCCCAGTGAACAAACGCCTCCTGGCCTGGCGCAAAGGGCGCGGCCGCGATATTGAAGAAGAGGAACGCCACGAGGACGAAGGGTCGGGAATTATCAGCCTGCGCCCGAGGGACTGAATGCCGATCGTCAAGAAACGCAATCAACAAACGGAGACTCGCCTGCTGCTCGAATCAGACGAGCCGGTAGAATTGCCGCCCGCAGAGATCGCGGACAGCGCTGTGCTGGTCCAATTCGACAAGATCAAACCTTACGTTTCGGAATTGTTGGACGAGCTGCGAGCGGGCACGATTGCCGAGCCGGTGCCGGTGATGCTCGATGGCTCGACCTTTGCCGTTCATGGAGCAACGCGCACATTCTGGGTCAAGCTCTGGCATGCGAACGGCAGCGAGATGACTAAGATTGAACGCGCGCAGATCCTCAGTTGCATTCCTTCAACGCGCGGCGTGCAGGTGATAGTTGATGGTTACGAGGATGAGGATTACGACGAAGAAGATACCGATGAAGCTTCAGACGAGTATTCGGATGAGCAGCCTTCCAATGAAGTTGAACGATCGTGAATTTCGCATGTCCCATCAGCCGATTCTAAGTCTTGTGCCGTTTTACTTCCGTGGCCGCCTCACTCCTCTAGTGTCCTGACTCTAAAGTTCTATTAATAAATGGAGGCAAATCGCCTTGGCTGCAGAGCAGCCAAATGTTTATAGAATCGATACCCAATAGATTCTTC